>Ga0105237_10001183_pt1 | contig 34880 bp, 38 predicted proteins | sample KBSC24metaG_FD_81520 | JGI IMG/M metagenome (GOLD analysis project Ga0105237, IMG submission 81520) | Corn rhizosphere microbial communities from Kellogg Biological Station, Michigan, USA - KBS C2-4 metaG | ecosystem: Host-associated > Plants > Roots > Rhizosphere > Soil | place: Michigan, USA... | reverse complement strand
GCCTGAAGACTGAGCACGGGGAGGCGCAATGTCGGGTCGGACGTTCTCGTTCGAGATCAACAGGACCACCCACGCGCCGCCCGCGACGTTGTTCCGCCTCGAGACCGACGGCGCGCGCTGGGCGGATTGGGCCAAGCCCCTGATCGTGCAATCCAGCTGGGAGCAGCAGGGAGATCCCGCTCCCGGCGGGGTCGGCGCCATCCGCAAGGTCGGGCTGTGGCCGGTGCTGATGCGGGAGAAGACCGTCGAGTACGAGCAGGACCGTCGGCACGTCTACACACTGATCGGACCGTCGACGCCAGCCAAGGACTATCGGGCCGAGGCGCTCTTCACGCCGAACGCGTCTGGTGGCACCGACCTGCGCTGGCGTGGCTCGTTCACCGAGGGCATCCGAGGCACCGGGCCGATCATGCTTGCCTTCCTGCGGGGCGCACTGCAGCTCATCTCGTTGCGGATGATCAAGGCCGCCGAACGCGAAACCCGCACGGGCCCAACGGGCTGACGAGTTGGCGCGGGTCGCGTCGCTCGCCGGCACCGGCCACCTTCGCGCACGACGTGCCATATGCAGACCACGGGTTCGTCGACCGGGCAGCATCGGCCAGCAGGCCTACCGGCAACTGACCCTGAAGTGGCTGCGCGATCACGGCCTAGCGCCGTGACGACCGGCCTACTATCAGGCACATAGCGGCGCATCGCGGCGTCGCTAGGAGGTCTGCGATGACGCGGGACGACAACTCGACCAGTGACGCCGTCTGGCTCGCGCTTCTCGTCGTCGTCGTTGCGGTGTCCCTGCGCGGCTACGTTCCCGGCGCCGAGAATCCAGCGCCCGAACGCGACACCGAGCACCCGGCGGCTACCGCGATGGTGATCGGATTGCTGGTGGTTTCGATCGCGATCGTCGGGGCCGCGGTCATCGCCCGCATGCGCAACAAAAGCGTGCCAACGGCGGGCGGTTTCGACATGCCCTCGACGTCCCGTGGCAGGGCGGCCCGACCGACGTGGCGAATGGTGGTGATTGCCTTCGGCGCCGTGGTCCTGTGGCTGCTGGTCGTCATGGTTCTCAACCGATTCGTCGCGACCCTGCCTCAGAATCCACCCCAAGTGCCCGCGCCCGGCTCGGCGCCATCTGCCGTCGCCACTCCCGACCCTGGAAACGCGGTGCCGCCACGGACCGAAGAACCGGCAGGGGACTCAGACCTGATGCAGTACTTCTACGTTGCGACCATCGCCTTTCTGGTCCTCCTCGTGGCGGGCACGCTCGTCGCCGCGCGACGGCGGCACCGGCTGCTGCCCGTCGCTCCGCTTGCCGAGGTACGCCTCGACGACGAGGCGCCCGACGTCGCATCCGAATCACTGGCCCGCGCAGCGGAAGTCGGCCTCGCCGAGGTCGGCGATCTCAGTCGCGAACCCCGCAAGGCGATCATCGCGTGTTACGCGGCGATGGAAGGCGAGCTGTCCCGTGTCCCCGGCGCGATGCCCGAGGACTTCGACACCGCATCGGAGGTCTTGGACAGGGCCGTGGCACACCACGCGCTGGGTCCGGACAGTGCAACGCAGCTCGTCGATCTGTTCGACGAGGCGCGGTTCAGTCCGCACGTGATGACCGAGGCGCACCGCGACGTGGCGGTGCGAGTGCTGCAACGGGTCCTCGGCGAACTGCGGAGCAGCGTATGAACAAGTTGGTCGTTGCGGGCGTCGCCCTGATCGTCGTGGTCGGGGCGCTGGCGTTGTCGCTGCCGGACCGCCGACTCTTCCCGTTGATGGTCGGCGCCGTCACCGCGGTGGCGCTGCTGACCGTGCGCTGGCTGCTCGCACGCGAGGTCAGGACCGCCCCCGACGACACCACCGCCCGCGACCCCGGCGAGACGCTGCGCCGGTGGCTGGCGCGGACCGAGAACCTGGTACAGCGCGCGGAATCCAGCCGGTCCGACTGGGACAAGCACCTGCGGCCCATGCTGGCCCGCCAGTTCGAACTCGCCTCGGGTCAACGAAAGGCGAAGAATCCAAACGCGTTTCGGGCCAGCGCCCTGATGGTCTTCGGCCCAGAGCTTTGGGAGTGGGTCGATCCGGACAACGTGGCGCGATCGGGCGGCCTCGAGCAAGGACCCGGCCGGGTGGTGCTCAACGACGTGCTGGAGCGATTGGAGCAATTGTGACCGAACATGCCGAGGCGGCTACGACGACCGCCGCCAATTGCGAAGCGGTGCTCGACGAGATTCAGCGCGCCGTGGTGGGCAGGCGCGCGGCGCTCACGCTCATCCTGACCGCCGTGCTGGCCCGCGGACACGTGCTCATCGAGGACCTGCCGGGGCTTGGCAAGACGCTCATCGCGCGGGCCTTCGCCGCGGCGCTTGGCCTCGACTTCAAGCGGGTGCAGTTCACCCCCGACCTGCTGCCCGCGGATCTGCTCGGGTCGACGATCTACGACATGCAGTCGGGGCGGTTCGAGTTCCGTCCCGGCCCGATCTTCACCAATCTGCTTCTGGCCGACGAGATCAACCGGACACCACCCAAGACGCAGGCTGCGCTGCTGGAGGCGATGGCCGAGCGCCAGGTCAGCATCGACGGAGTCACGCACCAGTTGCAGCCGCCGTTCGTCGTCCTCGCCACCGACAACCCGATCGAATACAAGGGCACCTATCCCTTGCCGGAGGCCCAACTCGACCGCTTCATGATCAGGCTGGAACTTCGCTACCTGTCCGAGACCGAGGAATTGTCGATGCTGCGTCGCCGCATCGATCGCGGGTCACCCGAGCCGGAGATCGGCCAGGTCGTCGACGTGCACGACCTGATCGCCATGCGCGAATCGGTCGAGCAGGTGACGGTGCACGAGGACGTTTTGGGGTACGTGGTGTCACTGGCCGCGGCCAGCAGACAGCACCCGCAGATCGCGGTCGGCGCCAGCCCGCGCGCAGAACTCGACATCGTCCAACTCGCCCGCGCGCGCTCGCTGTTGCTCGGCCGCGACTACGTCATCCCCGAGGACGTCAAGGCGCTCGCGGTGCCTGCGATGGCGCACCGGATCACCCTGCGCCCCGAGATGTGGGTACGGCAGGTGCGCAACTCCGATGTGGTGGAGGATCTGCTGCGCCGCGTCCCTGTGCCGAGAACCCGCGGCGCGACGTGAGCGACGTCCGCACGACGTCCGTCGAATTGCATTGGCAGGCATCGCGATTGGCGCTGTCGCTGACGACGTGTGCGGCCGTGGCGCTGGCGTGCTCGGTGCTCGGTTCGGCGTGGCAGTTGGTTGCGTTCGCGGCACCGCTGCTTGGCGTGTTGGTGTCGATCCGGTGGCAACGGCCGACGCCCGGCGTGCACGTGCACGCCGATCCAGGCGCGCTGCGCTGCTTCGAGGCAGAGGAGGTGCGGCTGGCGGTCTGGGCGACGGCCGACGACGGGTCGCCCGTCGAGCTCACCGTGACCGCACCCGACGGCTTGGCGTTCGAGGTGACGACGGACCGGGAGGGGCACCACGGAATCGTGGCGTCGGCCGACCGGTGGGGCGGCTATCCGATCCTGGTGCGGATCCACGTTCTGGGTCGCGGCGGAATGCTTTCCGGCACGGGGACTTTGGCCGCGGCCGACGTCTTCGTGTTCCCGATCGCGCCCGCACAGTCGACCAACTTGCCGCGCACCGAGCTACTCGACCGGTTGGGCACCCACATCACCAGGCACATCGGTCGCGGCGTCGAGTACGGCAACATCCGCACGTACGTGCCGGGCGACCAACTGCGCACGGTCAACTGGCCGGTCAGCGCGCGTCGCGGCGCCCTGCACGTGACCGAGCGACTGAGTGAGCGCGCCGCCGACGTGGTGGTGCTCGTCGACTCGTCCGACCAGCCGCGGGGACCCGCGACGGAGGCGACCGAGCGGACCGTGCGCGGAGCCGTGCAGGTCGTCCAGCATGCGTTGCGAAGCGGCGACCGGGCAGGCGTCGTCGTTCTCGGTGGCAGGCCCCGCTGGCTCGGCATCGACATCGGGCGCAGGCAGTTCTACCGGGTGCTCGACGCCGTGCTCGCCGCAGGCGACGGGTTCGAGGACACGACGGGAACCTTGGCGCCGCGCGCGGCAGTACCGTCGGGGGCCATCGTGGTGGCCTTCTCGACGCTGCTGGACACCGACTTCGCACTGGCGCTGATCGACCTGCGCCGCCGCGGCCACGTGGTGGTGGCCGTCGACGTGCTCGGCGGTGCGCCGTTCGAGGTGGAACAGGACCCGCTGATCACCAGGATGTGGGCGTTGCAGCGCTCTTTCATGTATCGCGACATGGGCACGGTCGGCGTGGACGTGGTGTCGTGGCGCGGTGACAGCCCGCTGGATCAGGTGATGCATCTGGTGCCCGATCACCGGCGCCCGGTCGCGGGACGGAGATGAGATGACCGCAGGACGTGCGCTGTCCACCGCGTTCGGGCTGCTGATGGTCGCGGCGACCGCGCTCGTCGCCGAGGGGCCTGCACTCGTCGGTGCGGCACTGGCGGTGGTCGCAGTGGCGTTCGGCATCCGATTCGCCGGGGCAGCCACCCTTGCGGTGATGATCAGCGTGGTGGTGGCGCTGCTGGCCGACGCCCCGCCGATGAGCACGGCCCTCGCAGGCGTCGCGGCCGCCGCGTACCTGGTGCTGCGCCACGCCAGCAGTGTCGAATCCGTCGTCACCGCACCGACGGCCATTGGTGCACTGGGCTTCTCGGCCATAGGGTTGGGCGCGACGGTGATTCCGGTCAGCGTGCCGTGGTTGCCACTCGTCGCGCCGGTGGCGGTTCTCGTGAGTTACGTGATCGTCGTCAAGCCACTGCTGGCCCAGCGGCGCTGATCGGCCACCGGGACTGTTCCGGCCCGCTGTCAGCGGCGGTCGAATCGTTCCCCCAAGGGTCTCGGGGGCAGCATTCCGAAGACGATTTGCAGGATCGCGCCGGCGTAGGGCAGCACCGTCAGCAGGGACATCCAGCCGGACAAGTCGGCGTCATGCAGCCTGCGGACCAGTAGCGCCCAGCTGGGCAGCGCACACCCGAGCGCGACGAGAGCGACCACTGACACCGCGATGGTGGTGGTGATCGGCTCGGACTGGGTTGCTGACTGCAGGCCGACGACCGTGCCAACGCCCAGGGCGCCGGCTAGCCCGAGTGCCAGGGTGGTCCACCAGTATTCGCTGCGCGAGGCGCGTCCGGAGAAGCGGGCGTAGCTGCGGAAGAACCGCGACAGCGCCTGGCCGAACGTGGCCCGGTACAGAGGCAGCGTCAGGTCACGTGGATCGCTAGCTCCCACGGGTGTACCCCAGTCGGATGGATCCTGAGGGTAGGTTTCGGCGCTCCGCAGTGTGTCGTCGATGCCGCTCATCCCAGCCCCCTGGTTCGTCGCATTTACCGAAACGGTACCGGTGATCCCAGATATCTGCAGCATGTATATACGCTGAACAACGGGTACACATCCGTTTGCTAGCTTGCGATGATCATCGCAAGCCTCGGACCGCCGGGGTGCTAGCTGCGACGGAAGCGGCCCTTGGCGCCGGCGTTGCCGGTGCGTTCGGCGGACAGTACGGGTCATGGGGAGAGGGGCAATGGGTTTCGAGCGTGGTACCAAACGAGATTGGCTGGCGGTGGGAAGTCGTCGTGACCTGGCACGCGAGCGTATCTTCGCGGTGGCGGCCGAGTTGATCAGTGAGCGCGGGCTGCACGGGGTCAGCGCCGACGACGTCGCGCAAAGCGCCGGATGTTCCCGTGCCACGCTGTATCGATACGTTGGCGGCATGCCCGCGATCGTCGGGGGCGTCCTCGTCCGGGTGGCGGAGTCGGTGGCCGAACCTCTTGCCGAGGCAACCGCCGGATGTGAGGGCGTAGACCGCGTGATCGAGCTGATCTTGGCGGCTTCGGTGATCGGCCGTTCGTTGCCCCTGCTCGTCGAGTTGCTCCAACACGCCCGCAATGAACAGGTCCGCGCTCAGCTGAACTCAGTGGCGACCCGTTCTGCCGTCTTGAGAACCGCCGGGCTCGACCCCGGCGACGACCAGGCCGCTGACGTCATCATCCGCGTCGTGTGGTCCCTAATCGACAATCCGGTGGGCGACGACGTCTCCGAGCGCAAGCTTGTCGAATGGCTGATACGGCCGGCGTTCGACAAGCGGGCTGGTGTGCTCCAAACCGACTCGGCCGCAATCCAGTCCGTCTTTGTTCCGCTCGATCAGTAGGTTGCGGCAATACGACGGCCTCGACCCCACTGTGGACTGAGCGGTCTCGTCACGGGCAGCGGTGTGCCGTAGGAGTTTTCGCGCTACCGCTAGCGATGTCATACCGTTCCAGAACAGTCGACTGGCAGCTGGCATCAGCAGGAAGTAGGTCAGGCAGACGGACACGGCGTCCTGCCAGCCGTCGATGGAATCCGTCGCGTACTGAATGCCCGCGAACCCGAGGATGAGCAGTCCCAAACCGCCCAGCAGGTTGGCAACGTCTCGTCGCGTAGTCCGTGCTCGTTCGTCGTGCATGCAATGGTCCTTCGCTCGGCCCCCGGTTGGCGATGGCGCTACAGCGCGGCACTCGATGTCACCGCGAGCCAACAACAATCGGGGGTCATCGACGTTGTAGTCAACGTTTGCAACGGCATTCGCAAACGTGAAGGCTTCGTCGATTCGACGCACCAGTGCACAGTGACCGACTAGGGTTGTGACGGTGGCGAAGTGGGCACCAGCCAGCCGAGGAAGCGGCGGAGTCCTTCCGCTCGCAGATCTGGTACCCGTGATTACCGACCACATCACGTACGAGTGATGTTGAGTCGACGATTCTCCCGTTGAGACGACTCATCGCGAAGATTCGGTCGCGGACCATGGGTGGTTGGCGCGACACGCAGGGCGTTTCGCGAGGCCGTGGGTTGGCTGTGAGACAGCCGTGATCTTGGGGTGTCATACGCGGTTCTCAGCGGGCCCGCCGATTTGACAGGGTTTGCTGAACGCGGGTAGGCATGTGTTAGGGGCTTGGGAATTCGCTAACACGGGGGTGAAGAATGTGCGTTTCCGAAATGGCGGCGTGCGACGTTGAACGGGTGTATGTACGTACGTTGGAGCCGATTACGTGACGTCGCACTGGTATTCATCGGCGTACGACACCTTTGACTTCGAGTCGCGTGAGATGGCTGCACCTACGTTGTCAGCGGCGGATAGTTTGCCAACGTCTGTGGTGGCAGGATCACGGCCACCGTTGCGGATCGCCGATCCGCCGTCGAACGAGGATGGAGTATCCGACGACGAGGCGTTGGCCGCGTTCGCCGATCGCTTCGCCGCGCTCTCCAGTCCCACCCGGGTGAAGCTGGCAGTGCTGCTGTGCCGACATCCGGCGGGCACCGAATGCGGGCGCGTGTTGGCCGCTTCCGTCGGATTGGCGGAGACGACGGTCAGCCACCATCTGCGTCTACTGCGACGTGCGGGTTTGATCGACTCGCAGCGCCGCGGGATGTCCATCTACCACTTCGCACGTCCCGAGTTGAGGCACCTGTACCGCACACTGATTTCGGGGAGCGAGTGGAAATGACCGTTGTACAAAGTGATTCGTATGTCGAGGAGTATTGCTCCACGGACCATCCGAGTTCCATCGACGTGCTTGCCGACTACTTCGCGAACATCCGTCGCGAACAGGAGATCTACATCAAGCCTGGGTGTCCCGAGGCAGACCTGACGGATTGCCTCGCCACGTGGTTCAACGTGTAGGAACGGACGACTCGAACTGCCGTCGGATCAGGACCTCCCCGTGAGGACGGCCTTCGTCGCGGCGAGGAACGGATCGGCGCCACCCCAGAAAAGCCTGGCGGCAATGGACATGACCAGGAAGTACGCCAAGTAGACGGGAATGTTTCCCCAGGCCTGTGTCCACGCCGCCAAGTGTGGAAGTGCGGCGAATCCGAGGATCAACAGGGACAGGCCCAACAGCAAAGCAACGGCCGATCTGCCGAGGTTCGTGTGCTGCGCTTGTTGTGGACGCGCGATGGTATGCGGATCCACGGACTCTGATGTGCTCATTGTCGTAGTGTGACACGGCAATTACCGAATATCATCCCCAATTTGTGCCACACGCATTCGCCGCCGGCAGCGCTCCGCAATCAGGGTTGCCATAGACCATTGCACGGTTTGTAGCAAACCTTGCGGCACCTCATGATTTGCCCCTAACGTGATCCACTTGATCGGCGGGCGACTCGCGGGGGCGATGGGTCGCATGGAGGGGAGGTCCGGTTGAGCGAGCGAATGTCGCACCCAACGCGACCGATGACGGCGCGGATCGCGGGCGCAGTCTTGGTGGCGGCGCTGGTGCCGCTGTTCGGATACGTCGGTGCGATCCTGTGCGCCGATCTGGGTGCATCGCCGCAGGCATCGGCGACGCCCAAACCCGGCGACCCGGGCGGCAATCACTCCAAACCCGGCGACAACAAGAAGAAGAACAAGGACAGCGGCAACAAGAATCGGTCGTCAGGCTCGGATCACGACGACAACCAGTCGACGCAGAATCAGCGACCTGGACAGTCCGGTCCGCAGGCACAGGTCGGTAACGGACGTTCGACCTCCGACGGGCCCAACCGCACCGTCCAGATCACCGGCGGTCCAAGCCAACCCGAGCAGTCCCCGCATCGCCAGGCGCCACAGACGGTCATCCAACCCCCACCGGCGACGACCCAGGCGGCACCGCCGACCGGCCAAAGCAGCCCCGCACCCCAGATCGTCCCAGCCCAACAACAGACCACCACTCAGCAGCCGCCGGTCGCCGTGACCACCCCCACCAACGGCTCGAGTCCAAACGACACCACCGGGGCGGTGGTCCTGGGCACTGCCGCTCTGGCCGGCGCGTTATCGCGCCGCTACTCCGGTGCCCGCACTCTCACCCCTGAGAATCTCGGCAAGCTGCTCGGCGCAGGAAGTCCGACGGAGCGGGCCCCGCAGACTGTCGCCCCACTGAACCTCAGCGGGCAGGACGTCGACGTGTTGCGTCAGGTCATGCTCAATGACGACGTGCCAGCCGGGCAGATCGACTCGCAGGTCAACGCCGTCGTCGGTGGTGCCCAACAACTCAACACCGCGATCGCCACAGGGCAACTCCCGCCCGTGCCGCAACCGCCCTCGACGCCGCAGCCGGCTCCTGGATTCGCGGACGGCTTCCGCGATACCTGGAACGGTTCGGTGCAAGCCGTCAACAACCTTCTCGGACTCGGCGGCCCCAAGGAACCTGGTGTGCTCGAGTCTTGGAGTAGCGCAGCGCAGGGACTGAACGAGACGATCACCAATCCCGTCGGGTCCGTCGTCGAACAGTTCAACAACGCCCCGAGCGCCGCCTACTTCTTCGGTCAAAACGCTGCCCAGCTCGCGCAGCAAGCGCCACTCGCGATGCTCGGCCCAGAGACCCTGGCGGTGCGAGCCCCGCTCGTCACCGGAGCCCAGATCGGTGGCCTCGACGCAGCATCGCAGCTACTCATACGCAGTGAGGCCGTCGGCGGGCATCTGCTCGCCAGACACGTGGGGCTGGCCGACGCGGAGCTCTCGGCACGACTTGCTGCGAACCCAACGATGAGTGCTGCGTCCACGTTTCAGTCATTTGAAGAGGCTTCGGCCGTGACCAACGTCGTCCTCCAGCGCAACGCCGCTGCCATCCAGACCTGGCTGGACGGTGGAGCGGCCTTGAAGTTGCAGTTGGATGCTCCGGTCAACAGTGGGCTGGTGCTACTGGCGGGCGCAGACGAGGTGCTTGTTGGGACAAGTGCCCGGCTAGTGTTGAAGGGCACCGGCTCTGGTGGATTCTTCGTACTGACGGGATTTCCCAAACCATGACGCACAGTGACACCACATCAGCAGTGCTCAAGCAATTCTTTGGCGCCTATTTCCATGAGGACTGGACCTTGGACGCAGCCGACAGCAGAGCCGTCGTCGAGGAGTTCCTGACCGATGGCAAGCTGCCACCAACCCAGCTGCTGACGCTAGCGACGGCAATCGACCAAATCACGACAGCCCATTCAGAACTGGAATTGCCCAGCGTGATGTTCGACAAATGGGGCGCCTACTACCGCCCCGTGGCGCCCGAGACGTACGCGTCGTGGCTCACCGAGATCGCCGAGCGGTTCCGCCAGGCAGCTCGAGACAGGTAACGGCGCGATTAGCGGTTGGATCTATGAGTCGGCCCGCCGAAGCCCAGGGCGCGAGCGTGCGCATTTGTTGGAAATTCTGCGGCGTGTCGCCCGCAGACACGCACACTCGCGGAGGGGGAGGTTAGTTGAAGATTGGGCCGCCGCCGCTGTTGCATTGGGGATCGGACACCGGGCAAACCGGACCGACGTCGACCGGTGGCGCCTTGGTCAGGGTGATCGGCGGCTTGGTCTTCGATGGTGTCGTCTTGGGGGTAGTCGGCTCTTCGGACGATGACTCGACGGTGGGCGGCGGCGGCTCCTCAGTGGGCTCGGTGCGCTTGGTGGTGGTCGGCCGGGTCCTGGTGGTGCTCGGCGCCGTGGTCGACGGCTCGGGTTCGGGCTCGGTCGTCCTGATCGTGGGTTGCACTGTTCCGGGATCGTCGGTGGTGGTGGGCGCGATGACGATCGCCGTGGTGGTGTTGACCACGGCCGGGGGAATCGTCGACGGAGTGTCGCTGGGCGCCGGGCGTTGCGCGATCGACGGCGTCGGCGACGTCGTGGTGACCTGGGTGGTCGTGGCGGCAGGCGGCACGGGCCCGGAATCGTCGGCGGGAACCACGCGAAACGCCGCGGGCGCGCCGAGGGCGACCACCCCGCCGACTCCGAGCAGGACCAGCGCCGCGCCGAGGCCGGCACGTCTCCTTCGACGCGGGGACTTTCCTGGTGTCGCCGCGTGGTTCGCCCCGGGCGCATCGTCGTCGAAATCCTTTGGTGGCCACCAGGACCCGTCGTCCTCCGGGCCGGTGCTCTTGGGTCCCCGCTCTCGCAGCTGGAGCATCGCCCGGTCCAGGGTCTGTGAACGCAGCCAGGCAGGTGCGGGGATGACCATCGGGGCGGCCCCGAGCAGTGCGGCAGGACTGACCATCCTGGCGCGGTCGTCGTCACAGATTGCGCAACCGTCGACGTGCCTGGCCACCCGCTTGCGGAGCAGCGGAGTGAGCTGTCCGTCCCACTGATCGACGATGGCGGCCAACTCGGGGCAGCGGCCGGGGTCGGCCTTGATGCGACGGCACAGCAGCAGCGCGCCGAGCGAGCGTGCGACGGTCTCGCGCAGGCGTTCCACCAAGGTGTTGGCGTTCTTGGGCGTGACGCCGAGCGCCTCCGCCAGTTCGGGGCCGTCGAGACCCTGCCGGTAGGTCAACTCGAGAACCACGCGGTCGCGGTCGCTCAACCCGCCGCTGGCATCGGCGATGAGGTCGGCCAGTTCGGTGCGTGCCGCCAATGTGGCCATATCCGCTTCGCCGCTGGGCATTTCGGGGAGTTCCTCACTGAGCTGTTCGCGCTTGCGGGCCCGGATCCGGGCTAGTGCCTCGGACCTGGCGATTGCGTACAACCAGGACCGCAGCCGGTCGGGCTCGCGAAGTTGAACCAATTTGGTTGCCGCCGTGACGAATACGTCCTGCACGCAGTCTGCGGCGGCTTCGCGGTCGCGCAGCATGCCGACGCAGAAGTCGTGCAGCCGGTCGGCGTAGCGGTCGTAGATCGCGGCGAACGCCGAACGGTCCCCGGCAGCAGCGGCACGCGCGAGTGCCGCGTCATCCAGGCCGCCCATCGCGGACGTCGCGAATGTGGTCATCGATCCACCCCCGGAGCGAACCAAACGTTTGCCAGAAGGGCCATCATTGTCCTCGCCTGTGCGCCGTGTAGTGAATTGGACAAGTGACTCTTGTGATGGATTACCGCTCACTGAGTACCGGGGCCGGCCTGTTGGGCAAGACGAGCCGGTAGTAGCCGTAGTCGGTGGCGGTGTAGGTGCCGAGGAGCTTGTGGCTGGCGTCGTAGACCTTGCAGATCTGGTCGCGGTCGACGCCGCGCTTCTGCGTGCTGTACACGCCGAGCACTGCGCCGGTCGCATACAGCTCCGGATGCTGCTCGCAGGTGGGCTGGAGGTTGCTCGCCGCACTGGCCGGTGCGCTCATCGCGAGCGCCCCGACGGCGATGGCGCTGGCTCCGACCGCGGTGGCGACGAGGCGGTGAAGGGTGTTGACATTGGCGTTCATGATTTCTCCTGTGGTTTGTCGCGGCCCGTGTGCCGCGTTCATGGGTAGGAGCACCCCGCCGATCGGATTCCCTCACTTTTTCCGGTGAGTTTTCAAGACGGTCGATCGGCGCGAGCGTGCGCGTTTGTTCGAAATCGAGCGGCGTGTTGCCCGCAGACACGCACGCTCGCGGAGGGAGTTAGGGTGACGCTTCAATGACAGGTGTCAAGTCCGAGGGTGCGCAACCCGGCGTGGACGAACGAAGCTGGGTTGCCAGCATGCTGGACTTCCGGCGCGACGGTGACGTGTTCGTCGTCAGGAACGAGGCGAACGGCCCGAACAGCAGGCTGTTCGGCGGGATGATCGCCGCGCAGGCGCTGGCGGCCGCGGGCGCGACGGTCGACCAGGAGAAGCTGCCGCAGTCGTTGCACCTGTACTTCGTGCGCGGCGGCGACTACGACGTCGACGTCGAACTGCAGGTCGAGCGCACCCGTGACGGGCGCTCCTTCGACACCCGGCGGGTGACCGCCGTCCAGCACGGCAAGACCATCCTCGAGATGATCGCGTCCTTCCACCGCCCCGAACCCGGCGCCGACTGGCAGCCATCCGTGGTGCCCGCCCTCGAGTTCGACGACTCCGTGCCCAAGCTCACCGGCCTTGGGTTCGCCGATCACTTCGAGATCCGCACCGCGGTCGGTGACGATTCCATCTTCGCGGTGCCGCCGTTCTGGATCAGGACCAAGGATTCCGTCGAGGACGATCCGCTGATCCGGGCATGCGCGCTGACGTTCATGTCCGACTTCGGACCGGTGCCGGTCGCGCGGCCGCCCGGTACGTCACTGAACGCCAAGGGCTCCTATGCGGCCAGCCTCGACCACGCGGTGTGGTTTCACCGGCCCTTCAACCCCGAGCAATGGCACCGCTACGAGGTGCGGCCGTTGACCGTCGGCGACGCCCGCGGCCTGGTCGTCGGCTCGCTGTACGACGGTGCGGGCACCCTGGTGGCGAGCACCAGCCAAGAGGCGCTGTGGCGGTTCTGACCACTGCGGCGACGACGCCAGCGGGTGCGACGTCCGGTCTGCCAGAGTAGAGGTGTGAGCACCCCGTACAACCCGGCCGCGGGTACGGCACCGAGCTGTTATCGGCATCCCGGCCGTGAGACCTATGTCAGCTGCAATCGTTGCCAGCGCTACATGTGTCCCGAGTGCATGCGGTCCGCCGCGGTCGGCCACCAGTGCGTCGAGTGCGTGAACGAGGGTGCCCGCAGCGTGCGTCGGGCCACGACCGCGTTCGGCGGCCGGGAAGCCAACATCCCGCTGGTGACGTACGTGCTCATCGCCATCAACGCGGCGATGTTCGTCGTGCAGCTGGTGTCGCCGGAGTTCGAGAAGGCGTTCTTCCTCTGGCCGAACGGTGTCGCGCACTACGACCAGTACTACCGGCTGCTGACGTCGGGCTTCCTGCACACGGGCATCACGCACGTCGCGTTCAACATGCTTGCGCTGTACTTCACGGGGCCTGCGCTCGAACGCGCCATGGGGCACACGCGCTTCTTGGCCCTCTACCTGTTGAGCCTGCTTGGCGGCTCGGTGCTGGTCTACCTCTTGACGCCCGTCGGCACACCCACCCTAGGTGCGTCGGGTGCGATCTTCGGGCTCTTCGGGGCGTCGTTCGTGCTGGCGCGCAAGCTGCAGTTCGACGTGCGGGGCATCGTCGGGCTCATCGTGATCAACCTCGTCATCACCTTCGTCGTCCCCGGGATCAGCTGGCAGGGGCACGTCGGCGGGCTGGTGACGGGTGCTGCGGTCGCGGCGGTCTTCGGCTACGCGCCGCGCGCCAATCGGGCGTTGATTCAGGCCGCGTGCTCGGTCGCGATACTCGCGCTGTTCGCGGCCCTCATCTGGTGGCGCACGGGTGTCATCGTCACCGACTTCCGGTACTAGGGGCTCGGCGGCGCGGCGCAGCGGTCCTTGAGGTCGACCAGCGGCTGCCGAATGCCGGCCATGTCGCTCTTCACCTGCGGATTGGCCGCCATGTAGGCCTTCATCTTCGTGGCCACCTGCGCCCGCGAGAGGCCGCCAAGGCTCGAGACGAAGTTGTTCACGTCCGGGTGGGTGAAGAGGTAGGCCGACGTCGCCGCGGATACCCCGGCCCTGACGCCCTCCAAGTCGGCGGCGGTGCAGTTGGGCGGGTCCGCGCCGGGATCCTGGTCGGCCAGCGCCGACGGGACGCCGCCGAACAGGGCCGCCCCGAGCAGTCCGCCGGCGACGATCGTGCCGCTGGCCAGTAGCCGCGTGGTGCGTTCGGAGAATGACATTTGACTTTGGCTCCTTGTCTCGTGTGCACAGAGTTTGCCGTGGCGATCGGCGCCTGGCAGGTGACTCAAGGCGATTCACAGGTCATTGGCGCGCGGCTCACAGCCCGCGATGGGCGAGTTCAAAGGTAGGTGGTGTCCCACGGCTCGCCGAACACCTTGATAACAAGGCGATTACGGGCGGCGTGGGCGACTCGGCGTCGATTGGGCCCGCTGTTAGCTTCGGTTCACACGACGTGTGAGAAGGGGTCGACCGGTGTTGAAGACAGGCGTTCGAAGGAGCCGGCGCGGATGGGTGCGGCGGTTGAGCACCGCCGTGTTGGCCGCCGTGGTGATCCCCGGACTCCTCGGCATCGCCGGGCCCGCACCCACCGCCGGGGCGTACTCGCGCGAAGGACTGCCGGTCGAGATGTTGCACGTTCCGTCACCGTCGATGGGCCGCGACATCCTCGTCCAATTCCAGGGCGGCGGGCCGCATGCGGTCTACCTGCTCGACGGCTTGCGCGCGCAGGAAGATGCCAGCGGTTGGGACATCAACACGGCGGCCTTCGAGTGGTACTACCAGTCCGGCTTGTCGCTGGTGATGCCCGTCGGCGGACAGTCCAGCTTCTACAGCGACTGGTACCGCCCCGCGGTGGGCAGTGCAGGCACCGTCACCTACAAGTGGGAGACGTTCCTGACCCAGGAACTGCCGGCCTGGTTGGCGGCCAACAGAGGCGTTGCGCCGACCGGCAACGCGGTGGTGGGTCTGTCGATGGCGGGTGGCGCCGGTTTGACGCTGGCGATCTGGCATCCCGCGCAGTTCATCTTCGCCGCGTCGCTGTCGGGCTTCTTGAATCCGTCACAAGGGTTGTGGCCCACCATGATTGGGTTCGCCATGAAGGATGCGGGTGGGTTCAACTCCACCGACATGTGGGGGACGACGAGCGACCCTGCCTGGCAGCGCAACGACCCGATGGTCAACGTAGGAACGTTGGTGGCCAACAACACCGCGGTGTGGATCTATTGCGGCAACGGCAGGTCGTCGGACCTGGACACGGGCGGTGACTTCGGCACGGCGTACAGCGCGCAGTTCCTCGAGAACATCACCATCGACACCAACAAGGAATTCCAGAAGAAGTACCTGGCGGCCGGTGGGCGCAACGCCGTGTTCAACTTCCCGGCGAACGGCACGCACAGCTGGGGCTACTGGGGTGCTCAGCTCCAGGCGATGAAGCCGGACCTGCTGCGGGTGCTCGGGGTACCGCCGCCGCCCGCATAGCCCGGCTGCCGCCAGGGTTGCGCGGCGCCGGTAGCGGGTAAGGATGGGGTGATGGCCCGCGTCGACGTCTCCGTGTCCTCCGACCTCACCCCGGAACAGGCGTGGAAGCTGGCTCCGACCTGCACCGGTTCGACGAGTGGCTGACCATCTTCGGTGGATGGAAGAGCCCGGTTCCCGACGTCATCGAGGTGGGCACCACGGCGTCGTCGCTGATCAAGGTCAAGGGATTCCGCAACGTCATCCACTGGGAAGTGCAGCGCTACGACGCGCCGACGCGGATCGAGATGCGCGGCACCGGCAGGGGTGGCGTCCGGATCGCACTGGGGATGACGATCACGGACGACCGGCCCGGGTCTACGGTCCACCTGCTTGCCGAGCTCTCCGGTGCCCTGCTCAACGGACCGGTGGGATCGATCGTCGCGAGGGTTCTGCGCTCCGACGTCGAGCGGTCGGTGCGCAACCTGGCAGCGCTCGGTACCGACGCCCCGAGCTCTACACCCGGCAGCTGATCTCCATGCTGTCGGTGTCCCTGGCGAGGAAGTTGACGCTGACGTACCCGTTGGACGGCTCGCGCACGTAGTCGAGATACGGCTGGGTGTCGGGCATGTCGGTGTTGTCCGCGACGATCAGGGCGCCAGGCAGCAGCAGCGGTTCGAGCAGCTTGATCACCGGAAGGTAGAACTCCTTCCACCCGTCGAGCAGGACGAAGCCCACAGGACCCTCGAGCTCCGTCAGCGTGCTCAGCGCGTCGCCTTCCAGAACCGTGATGACGTCGGCCAGTCCGGCGTCGGCGAAGTTCCGCGTTGCGGTCTTGATCTTCTCGGCACTCAACTCCGTCGTGACGACCCGGCCGCTGCCGTTGTCGCGGACGGCGGAGGCGAGGTGAATGCCGGACAGCCCCAGCGACATTCCAAACTCGACGACGGTCTGCGGACGCGTCGCCCTAACCAGGGAGTAGAGCAACCGGCCTGCCTCTGGCGTGACGGGCATGTAGACGTCGCTCAGCGCGTCGGCGCGTTCCTGCGCCGTGGCCTTGGACATGTCGACGCTGCCGAAGCGGTCGCGGAGCGTCGACATTTGCGCCCTGGACTCGGCGTACATCCGGTCCAGTGCCGATGCGACCTTGGTTTCCGTAAGCGTGGTCATGAAGACGACGCTACGCGCCGGGACCCATGGTGTCCGGTGTCCCTCTTCCGTTCAGCTGTCGATGAACACGACGTTGTCCCCCAGCGGGTTCCGCGGCACGCGCAGCGCGTTGCCAGGAAACTCCGGGTCTGGGTAGCCGACCGCGAGCCCGCACAGAATGCGCATCTCCTCGCCGATGCCCAGCTGCTCGCGGATGGTCTCGGGGTAGCCGGCGATCGACACCTGCACGCAGGTCCCGAGACCCCGCGCGGTCAACCCGAGCAGCAGCGTCTGCAAGAACAGCCCGACACCGATGGCGTCCACGTACTCCAGGTCGCGGTGCATGCACACGACGCCCGCGAGGGGTGCCCGGAAGAACTCCCAATTGCGAAGCACCGCAATGCGTCTGGCCTCGGTGTCGTGCCGCGCTATCCCCATCGATCCGTACACCGCGGCGCCGAGGTTACTGCGGGCACTAGCGAATGCCTCGGGTAGCGGCGGCACCTTGGGTTCGCTCGACCGCGCCTGCACCAGCAGCGCCTCGACCAGGCGGTCGCGGGCCGGACCAGACGCGAACACCACGTGCCACGGTTGGACGTTGGAGTTCGACGGTGCGTGGATCGCAAGCTCGAGGGCCTCGGTTACGAGCTGCCTCGGTACTGGCTTGTCACGAAGGAACATGCGCGACGAGCGGCGCGCCAGGATGGCGTCCTCCAGGTCGTGCGTCATCGTGCCCCATTCCTGGCCGCCAAAATTCCTCCAAGTCCGTCGCTACGCCCTTTGCGCCAAGTACCCCAACATGTTCGACGATGAGGCAGGCCACGGGACATGAATCCACGATCTGGCGCGGCACGCAGCCAACTGAGTTCGGGGTCCGACGTCAAGCTCGAGCAGGGCGGCGCGGCCGTCTCCTACTGCGACGCCCGGGAACTCCCGCCGTGGACCACACCCTCGGCTAACCCCGGCGACCTGGCGGCGGCACCCACCCGATCCGGCTACGCTGATGGCATTCGTCACCCATGGGAGCCGATATGCGGATCAAGGTACTGCCCTACGTCACCGTCGAGGTCGATGACCGGTTGCGCGGCCGAATCCGGGCCAGGGTCGAGCGGCTGCGGGTCAACGTCCGTGCGCACCTGCTCAGCGCGGCGGATGACGTCGACACCGCGGGCGACAAGGTGCGCGACCTGTGCGACGCCGCCGTCACCAAGGTCGACGTCGCCGTGGCCAAGGTGACCGACAAGCTCGAGCCCACGTCCAAGGCCAAGCCCGCAGGCGAGCAGGACGCTCGACTCGAAGCCAGCTGACGACACCTCTACGTTGTAGGTAGCAGGTTCCACCACGGCCCTGCCTCAAGCTGTCGAAGGGATGTCGAGGACTTTGGTGGCCCAGGGGCTGGTCGTCGTCTTCGCGCTGTGCGCAGCCGTATTCATGGCCATCGGCATCGTCGTCCGGCAGCGCGCCACCATGGACGTGCCGTCGGACCAGGGCGTCAGCGCCGTCATGTTCACCACCCTGCTGCGCCGCCCGCTCTGGTGGGCGGGCACCGCTGCGGCGGTGGCCGGTTACGCGTTCCAGGCGCTCGCCCTGATCAAGGGCTCACTGATCCTGGTCCAGCCGCTTCTGGTGTCGGCGCTGCTGTTCGCGCTGCCGATGAGCGCGCGGATGGCAGGCCGTCGCGTGACACGCGGTGAATGGCTGTGGGCCGGCCTGCTGACCGTCGGGCTTGCGGTGTTCGTGCTGCTCGCCCGCCCCGGTCCGCAGGACCACACGGCGTCGCTGACCACGTCGACGATCGTGGCCGCGGTCTGCGGGGCGCTCATCGTGACGTGTGTGGTGGTGGCGGTGAAGATCGGCGGTTGGCAGCGGGCGGTGCTGCTCGCCGTTGCGGTCGGCGTGCTGTTCGGTGTGGTCGCCGTCGTGACGAAGATCAACATGCACATCCTGGATCAGCGCGGCGTGCTGAGCCTGCTGGCTACCCCGGCCCCGTATGCGCTCGTGGTGCTCGGCGTCGTCGCAACGTTGTTGCAGCAGTCCGCGTTCCACGCGGGCGCGCTGACCACCTCGGTGCCGACGATGCTGGTGCTCGAACCGGTCGTGGCCGTCGTCCTCGGCGCCCTTCTCCTCGGCGAGGAGGTCGACACCAGTGGATACGAGGCCGTCGCGCTCGCCATTGCGGTCGTGGCGATGACTTCGGCGACCGTCGCGCTCGGCCGTGACGAGGGTGCCTACGAGGCCGAGCTCGAGGTCAAGGCCGCCCGCCGCGCGGCGTGAGGTCACACCGCGCGGCGGGGCGAGCGAAGCGACGGGGAATGACGCGGGGCGAGCGAAGCGACGGGGAATGACGCGAGGGATCAGCTCAGCGCTTCGAGGTGTAGTAGACGACGCCGCTCATCGTCGGCTGGCCGTCCTCGGGCTGCGGGATCGGCGGAAAACCGTTGGCCACCAACAGGTCGCTCATTGGAGTGCCGACCGACTGCCAGCCCCTGGCATCCAGGTACTCGCCCACCTCGTGGCGCTCACCATGGAACCCCAGCTCGGAGAAGTCGAGGTCCAAACCGTACTCACGCCACTTGACGCTGGCCTCCCGCATCTTCTCCGTGGCCGCGTCGTAGTCGACGTCGCCGATGTTCGGCACGGCCTCCGAGCCCAGCCGGCTACCGGGCGCGCTCAGCGAGGTGATGGCGTCCAGCAGCCTGTCCTGCGCCTCGGGCGGCAGATAGCCGTACAGGCCCTCGGCGATCCATGCCGACGGCTTGGTGGGGTCGAAACCCGCTGCCAGCAGCGCGCTCGGCCAGTCCTCGCGAAGGTCGATGGCGACCGTCTCGAGGGTGGCCTTGGGCTTGGCGCCGAGGCCGTCGAGCGTGGTCGTCTTGAACTCGATGACGTCGGGCTGGTCGATCTCGAACACCGTCGTGCCCGCAGGCCAGTCCAGCCGGTAGGCGCGCGCGTCGAGACCCGATGCCAGGATCACGGCCTGGCGGATGCCGGCCTCGGCGGCCTCGGAGAAGAAGGCGTCGAAGTAGCGGGTGCGCTCCGCCATTGCGGCGGGCATCTGTGCCAGACCCCAGCCGCTGCCTCCGACCTCGAAGTCGTCGACGTTCAGCTCGCCGGTGGCCCACCGTGTGAGGAATTCCACACCGACGGCGCGCACCAGGGGCTCGGCGAACCGATCGTCGAGCTGATCGGCCTTGGTCGCGACCGCCCGAGCGGCCGCCACCATGGTCGCCGTTGCTCCCACGCTGGTCGCGAGGTCCCAGCTGTCGTCGTTGGTACGGGTCATCGTCTGCCTTTTCGTAGTTACTTAGGCACCATAACGAACACCTCGGCGAGTGTGTTCCCTCACAGGAAACTGCCAGGTCAACCGTTTGGGGCATATCTTTAGTTTTGCTAACGTTATGTCGACAAGGTGAGGTAGCGAAGCCTCCCATGCAAGACTTCAAATGCAATTACGTAGAGGACCCCTTTATGCCGAACGATTCTCGCGAAGCGCGCCTCGAGCGCCGCATCGCAGACCTGTACGCCAACGACGAAGAGTTCGCCGCAGCCAAGCCCGACCAGGCCGTCAGCGCCGCCGCCGTCGAGCCGGGGCTGCGCCTGCCCGACGTCGTCCGCACCGTCATGGAGGGCTACGCCGAACGGCCCGCCCTCGCTCAGCGCGCAGTCGAGTACGTCACCGACGCCACCGGCCGCACCTCGGCACAGCTGTTGCCGCGGTTCGACACCGTCAGTTACGGCCGCGTGTGGGAACGGGTCGAGGCCTTCGGCGCTGCTCTGCGCGACGAGCCGATCCGGCCAGGTGACCGCGTCGCCATCCTCGGCTTCACGAGCGTCGACTACACGGTCATCGACATCGCCCTTACCCAACTCGGCGCGGTATCCGTGCCGCTGCAGACCAGTGCGCCCCAAGCTCAGCTCCAACCGATCATCGCCGAGACCGAGCCGGTGCTGATCGCGTCGAGCATCGACTACCTCGACGACGCCGTCGAGCTGATCCTCGCCGGCGGGCAGTCACCCGAGCGCCTGGTGGTGTTCGACTTCCAGTCCGCGATCGACGACCAGCGCGACGCACTCGACGCGGCCAAGACCCGGCTGGCGGGCACACCGGTGGTCGTCGAGACGCTCGGCGACGTGCTCACCCGCGGAAGGGACCTGCCTGCCCCGCACGGAGTCGTCGGCGAGGGTGACGATCCGCTGGCACTGCTCATCTACACCTCCGGCAGCACCGGGGCGCCCAAGGGCGCGATGTACCCGGAGGAGAAGGTCGCCAACATGTGGAGGGCGGCCGCCAACACCCACTGGGACGAGAACCAGGGCGTCGTCCCCGGCATCGTCCTTGCCTTCCTACCGATGAGCCACGTGATGGGCCGCGGCGTGCTCTACGGCGCGCTGTCCTCCGGCGGCACGGTCTACTTCGCCGCCCGCAGCGACCTTTCGACGTTCCTCGATGACCTGGCCATGGCCCGGCCCACCCAGCTCAACTACGTGCCGCGCATCTGGGACATGCTCTACCAGGAGTACGTCAGCCAGGTCGACAGGCGCGGAGTCGTGGACGCGGCAGGCGAAGAGCAGGTCATGGTCGAGCTGCGGCAGAGCCTGCTCGGCGGCCGCTTCGTCACCGCCTTCACCGGCTCGGCGCCGATCTCGCCGGAGCTGATGGCGTGGGTCGAGGCATTCCTCGACATGCACCTCGGCGAGGGCTACGGCTCGACCGAGGCCGGAGCCGTGTTCGTCGACGGCCAGATCCGGCGCCCACCGGTGATCGACTACAAGCTGGTCGACGTCCCCGAATTGGGCTACTTCGGCACCGACGTGCCGCACCCGCGTGGCGAGCTGCTGGTCAAGTCCGATCAGCTGTTCCCCGGCTACTACAAGCGTCCCGAGGTCACCGCCGAGGTGTTCGACGCCGACGGCTACTACCGCACCGGCGACGTCGTCGCCGAGCTCGGCCCCGACCAGGTGAAGTACGTGGACCGCCGCAACAACGTGCTCAAGCTTTCGCAGGGTGAGTTCGTCACCGTGTCGAAGCTCGAGGCGGCGTTCGGCGTCAGCCCACTGGTGCACCAGATCTACGTCTACGGCAACAGCGCGCGGCCGTACCTGCTGGCTGTCGTGGTACCGACCGAGGACGCCCTGTCCCGCTACGCCGCCGACGAGTTGAAGCAGGCCATCAGCGCATCGCTGAAGGACGCCGCACGCTCGGCGGATCTGCAGTCCTACGAGATCCCGCGCGACTTTCTCATCGAGACAACGCCTTTCACGCTCGACAACGGTCTGCTGACCGGCATCAGGAAGCTGGCATGGCCGCGGCTCAAGGAACGCTACGGCGAGCAGCTCGAGCAGCTCTACGTCGATCTGGCCGACGGTCAGGCAGGCGAACTGCGTGCGCTGCGGCAGAGCGGCGCCGACCGCCCCGTCCTGGAGACCGTCAGCCGCGCCGCGACCGCGCTGCTCGGCGCGGCCGCCTCGGACGTGCAGGCCGACGCCCAGTTCACCGACCTCGGCGGAGACTCGTTGTCGGCGTTGACGTTCGCCAACCTGCTGCATGAGATCTTCGGCGTCGACGTGCCCGTCGGCGTGATCGTCAGCCCGGCATCCGACCTGGCCGCCATCGCCGCGTACGTCGAGGCGGAGCGGGCGGGCGGCAGCAAGCGGCCGACTTACGCGTCGGTGCACGGCCGCGACGCCACCGAGGTGCACGCCAGCGATCTGACGCTGGACAAGTTCATCGACGCCCAAACCCTCTCCGCGGCAACGTCACTGCCCGGTCCTGCCTCCGAGGTTCGGACGGTGCTGCTCACCGGCGCCACCGGCTTCCTCGGCCGCTACCTCGCCTTGGAGTGGCTGGAGCGGATGGACCTCGTCGACGGCAAGGTGATCTGCATCGTCCGCGCCAAGTCCGACGACGAGGCGCGAGCGCGCCTGGACGCGACGTTCGACAGCGGAGATCCCAAGCTGCTCGCGCACTACCGCGAGCTGGCCGCCGATCACCTCGTCGTGCTCGCCGGCGACAAGGGCGAAGCCAATCTTGGCCTGGAGCACGCGATCTGGCAGCAGCTGGCCGACACCGTCGACCTGATCGTCGACCCTGCCGCCCTGGTCAACCACGTGCTGCCCTACAGCCAGCTGTTCGGGCCGAACGTGGTCGGCACCGCGGAGCTGATCCGCATCGCGCTCACGACGAAGATCAAGCCGTTCGTGTACGTCTCCACCATCGCCGTCGGCGCGGGCATCAACCCAGCCGACAACAAGGAGGACGCCGACGTCCGTATCGTCAGCGCAACGCGCACGGTCGACGACAGCTACGCCAACGGCTACGGCAACAGCAAGTGGGGCGGCGAAGTCCTTCTGCGCGAGGCGAATCAGCAGTTCGGATTGCCCGCCTCGGTGTTCCGCTGCGACATGATCCTCGCCGACACCACCTACGCCGGGCAGCTCAACCTGCCGGACATGTTCACCAGGATGATGCTCAGCCTGGTGGCGACGGGCGTGGCACCGTACTCGTTCTACGAGCTGGGCGCCGAAGGCAAGCGGCAACGGGCGCACTACGACGGGCTGCCCGTCGAGTTCATCGCCGAGGCGATCTCGACGCTCGGGGTCAACGTGCGCGAGGGCTTCGAGACCTACCACGTGATGAACCCGTACGACGACGGCATCGGCATGGACGAGTTCGTCGACTGGCTGGTCGACGCGGGCTACCCGATCCGCCGCATCGACTCCTACGGCGACTGGCTGACCCGGTTCGAGACCACGCTGCGGGCACTGCCCGAGAAGCAGCGGGCCGCGTCGCTGCTGCCTTTGCTGCACAACTATCAGTCGCCGGATCACCCGTTCAACGGGTCCATCGCGCCGACCGACCGGTTCCGGGCGGCGGTGCAGGAGGCGAAGATTGGGCCGGACCCAACCAATCCCGACATTCCGCACATCTCCGCGCCCATGATCGTCAAGTACGTCACCGATCTGGAGCTGCTCGGCCTGCTCTGAGTGCAGCGCTCAGATCTTGGCGGCGGCTGATTCTGGCATGGGCTCGTACCTGGCGAAGGCGCGGGTGAAGGAGCCCGCGCCGTGCGAAAGCGCGCGCAGGTCGATGGCGTAGCGCACCAGCTCGACCTCCGGGATCTCGGCCTTGACGACGGTGCGGTCGTCGCCGCTGGGTTCGGTGCCGAGCACCCGGCCGCGACGACTCGACAGATCGCTCATCACCGCGCCGACCAAATCGTCGGGGATCACCACTGAGACCGCGTCGACCGGCTCCAACAGATTCACGGTGGTCGCCGCGGCGGCCTCGCGCAGGGCCAGCGCACCCGCGGACTGGAACGCGAAGTCCGACGAGTCGACGCTGTGCGACTTTCCGTCAAGCAGCGTCACCCGGATGTCGACCATCGGATAGCCGGCACCGACACCCTTCTCCATCTGTGCGCGCACGCCCTTCTCCACGCTCGGGATGAACTGCCGTGGCACCGCGCCGCCGACCACCTTGTCGACGAACTCGAACCCGGATCCCTGCGGCAGCGGCGCGACCTCGATGTCGCACACCGCATACTGGCCGTGGCCGCCGGACTGCTTGACGTGCCTGCCATGCCCCTTGGCGGCGCCACCGAACGTCTCCCGCAACGGGATTCGCACGTCGACCGTGTCGACGGAGACGCCGTACCGCTTGGCCAGCCCGTCGAGCACCACCCCGGCGTGCGCCTCTCCCATACACCACAGCACGATCTGGTGCGTCTCGGGATTCTGCTCGATCCGCAGCGTCGGGTCCTCGGCGCCGAGGCGTTGCAGGCCGACCGCCAGCTTGTCCTCGTCGGTCTTGGCGTGCGGCTGCACGGCTATCGGCAGCAGCGGCTCCGGCATGGTCCACGGCTTGAGCACCAACGGTAGGGCCTTGTCCGACAACGTATCTCCGGTCTCGGCGCGGCTGAGCTTGCCGATGGCGCAGATGTCGCCCGCCACTGCGGATCCCGCGACGCGCTGGCGCTTCCCCAGCGGGAACGACAGTGCACCGATCCGCTCGTCCTCGTCGTGATCCTGGTCGGTGGAGCCACGGGTCGAGGCCCCGAAGAACGACGTAAAATGGCCCGACACGTGGACGGTCATGTCGGGCCTCATGGTGCCGGAGAACACCCGGACCAGGCTGACCCTGCCGACGTAGGGGTCCGACGTCGTCTTCACCACCTCGGCGAGCAGTGGCCCTGAGGGATCGCATGGCAGCGGCGCGCGCACCGCACCGGCAGGGGTGAACACCTCAGGCGTCGGATGCTCTGGGGGAGAGGGGAATCCGGTGACGATGACGTCCAGCAGTTCCTTCGTGCCAACACCGCTGGTGCTGCACACGGGCAATACCGGAAAGAACGACGCCTTGGCGATGGCCTTCTCGAGATCGTCGGTCAGCAGGGCCGGCTCGACGTCCTCACCGCCGAGGTAGCGCTCCATCAGCGTCTCGTCCTCGGACTCCTCGATGATGCCCTCGATCAGGGTGCCACGCAGCTCGGCGACCGCGTCGTCGGTGGCGGACAACAGCCCCACCACGCAATCGTCGCCGGGCACGCACAGGGGAAGGACGTTGTCGCCGAACGCGTTCCGGGCCGCGGCCACGGCACCGTCGAAGTCCGCACGGGCGTGGTCGAGCTTGGTGATCACCACCGCGCGCGGCATCCCGACCCGGCTGCACTCCAGCCACAGCGACCTGGTCGCCTCGTCGACGCCCTCGTTGGCGGCGATCACGAAGAGCGCGCAGTCCGCCGCGCGCAGGCCCGCCCGCAACTCGCCGACGAAGTCGGCGTAGCCGGGTGTGTCGATCAGGTTGACCTTCACGCCCTCGTGCGTCAGCGACGCCAGCGCCAAGCCGACCGAACGCTGCTGTTCGATCTCGGCGTCCTCGCAGTCGCAGACCGTGGTGCCATCGGCGATCGATCCGGCGCGGGTCAGCACGCGGGTGGCGACCAGAAGGGTCTCGACGAGGGTGGTCTTGCCGCCGCCCGACGGTCCGACGAGCACCACGTTGCGGATGGAGGCCGGCCCGTCCGCGGTGGGGGCGGCGCCGTTGAGTTGGGTTGTGTTCGTCTTGTCTGCCATGACGTCCCCTCGGGCCCTATCAATCCACCTTCATCCAAACAGTGGACGGGCACAAGGGTCACCAGAACACGAAAGAGGGGCACCCCTTTCGGGATGCCCCTCTTCGAACGTTGGCGCTTACTTCACGTCGACGTAGACGGTCTTGTCGAGGACCGTGGTCGCCAGGTCGTCTCCGGGGTTTCCCGAGTCGGTGCGGCTAAAGGTCTGTCCGGGGCGAACCGCGACTACGGACGCCTGCTCCAGCGGGGTGTTGCCGACGTGATTGATGATCACGTTGTAGCCCTGCGCTTCGAGCTTGCTGATGGTGTCTTGGGCGTTGCCCGGTCCGCTGGGAGCGGCGTCGGCGGGCGCTGCGAGCCCGAGGACGGCCGCCGCCAGACCGCTGGCGACGATGGTGGCAAATCCAAGCTGCTTCATTCTGCTGACTTCTTTCTTCCTCTTCATCCGCTCTCGAGCCGTGGTGCCGGCGTCGCGGTTCGGATGCTTCCCCGACCCGCTCGGGACGAACCGAGCTGGTCTGAGGTGTTAAACCAACAGGTCAGGGGTTTAATTCCGCTGGCAGAAATTTATCGCCGAATGGCAGTAATGGAACTCGGAGCCCATTCGTCGTACGCTTGTCCGGCAATCGACTCTTGGACTAACGTTCGGTTTACAGCAAATATTGCTAAGCGCGCCAAGATGACCAATGTTGCACGTCGACGGTTACCACGGGGCCGTCCAATGCGATCCGGTCGTACTGACGGTATTTGCGCCGCAGCAACGCGTACCCGACCGCCATTTCCTCGCCCGTGTCGTGGATCTCGGCCACCCCGTCGGCACGCACCCACCACAGCTGCGTCCAGTCGTCGTCGTAGTGGTCGACGAGCAGACTCACCTGCGGATTGGCCGCGATGTTGGCCAGCCGGCGCAGCCGATGGGTGGTCTTGCGCTTGGCGTCGACCGCGGTGTAGATCTTGGCGCCCTCGGTTCCGCTGCTCACTGCGAAGACCACGGGTACGACGTGCGGAACCGAGTCCGAACCGACCGTCGCCAGTACGGCCACGCCAGACGCGGAGAACGATCCTTCGGCGTCGAAATCGGTCATCGGTGCTGTGAGCCAGGGCGTGGTTGCGGCGCAACGCTGAGCTGCGTGCGGGTGACCGGCGTGCGGGTGACACCGATCTCCGGTGGCTTGCTCGGCCGCGGTTCATAGCGCGGCCCGTTGTAGACCGGTGGCGCGACCGACGACGGCGCCGACGTCGGCGGCGGGGGTGGTGGCGGGGGCGGCAGTGCGCTGGTGGTGTCCGACGTGCTCGCGGCGGTGGTCGGCGTCGTCGACGTGTCGCTGGTCGGGGTCTGCTCGGTGTCCGAAGAGCCGCCAAGGGCGAGCAGCACGACCGAGACGACCAGTGCGACGATCGCCGCCGCCACCGCGGCCAGCGCGATCAGCGCCTGCCGAGTGCGGTACCACGGTGTCGGCGGGGCCTTGAAATGCCAGGTGTTCGCATTGAACGCGTCGAAGCGGTCCACCGCCGGGTCTGCGTAGTCGTCCGTGTACTGATCCGCCCACGGATCGTCGTGCTGGTCTGCGTACTGGTCCCCGAACAGTTCGCCGCTGGCCTCGGGGTCGAGCGGTTGCGCGTCCTCCCAGCCCGTCCATCCTGGCCCGTCCCAACCGTCGTCGGGGGCGGCGCCGTCAGCGGGTGCGACGTCGTGTTGGTCGCCGGCCGCGTCGTCCAACAGGTAGCCGAAATCGTCGGCCGTCTCACCCGGTTCCGGTTCGGCCAGGTCTTCCTGCACCGGCATGGCGAGCCGGTCGGTGTCGACCGGTTCGTCCAACCGGTAATCCCCCGCGTAGTCGGAGTCGCCAGAGGCCCCACTTTCCGCCACCCCGTGATGGTAGGCGGCTACCAGGGCAAACGTGCGATACGGCGCAAATTGACGCGGCGTGGCGACGGGGCGAAGCATGCCGGAAGCCCAGGTAAGGTCCGGTTCGATGAACAAATCTCGGCTCGTGGCGGCCGTGAGCGCCATCGTCCTGCTCGTCTCCGGTGGCCTCGCCGGGTGCGCGCCGCAGGAGAAGGACGGCGACGGTGAGACCACCGAATCGGGGGTGAAGGCGCGCGAGGCCACCTCGGCGGCAGACTTCGGCGGAATCGACGGACTGGTCGCGGCCGCCAAGAAGGAGGGCCACCTCAACGTCATCGCCCTGCCGCCCGACTGGGCCAATTACGGCGCCATCATCAAGGCGTTCGAAGACGCGTACGGCATCGAGGTGCACCCGGCGCAGCCCGATGCCACCAGCCAGGGCGAGATCGAAAACGCCGTCCAGCTGAAGGGCAAGCCCAGCGCGCCGGACGTGTTCGACGTCGGCCAGTCGGCCGCGCTGGCCAACACCGCGCTGTTCGCGCCGTACCGGGTGACGACGTTCGGCGACGTATCCGATGCCTTCAAGGATCTCGACGGCACCTGGGTCAACGACTACGGCGGCTACATGTCGATCGGGTTCGACTCGGCCAAGGTGCCGCCGATCATGGGCGTCGACGACCTGCTGCGACCGGAGTTCAACGGCAAGGTCGCCCTCAACGGCGATCCCACGAAATCGGGGGCGGCCTTCCTCGGCGTGATGATGGTGTCGGTGTCCCAAGGCGGCTCACCCGACGACATCGCCCCTGGCGTCGAGTTCTTCCGCAAGCTGCGTCAGGCGCGCAACTTCCTGCCGATCGACCCGACACCCGCGACCATCGAATCGGGCGAGACGCCGGTGGTGATCGATTGGGACTACCTCAACGTCGCCGAGACCAGGAAGCTGCCGTCGTGGCATGTGGTCATCCCGCGGAACGCCGCGGTGGCCGGGTACTACTTCCAGGCGATCAGCAAGGATGCGCCGCACCCCGCCGCGGCCAGGCTGTGGCAGGAGTTCCTCTACAGCGACGAAGGTCAGAACCTCTACCTGCAGGGCGGCGCCCGTCCGGTGCGGGCCGAGACGATGGTCACCAAGGGCACCATCGACCACGATGCCTACCGGGTGCTGCCGCCGGTCGACGGAGCGGCGATGTTCGTCTCTGTGGAGCAGAACAAGAGGGCCACCGAGTACCTAAAGGCCAACTGGGCCAACGCTATCGGCTGACGCCGACCCGTCAGACGTCGCGAACCGGGTCGATGCCCAGATCCCGATAGGTGACGAGCGCCGCGAACGGGATGCCGCGGGCGGCGAATCGCTTGGCCGCGACGTCACCACGATCGACCATCGGGATCACCCCGGTCACGACCACCCCGAGCGGGAGGATCCGCTCGAGGGCCTTCTCGGTGGAGCCCCCCGTGCTGATCACGTCGTCGACCAACAGCACGCGGGTGCCCGGTTCGAGCCGGGTGCCTTCGATCCACTGCTCGTGACCGCGCTGCTTCTGCTCCTTGCGCACCGAGAACCAGGCCTTGCCGGTCACCAGCGCGATGCCGATGGCCAGCGGATCGGCGCCCATGGTGAGGCCACCGACGGCGTCGAACTCGATGCCACTCTTCGCCGCGAGATCGACGATGGCCCTGCTGACGGTCGCCAACCGATCCCCGGTGTTGACGGCCCACTTGCCGTCGATGTAGTCGTGGCTGAGCTGGCCGCTTGCCAACTTGAACGGCTCGTCGCGGCGCTCGTGCCCACGGGTGCGAACGAGGTCGAAGGCGGCTTGCCAGGTATCCGTGCGGTCGGGCATACGGCGATCGTATCGGCCCGCGACCGGCGTAATCCGAAGCGGTCAGCCCTCTCTGGCGCGGCGCGCCAACTCGACTGTGGCAGCGCGCAATTCGCCCATCGAGTCGATCGGTGCCGGATATCCGACCCTGGTGTAGGCCACGCCGCGCTCGGTGGCCACCCGCAGATCGAGCCCGTAGCGGTCGGCGCCCGTGCAGGTGGCTTCCGTGGTGTCGGGGTAGCCGCCGAGTGTCTGAGCCATCGCGAGCAGGGCCGCAGCGTGGTCGGCGTTGAGATGCTCGATGGCGCCCTTCGCGGTGGGCTTGACCGGATCGGGCTGGGCCGCCGCGTAGTCCCCTGCGGTGGCGGAGTCCATCCGGCCGTAGCCGCCCACCCAGCGGACCCGGTGCACGCGCAGCACCCACAGCGTGAAGTCGCCGTAGTCGACGTAATACTTGGCGGCGGGCACGGCATCGAGGTGGGCCTGCCGTGCCGCGGCCTGCTCGTCGCCCGAAGGCCGCTCCACGACACCGGCAAGCGTGATGCGTCCGTTGGCGAGCGGGTCGCCCTCGGTTGCCGGTGCGACGATCGACAGGCTGGCGCGCTGATCGCCTGCGAGGTTGCGGCCGTGTTCGGCCATGTTGGACAAGCACAGCACCGGCGCGCCGTCGTGCAGGCCGTACGTGACGAACGACGCCCACGGGTCACCTGCGGCGGTCAACGATGCCAACGTTGCGGTGTTCGTCGACGCCGCGATGGTGCGCGCCTCCTCGGCGGCCGACGGGCGCACGGAGTTGACGACGGGGTTCAGCGGAGGTGGGACGGACGGGGCATCGCCCGGGTCACCATGGTCGCGGGATGCCACGTCGGCGACCCTACAGGGCAGTCGTCTGGCAACGATTTCCTTCGGGTTCGACCAGCACAATGTGCCAGAATCGGCTAAACGCTCGACATCCGTTCACCAGAAGCGAGAGGGCCGTGCCGACCATCGTCAGCCGCGTTGCGCAGTGTCTTGGCGTGCTCTGTGCGACGGTCGTGATCGGCGGCGCGGGCGCAGGCATCGCCGGTGCCGAACCGGACGACCCTGGCAATCCTCCCGACCCCGGCCAGACCAGCGAACCCGGCCCGACCAGCCCTCCTGGGCCGACGTCGGGCCCACGGGGCCCGCTCGATCACCTGCGCGATGCCCTGCAGCGACCGCGCAGCATCTTCGGCAACGGCAGGCCTCCCCAGCTGCCCAAGCTGCCCACCGTCAAGATCCCGGGCCTTCCCAAGGTCGACCCCGACCAGAAGGCACCGGAGAAGAACTTGGTTGGCAGCAGTGCCGAGATCGCGCTGCCAGGCGCGCCACCCATCTCCGTTCCCGTGCCGACGATCCCTGGCACGTCCGACCGGCAGTGGTCGGTCAACCTGACCGACCCGGAATCGGCCTACTCGTCCGTTCAGGACACGGTGTCCAACCTCAACGACTTGGCGTCGGAGGCCTACGCGCCGTACCACCCGCGGCCGAAGCCGACGCTGAAGATCACCGAGGAAGAGCCCGTCATCGACACCGCAGGCTCCGCGCCGAAGCCGGACGGTTCTGCGGAAGTGCCTGTGCTGCAAGCACCGACGGCGTTTCCCAACATCAAGCTCGGGCCGCCACGCCCGCTGACGGAAGTGCTGCCCGCGGGCGGGACCACACCGGTACTCGGGGCAGGAACCGCAGGCGTGCGTGCCCCCGAGGGACGTTCCGTCACGCAGGGTTCGGTGCAGGCAGGCGAGGCCGTCCCCGGCAGCAGCACCGCGCCGATGAGCAACACCGCCTACCGGCAGGGCTTCCCGCAGTACCTCCGCACCGCACGGGTGGGCGAACTCGCCGTCGTCGCGCTGCCCGGTGTTGCCGGGCTGTTGGCGATCACCGCGAGCGGTGGCGCGATCGGCTTCCGGCAGGCGAACTCGGGGCGCTACCTCCGTGCAGAGGCATCTCGCTTCCTGCAGTAGCCCCGTCGCTTCGCTCGCCAGTTGGACGTTTGCCGTTCATCCCCGCGTCACCTCGAGATAGGGACGCGTGGCCGTCGGCGAACATGATGGGCGCGTGAGTGCGCGACCAGCGAGTGGGTCTCGGGCTGCGCTGTTCGTGATGACCGCGGCGGTGGTGCTCGTCATCGACGTCGTCACCAAGGCCCTCGCGGTGGGCATGCTGACTCCCGGCGAACGGGTCTCGCTGTTCGGCGAATCGGTTTCGTGTGTGTTGATCAGGAACTCGGGCGCGGCACTGGCCTGGGGCGAGGGTCAGCCCGCGTTGTTGACGCTGCTGGTGTGTGCCGTCGTGGGCGCCGTCGCCTGGCGGGGCAGCAGCGTGGTTTCACCGGTGGCGGCCGTCGGGCTCGGCCTCGTCCTCGGTGGCTCCGTCGGCAACCTGGCCGACCGCGTATTCCGTGCGCCCGGGCCGTTGCGCGGTGCGGTGGTGGACTTCCTGTCCTTCGGATGGTCACCGACGTTCAACGCGGCCGACGTCTGTGTGCTGCTCGGCGTCGCGACCCTGGGATGGCTGGTGCTGACCAAGACCGCGGCGCCTACCGCCGACCGGGTCTGGAGCGCCGACGACGCGTTCTGAGGGAAGATCGTCAGCGTGGCAGCTGGAGAAGTCGTCGACCCGGCGGGCGTTCGCTGGCGCGTGCGGCGCCAGTGGTATCCCTGGCGCAGAAGGGCGTCGCTCATCGACGCCTGGCACAGCTCGCCCGACCAGCCTGCCAATTCGGAGGCGGCCACCGAAGACAGCGAGTCGTCGGACGCCGGTCTGCCGAAGAACTTCCTGCTGAAGGCGATCCTGATCGCCGTGGCCTTCATCGTGTGGGCCGTGGCGGGCATCGGCAAGGTGCTGCTGTACTCGGTGTTGGCGCTGCTGTTCGTCGCGGTCTCGCTGATCGAACTGCTCGCCGAACTCGTCGTCATGCCAATCGTGTTGCTGCTGCGAGTGCTTGGCGCTGCGCGCTGGCCCGTTCAGATCAACAGGAAGGGCGAACACGTCGCCACCAGGTACGCCGACGACTTTGCCGCGGCCACGGCATTGCGCGACGAGGTGGCAGGCCGGATCGAGGCGGGAGACCTGCCCGTCAAGGAAGCTGAACCGGCGGCTGATTGAACACGCCCAAGATGGGTAGGTTTGAACCTTGATGGATCAAACCACTGGAACCGACGGAATCGTCGAGCACCCGAACGCGGACGACTACAGCCACGCACGGACGCTCCCGGAAGATCGCACCTGGTTCAAGCACGCCGTGTTCTACGAGGTGCTGGTCCGTGCGTTCAACGACTCCAACGCCGACGGGTCTGGTGACCTGCGTGGACTGACCGACCGGCTCGACTACCTGAAATGGCTTGGCGTCGACTGTCTTTGGTTGCCGCCCTTCTACGATTCACCGCTGCGTGACGGTGGCTACGACATCCGCGACTTCTACAAGGTGCTGCCGGAATTCGGCACCGTCGACGACTTCGTCGCCCTGCTCGATGCCGCGCACCGGCGGGGAATCCGGGTCATCACCGACCTGGTGATGAACCACACCTCCGATTCGCACGAGTGGTTCCAGGAGTCGCGGCGCAATCCCGAAGGGCCCTATGGCGACTTCTACGTGTGGAGTGACACCAGCCAGGTCTACCAGGACGCCAGGATCATCTTCGTCGACACCGAGGAGTCCAACTGGACGTTCGACCCGGTGCGCAAGCAGTTCTACTGGCACCGGTTCTTCTCCCATCAGCCCGACCTGAACTACGACAACCCGGCCGTCCAGGAGGCCATGCTCGACGCGCTGAGGTTCTGGCTGGACCTCGGCATCGACGGCTTCCGGCTGGACGCCGTGCCGTATCTGTTCGAGCGCGAGGGCACCAACTGCGAGAACCTGCCAGAGACGCATGCCTTCCTGAAGCACTGCCGCAAGGTGATCGACGACGAGTTCCCAGGCCGGGTGCTGTTGGCGGAGGCCAACCAGTGGCCCGCCGACGTCGTCGAATACTTCGGTGATCCGGCGACCGGCGGCGACGAGTGCCACATGGCGTTCCACTTCCCGTTGATGCCACGCATCTTCATGGCGGTGCGACGCGAGTCGCGGTTCCCGATCTCGGAGATCCTGGCGCAGACGCCCGCGATCCCCGACATGGCGCAGTGGGGCATCTTCCTTCGCAACCACGACGAGCTGACCCTCGAGATGGTCTCCGACGAAGAGCGTGACTACATGTACGCCGAGTACGCCAAGGATCCGCGGATGAAGGCCAACGTCGGCATCCGCAGAAGGCTTGCGCCGCTTCTGGAGAACGACCGCAACCAGATCGAGCTGTTCACCGCGCTGCTGCTCTCATTGCCCGGATCGCCGGTGCTGTACTACGGCGACGAGATCGGCATGGGCGACATCATCTGGCTCGGCGACCGCGACGGCGTGCGCACCCCGATGCAGTGGACACCGGATCGCAACGCCGGCTTCTCGACGGCGAATCCCGGGCGGCTGTACCTGCCTCCCAACCAGGACCCGATCTACGGCTATCAATCGGTCAACGTCGAGGCGCAGCGGGACGCGTCCACCTCGTTGTTGAATTGGACCCGCACCATGCTGGCGGTGCGGCGCAGGCACGACGCGTTCGCGATCGGCACGTTCCGCGAGTTGGGTGGTTCCAACCCTTCGGTGTTGGCCTACGTCCGCGAACTGGACCGCGACGGCGAGGTCGACACCGTGGTGTGCGTCAACAACCTGTCCCGGTTCCCGCAGCCCATCGAGCTGAATCTGCAGCAGTGGACCGGTTATTCGCCGGTGGAGATGACCGGGCACGTCGAGTTCCCCGCGATCGGCCACCTGCCCTACATGCTCACGCTGCCTGGACATGGGTTCTATTGGTTTCAACTCCGGGAACCGCTACGAGAAACGGAGGATTTGCGATGAGCGCTCGCGCGAAGAGCCGAGGGCCCCGATGAGCGCGCAGGGACAGCTGCCGTGGACCGAATGGCTGCCGTCGCAACGCTGGTACGCCGGACGGGGTAGGGACTTCGCCGAGGTGCGGCCAGGCCAAGTGGTGTCGTTGCGGGACGACCTCGATCTGGTGCTGTTGGACGTCCAGTACACCGACGGCTCCTCCGAGCGCTACCAACTGCTGATCCGCTGGGGCATGGCGCCCATCGACGAGTACAGCGACGTCGCGACCATCGGCAGCGTCGGCGACGAGCATGGCGGACACACCGCCTACGACGCGCTTTACGACCCCCGCGCCGCACGTGAACTGCTGGCGTTGGTCGACCGGTCGGCCACCGTTGGCCCGCTGCGGTTCGCCCGCGAACCCGACGCCGAG
>Ga0105237_10001181_pt1 | contig 34916 bp, 30 predicted proteins | sample KBSC24metaG_FD_81520 | JGI IMG/M metagenome (GOLD analysis project Ga0105237, IMG submission 81520) | Corn rhizosphere microbial communities from Kellogg Biological Station, Michigan, USA - KBS C2-4 metaG | ecosystem: Host-associated > Plants > Roots > Rhizosphere > Soil | place: Michigan, USA... | reverse complement strand
CCATGGACGCGGCATTCGGGGATAATGAGAAGAAGATGTCGATAGATATGCGTAACGATGCCATCGAAATGCTGGAAGCGGCCGGTGCAAAAAATGTGCAACCGCTTTTTATTGATTCAACTTATCCCGGCGGCGCTATACACGAAATGGGCTCGGCGCGCATGGGGCATGATCCTAAAACCTCCGTACTCAACAAATGGAACCAGGTTTGGGACGCGCAAAATGTATTTGTAACTGATGGCTCTGCGATGGCATCAACAGCCTGCCAGAACCCATCATTAACCTATATGGCCATGACAGCACGTGCGGCGGATCACGCAGTGAGTGAGTTGAAGAAAGGGAATTTGGGTTAGGGGTTAATAATTCACAGTCATGCCGAACTTGTTTCGGCACCCCATCATAAAGGTATTCGACATAAAAGTATTCGAATGCGGTCGACTTGTCCAGTGAGGTGCTGAAACAAGTTCAGCATGACCTGTTTTTAAAGGTCATTGTAACTAATCTGTTAATTATCCCCCATAGCATTCAAATTAAGTATATTTGATTTAGCCGTTTACCCCAAACGGCCTCACCAATTATTTACCTGTTTAAAGCCTAATTACTCAAATGCCAGATACTACTGCAAATATTAACGGTAAGGCAATAGCTAACCATACCTATGACGCCATTGTTATCGGCTCCGGGATATCCGGTGGCTGGGCCGCTAAAGAGCTGACCGAAAAAGGATTAAAGACCCTGCTGCTGGAGCGTGGTAAAAATATCGAACACGTAAAGGATTACAAAGATGCCACTAAAGACCCCTGGCAATTTCCGCATAGGGGCAAGGGGCCACTCTCTTTAAAAGCTGATTACCCGATAATGGGACGCCGGCCAGGGGGACTCACGGAGATCGATCCGGATTACTGGGTGAATAACCGGGAGAGCCCTTATACGGAGGTGAAGAGATTTAATTGGATACGCGGTTATCATGTAGGCGGTCGGTCCTTAATGTGGGGACGGCAAAGCTACCGCTGGAGCGATATCGACTTCGAAGGAAACATAAAAGAAGGGGTAGGTATCGACTGGCCCATTCGCTACAAAGATATGGCGCCCTGGTACGACCACGTAGAGCGTTTTGCAGGGATTAGCGGCGCAAGGGACGGATTGCCGCAACTCCCTGATGGCCAGTTTATGCCCGCCATGGAAATGAATTGCGTCGAAAAGGATGTAGCTGCCCGGATGAAAGCGCATTATAAGGGCACCCGGCCAATGATTATCGGGCGCACGGCGAATATCACCCTGCCGTTGCCCGGCCGTACCAATTGTCAATACCGCAACCGCTGCGTTAGGGGCTGCCCCTTTGGCGGGTATTTCAGCACGCAGTCGTCTACATTGCCTGCGGCGATGGCAACCGGTAATCTGACCCTGAGGCCGTTCTCTATCGTGAAGCAGATATTGTATGATAAGGACACCAAAAAGGCTAAAGGGGTAGAAATCATTGATGCGCAAACCAACCAAACGTATGAGTATTATGCTAAGATCGTTTTTATAAACGCGTCTACTTTTAATAGCGCCTGGATACTGATGAATTCAGCTACAGACATCTGGCCGGACGGTTTAGGCAGCAGCAGCGATCAGTTAGGATATAATGTGATGGATCACCACATGAGCGGCGGAGCACAGGGCGAAATCGAAGGCTACGAGGATAAATACTATTTCGGCAGGCGGGCTAACGGGATCTACATCCCACGCTACCGCAATATTTTTGGCGACAAGCGCGATTACCTGCGCGGCTTCGGTTACCAGGGCCAGGCGTCAAGGGAGGGCTGGTCGCGTGAAATAGCGGAGATGAATATTGGCGGAGCTTTCAAGGATGAACTAATGGAACCTGGCAGCTGGACGATGGGCATCACCGGCTTCGGTGAGGTACTGCCTGATCGCCGCAACAGGGTGACACTGGATAGAACGGTTAAAGATAAGTGGGGCCTCAATGTGCTGTCCTTTGATTTTTCGATGCATGACAACGAGTTCAAAATGGGCAAAGACATGCGGGATGATGCCGTAGAAATGCTGGAAGCCGCAGGTGCAAAAAATGTTAAGATCATCGGTAAAGATGAAAAAGACCGCTTGGGCGCCATCCACGAAATGGGAACCGCACGCATGGGCAATGATCCCAAAACATCAGTACTCAACAAATGGAACCAGGTGTGGGACGCGCAAAATGTTTTTGTAACCGACGGGGCCTGTATGGCTTCATCATCCTGCGTAAACCCATCGCTTACTTATATGGCTATGACGGCACGCGCCGCTGATCATGCGGTAAGCGAATTGAAGAAGGGGAATATTTAAATTATAAATCTCTGTGACATTTGTGCCTGCTCTGTGATCTCTGTGGTAAAGCTAACCACAAAGGACGCGGAGGTTTTCACAGGGTTACACCGGTTTTTTTTACAATCTGCTCCTTTCATCCTTCGAAGCATTATCCTCGTTCCTCTGGCTTTTATTACTTGCCGAACCAAATGACCGGTAATATGTAAGCTTAACAATCGTCCCCAACTTCGACTCGCCATAGTAAATTACGTGTACTTTACTGTTAAAGGCATCCATGGTAAGTAAACCCAGGTCGCTATTGTAGCTTGCTGATCTGAAGATATCTGCAACCGTTAGCTTTAAACTACTCTTACCTTCCCCAAATTCTTTCTTCAAGCCCAGGTTGACAGTAGAATTGCTGTACGACCGCCAATTGGCACTATAGGAAGGTGAATTGTAATACCCGGATAACTCGGCTGAAAGCCCATGCTTAAATTTAAAGTTTTCGCTGAAGTTAAATGAACCGGCGAAAAAGGTTTTCTCAAAGGGGTGGGGAGTGAATGATACCTTGTATTGTTGTAATCCGCCTGTAAAAGTGTAGTTCATATTCCACCAGTTGCTTATTTTCACAGGAATTGTTGTTTGCAGGGTAATTGAATTCTGCCAGTCAGCATTTTCGGGCCGCAAATAAACCACGCCCTTTACCGGCCCGGTTGTACCCTGGATTCCCAAAATTGGATCAGCATCGTGATTGAAGAATACCGAGAATAGGTAGTCGTGAGTATTGTAGCCGAATTTCAGGTTGTGTGTAATGGTTGGTCTTAGCAACGGGTTCCCGGTAAAAACCGATAAAGGGTCGTTATAGCTCACGTAGGATGCCAGGTCGTCATAAGAGGGCCTGGTAATGCGTTCGGTATACGACAAATTCCATGATGAATTATTATTTATTTTTTTGGTGAAAAAGACTGACGGGAAAAGCCTTCCCAGTTTACGGTCCACCCTGTAATTGGTATCGGCCGAGTTATCCGTATAATTATGAGAGTATTCGTACCTCGCACCGGCAGTAAGACTGGTGGCCGAATCCAACTGAAAATTGAAGGTCAGGTATCCCGCACCTATCGCCTCGTAGGTTATAAAATTGTTGGCTGCTCCTACTATATTTGGCACCCAAACACCGTTTTCAAGGTCTTCAATACCCGAATTAGCTTGAGTTCGGCTATAGGTGGCTTTGGCGCCTACTTCCAGCTTGACCTTCTTGCTGAACTGATTCGAATAATCCAGTTTACCTATATATACGTTTATCCGCGTGTTCCCGAAATCACGCTGCGTTGGTGAATAAAGACTATCGGCGTTACCGGCAGGATTGCCCTGGTTATCGCTAAAAGAATTTTGCGAATTGGACAGTGACCGAGTATGGTAATACAGGTAATCGAAATCAGCGCGAATTTTCTGCTCTCCCGGCAGGCTTTTGTCGAGATACAAATTGGTGACCGCGATACCGGCGTGACTGGAGTTTTTAAAAAGCGAATTATAAGTAAGAGTCGCGTCTGTAGATTGATAATAGCCATAATTATGAGGGAAGTTAGTGTTACCGCCACCCCAATAATTGGCGCTGGCACCGATAGTTGTTAGGGTATCAAGCTTTATATCTACCCCCAGTGTGCCATCATGATAATTAGAAACGGGCTTGCTGATACCGGTATAGCTAAAATCAGTCTGCCCGCCCACTATCTCATCATTCTCGGAACCGGCTGCATTAAGATGGCCATAGTCACGATTGTGCCAGTAAGAGTAAGAGCCATACAGGTTGACTTTGCCGGTATTATGATTGACATTAAGCGCCGCCGAAGCCTTTTCGTACATACCATATCCGCCGGTCAGTGTTACGGAACCATTTGTCCCACGTTTTTTATTCTTTTTGGTCACGATATTAATGATACCGGCATTACCTTCGGCATCGTATTTGGCCGGAGGCGTATTCATCAATTCTATTTGAGCGATATTATCCGCACTCATACTGCCCAGCAGCGTGATCAATTGCTCCATCGACATACGCATCAGCCGTCCATCTAACATCACCATAACGCCTGTTTTTCCATTAAGCGAGATAGTATTGTTATGCTGATCGAGAATGACTCCCGGCGATCGCTGCAATACATCCAATATCGAGCTACCCTGCGCCATAATGCTGTTTTGCACATTCACCGTCACGCCTTCGGCTGTTTGCTGTACCTGTGGCTTGCCTGCACGGATCACTACTTCGTTCAGCCGCTTGCCGGTTTGTTTTATTACCAACCTGCCCAGGTCTGCTTGTTGTCCCTGGCTTACATCAAAAACTGCCGATTTATAAGCCTGGTATCCTACAGCAGTTATGCGTACGAAATATTTCCCGGGCTGCACACCTTCGATGTGAAAAATGCCGGTATCACTTACCGCGACTGAGTTTATGATCACACTGTCCACTGACCGCATCAGCGTGGCAGTGGCAAACGGGACGGACTTACCCGTAGTATCGGCGACGCGGCCCGACACCTGTCCGAAAGCGCCGGCTGCAATAAGAAGATATAATAAGCAGATGATAAAAGGTCTCATGTGTTGTGTATTTCACCCAAAAGAACTGCTCATATTCCGGGCAGAAAAAAACGATTGATGAGCACCAGTACCTGATTGACGAAATGCAGAAACGGGAAGAATTTGGTGAGAAATGATAATCCAGGCGGGTTAGTTACCGGATGTAAGTTATAGGATGCATTTCGTCAATTAAATGCCCCCACTCATACAATGTTCTACGGATATTTATTGGATTAATCCTAATTTTATTGGCTATGGCGACTTTTATATCACGGCAGAACTGGTTTATCAGATACAAGCTTTACCACATCCCTTTCTGGATGGTGTATAGCTACCTGCTATGGGCGCTTACAATAGGCAGCCTCTACGAAGCCGCTCACGAGCAATATTTTTCCACCTTATGGGCAAAGTGTTTTTTTTATATGATTTTTCCCGCGTTCGCTGTATATTTCAATTTGTATTTTCTTATCCCGCGTTACCTGCAAAAAGGGCGTTACAGCTGGTATATTCTTTTCCTGGCATTAACCATCGTCGCATCTTCATACCTGATAGTGCCTGGGTATTACGTGAGCGCCTGGCTGGCCGGGCGCACCGCAAAAGAAATGTTTGGCATCACCTTTAGCTTTAACAGTTTCTTCCAGGCAGCTAAAACCGACCCTTTGCGATCAACATTAGCCGCAATTACGCTTGGAATGAGCGTTAAGCTCACCAAAAACTGGATCGAGGGACAAAGGCGGCACCAGGCGCTTGAAAAAGAAAAGCTGGAAACCGAGTTGAAATTCCTGAAATACCAGTTCAACCCGCATTTCCTGTTTAATAGCATTAATTCCATATTCTTTCTCATCCATAAAAACCCGGATATGGCGTCTGAATCATTAGCCAAATTCTCTGAATTATTACGATACCAGCTATATGAGTGCAACGATCAGCAGATCGCTTTGAGTAAGGAGATCGCCTACCTGGAAAACTTTATCGAACTGGAAAAGCTCCGGCAAAATAAGGTAACTGTAATCATGGACATAGATGAGCAGCACGTGCAACATTTGGACATCGCGCCGTTTATTTTGATGACCTTTGTTGAAAACGCATTCAAGCATGTTTCAAAGTATGCTGATCAGCCCAATTGGATCGATATAAAACTGTCGGTCGATCAGCAGCAGCTGGATTTTGTTATTTCAAACAGCACATCCACCGATAAATCAACCGATGTAGTAAATTACGGCGGCATAGGTTTAAAAAATGTACAACGCAGGCTCGAACTGGTTTATCCCGGCAAACATGAATTAGATATCGAAAATGATAATGATCGTTTTAAGGTGAAACTGCAATTAATGCTGGCCGAGCCGGTGCTTTCATCGGCCATGCAAATGGTATGAATATTAGATATAAATAATGATCAACTGCGTAATTATAGATGATGAGCCGCTGGCACGGGAGGGAATAGCCAATTATGTGAGGGAGATCGATTTCCTGCAATTGATCGGGATATGTGAGAACCCCCTTGATTTGATCAAATTATTGGACAATCACCAGATCGACCTGATTTTTTTGGATATCCAGATGCCCAAAATGAATGGCATCGATTTTCTGAAGATCATGAAGAACCCACCCATGGTGATCATCACTACAGCCTACCCAAGTTACGCTTTGGAAGGTTTTCAGCTCAATGTGCTCGATTATCTGCTGAAGCCCATCACGTTCGACCGCTTTTTTAAATCAGCAAATAAGGCTAAAGATTATCACCGGCTGCTTACTAACTCAACGCCGGCAGGTACACAAAAAGCAGAGTTGGAAGCCGATTATTTCTTTATCAAATGCGGGAACAAATACGAAAAGATCTATTTTGAAGATATTTTGTATGTAGAAGGCATGCAAAATTATGTGACCATCCTTACCACTAAAGGCAAATTCATGACTTTGCTGAACCTGAAGAAGTTAGAGGAAAACTTTGATCATAAATATTTTATCAGGGTACATAAGTCCTACATCGTTTCTATCGGAAAAATTGAAGGGGTAGAAGGCAACGAGATATTTATACAAACCTATCGCATCCCCATCAGTAGGAATTACCGCGAACAGGTGATAAGTCAGGTAGTAATGAACAAGTTGTGGGATAAGGATAAAACAAAGATTACTTGATTTTTATTGATTGTGTATCATGCCTGGCCTGTCAAAACACGGTGGCTTATGGCTTTAAATTAATATTGTAGTTTATAGTACATTATTGATTATAAATAGGGTACCTTCACTCTATGACCCCTGAGTCTTTGGAAGCGCTTCGAGCGGAACTCCTAACTTACGTTTCCGAAGTCGGCGAAGGGAAATATCTTGAGACCACTGCTATCGAACTAAGGAACAAAATAGATTCATTAAACGAGCTGATCGATGCCGCGTTTAAAGAAGATAATAACGACTTTAAGATATTGGTAAATATCTGCTATCAATATTACCGGCTGCTCTACGGATAAGCAGGGCCCCGTTCTTTCTCCATTCATTAAAAAATCAATTTATATTTGTGGGTGATATCTATGAAGGAAAACCTGGTAGCCCATATCGACAAATTCGTCAGCCTTAATGAAGATGAGGTGCAGGAAGTGTCGGCTGCCGTTAACCTGGTCACCCTAAAGAAAAAGCAATTCATCCTTGAACCAGGAGAGGTTTGCCGGTATAACTATTTTGTGAGCAAGGGCTGCATGCGCCTGTATTTTATCAATCGTAACGGGCAGGAGTTGATCACCCAGTTTGGTATCGAGAACTGGTGGATAACCGATTATGGCAGTCTGGAAACCGGGCACTCATCCAGCTATTATATTCAGGCCATTGAAGATGCGGAGCTGGTCAGCATTAATAAAAAAACATATGATGAGTTATTGCTGAAAGTCCCCAAAATGGAACGCTATTTCAGGCTGATCCTGCAAAGAACACACACAGCTACCATGCGCCGTATCGAATATTCCCGCGATCAAACCGATGAAGAACGTTACCGCCACTTTGTTTCCTTGTTCCCCGGCTTTGTACAGCGCATCCCGCAATATATGCTGGCTTCTTATCTGGGTTTTACCCCACAGTTTTTGAGTAAGATCCGCGCCCGAAAGTAGAGACGCAAAATCTTGCGTCTCTACACGTATTCCTAATCTCTATTAATTAATCACGATTAACTTTTTTGCGATAGCAGAAGGGGAAATTTGTAATGAAAACAAATATTAAAAGTCATGAGCAAAAGAATCACATTGAACCCCAAAGCCTACCAGGCTATTATGGGTCTGGAGCATTATATGGAAAACTCCACTGTCAAAAAAGCACATTACGAATTGATCAAGATACGGGTATCGCAGATAAACCATTGTGCTTATTGTATCAATATGCACACTAAAGACGCCCGCGCAGGCGGCGAAACTGAACAACGTATCTACCTGCTGAACGCCTGGCGCGAAACCTCATTTTACACGCCAGAGGAACGTGCGATACTGGCATTGGTAGAAGAGATAACTGCGATAAGTGAGCATGGCGTATCTGATGCGGTATATGAAGAAGCTGAAAGGGTATTGGGGAAAGAATACCTGCACGATGTTTACATGGCAGCAGTGTCCATCAATGCCTGGAACAGGATTGGTGTAGGCTTGCAAATGCAACCGGCCTAATAACAATGCAGAATAGCTTTGTCAACTTTTAAAAAGCTGACAAAGCTTATTTAGTTTCTTCCTGGATAGGCTCGTCTTCCCGCTCAACAGTTATCGTGCATTCGGTAACCAGTGCAGCGATAGCGCCTATGGCGGCAAACGTCGGTAATAAAAATGCGCCCACCACGCCCACAGTTAGCGGGAATGTAGCCAGCTCTTTACCATGCTTATCGGTGATGGTAATTCTCCTGATATTGCCCTCAGCAATCAGTTCCTTTATCTTTTTAAGCAGATCAACTCCGTGAATTGAAAATGATTCCTTACTCATGATATTATTTTAAAATAGGACTAAGGAACTATAATATTGTTACAAAAGATCCTGGGCTGATGATCTTGAGGGAATTCCGGTTTATATCGCTTTTTACCCCATAAAAAGTGCAACTCGCCACATTTATTTTATAGTCAATTGCGTAACCTATTCCTTTGGGTTATTAAATAATTTATGGCTATGCACATCAAAAAACTTTTGCAGAACTGGCTCTTCCACACGCTCATCATCTGGATATTGCTTAATATCTATTACAGCCTGAGCTACCTGTATCAAATGAATATTTGGGGCCCAATGACGGTCAATAGTGATGGCTCGCCGGTAACTGTTCTACAAATGCTCAGCATGCACAACCTCCAACATCCCGACTACTTGTTCTTATTGCCATTTGTATTGCTGGTCGAGCTGAATTACTGGCTGATATTTAAAAAATATTCGATCATCTATTTTATAATCGGGGTATTATTTTGTGGTGCATTTGCCAGTTTTTTTATCGGCTTTGTAAATAGTTTAAAGTCGGCGCAACCTAAGTTCCCTGTGAATTATCTGGAGCCGGCCTTGGCGTTTGCTGCTTACGCATTGGCGTATTCATTGATCCGGGAGTTTTTCCATCTGCGGCTGTTCAACGTAAAAATGCGATTGCTGCGTACCGAAAATGACCTGCATCAACTAAAGCAGCAATTGAATCCGCATTTTTTATTTAATACGATGAATTACCTGTACGGCACCGCCCTGCAGGAAAACGCGACAAGAACGGCAGAAGGTATCGACCTGGTATCCGGCATGATGCGTTACACGGTAACCGGGATGCAGGAAACATTTGTACCGTTGAATGATGAATTAGAATTCATTAAAAACTATTTATATCTCCAACAGGTGCGCATGCCGGTAAGCGATGATCATACTATTGAAACCGATATCAAAACTGACGATCAACCCTATCAGATCGCACCGATGTTGCTGATACCTTACATCGAGAATGCCTTTAAGCATGGGATAAGTACCGAGCAGGATAGCCGGATCAAAGTGATCATCAATGTAGAAAATGGCGAATTAAAAATGCAGGTGATCAACACTGTTATTCCCGACAAGAAAGAAGTGAAAGGTACCAACAGCGGTTTGGCACTGACCAACAAACGCCTCGCCATATTATACCCGGATCAACATCAACTGGAAATCAACCGGAAAGACCATATTTACGAAGTAAAGCTCAGCCTGCAATTAATCAAAACGCGTAAAGTGAGGCCATTGAAAAAACTGTTCATGCTTGTATGCGTCATGTTGCCTTTGATGAGCCAGGCCCAAAGCCCTAAACCGGATAGTGCGTTTACTATCAGCATAAAAACACAATCAACACCTGCCAATGCAAAAGCTTACCTGCTTTACCAGTTCGAAGGCAAAAAATACATGGATTCGTCTGCCATGGAGAACCATACTTTTAGTTTCAGAGGAAATGTCGGACAACCCACAAGGGCTACATTAGTATTTGATACAAGCAGAGGCGGTTTGAGAACTATTCTTAAGAAAAGGGTTTCTACAGCAGATGCGCTGCCGTTTTACATCCATCCGGGCCAGATTGTTGCTGCTACTGATCGCCATATAGCTGATGCAAGTTTCGATGTTTCGGCTATCAATAAGGATTATGCTATTATTAACCGCCGCCTAAAGCTGATTCATAAACAGGAGGCCATAACAAGTGAGCAATTGGTGGCCGAACGTGACACGGCAAAGCTTAAAGCATTAGAGGCAGCTTATGCTCGTCTGCAAGCCATGGAGAATCCGGTATATATCGATTTTATAAAAAGCCATCCTAATAGTTACGTATCACTTATCGCCCTGCAGGAATACAAATATTATCTGGATGGTAAAGATGATTATAGCCCTTCGGTCGAGCATCACCTGGAGCTGAAAACATATTATGGCCAGTTATCGCATCCTGTAAGAGCGACCGCCCTGGGCAAACAACTGGGAAAAGATATAGATGCTGACCTGGTTTTGAAACCCGGAGCTATAGCCCCGGAATTTGCCCAGCCTGATGTGAGCGGAAAAATGGTGCGGTTGTCGGATTTTAAGGGGAAATATGTGCTGCTCGATATTTGGGCATCGTGGTGCGGGCCTTGCCGGAAAAATAACCCTGAACTGGTGAAGATATACCATGATTTTAAAAGCAGGAATTTCACTATTTTAGGCATCTCCTTGGACGATGTGGAAGGTAAAAACAGCTGGATGAAAGCCATAAAAGACGACCATTTGGAATGGACGCAGGTATCAGACCTGAAACATTGGGACAACCTGGTGACTAAATTATACAGCATCAAAGCCATCCCCGAAAGCATACTGATCGGCCCTGACGGAAAAATTGTAGCCAGGCAGATTTATGGAAATGACCTCAGGGAAAAACTGAACCAATTATTGCCGCCCACTAAATGATCAACGCCATTGCTATTGATGATGAACCCATTGCCCTTGACATACTCAGCAGGCATGCTGAAAAGGTGGAGTTTATCGATCTGAAAAAAACATTCACGAGCGCCAGTGCTGCTTTGGCGTATGTAGCAGCAGAACCTGTACAGCTTGTTTTTTTAGATATCAATATGCCCGATATTTCCGGTCTTGAACTGGCCGGACTGCTGGGGCCTGATGTGAGCATCGTATTTACAACCGCCCATATGGAATATGCGGTGAATGGATTTGACCTCGCCATCACTGATTTTTTACTAAAGCCGATCAATTACAGCCGGTTTCTGCAGGCTTGCGTGCTGGCACAGAAGAGAATAGGAGTTACCGGCAATCAACCCATAAAAGAAGCAGATGGCTTGTTTGTCAAGGATGGCTACGACTGGGTGAAGATCAATTTTAATGACCTACTCTATGTTAAAGCTGAAGATAATTACAGCAGTCTGTTCGAAAAAGATAAGCGGATTATGACCCGTATGACCTTACAGGAATTACTGCAAAAACTGCCAGGCAATTTTGTGCGGGTGCATAAATCATACGTCGTCAATGTCGCCGCTATTGAAAAGTTGGAAAGCTATCAATTGACCATCAACGGCATCAAAATACCAGTATCTAAACCCTTCAGGGAAACGCTGAAGAGCAAAGTGATTGGCTAATAATCAGCCAGCTCCATTTGCTGAACGGATTCTTTTGACCGGCTGCCTGCAATAAGAAATGCGATACCGCTGAAACCCAGGGATTCAAACACACTCGTCCACTCGTTGCCATTGCCGCTATAAGGATCGATAATCGCGCGGGGGATGTGCAGTACCAGAAACCAAATTAATATCATTGCTCCAAGCAAAGTTGCAGCCGGACGTGACCTAATAATTGTAAAACCTTTTGTTCCAAATAAAATAAAGAAAGCGGAGCCCGAAATAATTGCCAAGCCTGCTAATATTAATGCGAAGCCTCCAAAATATGTCCAAAACATGTGCCATGGTATCCAATTAGGCACCAGTGTGGCTACGAATGTAGGGTAAATGAAATGTTCAATACCAAATACGATCATGGTAGTGCAAAAGAAATATTTCCCTAATGGAATAAGCTTTGCCGCATGATTAATAAATCCTGAAGTACTGGGTTCGTTAGGTAAAGATTCTGCTATAATAAAACATCCACCACTGTATGCAAGCAGTTTAAACGCGTCGCTCCAAATATATAAGGCTTGTTGAGGATTACTCGCTTGGTATGGTATATGGAACACCAGCACAAACAATAGAAACACAACACCCGTAACAATGGCTATTGAGCGTGCTTTTATCTCGAGGATAATAGCTATTGCCACTCCGATAAGGGCTGCGCTGCATATCCACGTCCAGATCAAACGGCCGGGCATCCAGGCTGCCCACGGGGTCATGATCAGGGGCCTGAAATCGGCACAATACAATTGCTGGCCGGCAATAGCTACCAGCGATATCGCGAAAAAGAAACGCCAAAGTTTGTTGTAATCTTCCATGTGCAAGGTTGTTTATTTGTTAAAGATAGCTATGCACTATTGTAAATGATAAGCCATTTCTCTATAATTGTAATAATTATAAGGTGATGGTGGTCCACCTAATTGAACCGTCCCATGTCAAATGGGTCTGATGGCGCCTACGAAATAAAGTTTATAGCTTGTTTATTTCATAGGTATGAAGCGCTTTAATTTTTCCAAAGTATTTAACTCTGCACATTTCCTGGTACTGAGCCAATTGGTTCGGTGGACTTTGCTTATTATTCCTGTGGCCATCGTAATCGGCAGTATAGTGGCCCTGTTTCTTTGGCTGCTGAATCTTGCTATTCATTATCGGTTTGCCCACACCTGGTTGCTTTATTTGCTGCCATTGGCTGGTATACTGATCCATTTTGTATATAAGCTTTACGGAAAATCATCTGAAAGGGGCAATAACCTGATCATGGACGAGATCCATCAACCCGGTGGTGGTGTTCCCAAACGCCTGGCCCCGCTGGTGTTGGTTGCAACGGTAGTCACCCATTTATTCGGCGGCTCTGCGGGCAGGGAAGGGACCGCGGTACAGATCGGCGGTAGTATTGCCGATTTTTACGGGCGTTTATTTAAGCTGAATGAAAAGGATACTCGCGCCGTGTTGATGGCAGGTGTGGCTGCCGGTTTTGGCGCGGTATTCGGTACGCCTTTAGCAGGGGCAATATTTGCTATCGAAGTACTGGCCATAGGTCGGTTGCAGTATGATGCTATTATTCCCTGCCTGATTGCCAGCATTTTTGCAGATCAAACTGTTGCCATACTGGGCATTCATCACACCGTTTATCACATTGTTCCTTTCATCTCTAAACCGGCTTTTACGATCAGTTTTATTCATTTTGATTATTACCTGTTGATTAAGATCCTCGTTGCTTCGGTGTTTTTCGGTTTAGCCAGTTACCTCTTTGCCACCATGGTTCACGGAGTAAAAAGTATATCACTACGACTCATTAAAAAATCATGGATGATACCTGCCGCAGGCGGACTCATTATTATCGGGCTGACAATGATCATAGGCAGGCAAGATTATTTGAGCCTGGGTGTTGATGCACAATTTGCTGATTCAGTTACGATACCATCGGCATTTCACCAGGGCGGTGCTGATACATGGAGCTGGTTATGGAAAACAATCTATACAACCATAACCCTCGGTACTGGTTTCAAGGGCGGCGAGGTTACTCCCCTGTTCTATATCGGCGCTACCTTAGGCAATACTCTTTCGCAACTGATGGATGCACCCGTGAGCCTATTTGCCGCCTTGGGTTTCATCGCTGTATTTGCTGGCGCGACCAACACACCGCTGGCTTGTACTTTTATGGGGATCGAATTATTCGGCGGTGAATATGCCCTGTATTTCGCTATAGCTTGTTTTACCGCTTATTTTTTCAGCGGGCGGTCAGGTATTTACAGTTCGCAGCGAACTGCGGTTCCAAAGCTGCCTGGTCCTGTAATGTGACGTAGAGCATCCGTAACTTCAATTACAAACTGAAGCCAGTGTGGCGGTTATTACTATAAAATAACAATTTGATAATACTATCGTTTTTTAACACATTATACTTTTAACGCTCAATATTACAGTATGCAGATCATTAAAAAATTAGCTTTTTGCTCATTATTGCTTACCTCCTTTAGCGGCTTTGCACAAAACAAAATCAACAAGGCTGTATTCATTATAGCCGACGGAATACCCGCAGATGTGATCGAAAAGCTAAATACGCCCAATCTCAAACTGATTGCCCAAAAAGGGCAGTACTTGCGGGCCTATGTAGGTGGTGAAAAGGGTGGATATTCCCAAACCCCTACCATCTCGGCAAATGGGTACAATAGCCTGCTAACCAGTACATGGGTAAACAAGCACAATGTTTGGGACAATGATATTAAAGCACCTGACTATAATTACTGGACGATTTTCAGGATGGTTAAAAATGCTGATCCGGCTCGTAAGACCGCTATATTTTCGAGCTGGACGGATAACCGTACCAAGCTGATTGGCGAGGGACTGCCTCAAACCGGAAATCTTAAAGTTGATTATGCCTTTGACGGCTATGAACTGGATACCGCAAAATTCCGGCATGACAAGGCTGATAATTATATGCACCTGATAGATGAGCAGGTAGCTAATTCTGCAGCAACATGCATCAAGGATAAGGCACCTGATCTTAGTTGGGTTTACCTGGAATATACGGACGATATGGGCCACGGTTTTGGGGATAGTCCGCAATATTATAACGCGATTGAGAAAATGGATAACCAGGTTGGTCGCATATGGGCCGCCATACAATACAGGGAGCAGCATTATAACGAGAACTGGCTGATATTTATCACGACCGACCACGGTCGAGACGAACAAACAGGTAAGGGACATGGAGGGCAATCCGCCCGGCAGCGCAATACCTGGATGGTGACTAATTACAAGCCTCTTAATGATTACGCGCGCTATTACACTCCGGGTATTATCGATATTACACCATCCATTGCCGAGTTTATGAGCATCAAAATACCGGTTACACAACATCGTGAGATGGATGGTACTTCGCTGATCGGGCAGGTATCGGTCGCAGTGCCGCAGGCAACTTTTGTACAAGGCGCATTGGATGTATCCTGGAAAGCGCTCGACAATAAGGGGAAAGCTAAAATTTGGGTATCGGCAACCAATAACTTTAAAGACGGCACACCAGATGACTACCAATTACTTGCCGAAGTGCCTGTAAGTGACGGACATGCCCTGATCCCGGTAAAAAATATGCCTTCCTCTTTTTATAAGGTATGCATCGAAGGGCCTTATAATACGATAAACAGGTGGGTTCTCATCCCTGGCAAAAACTGAGAATTTAGTCTCAATATATGTAAGAAACACTGAGAGTATCGTTGGATATTTATAGAAAAAAAACTCCGTGACCTCTGTGCATTCTTAGTGCCCTTTGTGGTTCATTTTCACCACAGAGTTCACAAAGGTTAACACAAAGTGGCACAGAGAACCTACAATTTAGCAAGGGTTATTTCTTCCTGATATAAATGTGCTTCACATTCTTTTTACCTGTTTCCCGCTCGTCGATCTCAAATTTATTAATACTCCGGATCATTGGGGACATTTTGGGGAACCCATAATTTCTTGGGTCAAAATCCGGTTTCTTTTTGATGATAAGGCTTCCCAGGTCGCCTAAATACGTCCATCCGTTTTCATCTGCCAGGTCGGTGATACTGTCTGATATGATCTCTATGATTTCAGGGTCGATCTTATTGATAGGTGCGTTAACAGGCGCAGTTGCGACCTTTGAAGGTTCTTTATTGTTCGCTTCTGATCGGCCTACACGCTCTTTCTTTAGTATTTCGATATAAATAAACTTATCGCAGGCTGTGATGAAAGGGGCCAGAGTTTTCTTTTCACCGATCCCGATCACGGTCATGCCCGATTCCCTAAGTCTTGTAGCCAGCCGGGTAAAATCACTGTCACTTGATACGATGCAGAAACCATCAACTTTGCCGGTGTACAAAATATCCATCGCATCTATGATCAGCGCGCTGTCGGATGAGTTTTTGCCTGATGAATAGCTGTATTGCTGGATAGGAGTGATGGCATTTTCCAAAAGCACATTTTTCCATCCGGAAACAGTGGGTTTTGTCCAATCGGCATAGATCCTTTTAAAAGTTGGCGTGCCATACTTCGCTATCTCCTCAAACATTTCCTTCACATTGGCATAAGGCACATTATCGGCATCGATGAGTACGGCAAGTTTGAGGTCTTTGTAGGCTTCCATAGGAACTTTATCTTATCAGAAAGTGTAAGATAGGATTAATGTTTGAGATGAACTTGTCTGACCCAGAATTAACAGAATTCAACAATTCATTAATTCAACAAATTCCGGTTCAGACAAATAAGTTACAGCTTCAACTCACCCCAACCTTTGCGGTATTCCCGCTTGATAAACTGGTTGGCAGGTTCAAAATTAGTTACCCGCATGTTGGCGCCGTCCCATTTCAAAGATTTATACCTGCCGTTGAACTGGAAGCGTTCCTGCTCACCATACACGGGGTCTTTGTACTTGATCTTTTCCTGGATATTGAATGTTCTAAGTAACAAGTTGCCCATCAGCACAGTTTCGGTTAACGGCCCCGCATAACCCGGGAATGGTGAATCCACCTCCATTTTGCCATAGCCGGCGATACTGGCGTCTACCCATTGCCACCAATGGCCATCCATATCACCCTCTACACGTGGATATTTTTTAGGAACGTTCACATCCTTGTTCAGAGAAAGCGGTAACAACCTTGGGTGACTGCCGCCCCATCCGCAAGAAACTTTTCCTTTTGTGCCGATAAACAACGTACATCCCTCAAAATCATTTTCACTTGGGATATCGCCCAGCGCTTCGTTCATATTAACGTCCGGGTCTAATTCCGACAAACGTTCAGGGGTTATACCGCCGTCCATCCAATGCAGGTCAAGGTCTTTGCCGTTCTTGAGCTTAAATTTAAACTTGATATCACTTGATACCGGCCCGCTTTCGGGATAAATGCCTTCTTTAAATATCCCGCTGTAAGTAGTACTGGCGCTGCCTGATACTTCTGTAGGGTAGCCCAGTTCCAGCAATTTAAACGGCGGCCCCATAATGTGGCAGCCCATATCGCCTAAAGCGCCGGTGCCAAATGCCCACCAGCCACGCCAGTTAAAGGGCACCAGGTTTTCAATATAGTTGGTTTCCTGTGCGGTGCCGAGCCACAGGTCCCAATTTAATTCTTTAGGAACAGGTGGTTTGGTTGCAGGCCACGTAATTCCCTGTGGCCACACCGGGCGGTCAGTCCAGCAATACACCTTCTGGATATCGCCAATCAGCCCGGCTTCAAACCATTCACGAAGCGTACGCATACCTTCGCATGAAGCGCCCTGGTCGCCCATTTGGGTAACTACTTTATATTTATCCGCTGCCTGTGTTAAGATGCGGGCCTCATAGATATCATGTGTTAACGGTTTTTGGAGGTATAAATGTTTCTTTAACTGCATGGCGCTCAGGCCTACGATTGCATGATTATGATCGGGAATCGCAACCGTAACCGCGTCGAAATTCTTACTTTCCTTTTCAAACATTTCGCGCCAGTCGTGATAGAATTTCGCTTTCGGGAATTCCTTCCGCCGTGGTGCGGCCCCGCGGTCATCCACGTCACACAGGAAAGCGATCTCGGCATTCTTTTTTGGCGCGGTAGCAAAGTGGTGAATATCATTTTCAGCCTCGCCACTACAGCCAACGGCGGCTATGTATAATTTATCGCTTGGCGCCACAAATCCAGGTCCGCCTAAAACATAACGCGGAACAATGTAAAAACCTGCTGTTGCCAAAGCGGCTTTTTTGATGAAATCACTACGACTGATCGCTTTTTTTACCGGTGTATCTTTGCTTTCTTCCATGGTTATTTTTTGCTGAGCGGTTTTACCGAAACTTCTTTGAAGAAAACAATATCGTCATCACCATGATTTTGTAAGCCGATATAGCCAGCAAGCGGGCGCGGGCCACGGAACGGCTCAAAATCAAACTTGCGTGCAGGCGTAGGTTGTCCTTCGGTATAATCAGTTACCTTTTGGCCGTTAACCGTAACAATGGTCCGCAGCCCATCTAAAGTGATCTCCATGGTATTCCATCCGGGGCCGGGTTTGCCAGGTTTGGCCAATGGTTTGGTTAATGAATATAAGGTCCCGGTAATGTGATAATCATCTTCCTTGGATGTTTCCGGGTGATTATCTATCTGAACTTCATAGCCATAAAAAACCGGCATCCACTCTTCGCGCGGCTCAAGCGGGATACGGATAAATATGCCCGAGTTACTGTTGAACTTCTGCATTTTATAAACTATGCGGATAGTGCAGTTGCTGAATTTTTCTTTTGTCCAGTACAAAAGGCCCATGCCCCCGTGACTGCCGGTAAGGCCGTCCTTAACATACCTGCTGCCTTTGCCAACCTGTTTCCAGCCGGTAAGGTCCTTTCCGTTAAATAGTTGCCGCCAGCCGTCGGCGTTTATTTGCTGGGCGCTAACATTATTTATAAGAAAAAGCAGGCCAAAGCCAATGCATAGGGTTTGGAGAATCGATTTTTTAGTCATGGTTGTTAATTTAGATTATGGAACTGAATGCACAATGCTGATAGGGGATCAGTACAGTGCTTATAATTGGCATAGCAAATTAAACATATTTAAGAGATAATTTGCAAAGAACTTTTTGGAGTAATTCCTGCAAATATTTTCAGGATGTGGCTGCTTCACTGTCAGCACTTAACGTCTGGCCGAGAAATAGCCTGATGGTAAAAATACTGATCCAGACGAGCCGGGTAACTACGATCAATCGCTCAAATACGCCGGCGTAGGCTCCGTGTTTGCTTTCCGCATAGCAAAAGATACCAAGCATCGCTATCATCAAAACGGTACTTAATAAGGTGTAGGTGGCCCAGCCTCTCCATCTGGCGTCGCTTGCGAATCTGCGTGCGAGTAACAAAAAGCTGATCAGCGTCGATACAAAAGTGATGACAAGTGCTATGGTATGTTCATAGGAGTGGGTAAATATTCCGGCGAGAATGAGTCCAAATGCTGTGAATATATGAAAAACCGGTATTAGCGTAAGGCCAAAGCCTCCCTCCATTTCTTTGCGCAAGCCTATAGCAAAGGCACCGGTAAATAAACCGAAAACTATGAAATTCGCCGATTGTATCCAGCCGTGGGGCAATAGGTCGAGGTCACTGATCGATTCGCGCATCATGTCGTAATTCGGAGCGATGGCCCCAAAGCTGAAGTAAGTAAGGGTAAATAATATTGATCCGGCAACGCCACAGCCTAATAAAAGCTTGTGCCAAAATGTTCGGTGTATCGTATCATCGGCCAGTGTATCTGCCTGATCCATAGTGATAAGCGCTTGTCTAGGTAGTGAAAATGACAAAGTTAACTAATAGTTATTGGCGAAAATAAGCAATTAGTTGCAAAAATGCCCGATTATAGCTTAATTGATACAATCGGGCAATTGGGGTTGCTTCTTAGGCAATCAGAATTATGCATGCGGATTAAACAGCTACCAGGAGCTCATGATCTTGAACCGTTTTTACCAGTTTGCGAATATCAAACCCCTTACCTGCGGCTAAAAGAACAAGGTGGTTATAAGTCATGGCGTCCATTTGGGGTTTGCGGCCCAGTATCCAAAGATATTTGCGGTTAGGGTGACCTACAACAGCATAGCTGTAATCAGGCGCCAGGGCGATGATCCAGTATTTCCCGTTGAACGGCCAAAAGAAGGATACATCCAGTTTGGCATTGGTTTTTTTATCATCAACTGAAGCAACTCCGATAGCCTCCTTAATTTTCCCATCTTTAATACAGGTATTTTTAACCTGGATCTTTCCATCATCCATCAGGCTATATTCAGCTACGGTGTTGCTGCATCCCTTCTCGAAACTTTGCGGAAAAGCAGCGATCTCATACCATTTGCCAAGATATTTCTCTATATCGACAGTGTTCACAGTTTTAAGCGGTTTATTGCGATTGCTTAACACAATAGCGGCTGCGCCGATACCCAATAATGCTGATGCTGCTATTAATTCCTTTTTCATGATGGATTAACAAGTGCGGGTTATAAAGGTTTTTGCAGGTTTGCTGGAGGAAACAAGTTTTACAATACCTTAATCATACAGTACCTGGCACTTATCACAATAATAGCTGTGCCTTTTAGTTTTGCCGGTATCTGTTTTATGAAAGGGGATATGATTGCGCGGACAGCTACGCTGTTCATAAGCCAGTAAATGTTTGTTCAACAAACCTTTCTTTCGCCATTTTAAAAAATCATGACTGAACTTGACCACTTCTTTGAGCAATTCCTTTAGGTCCGCATCAGGTATCTTGCCTGACAGGCTTTCTGGATGTATCCTTGCCCGAAAAAGTGATTCATTCTTGATAATATTGCCCGACCCCGCAAATAATTTTTGATCCAGCAGGGCATCGCAGATCATTTGTTTCGGTTTGGCTTTTAACTTTTCTATCGCCTTATTTGCATCCCACTTCGGACTCATGATATCGGCCGACCAATCGTATACCTTGTTCAGCGGTTCCTCGATCACCTTAATGTTGCTGATATAAAAATTAACCTCGTCATCATCAAATTGCAGGTGCAGCGAAGCATTCCTTTTGCCGTGACTATTGATCTTATATGAACCGAAAAGCCCCATATGCACCCGCACGGCGAATCCTTTGAACAAGATAAGCAGCTGTTTACCCCACGTTTTAAAACCGGTGATTGTTTTGCCCTCGAACATGCCCGGATGAATGCCTTTAGCGTAACCCTTTGCTGATGTGACCTTGCGGCCCTTGAAAGGTTTTAGGTCTTCTTTTAAAATTATAATGGACGGTCCTTCGGGCATTGGATGGTTTTAGATAACAAACAGAAGCAAGGGCGGGATGTTTGGTAACAACAATTCTGATTGATCTGAAAGTAGATAGCCGGACCTTGCGTCCGGCTATCGTTAATTTAAACTATTGATGCACACATCGCCTGTTTAATTGAAATTATTAAGCGGAAAAATGAACATCCAATGGGATCAGGCTCTATGTTCCTTTGAGCCGGGAGATAAAAATTAAATAGAGTATCGGAAGTATTGTATCGGTCTTCTCCGATATTATTCAAGGGCAAAAATCAATCCGGTAATTAGTTAAAGGGCAATCTTGTCCTTTTAATTATACATTAAATTATTTTCTACTGTGAGTGTTGATCATTATAATTATCAGTTATACGAAAATTCTATATATAAAATGTTAAAGATTCTTAATTTTTATACTAAAACGTATTTTGGTATACACTCCTTTTGGAAGTAAAATCCCCATAATGTGAGTGGAAGTGGGGAAAAATATACCCACTATTTTTGTGTTTTCCACAAGTCTTAGTTAAAAAGCACTAATTATTTGATTTTAATGGATTGTTTGGCACTGGCATCGTTATTGCCTTAATCAAACCAGTTTAAATTAATTATTAGAAGAGTAGCTGGACGCGAGGTTCGGCTCTTTTTATTTTAAGACATTCCGATTCAGACTTTCTTACCTTAGATTTGGTGCATTGATCCAACAAGCACATGACTGCCATCAACATACAAAAAGATTCTTTCGATTTTTTAAAAGACCTTTCAAATAACAATAACCGCGAGTGGTTTAACCAGCATAAGGACAGGTACACCGTAGTCCATAACAACATTATTGCTTTTGCAGATGCGCTGCTGGTTGAAATGAACAGGCACGACCATATTGAAACGGCTTCAGGTAAGAAAAGTGTGTTCAGGATATATAAAGATGTGCGCTTTTCCAAAGATAAAACGCCTTACAATACCCATTGGAGTGGTAGCTTTAAAAGAGCTACCAACAGACTGCGGGGAGGATACTATTTCCGGATCCAGCCGGGTAATTCTGTAGCCGCCGGAGGTTTCTTTGGCCCGGTGCCTGATGACATGAAAAGAATAAGGCAGGATATGGATGACAACTACCCGGACTGGCAAAAACTATTAGCTGACAAAACGATAACTGAGACGTTCGGGCAAATGAAAGGCGAGAAATTGGGCTCAGCGCCACGGGGCTACGCTAAAGACCATCCAGCTATTGACCTTTTGCGCTACAAACAACTTATTTTTCGCCATCCATTTACTGATGAGGAAGTATGCAGCCCTGATTTTTTATATCAAGTGAATGAAGTATTCCGAAACTTGCGGCCCTTTCTCAATCACATGAGCGAAGTGCTTACAACTGATGCAAATGGCATATCTATAGTGTAATCTCCTGCCGTTTTTAAAAAGATATCCACAAATTGCGGCTAATGTTGATAATTATCCTCTGAATAGCCTAAAATTCAGCGTTTTTTGGACTGGAATTTGCCACTAAGGTTACTATAAATAAGCTCCCGAACGAACAGATTATTAATACCTTATTGTAATAATAATTTGGAAAACGATGTTTGATTTTATAATCTGCCAAAACCTTAAAACATGCATACTAAAAAGAAAGTTCTGATAATCGAAGACGACGAGGATACATCTGACCTTTTAGTGTTTGAAACAAAACAGTTAAAACTGAGGGTGGTTAATACCAGTGATATTTTGCCTGTATCGGCCATTGAAGAAATGTCGCCCGACCTGATTATAACTGACCACTATGTAAATGGTAAGTTGGGCGGAGATTTTTGCCTGGCCCTAAAATCAAACCTGCTTACCCATAAAATTCCGATTATATTGCTGTCAGCAGCAACTGGCCTGGCTCAGATTGCAGCAGATTGCCATGCAGATGCATTCCTTGAAAAACCGTTTAATTTGAGCGAGCTGGAAAATTTGATCAATACATTTCTTCAACCTGTAATTTGATCATTCTATAAATGTGGCTTTGCAGGTTTGACAGGTGCTTCAAATGTATTTGCACCCCGAACCTTTAGTTTGCGGCAATACACCTTGCCATTGCTTGTTACATACAGTATGTCAAAGTTGGCTCCTCCAAAACAAAGGTTTGAAGGTTGTCCGCTTGGTACCGGTATGATAGCGTTTACACGGCCTACCTGGTCCAATACCTGTATCCCGATGCGGGTAGTAACAAATACCCGTCCGGCAGTATCGCATTTAAGGCCGTCGGGCCAGGCGTTTTCAGCATTATCGGGTACGTGCAGCCAGCCATATTGCTGTTTATAAGCCAGTGAACCGTCTGATTTTATTTGATAGACCCATACCCAATGCGAAGCGGATTCGGTCACATAAAGCTGCGTTTGGTCAGGGGTAAGGGCGATGCCGTTCGGGAATTTTATACCTTCATCCACGACAGTTTTTTTGCCGTCTGGTCTTATCAGATATATCTTACCTGCTTTTTCGGCGCCATTTGGTGCGGTTACATAGAGGTTGCCGTTCTTAGCCATGATCAGGTCATTTCCGGCAATACTATCGGCAACAACGCTTTCTTTCCAATTGGCATCATAGGCTAATACCTGGCTGGTGCCGCCGGCCGCGGTGTAGGTTTTGCCATCAGCTGAGAAAGTAGTGCCGCTGGCTTTTTTTGAATCGAGCTTTAACGTGGTCACTTTGCCATCAAGCCCTACTTTGTAAGTTTTGGAATTGGGTATATCCTGGTAGAATATTTCCCCTTTTGCATTGGCGGCAATCCCCTCGGTAAACCCGTAGCCTTCGCTAACCAGTTGCCAGCCCTCGCCCGGGATTAAAATATCACTCAACATGCCGTTTTTTGATGGCCCGGAAGTAACCGGTTGCGGGTAATCCTTCCAAAGAAAACGCATCGCTGCGGGGAAAACAGCTGCGGCCATCTTTCCGTTGTGACCGCCTTCACCATAAGTATGTTGTACCTGGTAGCCTGCGAACGTGAGCGCACGCTCCATCATTTCATTCGCTTTGAACCAGTCGCCGCCATAAATGTTAAGATCATTGGCACCATCCTGCAAAAACACACGGATAGGCTTTGGTTCATATTTACGGATAAGGCCGGGATAGCGGTCCCCGCCGCGAAGACTTACATAGGTGCCGATAGAACTGAATACCCGCGAGAAAGCCACCGGGTGCTCCCAGGCTACCGTAAAGGCCGCTATGGCCCCGCTGCTTGCCCCTCCGATTGCCCGGTCGTTACCTTTATCCGACAGATGGATCGCCCTGCCGTCGGCTGTTTTATGTTTTTCCACATCGGGCAGCACTTCTTTTAAAATAAAACGGGCATAAGCATCGCCCAGGCCATCGTATTCAAAACTGCGGTTGTAACGGTCAAGGGCGGTTTTATCATCACCAGATCTCAATCTTCCCGGCGAAACAAACACGCCGATAGTTACCGGCATTTCGCCTTTGGCGATCAGGTTGTCAAAAACCGTGGGTGCATTAAACTGGATACCGTCCTGGCATACAAATACACAGGCAGGCTTTGCTGGATTATATTGCTTTGGCACGTAAATCCAATACTCCCGCCAGGTGCCGGGAAATATCTTTGAATCCTCCAATGTCAGCTTAATGATCTCTCCTTTAGGCACACCGGTTTTCTCAACCGAAGCCGAATCTACAGGATAACTCTCGGCAGGCGACTGCGCGAACAGCACTACAGGGAACAGCAAACACAATACACACAAAAGATTTTTCATGATGAGGGCAGGACTAAAGGTTTATCAGCCGGTTATAATCGAATTTAAAGTTAGAAATTATTTTGAGACTGAAAAGGAGGTGCAACGGTTGCGAATTCACGCAAAAAATAATGGCCCGAAGCCATCGACTTCGAACCACACAGAGATTGATAATACAAGACCGGTTTAGTCCCGGTGTAATGTGCAAATGTATCCGGCTGTTTAAACCGTGTTTCTGTTTATTTTATTTTGAAAAAATGCAGGGCTACAACTACAACTAAGCTAACTGACAGCACCACTAATGACACTCTTAAATAATGTTCTTTACGTGGCTGGCCTTCGATGATTTCTACAAAAGATTGTTTGATCTGTTTCATGTGAATGTGGGGTATTGAATTTGGAACCACTAAGGCAATTAATGTGCCGCAAAATAGCCAAAGCTATATGAAAAAACGCACAGCGGGCACGCCTGGCTTGTTCCCCAAAGCGTGTAAAACCGCTCTATACCGGGGTGGATTTTTTTGCCCAATTTTACAGTCGGCTTTCATTTTGTTTGTGTATTTTCGCCTAACCTTTCTATATGACTAAAACCTTTACCGCAATTCTACTGGCATCGTTCTACCTGTTTTATTCCTGCAAACAATCCGAGCAAAAAGCAACTGCTGTGCCTGCTGTTGACACAGCCCACATTACGGCCAAAGTCGCCAAAAAAGATACGGATACGGTTGCAGTTCAGCACCCGAAATACGTTGTTAATGTTGAAGCGCTATATTTAAAATCAAGACGAACCTGCCCCGCGACCATCAGAAAATGCTCTGTTGTAACTGATATCAGCGGCTCAAGGGCGATCATCGTCAACCTCCAAAATACGACCGATAAGAAAATAGGCGCTGTTAAAGTCTGGTGGATCGTGTACAACAAATCCGGCAAGATGGTTGGCAATTCAAACGGCATGGCGAAAAAGGCACTGGCCAGGGGCAAGTCTGCCAGCTATTCATGGGCCATTAATGCCAACAAAAACTCCACCGCAAAAGCGTTTGTTTATATTATCCGTTACGGGGACGGTTCCTCGTGGAAGGTGGATTAGTGGGCAGGAGTTGTGAATTGTGGCGGATGAATTTATTAAATGATTTGGGCGTTTCCCGCTTGCCAGCGGGCCGCGCTTTACGCTCATACTGCGCCGGCCTTAGGCGCTGGGCTGGTATCCGCTTCAATCGCTAACGCGGGTTTAATTTAAAATAGCAGCATTCCCTTTTATAAAGCGAACGCTACATAATTATCGCCCGATTTACTTCCTATCTTTCCACCACCACAAGCTATTACGACGTACTCTTTTCCGTCAATCTCATAAACTGCGGGTGTAGCGTAGCCTGCCGCGGGCAATTTAGCCGACCATACTTCTTTTCCGGTTACTTTATCAAAGGCTCTGATCTTTTCGTCCTTGGTGGCAGCTATGAAAACCAACCCACCTTTGGTGACTACCGGGCCGCCGTAGTTTTCGGTGCCAGTTTTTGGGATGCCGCGTTTGGTCAGCTCATCAAACTCGCCCAGCGGTACTTTCCATAGTAATTTGCCTGTGGTTAGGTTGATCGCGTTGAGCGTACCCCATGGCGGTTTGATGCCGGGGTAACCATCCTTATCATAAAAGCGGTTGTAACCGGCCATGGCAAAGGGTGGAGGTGGCAAGCCTGTGCTTACCTTATCTTTAACAGGCTGGCGACTGTCGCGACCCGCGGGTGCGGTAGCTTCCTTTTCGGGCAGCTTTAGCAGGAAAGTCAATAGCGCTTTCTTTTCGCCGTCCGGTATCGTTTTAAAGGCTGGCATCATATTGCGGCCATTTTCGATGATGGAGAGCGCCTGCTTCTCAGTATATTTTTTATCCAGGTTCAGCAAGCCAGGTATGGTTGATCCGTTGCCCTTCATGTTCACGCCGTGGCAGGCGATACAACGCTGCGCAAAAATGGCTTTGCCTGCGCCCGCCAGCGAATGGTCGTTGGCATCGGCTTTAGGCACGTCGATCATTACCTGTGCCCAGGGCAATTCAGTGCAGTTAACATACATGATCTTTGTTTCCTGGTCGACCGATGCGCCGCCCCATTCTCCGCCGCCGTCAAAGCCCGGGAATATCCAGGCGCCATCCTTACTCGGTGGCGAAAATTTAGCGCGGTACTTTACCTTCAGGTATTTCTCCATCATATCCTTGTGGGTTTCGGGGCTGAGGTCGGTTACATCTTCCGGGTCAAATTTCTGCCGCGCAAAAGTCTCGGGTAGTGTGGGGATCGGTTGCGTTGGCCATGGGGCCTCGCCAGGTAGTGCAGGCGTGGTTGGTACAGGTGTTTCTTTTATCGGAAAGATAGGCTTGCCGGTAACACGGTCGAACATAAAGATATAGCCATGTTTGGTGATCTGGGCCACCACGTCTACCGTTTTGCCGTCGTGGTTGATGGTGAGCAGGTTGGGCAATGCAGGCAGATCGCGGTCCCACAGGTCATGGTGCACAAACTGGTAATGCCAGATATATTTACCCGTAGCGGCATCCAGCGCGATCAATGAATTGGCATAAAGGTTTTGTCCTTTCCGGTTCCCGCCATAGAAATCACCGCCGACTGAACCTGTCGGGATATAAACAATACCCCTCTTTTCATCCAATGACATGCCAGCCCAGTTGTTGGCGGCGCCGAGGCTCTTCCAGGCGTCTTTATTTTCCCAAGTTTCGTAACCCCTTTCGCCGGGATGCGGGATGGTATTGAAGCTCCAACGAAGTTTCCCGGTCATTACATCATAAGCCCGGATAGGAGCAGGGGCAGCGTCCTCGCTTTCGGCCACGCGTACACCCATCATCAAAATATCTTTATAAATGGTGCCGGGAGTAGTGGCAGCCACATAAGAATGAACGGCGCGCCCGGTATTATCGTTCATATCGATATAACCGCCCTTGCCGAAATTCATCAGCGGCTTGCCCTCTGCAGCGCCGATGCCATATACGCGGTTACCCACGTTGTAAAAAATACGTTTGTTGTTGCCAAGGCTGTCTTCCCAATATACAACGCCCCGGTTGATCTTGTAAAAAGCCATGGGGTCGTGTTTGGCTGATGTGTCCATCGAAGATGGATCGAATATCCACTTTTGCTGGCCGGTAGCGGCATTCAATGCAAACAGTTTGAGCCGCGGCGTTGAGCCATACAACATGCCATCCACCATGATGGGGTTGCACTGGTTCTGGGTGCGGTTGGCAGAATCCTTATCGGCTGAGCTGTAGGTCCAGGCAACTTTTAGTTTTGAAACGTTTTCCAACGTGATATCCTCGCTGGCTGAATACCTCGACGCATCTTTAGTGCCTCCGTAATTTGACCAGCCCTTGTAGCCCGCGTTTGGGGTGGTGTGTTTACAGGAAGCAAGGCCGATTACGGAAATGAGTGACAGGTAATAAATTGGTTTCATACGTTGAGGGTTAAGCAAGCGCTTTAATTCAGGGATATCGGACTTAAAATAACGGTTATTTTAGGGCATAACAAAATAAAAAGACTGTATCAAAAGTGTACTTTGCAGAAATCGGTCAAAATATCATTTGGCTCTGTGCTCACGATGTTCCTCTCAATCTATTTTCCTATGGTAAACTAACCGATGTTGGCGCATCATAGGGTTAACATGGTTAACACAATTTCAAGTAATTTGGATTTAAAATTCTGATTATAAGTATTTTAACAAAAAAAGGTGTTAACCCAAAAATACTGGCTTTTTGCTAAAAAAAATGCACCGGGCAATATAGAGAGCGCTATCAGCCAAATTTTATTCTGATGCGCCCCGCTGGATTTTACTTTTGATACAACCTCTTCTGACAGTCATGTGGTGCCTTTTATTTCTTTAACGGGACACGGATCACATTAAATGAGTAAGGTTTCAGGGTTAATTTTACCACATCGCCTATCGGTGCCAGTTCACTTTTTTGGGGACTAATCTTCGTCGGTTCATCTAATGAATTTACCGCGTCGGGATCATCATTTTGAAGGGTGGTTAATTGGGCCTTGGCAGCCATGTTTATTCCCTTCACTATAAAGTCTGCTTGAAGTTCCTTTTTGCCGGTGTTTACGATCTTGATGATCAGCTCATTGGTGTGGCGATCAAGCGCAGAGGTACCGAAACATTCGTTCTGCCCGGTGAGGGCTTCGTTATCCAGGGTAAGCGGTACCACGTCGGTGCCTTTGTTCATTGAATATAATTGCTGCACATAATAGTCGGGCGTGCCGTATGATTTGAGGTTATCAAACCAAATCAGGTTGGGTGTCCATTGCCAGCCTTCCACATGGGCAAACAGCGGTGCATAAGAAGCCATGTTTACTACGTCAGCGTTACGTTCAAGGCCGGTCATGAAAGCAGCTTCGGACAGGGCACATTTCCAGCTGTTTTTATTTTCGGGACTAACCGTCTGTACACTTTGGGCCGCATACTCACCGGCAAATATCTTCGGGCCTTTACGGTCGTAATGGTCGTAACGTTTTACGTTGTCTAAAAACCATTGCGGCGATTGATAATAATGCTCATCCAGGATATCCGCCTTCATTTTGCGGAAAGTAGTATTGAGGTAATCAAACACATCGCCCTTAGGGAAGGGGCCAACGCTGGTTACCAGTTTGATCTGCGGATATTTGGCATGAATGGCCTTCTCGAAAATTTTGTAGCGCTCCACATACTGCGGGCCCCATTGCTCGTTACCCACACCAAGCAATTTTAAATTAAAAGGTTTTGGATGACCAAGCTGCGCACGTTTTTTACCCCAGGTGCTGGTTATAGGTCCGTTGGCAAATTCTACCAGGTCAAGCGCATCCTGCACGTAGGGGCCAAGCTGGCTGATGGGCACCAGCTCACAGGTATTAAACTGGCAGGCCATACCGCAATTGATGATGGGTAGGGGCGATGCACCGATATCTTCGGCCAGTTGGAAATACTCTAAAAAGCCAAGCCCGAAGCTCTGATAATAATCGGGTGCCGGGCGATGAGCGAACTCGGTGTTCCAGCGGTTGATGATCATTTTACGATTGGCCACGTCGCCAAGGGTCTTTTTCCATTGGTAGCGGGTATCCAGCTCGCGGCCCTCAACGATACAACCGCCGGGGAAACGCAGGAAGCCAGGTTTCAGATCGGCCAGTTTTTGCACCAGGTCGGCACGTAAACCGCCCGGGCGCTGTTTCCATGTATCCTGCGGGAAAAGCGATACCATATCCAAATCAACTATGCCTGATCCTTTGAATAGTACACGCAGGTTGGCTTTCGGCTCAGTTTCACTTGATGTAAAGCTGCCCGTATATTTTTTCCAATCTTTTGAAGTCAACGCAACGGTTGTAGTGCCTATAACGTCACCTTTTGCATTAAGCAGATCGACCTGGAGGCTACCGATTTTGGTATTCGGTAATTTGGCCAGGACAGAGAAATTATATTTATCGTCCTTTTTTATACCCATGCCCTTAAAGCCTTCATTCACCAAACCATAGCCTTTAGCTGATTTGGAAATGACCTGGATAAAGCGGGGATTGTCAGGATTTTCCTTACCCCGGTTCAGGATCAAAATGCTGCCATTGCCACCATCAGGCTTTACTTCTTTCCAACCCATCAGCGGCATTTTAAACTCAAACGACCTGTTTTTAACCAACTCGGCATATACACCGCCATCCCCGGCCATATTGATATCCTCAAAAAATATCCCATACATGGTTGGCTGAATGTGCGCCGTTACCTTGTCGGCTGCAATAGTATAAACTTGTTGTGCTGATACACTTTGAAGCGTAAATATCGAACAAACGGCAATGCAGCAGGTGCTGAGCAGGGATCTTTTCATTAAAACGTAGGATTAAAGGTTAGGGCAAGATAATAATAATAATTGTATAAACAACACGAATTATTAAGAGGTGGACTCACCCGACATCGCTGCGCTTGCCACCCTCTCTGCTGCGCAAAGAGGGTTGTGAAATCGGCTATCTTAATTCCCAAAAGGCACCGCAGTTTTATAATTTAACCCAGCAGTAGTACCGCAGGTTACATCAATAGTGCAGCCGGTGATCTTGCCGGCCATATCGGAGGCCAGGAATACAGCGGTATTGGCGATATCAGCCATCAGGGGGAGTGTTTTGAGCATGGTATCGCCTTCCATCTCGCGGAGGATGGGTCCAACTACATCCGGGAGGCTTTCGATGGCTTCTTTAAATACGCGCGAGTCTGGTGAGCCTGCCGACCGTATGTTGGCTGTGCGGACGCCATTTGCACCGATTTCCGAAGCAAGGTTTTTATAAAAGGCCTCCATAGCGCAGCATGCCGGTCCAAAGCCACCTACGCGTGGATAGGTCACCCCACCCGGTGTGGCGGTAAGGGACAGAATAACGCCTGAACCTTTTGCCATCATTGCCCTTGCAGCAGCAGTAGCGGTTATAAAATGACTTTGCATCGCGATGCTTACCGGGCGCACAAAATCAGCCATAGACATCTCCACCAGGGTAATATTTTGAACTACCTGCAAGTCAATGAGATTGAAGGATACATCGATAGACCCAACCTTTTGCAACACATGCTCAAGATGATCTTTGACTGCTTTTTCATCCATCGCGTCAACCTGTGCCGCTTCTGCCTGGCCACCGGAGGCGATGATCTCGTCCGCCAGTTTCTGTACTGAATCAAGGTGCAATCCAGTCAGAAAAACCTTAGCACCTGCACTGGCAAATGCTTTAGCTATGGTACCGGCAAGTGACCCGCCGGCGGCATATATGATTGCATTTTTGTTTTGAAGGATCATGATCGTTGATTTAATATTTCCGTATTGGTTTACAGGTATTCTCTTCCGGTAAATTTAGGATCAAATTTTATATTCCAAAAGGTGAGGTAGTGACAATTTAGAGGCGTAGTTGCGACAAGGCTTTTGTAAGTTATCTATTCATAGGTTTAGCATAATAGCGATATATCTCTATTCAGTAGAAATAAAAACCATTTTTAATTAAAAAAATTAAACAATAAGATAATTTAAGGGTTATTTAATTACAGACAAATCATAAACACCATGGAAAATACAGCAAGAACAATTGAGGTTCTGAATGACCTGATCCTGATCAATAACGACAGGATAGAGGGCTTTGAAAGGGCGATCAAAGAAACAGAGGAAAGCGATGGGAACAATGACCTGCTGCTTGTATTTTTGAAACGCATTAACGAAAGCCGCCAATTTAAAATGGAGCTGGGCGGCGAAATCCAGGTACTTGGAAAAGATATTGAAACGGGCACCAGCACCGGCGGCAAACTGCACCGTGCATGGATAGCGGTTAAAGAATCTTTTACCGGGCACGATCGCCACAGCCTGCTTGAGGAATGCGAGTATGGTGAGGATGCCATAAAAAAATCTTACGCCGATGCATTAGAAGAACCCGATCTGCCAGCCTATATCCGCGATATGTTATTGGAACAGGAAGAGATCATACTGGATGCACACGACGAAATAAAGGAGCTACGCGATAGCGTACATTAATCAACATCTGCAATTTTACTAAGGCCGTTCTGTAGTTAATCACAGGGCGGCTTTTTTGTGGCATTACATCTGTTGTTTGGGTACCCACACGTTATTCTTTTTGTCGATATCCGGGTCGTAAGTGGTACCTAATATAGCCCTGGCGATGTGTTTGGCCGTTTTTATTGTGCCCGAATAAGATGCAGCCCCGCTTTTCCATACAGCTACGCTTTGGTGGATCAGCTGGGTAGTGCCATCAGTAAAATATAAAGTCAGGTCGATGGGAATAGGTTTGCTTCCTATTCGGGTTATCGTAAAGTCGTAGCCATCATTGCCGGGGGCGATGTCGGTGATGGAGAGGTCCGGGGCGCCGCGGTCAAAGAACCAGCTTTTCCAGAACCAATCGAGGTTTTGTCCGGAAGCGGTATTGATGCAATTAAAAAAGTCGAAAGGCATCGGATGTTTGCCGTGCCATTGCTGTATGTAGTAGTGAAGGGCTTTGGTAAATACTTCATCTCCAAGCATATCACGCAAGTAAAAATAGCCCATGCCCGGTTTGCCATAAGAGTCGGGTTCAAAAGACGATCCCACCAGTTCCGGGGTGAGGGTAATAATGGGTTGATCATTCTCTTTGCCCCCGATGGATTCGTACCGGCGTACGCCGAAATTATCTATTATCGCAGGATCGATCATCGGACTGATCACCCATTCGCCTATCGTGGCCCAGCCTTCGTCCATCCACCCGTATTTGGTTTCGTTGGTTCCCATATAAAAAGGGAACATGGTATGGAATATCTCGTGATCTGTCAGCTCAATCGCATCGGTGGGGTTCTGGAGCGGATTATCATTCACCATCATCGGGTATTCCATCTGGTCGAGGCCGTCAAACACGGTTTCGTGTGGGTAGGGGTAGGGCCAATTAGGGAACTTATAGCTCATGGATTCCACCGTTTTGCGAGCGTAATTGACCACCGCGAAGTAATCTTTATGATTTGCGTTAAACACCGCATCAACCCTTGTGCGCCTCCCTGTTTTTGGGTCGACTACCAGGCTGGATGCCTTCCACAAATAATGGTTGCTGGTGGCAAATGTGAAATCGGTAACACTATCGGCCTCAAATTTCCAGGTGTTGGTTGGATTTTTGGGCGAGATATTGCCTTTGGCTAAGTCCGCTTCCGTAATGATATTAGTAACACTGTCATTCAGAGCAGCACTGGCTATTCTCTTCGAATACCGTTCGGTATAAACTTGTTCTGGATTCGTTAAATTGCCCGTAGCCCATACCTGGTAATTGCCTGGTACGGTGATCTCCGCGTTGAAATGGCAGAAGTCATTATAAAATTCTTCGCTGCCGCGATAGGGGTATTTGTTCCAGCCGTCAACATCGTCATAAACTGCTATGCGTGGGAAGAAATAAGCGATAAAGAATGCGCCGCTATCTATTTGACCTGTGCGAATATGTGAGGTTTTGTTTAAGGTATACCCATAGGCAATATCGAAATGCATTTTACCGCCCGGCAGCAGTAGTTGCACATTAACGATCATGTTAGTGCCATTGATAGTATACCGATTGGTATCCTGTGCCTGTTGGTTAATACTTAATTTTTTGATTTTCACTCCATCGGTCAAATCCGCCGGCTTTATGGGCATAGTGCGTTTGGTGCCTTTTTTATAAAGATTGGGGTATAGCTTGAACCAGATCTCTTTAAGAGTATCCGGACTATTATTGATATAGTCGATAGTTACTGTGCCGTCAAGGTTTCTGTTTTGCGGATCGAAATTGACCTTGATGGTATAGTCAGCCCGGTTCTGCCAGTAATTTTTACCTGGAGCGCCGGTAGCTGTGCGGGTGCCTTTGGTGTAAGTTGCCTGTATATTTGTAGGAACAGGAAGGGTAGTTTGAGCAAAACAAATAGTCGCCCACATTACCGCCAGGGCAGGTAAAAGTCTTTTGATCAGGATCATTAAACAAGAATAAGAAAAATATGGTGAATGATAATCATATCTTAATGTATTATCAATAAGGTTATTAATAGCTTTGATTTAATTTCCCGTTACCCTATTAAATTTAAAGCTATGAAAGAATTTATGTTACTCATCCGAAACGAGATTGATAGTAAAACAACTTTTTCATCCGAAAGGGACCTGCAATTTCTAAACGCGTGCAAGGTATATATTGAGGCCCTGACAAAAAATGGAAACCTCATGAGTGCGCAACCTTTGATAAGAGAAGGCAAAATGCTTTCAGGCGCGCATGGAACGTGGCAGGAAAAACCTTTTAATGAGGACAAGGAGGTCATTGTTGGCTATTATCATGTTCTTGCAAAGGACCTGGACGAGGCTATCGCTATTGCAAAAGACAATCCTGAATTTGAATTTACGGCTACCGCAAGGATTGAAGTGCGCCCGATAAAAATGAAAGAGGAAACCACTTCCTATGTTTATCCAAAGGGAGAATAAAATATCTGTTTTCTTCTGATCCCTGTCAAATTACGGCCATTTCCCTGTTATATTTATTCCGGTATTCAATTGGCGACAAGCCT
>Ga0105237_10001180_pt1 | contig 34920 bp, 21 predicted proteins | sample KBSC24metaG_FD_81520 | JGI IMG/M metagenome (GOLD analysis project Ga0105237, IMG submission 81520) | Corn rhizosphere microbial communities from Kellogg Biological Station, Michigan, USA - KBS C2-4 metaG | ecosystem: Host-associated > Plants > Roots > Rhizosphere > Soil | place: Michigan, USA... | reverse complement strand
GTTCCTGCGCTCCCGGCGGTTAAAACCGCGGCTAGAGTGAGATCACCCTTGGTGATAAACCCACCTACGTGGGTTCCTTGATGTATCGCTTCGCGATGAATTTTAAGATCGTCGCGCAGCGACTCATGCAGGAGTCCACGCAGGTGGACTTACAACCGAAGGTTGTCCCTAGGTAGCCACGGTTTTAACCGCCGGGACATGCTGAGGGAGAGGATTCTTGAGGCTTTTCGTTTTCGTCAGCAAAGGAGCAAAGCATGCATAACAGAACGGGTAATCGTATTAAGTCTCAATCGCTAGAATTGCAATACAGTGTGCGCAACCGTCTGCTTGCGCCTGCATTCCTCGCAGCCCTATTCGCGGCATATCCCGCCTTCGCGCAGACGGAGACCATCGGCGGCGGCACAATCGCAACCCCGGCATCCGGGCCTGCGCCCTCGTACGGGATCGGCGGCACGGGAATGGTGCTGGTCAAGAACTGGCACTTCGGCACAGGCGGAACCATCAAGAACTACGCTGATATGAGCAGCAACTTCTTCTATCATGACCAGTTTGCCAGCATCAACAACGGCGGCAACTACGGCTCTAATATCGTGTCGCCCGACTTTGCAAACTCCATCGGCGGCCAGCCGCTGGAAGGCACGGACAGCGCCACTGTACGGCAATTCACGGCCGACTCGCTGAAGACGTTCCTGACGCCGCTTAACGGAGCCACGACCGTTACTCCGTCATCGCACAATGCGGGAAACGGCTCATTTATGGCAAAATGGCGGCTGCCGAATGGAGGCTCGCTTCTCGGGCATGACATCGTCTGGGAGACGCGCGTCCGCTACGTCACGCCACCCTATTTCTGGTTTGCCATCTGGACTGCCGGCAACAAGTGGCTCTGGGACGGCACAAACGGGCAGGGAGCGGAGCATGATCTCGTGGAAAGCTTCGGTTATGATAACGGCGTCTACGGAACAAACTACGACGGCCGGTACTGGCACTCGAATACGGTCGCATCACCCAGCAAGGATATAGTTGACTATAGCGGCTGGGGCAACGGTATGGCGGCATCGGGCATTACATCGTACGACGCCACCCAGTACCACACCTGGACCTGGTATTACAAACGCGACAACACCTTTGTCATGTATGTGGACGGTATTCCCGTGCAGCATGGATCAAATTACTATTGGACTTATGGCAATACATCGTCCGGGGAACCCATCGACATCGACTTCCTCTTCGATGCCGCCTGGGGACACAATCAGGTAAGCAGCGTCAACCATTCACTGGCCGCGTCCGCGCTGGCAGGCAAGTATTACGAGTGGAATTACAGCCGTGTCTATCTCAGCGGCGACGGCCAGGCCGCCTATAATGGGCCGCATAACATTCCCGGCACGGTCCAGGCTGTCGACTACAACACGGGAGGGCAGGGCGTCGCGTATAACCAGGGCGCCAATGGCGGTCAGACAGGGTTTCGCTCGGACAACAGCTCCGCCGACTACGGCAGCGGTATCGGCTGGACCAACGGAGGGCAGTGGTACAAGTACACCACGGTCGCCCAGACCGGCGGAAAGTACACGTTCAGCTTCAATGTTGCATCGCCTACCGGAGGGGGCACGTTTCACGTTGAGGATGAGAACGGCAACAACCTGACCGGGACACTCACTGCGCCGAACACAGGCAGCTGGGATACGCCCGGAACCGTAACGGCTTCCACCACCGCCGTCCTGTCTTCCGGCGGCCACACGCTGAAGTGGGTGCAGGATACCGGCGGCTATAACCTCCTGAGTATGACTGTCAACGCATCCACCGCGAGCGGCGCTGCGGCCACATTCGTGAAGACGGACACTGCGACGCAGGGCAGCTGGAAAGGGGTATATGGCCAGGACGGTTACAACATCTGCAACGATTCCAGCTCCAACAACCCCAAGCAGCCCACTTATGGCTCCGAGAGCACGACTACCTGGGCCTATAGCTGGGCCGATCCCACCTCCGATGTTCGCGGTCTGCAGAAAGCCGCGGCCGGAAGCACAGCGCGCATCGCGGCGCAGTGGGGAGGCGACTTCGATATCGACTGCAACCTCACCGACAGCAATACGCACCAGGTCGCCCTCTATGCCCTGGACTGGGACCGGGGCGCGCGCAACATGAATGTTCAGGTGATCGATGCCTCCACGCATGCCGTTCTCGATACGCAGAACCTGAACACATTTGTGAACGGCGTCTACTTCGTCTGGAACATCAAAGGGCATGTGACTTTCCACCTCGTAAACAGCGGCGGCAGCAACTGCGCCCTTGGAGGCATCTTCTTCGATCCGGCAAGCGGCAGCACATTGATCACCGGCACGGAGTTCGACGACGGCGCGGGCCCATGGGGCGGCAATACCGCAAACGCCGCGCCCAAAGCCTTCGACGGCAACGCCGGCACGTTCTACGACTGCGCCAACAATACCGGGTATGTCGGGATCGATGCCGGAACCGCCAAATCAGTTAGCAAGATCGTATTCGCTCCCCGGTCCACATTCGAATCGCGAATGACCGGTGGCGTGTTCGAAGGCAGCAACACATCCGCCACGGCGGGCTATACGACACTGGGCGTTGTCACCGGCACGCCGGGCGGCGGACTGACAAACACAATCACGGTAACAAACAGCACTCCATTCAGATGGCTGCGATATCGAGACAGCCAGGGCGGCAACTGCAACGTGGCCGAGGCGCAGTTTATGCATTAAGTAGGATCCCGGCGCGGAGGCCGGGCATAAGGCAATCGACACTTCGTGGCTGGCGGTTGAAACCGCGCCTAGAGAGTACAATAGTGTCCCTTCGGACACAAAGAGGGACCTTTGGTCCCAAATCTTAGTCCGCGAAGGCGGACATGTGTACTCTCTAGCCGTGACTTTAGTCGCCAGGCTGATACCGCCAGGGCAAAAGGCAATCAACTTCATGCTTTGCTCATCGGTATGGGAGTTGAATCTCCACAGAAACCGTTTGACACCCATCTCGTAACCCTGTATACTCTGAGCAGTCCAGTTGTATAGTTCTGCCTGTAAGATAAACGGAAACCTCGAAACAATGAAGACCACCCTTTGCCGCTGTGTTGTGATAAAGCCCTGGCATTTACTCGTCGCCTCTATGTCATTGATGGGCGCTCATCCCGCGATATGCGCTCCTGAGACGATTGGCGGCGGGACTGTTGCCAGCCCGGCTGCCGGCCCTCCGCCGTCGTTCGGACTGGGCGGCAAGGGGATGGTGCTGGTCAAGAACTGGCACTTCGGCGCTGATGGCACAATTAAAAACTACGCCGATATGAGCGAGAACTTTTTCTATCACGATCAGTTCGGCACTTATAACAACGGCGGCCAGTATGGATCGAATATCGTCGCGCCTGATTTTGGAAATTCCCTTGGCGGCCAGCCGATCGAAGGAGTAAATTCGCCACCTGTACGCAAGTTCACCAAGGACTCGCTGATTACGCTCCTGACGCCGCTCGATGGAGCCAATACGGTCGAGCCGTCAAAGCACAATGCCGGGAACGGCTCGTTTATGGCCAAATGGCGTCTGCCTAACGGCGGCTCGCTGCTCGGCCGGGACATCGTCTGGGAAACCCGAGTGCGTTATATGACGCCCCCATATTTCTGGTTTGCGATCTGGACGGCGGGCAACAAGTGGAAGTGGGATGGTCACAGCGCTCAGGGCACGGAGCAGGACCTCGTGGAAAGCTTCGGTTACGATAATGGGGGCGGTAATACAAACTATGACGGCCGCTACTGGCATTCGAATGCTGTCGCCGGACCGACAAAGGACACCGTGGATTACGGCGGGTGGGGCACGGCCATGGAGAAGCAGGGCATCAAATCCTACGACGCCACGCAGTACCACATCTGGACCTGGGTGTATAAGAAGGACAATACGTATGCGATGTATGTCGACGGCACGCTGGTCCAGGGCGGCAGAGACTATTACTGGACCTATGGCAACGGCCCGAAGGATGAGCCCATCGACATGGATTTCCTATTCGATGCCGGCTGGGGCCACAACAAGGTTGGAAGCGTGAACAAGCCTCTCCCGGCATCGGCGCTGGCAGGGAAGTATTACGAATGGAACTACAGCCGCGTCTATCTCAGCGGTGGAGGCAAGGATGCAACTGCGTTGCGTGCGGTCACGGCGAGCGGGGCAAAAGCGCAGTTCGTTAAGATCGATAGGGCAACCGGAGGTAGCTGGAAGGGTGTCTATGGCGCCGACGGTTACGCGCTGGCAAACGGCGGAGATCCGAAGACGCCCACCTATGGGACGCTGCACACGGCTGCATGGACCTACAGCTGGAGCGACGGCGTTATCGATCAGCGAGCCGCGCAGAAGCCTTCAGGCAACGACCGCATTGCGGCGCAGTGGGGCGGCGATGTATTCGATATCGACTGCAACCTCACCGACGGCAAATCCCATCAAGTTGCGCTCTACGGCCTTGACTGGGATAGGGGCGGCCGCGATGAAGACATCGAGGTGCAGGACGCCGGCACGCATGCCGTGCTCGATACCCAGAACCTGAACACGTTCGTCAATGGAGCCTATGCCCTTTGGAACATCAAAGGGCACGTGATCTTTCACGTCGTCAAACGCGGCGGCAGCAACTGCGCCATCGCCGGTATCTTCTGTGATCCCGTTGCTAAGGGCGGAGTGAAGGCGGTAAGGAAGTAGGCTCGCTAACTTCATCCTGGGGAGCTGATTTAGAGATGGCGGCCCTAATAGAATCGCCGCATCAACATCTCCCTCTTACCGGCGTCTCTGCCGGTCTTTACTGAGCAGGCTGTTTTGTGGGAGCAGGGCTCCGTCCCTGCTCTTCTCGCGGGAGAGCCCTGCTCGTCTGCTCGATCTTCTCGTGATGGCTGACTGTGCCCCATCCCTGCTCATCCGATCTTTCCTCTTTAGCTATCCCCGCCATCCCCACCTTGACAGCAAGTCCGCACCGCATCATCATTCATGTATACCATGAAGATCTATTCCCCACGCCTTGCCGCAGTCTGCCGCTCGTTTTCCATTTTTACCTTCGCAGTATGTCTACTTCACGCGTCTCCTGTTTCAGCTGCTCAGAACTCTCGCTCAGCCATGGACCTGCCGGCGCTCCTATCGCAGGTTACTGATATCAGCCGTCTCCCTCATCTTCCCGATTGGACATCTCACCTGCAGTCGTCCTACGACCGCACCGGCGCGAATGGGGATTTTGGGAAGTTCATTTCCATGGAAGGCGGCGAAGGCGTGATGGCCGATATGGATGGTCCCGGCGCGATCGTTCGCATATGGTCGGCCAATCCCGGCGGGCATATCAAAATCTACATCGACGGCTCAGGTACGCCTGTCGTGGACACCGCGTTTCGCAATCTGTTCAATGACACACTTGAACCCTTTTCGTCGCCGTTATGCGGGAAATCGTCCGGCGGGGTCTATAGCTACCTGCCGATCCCTTATGCGAAACACTGCCGTGTTGTCCTCACACACAGCAAGGATGTGTACTATCAGGTGAACTACCTAACCTTCCGCGGCGGCACGCCGGTCCGCTCTTTTACTCTGCCATTATCCGCCGGTGATAAAGCGGCCGTCGATGCCGCCAACAAAGTCTGGTCAAGCCTCGACTCTCCAAAACCTGCCATGCCGGATGGTGGCACGCACTTGCGAGTTGAGCCAAAGGCGACGGCACTGTTGACGGCGTACAGCGGTCCGGGGCTTGTGCGCAGCATCGCGCTTGCCGCTCCGGAGGCATCGGATGCGGACCTTCGCGGCCTTATCCTGCGGGCCTATTTCGACGGCCACGATACCCCTGATATCCAGGCGCCGGTGGCGGATTTCTTCGGCAACGCGTTCAGTCGCAAGCCATTCCGCACGCTGCTCCTCGGCAGCGCCCTCGACGGTTCCTTCCATGCCGATTTCCCGATGCCGTACCGGACTCTGGTTCGCTTTACGCTTGAGAACTTAAACGACAAGGCGATCGATGTCGTGTGGCAGAACGATACCATCGGCGTCCCGTTTCACGATGGCGACGGCTATTTCCATGCGCTCTGGACGCAGGAGACAACCACGGAGGGACATCCTCATATTTGGGCGCGTGTGACAGGACAGCACGGGAAGTTTGTCGGCGTTGTGCAGACGATGCAATCGCGCCTTGGGCTTGGATATCTGGAAGGGGACGATCAGTTCCGGGTGGACAATCAGGCCTGGCTGCCGTCAAAGGTGAGCGGCACGGTCGTCGGTCCATGGAATGGGACCGGGGCTGAGGATTGCTTCAACAGCGGATGGTATTTCCGAGACGGCCCAATCTCGCTGCCGCTTAACGCCGTGCTCGTAAAGGACGGCTATCAAGGCCGGATCGACTGTCTGCGCTGGTTCCTTGCCGATGCGCCGGTCTTTCAGGCCTCGCTCGACGGCCAAATCGAACACGGTGGCGCTAACGATGCGCCTGGCGCATACTACTCGTCTGTGTCGTACTGGTACTCCGATGGCCCCGTGCAGCCCTGGTCGGAGGCGCTTTCATCAGGGCAGCTTACGTTTCCGCCGCTTCGTGGGCCGCAGCTTATCATTGCGAATGCGATTGAGGGCGAAAGTATGCCGGCGAAGGTAACAGCAGGGGCGGCATGGACACAGGGAACTGCCGCATATGGCGATACATGGAGCGGCAGCGCCCACCTTTTCTGGAACGGCGCAATCAAACCTGCCGATACGCTCACACTGACCTTTACGCCTCCGGCCGCCGGGAAATACGATCTGGTGGGATACTTCACAAAGGCCGGCGATTATGGACAGGTGTCGTTTCAAATCAACGGCAAACCGCTGCCTGTGAAGTTCGACGGCTATGCGCCCGATGTCTCCGCAAGCGGTCCCGTCGATCTAGGCCCGGTCACTCTGCCTGCCGGTCCGTCCATACTGACCGTGACAGCCACCGGGAAGAATGCACAGTCCGCAAACTATTTCTTCGGCCTCGACGCCCTCGCGCTCAATGCCCCGGGAACGCAGCCGACGCCGGTGACTGCTCCGTGAGTATGGTCTCTCTCTTCCCGGCGTCTCTGCCGGTCTTTCTGAGCAGGCTTGTTTTGTGGGAGCAGGGCTCCGTCCCTGCTCATCCGCTCTTCTCGCGGGAGAGCCTTGCTTGTTCTGCTCTTTTCTTAACTCTTGTCTTTATGCAACTCCCCCTCCGATTGACGCGCTATCGGAAATCGGCATCTAACAGTTAAGATCCTGCATCGATAAACGGCCGCGCCTGCACGATGTAAACCTGCCCGCCCATGCTGGCCCATTCGATATCCTGTTCGCGATCGTGGAAGACATGCTTGATTGCGCCGGCTGCGGACGATAGCTGGCGTACAAGAAGGTCTGTAAGCACCACGTTCGGCCCGGTGATCGCCACTTCTCGCACTCCGCCATTCGGATCGAACTGCAGCAGGCTGTCTTCGCCGGAGCGGGTCAGCACCTGGATCGCGTTGGTCTTGGGATGGAACAGCATCTGCTCCGCGATCTTTGCGCCCTCCACCACCTTGATCCCCAGCCCCCGCTTGGCGGTAATGTACACGGCCTGATGGTCATCCACATTGTAAGGATCGGTGGTGATCATGACGCCCGCGCTTTCGGAGTTGATCCCCTCCTGAATGAGAACGGCCATGTAGACTTTGGCGTGGTCGATTCCGGCGTGAGCGCGCGCCTCGTAAGCCTCGTCGTTCCAGATGGACGCCCACACTGTCTTGATCGCATTGATGATCTGATCGTCCGTGCGCATGTTGGGCACGGTGGTGTATAATCCTGCGCCGTTGAAATTCGGCAGATCCTCCGAGTTTGTGGAACTCCGAATGAACAGGCCCTTGCCGGCAAATCCGGTGTGCGCCTTGTTCAGGATCTCCGTGCGAAGGGCAGGATCAAAGTTGCCGTCCTGTATGGTTTTTCGCAGCTCGGCCAGCCGCTTGCGTCTGAGCGCGGCATCCTGATTCCAGTTCGGTTCATGGTCCAGAGCGGCGATCTTCTCATCGAGCTTGTTTGCGGTCAGGAAGGCTTTGTAGTAGTGAAATGGGATGGTGAACCCGCCAGGCACCACGATACCCGGCAGATGGGCTCGCATTACCTCGCCCAGGTTTGCCGACTTCGCGCCGTAGGCCGTGACAGATGTTGCAGGCTGATCCGCCAGATCCGCGAGTTTCGTTACCGTGAGGTCGGCATGCGGAGTAAGCAGTTCCTTACGTTTTGCTTCGACTGTATGGAGTTTCGCCACCTGCGCAGCAGTCGCCGCGCCGATCAGGTATTGATCCCGTGTGGTTTTCAAGGTGACGATCTTGCCGTCGTATTTGCGCAGCAGTGTATCGGCGTTTTTGATAAAGGCGTTCGGGATGCCCATTGCCCGCGCGCGAAGGTTGATGTGGGAGAGCGGTGTGGAAGGGTGTGTCGTGATGATCCCGGCGACGGGCGGCAGCATTACGGGAGCCGCCGACGCCACCACGATATCGCCCGGGCGGACATCGGTATCGTCCGTCCAGGAATCTACCACGCGCAGCCGTCCTACCGCCGTCCCCAGGCTTAATGGCTGATAATCGGGATTGGCGGCAATGTCTCCGGGCATGACGCGTGCGATATGCTCCAATGATCCCGAGTTCTGTTCCTGTGCCAGGGAGTTCGGCTTAAAGCTTGCCGGTGTGAAGAAGGTCCTGGCAATGGTGTCTCCGGCGAGCTGAATCAATGGAGCCGTGATCGTGTCGCCCTCCCAGAACTCATATGTCCATCGCCGGATGGGTGTCTGGTAAGAAAGCGTCCCCATGACGAAGCGCCGGTCCGGGTTGAGGTAGTTGTTCTCGAAGAACTGCTGGCCGCGCTCAAGGGATAGGTACTGCGCGTTGACGAAATCTTTGTGGTACTGATACTGCTTTGAGTTGACGTAGTAGATCCGGTTGTTATGGGCGCGGTCGATGATAAAGAGTATGTGGGGAAGCGGGTAGGGGAAATCGGTGACGCGGGCAAGCCGGTCGAAGCCGGCTCGATCCGATACGACACTCAGATAGGCCGTATCGGACTTCTGCTGCCTGGCCGGCTTAGCGGCGCAGACCGCGGCGGGCAGTATCAGGATTAATATCCACCAAAGCCGTCGTTTGAGAACCATGTTCGTTGATCTCGCTTTCCGAAAGGGGAGCGCAGCCATAACATCGAAGTTCAATATTGTTTGTTCAATTGTACTCGCTGTCGTTCAACGATCAAGCAGGCGCAGCTTAAAGACCCAGCAAAAATCACGTCTCGAAAAGTTTATGTAAAACTTCCATTGACAGATTATTAAGAACGCCTTATAATGATTACAGACAAACCTAACCGGTTCGGTAAGGCCGTTTGGCCTGATATTCGTATTATAATCGACAAAACACGGCCTCAGAACAGGTTAAAGAATTCAGTTGGAGGTGATATTCGTTAACTAAATCGTATTAATTCGCAGAGACTGGCTTTTTCTCGGTATCAATTTATTGTCTACATTAGAACAGGAAAACATTCAACATGAAAATAAAAGGGTTTACTCTCATTGAATTGCTAGTTGTAATAGCAATAATAGCGATTCTCGCCGCAATCCTCTTTCCCGTCTTCGCCAAAGTCCGCGAAAAGGCCCGGCAGACCAGCTGCGCCAGCAATCTGAAGCAGATCGGGCTGGCCATTACGCAGTACGTGCAGGACAATGACGAGATCTATCCCGCGATCCGTCCCAGGAACGTGGTCGTGAACGGCGCCCTGCAGGACTCTGCATGCTGGCAAGCGATCGTCCAGCCCTATATCAAGAGCACAGGAGTTTTCAAGTGCCCCGATGTTAGTTCCACACAGACTGTGAACGGCAGCAACGGCACGATACCGGTGAGTTACGAAGCCAGCCACGGTGGCTTCAAGAGCTCAAACCAGTTCGGCGGCCCCGGACCGATGGGCGTCACGGCGCAGTCATGGTCAGGTGATCTCGATAATCCCTCCACTCTCGCTCAGGTCGATTCACCGGCGCAGGTTATCCTGGTTGGCGAGCATCGCGGGCGGCAGGATCCGGACTTCTGGGACAATGCAAACGACATGTCCTTCGTGAACCATACACAGCAAACCAACTTTCTATTCTGTGACGGCCACGTTAAGACGCTTCGTCCTGTGGCTACGGTTGTTCCCGTGAATATGTGGAATGTGACAAACGCGGCCCCTACCGGCATTCAGAACGTGCTTGCCGATGTTCAAAAGAATCGAATGCCGTAACTTCTCTATTTTCTAAATCTAAAAGAAAGGCGACGCATTCTTTTGGGCTGCTCGGATTACGCCGGGCAGCCCCATTTTTTGGATGAACATGTCGTTAGTCGGCTCGTGATGGTTGCAGGATTGTGTTCATGGAGGTAAACTCACGCCATGAATTATGAAATCGATTTCAGAAACTCGGATTCATTTGAATCATTTTCCACGACAGCTCAGCGTTGGAGCCGGCGCATTTCCTTTGAGCTTGAATTCGCGGAAGCATTTCGCCTGGCGCTGCCGCCCGGCATGACGGAAGGGTGGGGCGATCTGATTGCAGCCGCCCGGGCACATCTTGCTCAGCTTCACACCGGGTGTGCAATCGAGGAGTTCCAGGCTGCGGTAGTGGCCGCCGAACGCGAAATGGCGCTCATCGGGAAAGCCGCCAGGACGTACAAGGTCCACTGTGTGGGGCACGGACACATCGATATGAACTGGATGTGGAGCTGGCCGGAGACCGTCGCAACAACGCACGACACATTTGCCTCCGTGCTCCAGTTGATGCATCAGTTCCCCGACTTCACCTATTCGCAGAGCCAGACCGCAGTCTATGCGCTGATTGAACGATATTTCCCGGACATGTTCGAGCAAATCCGTGAGCGTGTCCGCGAGGGGCGCTGGGAGGTAACGGCCGCGCACTGGGTTGAAGGGGACAAGAATTTGTCGTCGGGAGAGGCTCTCTGCCGCCATCTGCTCCATTCGCGCCGGTACTTCTCCGACAAGTTCGGTCTTGCTCCGGAAGATATGCCGGTGGATTGGGAGCCGGATACCTTCGGCCATGCCGCCACGATCCCGTCATTCCTCGCTCGGGCGGGCGTCAAGTATTACTATGCATGCCGTACCGGCGGCGGCTTCGATTCTGAGCGAGTTGGAGAGAAGCGTCCTCCGCTGTACTGGTGGCAGGGGCCGGATGGCTCTCGCATCCTCGTCAATAACGAGATCACCTGGTACAACACCTACGCCGGAGAGGGTGATAATGCCTCACTTCCGCTTGTCCGTATTGCTGGTGAGACAGGACTGCATCACTGGCTGAACGTCTACGGCGTGGGCAATCACGGTGGCGGACCGACCCGCCAGGGGATCGCCTTCTACCGGGAGCTTCAGGAGTGGCCGATCTACCCTGAGGTTGTTTTCAGTACGGCAAAGCGTTTCTTTGAGAGTATCGATGCCGAATTGGCGTCTCTTCCAGAGGGTACGATCCCTTTGATCGCCCACGAGCTTAACTTCGAGTTCGCCGGATGTTATACGTCGCAGAGCACGATCAAACAGGCAAATCGGCTTGGCGAGAACTATGCTGTCGAGGCTGAGACACTGGCGCTGCTGGGCAGCCGTGTTAATGGTCTGTCGTATCCGGCAAATCTGCTCTACACGGCGTGGAACAATGTGCTGTTCAACCAGTTCCACGATATCCTGCCCGGCAGCGGAGTGCGCGAGACGCGCTCTCATGCGGAGGCGCTGTTTCAGGAAACAGGCGCAATCGCCGGCTCGGTCAAGCGCAATGTGACGAAATCATTTTGCGAAGGCATAGATACTCTGTCACTTTTGCCGTCGACACCCGCCGGAGATCAGGAACGGGAGCGAGTTCGCTCGGGGAATATTGAGCCTTCATTCACTGCCGGTCCCGGCTCCGGAGCGGGCCTCACAGGCTTTTCGCATTCTTCGGGAGGCGGCTCGAAGTTCCGTCCCATCACAGTTTTCAATTCCTGCGCCTGGGACCGGTCGGAGATGGCGGCAGTTTCGCTCTACGACACCGGCTTCGATCCGGAGAGAATTGTCGCTCTCGATGACCTGGGCATCGAGCATCCGGTCCTGATCGTGCGCAAACAGGACTGGTGGGGCCATGAGCGCATCGAACTGATATTCCGCGCCGCGTCCGTGCCCGCGCTGGGTTACAGGACCTGGCTGCTCTGCGAGGGAACTCCCAAAGCGCCGGCAAAGGTCAATGACCGCTGCTTCGATCCCTATCGGTCTGCTCTATCGCGCCCGGTTGTGCCTGAGGCCCAGGTGCGGCTTGCCTCCGGTGATTGGTTCGAGACGCCGTACTTCAGCTTCAGGCTCGATCGATTTCAGTCGGGCCTGCTGGATGTTGTGGACAGGAGGACCGGCGCGCGCATTACAGCGGGGACGCAGGCGCTTGGAGCATGGGCGTATGTAGTCGAAAGACCACGCGGCATGACGGCCTGGAGGCTTGGAGAAGAGGTGGATTCGCCCCTTAATCTGAAATCGATTTCTATAGATATTATCGGCGCAGCCAGGAACGGAGCCAATGACCTGACCGACGAAGATCCTGTATTCGCCGTCCAGATCACGAGCGTGCTTGCCGTTCCGGGCACGAGCAGTACGGTGCGCCTGACCACGCTGGTGCATGGCCTTGAGCCCCGGATTGATTTCCGGGCTGAGATCGACTGGCGCGAGATCGGCTCCGAAGGCCATGGCATACCCGGCCTGGTAGTCCGCTTTCCGCTCGCGCTGGAAGATGTCTCTCCGCTCTACGAGATCCCGTTCGGCAGCGTGCGCCGTGATCTGACGGGAGGAGAGGAAGTGCCGGCATTGAGGTGGGCGCACATTTCCGGCACGGCGAAGACGGCAGGCGGAGCATCCATGCCGGCAGGAATGACCCTCATGCAGGATTGCAAGTACGGTCACTCTGTTCATGGCAGCGAGATGCGCCTGCGCATGGTCCGTTCCAGTTTCGATCCCGACCCCACGCCGGAAATCGCCCGCACCACTGTACAGTATTCCGTGTTCCTGCACGACAGCCCCGCCGATCCTGTCGTGTTGACTCGCCTCGGCGCAGCCTTCAATCATCCGCTGCTGGCGGCTCCGGCAAACCTGCATGACGGACCGCTGCCTGCATCCGCCGGTTTCGGTCGTGTTACGACGCCGAACATCATATTGACCGCCCTCAAGCAATCCGCCTCCGGCGATGGGATAGTCCTTCGCCTGGTCGAGATGAATGGCGTAGACACGGAGGCGGAGGTTGTACTCGATCCGGTTGTCGCAGGCGGACTTATGAAGGCCGTCTATGTTGATGTGATTGAACGTGAGCAGGAAGGCGCCACACCATCATGGAACGGTGGCGCCCTGCGCGCCCATGTCCCCGCGCATGGGTTCGTTACCGTGTGGCTGTCGTGATTAAATAAAGCTGCGAATCCACTCATCCGCGGAGTGGCCACTATCCCTCAGGAGGGGGGCGTGAGGTTTAGGAAACGTAAGCAAAAATAGCCCGCGTCGGCTCCCCTCCCCAACCCCTCCCCGGAGGAGAGGGGCCAGAGAAGAAGGGAACACTAACGATCTCTATCTCACTCCGACTCCCTCTCCTTCGGGGAGGGCTGGGGAGGGGAGCCGACGCGGGCTATTTTTGTCTGCGTGACCCCAATCTTCCTCCACAAGGATGCGAGCAGGAGACCTGCGGATAAGACCATCACCGATCCAACACGATACTCCCCATCGCCTCCGGTGAAATATGCGGACATCCATATTTCACCGGAGCCCAGTTCAGGGCGACCAGCTGTTTCTTCTCCGTTCCGGCCGTTTTGATATAATCGTAGCGGAGCAAGTTGGCGCGGAGCGTCATCGGCTCGAAACTCTTCTTCCCCAGCCTTCGGAGCAGCGGATCGGCGGGCACGGCCAGATCTGCTACCCATCCAACGACATTGCCGTTTTCTTTGATCCTGCTCGTCGCGGTGCGAAGTCCGTCAAGGGTCCATGAGAGGTTCATCCACCAATCCCTGTTCAGAACGTCCGGCAAGAGAACGTGATCGGGGCCGGAAACGGGATCTGCCGTCAGCACGGCCAGCTGATCGAACACCACATTATTGGGACTGACTTCTATCTCAATCCACTCCCGCTGATCTCCCTTGGGATCGATGAACAACTCTACGGCATCGGCTGCATAAATGGGATCGTCATGATGCCGGAATTTCGAATCGATGTGGTCGTCGTAGCACATGTAACGCAAGTACAGGTACTTTTCATCCCAGGCCAAATTAATACTGGTTCGCTGCGGCTTGAGTCCGGCTGCGTCCGGACCCAGAGATAGGGTGAGAGATGGTATCAGCGGCTCGGAATTCCACGCGGGATCGTTTGGGCTGCCGTCGACGCGCGGTGTAACGGCTGTGTGCGGCACATGGACCGCCGGCGGAGCAGCGTTCTGAGCTGATGCCGGTCCGCACAGTCCAAGCAGAAATAAGGCAGCTGTTCCAATCATGGGCAAGACTGGAAACCGGTGTGGGCGGCTTTGCCGGGACATCGTTCGTTCTCCTTGATGATCTCGATACTTCGAAGACGCCATTCCATTTTACGTGAATATTGCCTTGACAATGGGCAGGCGGCATGATACAATTCGTCACTTGATAATTCGTAATATCTGAATCGTTTCTAGATTTTACCACAAGCGGCCGAAATAGCGGCGACCATCAAAAACGGCATGGGCTGTGTTTTGGATATACGGCGTCGATTGCGAAAACTCTGATTGTTTGGATGATGCGTGGAGGCGTCTACTAGATTGGCACGATCGAACTTTTACATGTACATGGCGGCCGCCGCGCTGCTTGCCGTTCCGCAGATCAGCCGCGCTCAGATGGTTACAGGACGGGACATGACCGATTTCCGTCCGGCGTTCGGGCTCGACCACAATCCTCCCGGTGCGATCTACGAAGCCTCACTCGTTCGAAGCAGTGTCTCCAGCAACATTCTCTGGCCTGGGGATCGGCCGTCATTTACGATCAAGATTGAAAACCAATCGGATCAGCCTCTGCAGGTGAAGGGAAGTGTCGAGGTCGTCGCATACGGGACGAAAGGCAAACCCGGCGATGTGTGGGTTCCGACCGTCTACAAGATCGGCGATGCCGGGGCCGTTCCGATTTCTGTGGATGCATCGCCGAAGGGGTCGTCGGAGATTACGATTTCACCTGAGATCCCGGCCCGGTTCGGCGCTTATGCCCTGGTGGCCGATCTTGGCCCGAAGTATGGCCGGCGTTTTATCGTCTCCTGTGTTCGGACATTCAAGCCTTCCGGTGAACGCGTGCAGTACCCTGCGCTCAGTCTGGATGACCTCGGGCCGGATACGCTGGGGCGGTTGGGCGTTCACGCCATTCGCTGGGGATTGAGTTATAAGCCGACCACAGCTCCCGATTTCGAGAAGTGGTATGCGGAGCAGGGCGCGGAGCTGAAGAAGCTGCAGGATTCCGGGATTACAGTTCTGGCAATGGCGGCGGTAGGAGAGCTCGGGGGCGCCTATCAGCCTCTTGGCCGCGGCCGCCCATGGCTCGATGACAACACGACGATGATCGATGCCAAGGAGGATTATGCCTGGCTGCCCTCTTACGATCCCGACTTCCGGAAGTTCATTGCGCGGTTCTGCAAGGACTATGGCTGGCCGAAAGGGCCGATCACGGCGTGTTCGCTGTGGAATGAGCCATGGGAGGGTGTCTCGATCTCCGGATGGGGCGCGGATATGCTGCGCTACCGGGAGATCTACACTGCGATGTATCAGGGAGTGGACGATGCCCGCGCAGACGGGGCCGACGTGCTTGTCGGAGGCTGCGATTCGTCGTCCAATGCCCTCGATAAGCTGTTCCCAGACGGTAAAGATACGTTCCTGTCGCACTTCGACTTTCTTTCTGTGCACTATCAGGGAATGACGTCCTTTGCGACCTACAAGCCCTGGGTGGACCGCAAATCGCCGCAGGGGCGCGTCCGGATCTGGGATACCGAGAGCTGGGTCGCAAATACTGACGACCGCGTGTCGGCGGTGGTCGCGGCAAACCGGTCGGCCGGTTATGACCGGGCCATGGGTATCTTCGGCGGCAACATCAGCGAAAGCGATCCGCACGGTTCAGGCGGATCGAATGCCTGGTCCGTGGCGGCATCGGTGGGGGCGGCAACCCATTTCATCGGCGAGCGTCCGTTCCGGGAGCTTCTCTTCAAGAATGACCTGCCCTGGGTGATGGTATTCGATGGAACCGCCAGCAAGGTGGAAGACGGCACTGTCGTCGTTGTGGGCGATCTGGGTGAGGAGTTCGGCGCAAACAATCTGCTGTTTCGGACGGCGCGCGGCCTGAATGAAGTCAAGCACAAAGAGGCTCTTCGCGCTCAGTTGGCTGCGTTGAAACCCGCCGATGCCGACAAACTCGTCAAGGATGCATCCGGCAAACAGATAACCCGGCGGCAGGATCTGCAGAACCGGATCGATGCGGCAGAAGTCCTCTCCGGGGCAAGTATGGAGATCAAAGCCGGGCGCGGTTTCAGCCTCTACGACTTTTACGGCAATAAAGTCCCCTCGAAAAATGGCAGGATCGTCATTCCGCTCGATGGGCGCGGCTTTTTCCTGCGCGGAGAGGGACACACGGGCGACTTCGCTTCGCTGCTTGCGGCCCTTCGCGCCTCTCGGGTATCCGGCATCGAGCCGCTGGCTGTGCAGGCGCATGACTTCACATCGCCGGTCGATGAGCATGCAGCGCTGAGATTGACCCTCACCAACGTCTTGAACCGCCCTGTGTCCGGCACGCTTGACGTCTCTATTCCTGGCCTGACCCTCGATAGCGGTACGCGCCGCCTCGCGTTCGCCGCGAACGAGACGAAGCAGATCGATGTCAAGGTTGCATCAGGCAAAGCCTCGGACAGCAACGCATATCCGTTGACCGTGCGCTTTGACGCCGGGCAGGACGGCGTTGCGATCCATCATGAAGATATGCGCGCCGACGTCATTGCCCGCCGCACAATCACGGTCGATGGCAAACTGGACGATTGGAACGGTGTGCTGCCGCAGACGATTACCGCGCCCGGCAATTCCGCGCCGACATTGACCGAGGCCGCCTGGTTCCCGTTCAAGAAGTTCGATTCCGCAACGGGGCAGGGTGTCGCGACGGCGTACCTTGCCTACGACGAACAGAACTTCTACTTTGCCGCCAAGATTGCGGATACGACCCCGGACGGCGGCACGATGCGGTTTGCCGCGCGCGACGATGACCAGTTCTTCTATCCCGAGAAGAGCTATCAGGTCGCCCGAGCCGCCGGAGGTTTTGCGGTCCGCTGGACGGGCTTCCTCACAGTCAAACAGACCGGATCGTATACGATCTCGACGCTCAGCGACGACGGCATCCGGCTTTCTCTGGACGGCAAGAGTATCATCGACAACTGGACCGACCATGGCTCGACGGAAGACAAGGCGACTTTGACCCTGGAAGGTGGTCACCCGTATCCCGTCAAGCTTGAATACTACCAGGGCGGTGGCGACGGCATTGCTCAGCTCAGCCTGGAAGGATCTGCCCTGACGAAAGCTCCGGTTCCGTCCGAGATGCTCACTGCTGATGATGAAAAGACTCCTGGCTTAACCGGCCATTACTACGCGGGGCGCGGTTTCGGCGGCAATCCGCTGCTGACGCGGATCGATAAGAATGTAGATTTCGCCTGGCATGCGGGCGAGTTTCCAGATCCGGTGTACAAGTCCGCCGACCTGCCAAAAGAGGAACTTGACTGGCCGGAAGGCGTTCGCCGGTTCTCCTACCGGTCAAATCCGATCCTGCCCTCCGGCAATGCGCCGGATTTCGATAACGTGCAGATTGCGTTCAACGCGCTGTCCCAGGACGAAAAGACATACTATCCAAACCCTCCCGGCACAATGCCGGACTATACGGTCAATTCCGATTCGGATTACGAGTACGCCCTCAATGAGGTTGCCGCGAAGTATGGCGGCGGCACGGAGATCTGGCGGCTTCTTGTTCCGGGAATGCCGCGCAAGCATGACTATCCACGGCAGCCGAAGTCGCCCTATGACGGCGCAGTTACAGACGGGAAGCTCATCGTGACCCACGATGCGACTACTCGCATCGTCGAAGCTGCCATACCCTGGACTGAGCTTCCCGGCGTTAAGAAGGCGCTCGATGAGGGACGGCCGGTCAAGTTCTCTTACCGTGTCAACGACAATTCCGGAGTGGGCTGCATGGAGCTGTCCAGGGACCGGAGCGTCGCCAAACACGGCGGTTCGTTCCACGTGGATTGGGCGGAACACTGGGAGAACCAGGTGGAGTTCGGCTGGGGCAAGTAATGCCCTGTCTTTCCAATTTGCGCGACTATACAACTGTCGCAGGCTCCTTCTTTGGGGAGGGGAGCCTGTGAGTAATTAAATCGAGAGCAGAACGAATTTTATGACACAGCAACTCGAAAACGGAGCGGCGCTTCATAACGGCGTGCGCAGCACGGAGACGAACACCTGCGTAACGCTCAAGAATGGGATATCCATCGGACTTGGCAGCCTATCGGGGCAGTTCGATGGTATCGGCGCTGTCCGTTATGGCGAAATTGCGCTTCGCGATGACAGCCGGCCGGCGTTCATCGATATTCGCACTCCCGACGGTGTACAGCTTGAGGATTGGCGGATTGTACGCAGTGAAACCGGCGCGGACAGAATCGTAATAGAACTGGAGCCGATGGCGCGGCCGGGCGGTCTGATGGAGTGGATGCTTCATGAGGTGCGTCCGCGGGTCAACACGGCCGACTGGGCCACGCCTCCACGCCATGCTGCCGGAACGAGGCTGCGCCTGGAGATCGAGCCGGTATTCCACCGTTTCGACGGCGACGCTGCGGTGGGTTTCCGCTATCAGTACCACTACGAGAGCGCCGAGCACCCCATCTACAAGATCATGGACCGGGCGACGTGGGAGCCGGGAGGCAGAGCTGCCGAGAATGAACTCTGGTTCAGAAACTCCTTTGCGCCGTGCATCTTCGATTTCTCCGCCGGAGATGTCTATTCCACAGAGTGGTATCATCCGCAGGCGACGAACTGCGACATCTTTCAGTTCCTTCCATGGCAGACTGCACTGGAAGGCTTCACGCTGATGTTCCATGCCGAAGGAGCTCTGGTTACGCGAGCTACCCGGGTTGGGCATGTGCGCTCCTATTTTGAGAAGACCGCCGCATCGGATGCCTTCTTCCACTGGCATGAGCACTGCGGCGATCTGTCGCCGTCGTTCTCGTCCACTTCGATGGAGGTTCTGTGGTTGCCGGGGCGGCGGGATCGTGTGGCGAAGTGGAATCTCTACGAGGCAGTGCGCGAGGATGTCTACGATATGCTTCACACCGATATCGGCATGAAGCGGGAGCGGATTGCGCCCTATGGCGTGATCGAAGAGTGGACTGTGCCGAATATGGACCGCTACCGGGAACTCGGGCTGCCGAAGCTGCTTGCGGCGGGCATTAAAACGATCTTCCTGCCCAACGAGTTCGAAAACAACATGAACACGTTCGGGGTCTCCAACATGTGCTGCACCATCGACTACAAGGTGGCGGGGACTGTCGGCGAAGATAAGCTCACGGCGTTCTGCCGGGCTGCTCAGCAGGGCGGGGCAAAGGTGGAGATGTGGGGTAATACGGCGCTCTCCACACTGACGCCCATCATGGCGAACCGCAACGGCTCTGTGCAGCGGATCGCGTTTCTGCCCGAACAGGATTCGATATTCGAAGTGCTCGCCGGGGCGGCCGATCCCTATGTCCGCAATGCGGCCGGAGCGATCGAGGCAGACCACTACAGTCCCGTCTTCGCGCAGCTCAATCTGCGCGATCCGGCGATCCGGGCATACTGGATGAAGCAGTGGACGAAAGCGCATGAAGAGATCGGCGTGGACGGTATATTCCTGGACAGCTCCTTCAATATGACGTCGGACAAGTTCCACTGGATCGCCAACCCTAATGCCGGCTCGGGCGTGGGCGCAACCGTGGACCAGACGCACCTTCTGGGCAAAGCGCGGCCCGCCGTTGAACCGCCGCGCGCTATCCTGTCGCAGTATCGAACGCACCTCGAATTGATGGCCGAGATGCAGCGTGCAGGCTATGCATATTGCGGGGAAGATATCGGTATATTCGGGACACATCGAAGCGGACCGGATATCGTGAAGCGCCTGGACAACATACCGATGTGGTCCGACGGCATCTGCGGTTTCGATGTGCCGTCGCTGCGCAAAGCCGGGGTCAATCCTGATGCTATTTTCTTTCAGGGACTCGCCTATCGTATGATGTGGTTCGTCTACTGGGACATCGAGCACGACGAGCTCAGCTTCCACCTCCCTGGAGCGCGCGGCGACTTCGACCGGCCCACGGAATGGCACTACGATTTACTCCGTGCGTACAGCACACTAGATAACGCTATGGGACGCCGTGAGATCCTGTCGAACGAAGACGGCGTGCTTTACACGGCTGAGGATGGCGACTCACAGATCCTCTGGGCATTCGAGCCTCTGACGCTTCCGCTTCCGGCAGGCGCTCTGGTCGAAGATGCGCTGACTGGGGAGAATATCGATGCAGATGTTCTCAAAGCCGGCAAGCGCCGCATCTACCGCATTACGCTCCCGGCAGGAGCGCAGCCGGCTTCGATGCGGTGCGGATAGCTCAAGGGCAGGGACTGATCGATTGCATTACTAAGTCCCTGACGGCTTTCGATATTGACATTCGTTCCTGCCGATGCTAGTATATCCTACGTAAGATATACTAGTAGCAGGAATGAATGCCGGATGAGCACGACCCAAAAAGACATCGCCGCCAGGTTGAATCTCTCTCAGAGCCTTGTCGGCAAAGTGCTTAACGGCAGCGCCAATGTGTGGGCATCGGAGGATACCCGGCAGCGTATTCTCACCGCCGCCCAGGAGATGGGCTATCAGCCGCATGCGGCGGCAAGGGCCTTGAGATCCGGCAAGACACACAGGATCGCCTATCTGACACGGCAGAACCCGGATACCGATCCACGGAGCGAAGATGGCGGCGAGGTCAAGGCGCTTGCGATCAGCATGGCGGAGATCGGCTATGGTCTGCTGGTCAACGTGCTTCCCAGCCAGCCGCAGCTTTTGACACGCCTGCGCCAGATGGCCGCCGCTCACGAGTGCGACGGCTATGTCCTGTGGGGAGCCGAGGCGGATATCGAGGAGCAGGGCTCTCTCTTAGAATCGCTGGGAGTTCCGTTCTTTGTAAAGGGATACTATCCTGCGCATCCGAATTGGATGCAGATCGATTACGACCATGAAGCCATGATGGTTCAGGCGGTGGATCACCTGGCATCGCTTGGGCATCGCCGGATCGGTTATCTGGGCTTTACCGGCTCCGAGGAGCACATACAGCGGCTGCATGAAGGCTACATCAAAGGTATGTCTGCGGTAGGCATTGAGGCGCGCGAGGAATTGATCGTCGCCGAGCGAAGCGATGTCGATCTGACAATCGAACATGTGGAGAGATGGCTGGCGCTGCCGGAGGACCGCCGGCCCACCGCGATTGCGGTCGGGGCCGGTAACGCAATGTGGGAGGGCATCGAGACCGCTCTTGCTCGCCATGGCCGTTTTATCGGCATGGGGCCCGATGAGTTTGGCGTCTGTGGGGAGACACACTGGCCGTACCGCCTCATGTTCGGCCATGCCCTCGGCTATGCCCGCGTCGAACTGGCGGATCTCGTTCGGGCAATGGCGTCTGAGCTTATCGTTCCTGTTCTGCGTGGCTCGGCAGTGAACCCCGTCGTCAGGATCATCCCGCGTCTTCAGCCGCTCGAAACGATGGACCTGCGCAAGCATCGCGTTGTAACGGCCGACGGCCTGTCACACCTCTGAGTGCAGTCGATCCTGGAACCCCTGGGCTCGAACTTCAGACGGCGACTGCCCTGTCATGCGCTTGAAGACACGCGAAAAGTGAAAGGGGTTCGCAAATCCCAGACTGTCGGCTACCGATGCTGCTGTGCGTCCCTGTGATAGCAGGCTGCGCGCTCTCTCTACTCGCCGGCGGCGCAGCCAGAGAGCAAGCGGCTGTCCTGTCTCCTTCTGAAAGCGATGGGCCAGAGCCCGTGTCGTCAGCCCCAGTTTACGAGCGATCTGCTCGCGGCCGAGCATTCCCGCAGGATCTTCGTCCGCAATGCGTCCGATACGGGCCTCCAGTCCTTCGCTTTCTCCGCTGCCGGGTATACCCATCCCGATGATCCCGAACAACTCAGCGACGGCCGCCATCTGCAGCCATGGATTCCGGGAGCCGCGCAGCACGGCATCCAGCAGGATTTCCATCAGTTCACCGCACCGCTGCGGCGCGAACGGTATTGCGATCACGCTTGTGGCCATTACACGAGCGCACCAATGTGCCCATTCGCCCGAGAGCAACAGATAACTTACATCCCACGGCGTCCCGGACGCAACTCGCTCCTCAATACGCTCACCAGGTTGAGCTTGAGCGCGATCATGCCGCCGCCGGCATCCTCCACCGCCATCTTCTCCCAATCGCCGGCGGTCGTTGCCTGTTTGACGCGCATCCAGTTGTTGCTGTCGCTGTAATCCACGGTTGCATAATAGCCTCCGGCCACGGCCGATTTCAGACCCATTGTGGTTCCGATCGGAGCGCTGCTGCGGCTGGAATTGATTACCCCGTCGCGGAAATACCAGTACGTCTGCTTTCGAGTGGCCGTTGCTGCGCCGGTCGGATTGGTATAGAGTGTCGGCGTGTTGGCCGAAAGCCAGCTGTTCTGATCCGTCGTGTCCCAGAGAATGATGCCCCTGCAGCGTGGTTGTGAGACGCAGACATTGGCGACATTCCAGAACGCGGATATCTGCTGATTGAGATCGTTCTGCGATGGGCTTGTAGGAACCTGCACGTCAAATTCGGTGATGTAGATGTCCACGCCAAGATCCGCGTAGCGCTGCATGTTGGCCGCGAAGCCCGTTAGATCGAAGGGATCGCCGTAGAAATCCGCAAGCGTGCCGTTTTTGATCTGCAGGTGCAACTGCATTCCCACGGCATCGATCGGATAGCCGTTCTGCTTGAGCGACTTGATCATATTGTAGAACGCCTCGGTTTTCGATTCTCCGTAGGCGGCGTTGTCGTTGTCGTTGATCGATAGGACGATGCTGCTGTCGCCGGCCTTCTCCGTATTCGCCTGCAGCAGCGCCTGTTCGATGTAGGTGGGAACGTTCAGGCTGCTGTCCCATCCGCCATATGCCAGCTTGTCGTCGGCCGCGCCGGACCCGGCCCCAAAGAAGCCGTGCGAGAGGAACGGGTCGGAAGAACCGGTAAAGTAGTCGGCCCAGTGCGGATAGATAGGCTCGTTCACCACCTGCCAGATCTTGACCCGGCTCTTGTACTTGCTCATCACGTTATGGATGTAGTCTTTCATCTCGCCGACATAATTGGCGTTCGATGCCTGATTCATCCACCACTGCGGCCAGTAGACCGAAGAGCCGTTCTGCACGTTGTTCCAGCCCGGCACAAGATAGCCGCTCAAGTTGGAGGCGAGGGGAGAGGCATTATTGACGTTTCGATCGGGCAGCGTGTAATCGTACTGGTAAGCCGCCGTCATCACGGACGTATTGAGATCGGCGCAGGTAAACGTATTGCCTTCGGTGGACACGATATTCTGAACATCGGCGTGTCCGAGCACGCCCCAGTTGCCAGAGTAGCCGATGAGAACGCCTTTGCCGTTCGCAATATTGCCCAGGTCGTTCTGAGCATTTGCTGATTGTGTAGCAATTATTGCACTGAAACCTATAACCAAACTCACGGTATGCGCGAAGCCGCGGACCATACCGAGTTTTCCGGAATACTGCATCGTTCTTGTCCTTTCCAAATGGGATCGCCTGATTTAACGCCCTCATACTCTGCCCGCGCCATTTCCACCAACTTCTCCGGCGTACCCGAGAAGAATGTCGGCTCGTTGGCTTCATTCCATATCTCATATGCTTGAATGCGGCCCCGATACCGGGACGAAAGGGCCGTCGCGAACGCCCGCAGATCTTCGACATTTGCCGGTTCCGCGATATTGCCGTCACCGTAGACCGAATGCTCCGATGGTCTTGCCGATGCCCAGGGTGGGGTGATGCCGAAAGTGTAAATCAGTTCGATTCCGTGTTTCTGCGCCTCCTCCACGGTTCGATCCAGACGGCTCCAATCGTAGATACCTCGCTTCGGTTCTGCGTTGGCCCAGCCGCCGGCGTAAGTATCCCATAGCCGCCGGACACCCATGTGTTCCATCAGAACGCCTGGAATGTCCGCCTTATTGACATGCATCCCGATTGTATTGCGCTGCACAGGAGCGGCCGGCAGCCCTGGAATCGTGGCGGGAGCGCTCGTGATTTTGGCGTTATCCACGAGAAATGTTCCCCGGACGTTTGTCCGTAGTATCAACGCTACCGGCGCGCCGCCCGCCATGCCGGAGAACGTATACCGGGTCCAGTGATCGGTTACGCGAACGATACGCGACAGGTACATCGCGTACATCGGACTGGTGTGCTGCAGGCCGATTTCCAGACGCATTGGTTCATTTGTGGCGCTTTTGCCCTTTAGCCAGAGGCTGACCGTGTACTCCCGGTCTTCCGTGGGCGTCCAGTCCAGATCATGCCGCAGTTGTGCCGCTCCATGGTCCGTGCGAAGCTCGACACTCTGCGCGCATAGCCCCTCGTGAGTATCCGTGGAGCGGCTGAAAATGCGGATCGATTGTGGCGAATAGGCCGTATCGTCGCGCCAGCCGCCGGCGATCGCGCCGCTCAGACCCGGCCCTGTGACAGGCGCGTAGTTTCCTTCGCAGCCACCGTTTGAGAGCGGCATGGTCATATCCGCCGCGCATGTGGCGGATATGACTGCTCCGAAAGATGCGATCGCTATACCCAGAGATATCAAGGACAACGGGACAGCCTTTCGCGTTCGATATGCATGTGTGCTGAATGGCGTCATTGAAGGTTGAATGTCAGTGTGAAGTTGGCGTTGTTGCCATTTTGTCCGGCTCCCAGATTATTGACCGACACCGGATTGTCCGTGACGCCCCCTTGATTGAGATCGGCTTCGGAGATGCGCGACCAGGCCACGGCCTTGGCGTGACCGTCGGCGGCCAGATAGTTGTTCAGCTTCTGCGTGGGATCGTGGCGGGATACGGCGATAGGGGCGGCGTAGTCGGCATTGGAGCCGTCGAAGCTGAAGCTGTAGTCGCAGCACGAATTGTCGATCGATCCCTCATTGTATACGATCGGCGTCCCACCGACACCGCCGCTGCCGGGAGCGCCGCCGGGATGGAATTGCGTATCTCCCTCAAAGAGCAAAACTGTCGAGGCCGGCGCGGCGATGGCTGCGAGCGGGCAGCCTGGCGTAATATGTGTCGCCGGATCTTCTTGATATCGTCCGAAGTACGAGTTTTGGATGTACGAGAAGCGATACATCGTCACGCCGGGGATACTGTAGAGCGGGTACTGGCTCTGATCCGGGCAGGTGAAGACTCCGGTGGATTTGATGTAGGGCTGAAGCCTGGTGACCCATCCGCTGCCGTATCCGATACCGCCGATGAAGGTCTCGTCGTTGTCCTGTACGTACTGCATTTCCGCGAGGCCGATCTGCTTGAGGTTAGACAGGCACGCGGTCTGCCTGGCCTTTTCACGGACCTTTGCGAAGACGGGAAAGAGGATGGCGGCGAGAATTGCTATTATTGCTATAAAAACTAGAAATTCAATAAGCGTAAACCCAATTTTTTTTCTCACGATGCAACATAAATGATTTCTCCTATAGAAATATTGTCTCTGTCGAAATTGTAAGCCGTTCTCCGCTTATGGCGGCGGTCCCAGGGTTTCTCCCAGCTCGAAATCATAGTCGATCGGGCAGGGGGGGCGGTGTACGGACGGTTCCGCCATTTTGAGCGACAACTCTTCGATCGCGCGACGCCCAATCTCGCGAGCTGGTATCAGGGATGTCGCGATAGTGACGCCCATAGCGTCATAGGGCGCTTCATCGAAAGTCACGATAGATATATCCTCCGGCACACGCAGACCCTTGCGCAGCGCGGCGGCGTAAAGGGCGGAAGCGCGGCCAGGATCGTAACAAACGGCCGCCGTCGGCGTTTCCGCGGTATCGTCGAACCATGACAGTGTACGACTCTGCCAGTTGCCCGGAGAGAGCCAGTCCGTCTCCCCAAGCGCCGGACCGAGCCAGCGCATCGGCGGCAGGTGTGCTGCATTCATAGCCGCCTCATAGCCTGACAGACGATCCGCCGACGAGTAATGCAGGTTGGGGCATTGATCCACGTAGGCGATACGCCGATGACCCAGTTCCAGCAATCGTTCGGTTACCGACCGGGCCGCTCCCAGGTCCTCGGGATACACGCAATCCACTTCTCGCCGCGTGTTCAGCCAGATCGCCGGAATTCCAAAACGCTCCAGCAGGCCGGGCAGAGGCGACGGCATTTCAAAGATATAACTGATGATCAGCCCATCTGCCGAAAAACGGCGCAATGCTTCGGACAATCGGGCCTCATCCTCCAGGATCTCATCCGTGAGGGCCGCCATCGTGACTCGCTGATCGCCCGCTCCGGCGCAGGCCAGTTCATGCAAGGTGCGGCGGAACATGTGTCCCCGGTGCAGGTTGGCCGAAAGCAAAATCGCAATCGCGCCATGCCGTCCCATTGCGACGGCACGAGCGGCGGCGTTCGGACGGTACCCTATCCGCTCCGCAATCGCACGGATCTCCTCAGCCCGCTTGATCGCGCTGGGACGGTTTTCCTTGTTGCGCCCGTTCAATATGTTGGAGACTGTGACGCTTGAAACGCCTGCCTCCGCTGCGATATCGTCGATCTTAGCCATATTTCTTAAGCGCTGAATACTTCGAACTGAGATTTCTTAAGCGCTTAAGAAATTGTATCACTCGATCTTCGCATTGTCAACAGGTAATTTCCAAAGGTGCTTTATCGATTGCCCGAAGCGAGTGTGACCGTCACTTTGGAGCCGGTTCCGATAAGCTTTGCCGCCTGCGCCGTTCCACTCACAGTGATCGCATAGTCGCCCAGGAAACCCCTCACATGGTAATGCCCGCGAGCATCGGTCGCGCCGGTTTTCCATGAGTCGATCAGCTTGATGAACTCCGTCCCCGACTTCTTCAATGTCCAGTCCGCGTTATAGATCGGGGATGAACTGAGCCAGTGCGATTTGTCCCAGAAACCCCAGATAACGAAGCCATTGACGGCGGGATGGCTGTAGGCGATGGTGAGGATATCGCGCATGTAGTCCGCGCCGAGGTCGGCATCGCTCGTGGTGAAATCGTATTCGGTAATCTTGAGCGGCAGGTTGAACGCGGCGTAGGTATCGAGCGTCCTCAATATCTGTGCCGGGGTGGGGATGGAGGAGGTCGTGATGTGTGTTTCAAGACCGATCCCGCCGAGAGGAGCGTCCTGTTTTAATAGCTGACGCACATCCTCGATGCGCTTTTGCACGGCGCTGTCCGGGCCTTCTCCGAAGAATGTCAGGTTGTCGTTGAGCACGAGCCGCGTGCCGGGGTCGGCCTCGTGAGCCGTCTTGATCCATTCCGCCATCGCTTCCGGCCCGAGAATGTTCTGAAAGTCGCGCAGGTCCGCCGGCTCGTTGATCACATCCCATTCGACACACTGTCCCTTGTAATCTTGAAGCTCCTCCCGGATGTGCGTATCGATCTCCTGGCGCAGCCATTCGCGAGCTGCGGCGTCGCCGTCGGCCTTGCGTTTCGCTTCATACTTTTCCTTGTAGCCGTTTGGCGCATACTGCCACTGCGGCCAGACCAGGTTCGTGCCCCGTACCGTGATGCCATGCGCGCGGAACCAATCGACCATCTTGTGACCGCTGTCATGTCCCCAACTCACATAAGGATCCCATTTCTGTTCGTTTTCCGGCACTGCTTGATTGAACAGAGATGTCATCACGGAGCGATTCTTCTCGTTGTCCTTGCCTTCGCCGAGCAGCCAGTTGGCGGCGACGGTGCTTCCGATGTCGAAGGCGTTGCGTGTCATGCGGACGTGAACTTTCGCGCCCTTGACCGGACGGCCATGGGAATCGACCACCACGACATCGAGGTCGCCTTTACGGTACTTCTCGATGCGCGCGGCGGCAGCCTTGCGCCAGGGGGCGTTCGGCTCACGCCCGGCATAGGTCGAGCGCGTGCGGGGCAGCGCATCGATATTGGCGGATGCGCCATAGTTGGTGAGGCTTACGCGTGCGATTTCGACGCTCTGCACGGTTTGCCCGAGCATGAAAACGATCTGCGCCTCTCCGTTCGAGTAGTCGCCGATGGATTTGAAGGGGACATCGTATCGTTTCCAGAGCGTGCCCGGATGGATCGGTTCACTGACGGACTTTGACCAGGGAGCCCTTCCAATCTGAAACGCGGCGGAGACAACAGCGCTGCCGTCGGTAGGGCTGATTGCGCGAGCCCAGTAGGTCAGTAGCAGGACATCGCCGTTATGCGCGGGCGACGTGTTCGTCGCGATATACTGCACCGACCATGGATCGCCGGCAGCCTTCGTTATCAGACGCGCCGCCGTTCCGTATTGGTCCGTCCGCTCCATGGAAACGGAACTGCCGCCCGCCGGGCCTGTGAGGCTGAAGCCGGGCATCGCGTCTACCGGCAAAACCGGCGCGCCGGACACCGGCAGTGCCGGAGAGATGGGGTGGGGAGCTGCTCGTTGTGCCGGATTTGCAGGGGCGGCGCTTATCGGAATCGTAGAGGTTGAAAGGGTTGACGCCATGAGTGTGAGCACAAGCTGTTTGCGTCCCATACGCAGCCCGGCGGTTCGGTTAGGCATAGCGGATACTTTCTGTAGAGCACTTATTGAGATAATAACTTGACACGTCAAGTTATTATAATGACGGTATGTATTTTATGTCAAGGTGCAGATTTGAGCAAAAAATAATTCTTCCTGGAATGAAATATTCTTGTTGACAATTGAAGAGGAGGGTTATATAATGGCCTTAGCTTGACGTGTCAAGCTTGCAAAAGTATCTTACTTTATCGTCAGGAGAACCATCGTGTATATTCGAAAATCATCCGCATTCACTTTGATTGAATTGCTAGTTGTCATAGCAATAATCGCGATTCTTGCCGCCATTCTATTCCCAGTTTTCGCCAAGGTTCGTGAGAAAGCCCGCCAGACGAGCTGCGCTTCCAACGAGAAGCAGATCGGCCTTGCCATCATGCAGTATGTGCAGGACAACGACGAAACATTCCCCATTGGAGAATCCGAGCCCTGGAGTGGCCTCATCAGCGCTGGAGCCGGAGCGCACTGGACCAACCGGGTCGATCCCTATATGAAAAGCCTGGCCGTGTTCGCCTGTCCCGATGATTCCAAGGCTTTGCATAAAGACTACTACGGAGCCAGTCTGTCGTATTCGGCGAACGGATATCTCGATCCCAACTACAATTCAGGCTTCAAGCTAAAGGGAATCATGGCCATTCAGGGGCCGGATTTCAATGGCTGGATCAGCAATCCATCTGCATCCCTCGCATCGGTTGGCCGTCCCGCCGACACCATCCTTGTTGCCGAGAAGCATGCCGATCAGACTCAAGCTTACTATGTCAACGGTTCCGACTGGGCGGGTTCCAACCTGCTGTTCATGGGCTCGGCGGTTGATGGCTTGCCCCGAAATATCTGGGGCGAGCTTGAAATCCCGGACGGAACTCGGGCGGCGGCAGATTATCCGCTCGGCCCCAACGGAGCTGTATCCGCCAAGCATACCGACCGCGCTAATTTCCTCTTCGCGGACGGACATGTAAAGTCGATGCGCCCCACTGAAACCAACTCGAATAACAGCGCCGACCCGGCCGTCAACGCATCGAACAACATGTGGGATGCCACTCGCAGCTAGTGATATCATTCAACACGACGATATGGGAACGTCGCATTTGCGGCGTTCCTTTTGAACAAGGAAAGTTTATGAAGAACTGCAGACCTATCGCAATCTGCGCCTTGGCCTTGCTGGCTTCAATTGGCAGCGGCTGCGGTCAGAAAGACCAGAATATCACTAATATGAGCCGCGAAGATCAGGAGAAGGCATTTAAGGGCGATCCCAACAAGATCCCACCGGGCGTAAAAGCGATGCTGGCCCAGCAAAGTCATCCCGTTCCACCGGCGGCATCTACTGCCCCCAAATAACTCAGAATGCGATTGATGATACACTTGATACTACAACACGGGGCGGTCCATTCAGGGTGAAGAAGCCGGCAGATTCTATAAGTATGCGGGAGATCGCCCGGGTGGCTGGCGTTTCGCGGACGGCTGTTTATCATGTGGTGAACAACCGGGCCGGGGAAGTAGGGCAGGAGACGCGCGCGCGCATTCTGAGAACGATCCGGGAACTTGGTTATGTGCCCACTCCGCGCCTCAAGGCGAAGCACCAGCGGAAGGTGGAATCGGTTGGCTGCGTGATTTCGGCGACCGCCCACACACTCACGCTGCCGGGCTATTACCGGCAAATGCTGGATTCCATTATGCTGGCGTTCGAGCCGTACAACATCAACCTGACGCTGTTCACGGGATCGCTGTTTTCGGTGGATGCCTCCGACCAGGTCCGTCTCTACTGCGATGGTCGGTGCGATGGAATGCTGCTGACGGCCCTGCGCGCCGATTCCGTGCTGCCGTCCGTGCTGGCGGAGCGCGGTACGCCGTTTGTGATGATCGGATCGAAAAGCAATTTGGTGGACGGCTACACGGTCGATTTCAATAGCGGTCATGGAATATCCACGATACTTAAGTATCTGACGGATATGGGGCACCGGCGTATCGCATTCTGCCCCGGTCCCGATTATGTGCCGTCCGCGCTGGCGCGCCGGGATGCGTTCCATGAATGTATCGGAGCGCTTGGAATGCGCGCTCCCATCGTTCCGGGGCTGGACCGAAGCTGCGAGCCGGGTGAACTGGAGCAGTGGGTAAGGCATATTTTGAGTTTGGCAGAATCGGAGCGTCCGACTGCCATCATTGCCTGGACCGACGAGGCAGCGTTAATGGTCATTGAGCAGGCCCGAATTATGGGGATCGCTGTTCCATCCTCACTGTCGGTTACGGGCTTCGACGACATTATGGACCTCAGCAGCACGGATCCGCCGCTGACGTCCTACCGGCAACCCTGCCAGGAGATTGCGGCGACGGCTGTATCCCACCTGCGTAGTCAATTTAAAGCGGATTTTCAATCGGGAAATATCCTGGTGAATGGGGAATTGATCGTTCGCGAGAGCGTCGTAGTTCCCAGGTCGTGATTTCGGCTCGTGCCGAAATCATTCTTTGTGTTCTAATAGTTAGCTTTGCAATCATGAATACAATGCAGTTGCCATACAGAGGAGGAAATCATGAGTAAGCTCTCTTTGCTTCGCGGGTACAGGTCAAAGCCGCCTGCTTCCGTATCCCGGTACGTTACAGCGATAGCACTTATTGCAACTTTTGCTGTACAGCCTGCGATATGTCATGCCACCGACCTGAGCAGTTCGTATACCTGGAAGCCCGTCAAGATCGGGGCGGGTGGCTGGGTGGTGGGGCTCAATCTCAGCCCTAGTAATGCCAACGCCCTGTTTTGCCGGACCGATGTCGGCGAGGCGTATCGATGGGATTCCACGAACAGCGTCTGGGTTCCCATGCGGGTTCGCAATGCCGATGGCACTGGTGTCCAGGGAAGTGGCCCATCGGCTCCGGAGGGCAAGGGAGTGGAGAGTGTCGTCGTTGATCCCAGTAACGCGAGCACGGTCTACATGGCGTTTCCCAACCTGCACTCCGCCAACGTCGGCGGCAATACAGGCGTCAACGTCTACAAGAGCACGGACGGCGGCAAGAACTTCAACCCGGGCAACCTGAATGTGCCGGGCGATCCCAATGGTACGAACCGCATGGACGGCGAACGGCTCGCTGTCGATCCCAATAACAGCAATATCGTCTATTACGGCTCGGAACAGAGCGGCATCTATCGCAGCACGGACGGCGGATCGACCTGGAATGTCGTTACGGGCAACGGCGCGCCGGGCACGGCCGAGATCATCAATATGATCATCTACAAGGGAGGGGGCACCACCTCCGCCTTCGGTCAGACCGTCTCCAGCGTCGTTTATTCAGTGCAGATAAACGGCGACATCTACCGCAGCGCCAACGGCGGTCAGTCCTGGACGAATATCACGACCGGAACCGGCATCAGCGGAGCCACCAATCAGACGACGATCGACCAGAACGGCGCTCTCTATGCCGTGCAGACATCGACGAACGGCACGAAGGCTTACTGGCGATACAATGGCAGCTGGCAGCAGTTCTGGCCCGACATCAACCAGCCCCTGTCATGTGTCGCTGTCGATCCGTCCAACACGCAGAACATCTGGGCGCTGGGCGTGGATGGAAGTCTGTCTCGGTCGAGCAACGGGGGATCGTCCTGGACCAACCTCGGTTCCATGCAGTTCGCGAACACCCTGGGGTGGCTGCCTCAGACTGTGGGGATGGGATCATACCCCTGGCGCAGTGTGGGAGGCATCCACTATGACGCAGCCGGCAACCTGTGGGTCTCCTGCGGCCAGGAGGGAATGCTCCGCTATCATCCGACCAACTCCGAAACCTCCGCCAGCCCGCCGAAGTGGACGATCACGTCGAATGGCATCGAGGAGCTTGTCGCTCAGCAGGCCGTCGTTCTGCCCGGCAGCGGCGATACGATGGTTGTGGCGAGCGAGGATACGACGGGCTTTACCATCCCGAACCCCGATAATTTCAGCGCATCGCAGGTGACTCTGCAATCGGGCATCATCTCGCAGAGCAGCGGTGTCGCGTTCTGTCCGGATGCTCCCAGCTATGTCGCCATCACCACCAGCGATGTCTACAGTATCGGCAAGAACGAATCGGGCTATTCCTCGAACTCGGGACAGAGCTGGACCAAGTTCGGTCCGGCGCTGAAGTATACATACAACGGCCAGCTTTACGATACGCAGTCGGGCAGCATCGCGGTCAGCGCGCGGGGCGGCCGGTGGGGGCTGGGATCGGACCATATCGTGACCCTGCCGACATACGATTTCGTTCCGCAGTGGTCGCATGACGGCGGACAGACATGGCATACCGCGTCGTCGTTCCCAATGTCGGCGGGCACGATCTCCTTCGACGGCAGTCAGGGATATCAGGGTCTCTGGACCTACTCGCTGCATCAAAACCAGTTGATGGCCGATCCCTTTACACCGGATAAGTTCTATCTCAAGCTGACCCATTCGCCCGCCGGCCTGTATGTCTCCACCGACGGCGGCCAGACATGGCAGGGCCAGTTCAGCGCGGGGCTTCCCGACTACACCCATCATGGGCAGCTTGCCGTCAACTTCAAGGCGCAGAACGACCTCTGGTTCGTGGATGGCTATGAGGGAGCGAGCGCTCACGGTGTCTGGCATTCCACCAACGGAGGCGCGAACTTCTCCACATCCGGTTCCTGGGATGCTGCTCTCGCAATTGCGCTCGGCGCAGGTAGCGGCGTGTCCGGCGACCAGCCATACACGGCGTACGTCTACGGCAAGATGACGGGCGATGCGAACTACGGCGTCTTCCGTTCCACCAACGGCGGCTCAAGCTGGGACCGCGTAGCCTACTATCCCACGGGGATCTTCGATATACCGGCATGCATGACGGCGAGTTGGGACACCTTCGGCAAGGTGTATGTGGGCTTCGACGGCAATAGCTGGGTCTACGGAGCGCCAAGTTCGGGCGCGGCTCCGGCCTTCACATCAAGCACATCCGTCTCGCCTTCCAGCGTCCAGGTGAATACCCCGGCCACCGTTACCGTCTCGGCCCACGATACCGGCGGCGCGGCGTCGGGAATCATCATTGACATGGAGATCTACAACTCCTCCGGAACCCGCGTGAACCAGCAGGTCACCTACAGCCAGTCGTTTACGGCAGGTGGAACCAATACCTACACCTATAACTGGACACCCACGGCGACCGGGACTTACACGGTCAAGGTCGGCATCGACAAGTCGGACTGGACTTCCTACAAATGGATGGACCCTGCGGCGACATTTACTGTCACCGCTACCGCCACCAATCCTACCGCCACCAATCCTACCGCGCATAGCGGAAGCTGGATGGCGCGTCTGGATTCGGCCGGCACGAGCACGTGGAAGAACCTCTATCAGGTCATTCCGGTCACTCCAAACACCAGTTACAATGTGGGAAGCTGGATCACAGGAACCGGATCGGCGGTGCTGACGATCTTCAACGGCAACTTCGCCTCGTATAATACATCGGCTACGTTTACTCCCACATCGAGCTGGACATGGGCAGGTACGACTTTCAATTCCGGCAGCAGCACATCCATGACGATCGATTTCCAGGATGGCGGTGCGGCCGGAACGCTCTGGCTGGACGATGCCGGCGTTGTCGCGCAGTCCGGAGGCAATAACCTGCTCTCGAACAGCGACTTCGAGCTGGGGACATCGCAAACGGCATGGGGACTGGACAACCCGCCGTTCAGCATCGTCGATCCCCCGAAGGCCGCTCCTCCCGCCATGCCCTATGGCCTGAAGGCGACGGGAGGAAGCGCTCAAGTTGCCCTTATCTGGTCCAAGAGCAGTATCGCTAAGACCTACAACATCTACCGCAGCACGACGGCGGGTGGGGAAGGAACGACTGCCTACAAGACCAGCATCACGGCCACGAGCTTTACGGACACCGGGCTGGCCGCGTCGACAACGTACTACTATAAAGTGGCCGCGGTAAATACGGCTGGAGTAAGCGCGCAGTCGTCCGAGGCAAGCGCAAAGACGGCGGCGCATTAAACGACAAAGACTCAGAGCCCCCCTGCCCCCCAAGCAGGGGAATCGCATTTAAACCTTTTGGTTAGTGAGTAGTTCTGTCAGAAAGTCTGGCTCCCATGCGGCCATGTTGCGCTTTCGATTGACGCTGGCTTTGCGTGTGGTGTTGGTCTTGCAGAG
>Ga0105237_10001178_pt1 | contig 34927 bp, 29 predicted proteins | sample KBSC24metaG_FD_81520 | JGI IMG/M metagenome (GOLD analysis project Ga0105237, IMG submission 81520) | Corn rhizosphere microbial communities from Kellogg Biological Station, Michigan, USA - KBS C2-4 metaG | ecosystem: Host-associated > Plants > Roots > Rhizosphere > Soil | place: Michigan, USA... | reverse complement strand
TTATTTAGCTTTCTACTCGTCCGTATGCGTATTTGTACCCTTACTCTTTTGTTTTTCGGGATAATTTTTGTTTTAGCATCTTGTTCCAGCAAACAATACCAATCGCTTTTTGAACAAAAAACCGGTAGTCCGGATACCAGTTCAGCGCAAAAAACCGCTGTAACCTTAGCCACCTACCGCATAAAATCTCAGGATATACTACAGATCCGAAACCTGCAAAACGTAAAGTATATAGTTGACGAAGTTCCTGTAAATAACAGTACTACTTCGGGCGGAGGCACCAATACAGGTACAGGACAAACTTTCCAGGTTGAAGATGATGGTACCGTGGCCCTGCCGGTTATTGGTCATGTGGCAGTGGTGGGGCTTACCCGCTCTGAAGCGGCAAAGCTCATAGAGGGGCTTTACCGTAAAAGCCTGCTCAAGGATCCCATCATTGAACTAAAAATAGTGAATCTGAAGGTTACATTACTGGGCGAAATAAAAGGACAGGGAAATTATCCCCTAATCAAAGACAGGACCACCCTGGTTGAAATGATAGGCGCGGCCGGTGGCCTTACCGACAAGGCTAATGAAACAAATATTCATATTATACGAGGCGATCAGGCAAATCCGCAGGTAACAGTCATTAATCTCCGGGATATCCAATCCATTAATGATCCGCGCGCTATTCTTCAAAATGGAGATATTATTTATATTGCCCAGAACAAACGTGCTGTCCGGAATGACAACCTGCAGAATCTATCTGTGATCAGTCAACCGATATTACTTTTGTTAAACACAGCCTTAATTATCTTCACGCTTTCCCGTCGCTAATGGAAGAAACAGAAAAAATTCAGCGAAAACTACCCAATCAGGAGATCGACTATTTTAAGATCGGTAAAATATTATTGAGTCGCTGGTATTGGATAGCCGCATCTGTGGGGATAGTTGTGCTTATCTCCTATACTTATCTCTGGTATACGCCCAAAACATATTCATCATCAGGAACATTAAAAATCGAAGAAAAAAAAACGGAGATAGCAGACCTGGTAACCGTGATGGCCGTTCCTGAACGCGGACCTTCAAAAATACAAAGTATTACTTCTGTATTGCAAAGTCGCAATTTGATCCTCAGCGCTATCAAAGACCTGGATTACAGGATAAGTTTTTATATCATGGGGCGGGTACGTACTTCTGAGATCTATCCTTCAAAACCATTGAATATTGAACTGATCAGGTTTGATAGTTTGAATTTTTACCATGGTCAAATAGGTTTTAAACCTGTTAATGACAGGTCGTTTGAGCTATCATACAAAATTGCTGGTAAAGAAGCTCAGAATACGTTTAACTACGATACACCTGTAAATATAGGTCCAACCAGCTTTACCATAAAATATCCGGGGACACTGGGCAAAAATACCGTTTACCTGTTTAAGTTCAACATTCCTGAAGATTATGTGGATCGGGTAAAAGCGGGCTTATCAACCGGTGAAACTTCAAAAAACTCCAATATTATCGGGTTGCAGGAAGTTGACTCCAACCCTCAGTTCGCCGCCGATATTATCAATAGCATCATGAATGAGTATGTTGCTTTTGATCGTAATCAAAAGGCACAATCAGCTTCACAAATGATTGATTTTATTGACAGTCAGCTGGCCTTTTTGTCAACCGAAGTTAAGGGTTCGGAAAGCTCCATTGAAAAATACAAGCAAAAATCAAAGATACTGGATGTAAGTTCAGCTTCAACCACGTCGGTTGCTAAAGCGGCCGACATTGAATCAAACAAATCTTTATTAAAAATACAGCTGATGGCCCTTGATCAGCTCAAAGACCAGATCACCAGGGAAAAGGATAATGTCAATTTAAACTTTACCACCGCGGCTTCAGACAATCACGTATTACAGGGCATGGTTGAAAAACTGGACGCCTTGATACAGGAGCGGAACGCGCTGTTAAAAACTTATAATAGCGATTCGCAACCTATCCGCGATATCAATCAGCAGGTATTGCAAATAAAACTGAATGCCCTGAATAATATCAGGGTTTTACGTTCGGGGATTGAAAAGAACATTGCCTTTTTAGATAGTCAGCTTTCGCAGGTTAATCAAACCATCATGACATTGCCCGCCGCTCAGCGCGACCTGGTGAGCCTGCAACGGGATTTTGAGATCAATGATAAAGTGTATTCGTTTTTATCAGAAAAAAAACTGGAGGCACAAATAAGCAGAGCGGGTATATTGCCAGGAGCAACCATTATTGATCCCGCCCAGCCTAATTTTAACCAGGTATCACCAGATGAGCATAATATACATCGCTCGGCTATTATTCTGGGTTTAGTTATTGGCCTGGGTCTTATTATCGTTGTGCGGATCATGAATCCTTACATCTATGATAAAGAAACTATCGAAAGCCTTACCTCTGTACCCATATTGGGCATCATCCGCAAATTCCCGGAACCGATTGACGAAAATAACGGACAAATTTTAGCGCTTGTTAAACCCAAGTCCATATTTGCAGAGTCGGTGCGTTCTGTACGTACCAATTTAAGCTTTCTGGCATCCGATAAACAAAACAAGGTTATTTGTATTACATCCGAAGTAGCCGGCGAAGGAAAATCATTCGTTGCTGTTAATTTGTCAAGTACACTCTCCCTTATCGACAAAAAAGTTATCCTGATCGGAGCCGATCTTCGCCGTTCCAAGATACATAAGATATTTAATGTGGCCAACGACCTGGGGTTAAGCAATTACCTGGCCCACCAAAGCGAACTGGATGACATCATTTTTCATTCTGAACAGGAAAATCTTGATTTTATAATTTCCGGCCCCGTACCACCCAATCCTTCCGAACTACTACATAGCGAACGGATGGGCACTTTAATTACCCAGCTAAAAACCAGGTATGATATTGTAATGATAGATACCGCGCCTATAGGCCTGGTGTCTGATGCGATCCCGCTTATCCGGATGAGTGATATCAATGTTTTTGTGATACGATCAGGAAGGTCAAAATTTTACGCGGCTACCGTGCCTCAGCGTGTAGCGCAGGAGTATCAGCTTAATAATACCGTTATAGTACTGAATGCATTTGAGGAAGAACCGTTGCATTCCAGGTATTACACCACCAAATTTACCGGTGATAACTCTGGGGTACACTATTATTATTATGCCGACTACAATGGTTATGAAGGTTCGGGGTACTATATGGATGATAACAAACCCAAATGGTGGGATATCAGAAGGTGGTTTAAATATTAAGCTTTTTAATACAATGGACCTGCTAACAAATGCGGCGAAAAACAAATGGTATCCGGTTTATACACATGCACGGGCCGAAAAAAAAGCATACGAAGCACTAATCAACAAAGGAATTGTGGCCTACCTGCCGCTGCACCGGCAACTTAAACAGTGGAGTGACCGTAAAAAGTGGGTCGAGGAACCCTTTATCAAATCATACGTATTTGTTAACATCGCGGAACATGCGCAGGCAGAGGTATTGATGACAAAAGGAATATCCCGCTTTTTATATTTTTCGGGCAAACCGGCCACCATGCCCGACCGCCAGATCAACGAACTGAAACTATTAATGACAAGTTCACTTGATTTGGAAATTACTGAAGAGGATCTGCAGCCCGGGGAGAAAATTATTATAAAAGCGGGACCCTTAAAAGGAATGACCGGCGAGGTGGTTATATACCGGTCGCAAAAGCAATTGATATTAAGGCTTGAAAGCATAGGATGCTCCATTATTGTGCACGTTGCAGCCTCATATATAGAGCGCTTTTAATCAGAATTATTATTTTTAACAATAAAGAAAATAAGACGAATCAAGAGTCAAGAAACAAGAAAGAAAAGTGAAAAGCGATACCTGAACATTTCTTTTTTGTTGGGGTATTATTCCATAGTTAGCTATTTTCTTGCTTTTTGACCTCTGGCTCTTGATTCTCATAAATAACTGTAAAATAATAAGTTACAAATAAAACTGTGACTTACGGGGCGAAGCTGTGAAGATATACCAACCATGTGCAGGATAGCAGGAGTAATTGATAAAAGCTTACAGCCTGGAGAGATCCATCAAAAAGTAAAAGCCATGTGCCAGGTATTGCAGCATGGCGGCCCTGATGATGAGGGCTTGTTTTTTGACGACAGGAATCACATAGCGTTTGGGCATCGCCGCTTATCGATCATCGACCTGAGCAGCAATGGGCATCAGCCTATGGCCGATACCGGGCAAAAAGCCTGGATAACTTTTAACGGCGAGCTTTATAATTACCTTGAGCTAAAAGCAGAGCTGTTAACACTGGGCGCACAATTCAAATCGGCGACTGATACCGAGGTGATCTTATTATCATACCTGCAATGGGGAACCGCTGCCTTTGCCAAATTCCGGGGGATGTTTGCTTTCGCGTTGTGTGATCAGGTTAACCATCTTGTATACCTGGTACGTGATTGCGCCGGCATAAAACCCATATATTATTACGCGCAGCATGGGGCTTTAAGCTTTGCATCAGAAATAAGGGCTTTTACTGCGGCAAATATCGCTACAGAAAAAGACCCGAACTGGTCGGTAAGATTTTTAGCCTTTGGTCATATCCCTGAGCCGTATACTACCCTAAAAAATGTTTTCAGTTTACCAAAGGGACATTTTTTACGCTGGAATACTGCGTCATCGGTATATACCATCAACCCGTATCATGAAAAACCAGTACAGGAACAGATCACTGATACAAATGAGGCCCGTCTGCTGATCAAAGACACGCTGATAAAAAGCGTAAACCGGCAACTGATAGCCGATGCCACCATTGGCGTATTTTTAAGCGGGGGTATTGATTCCAGTTTGCTTACCCTGCTGGCCAACCTTAACAAAGAGCAACAGCTTAAAACGGTATCCATCTACTTTAATGAGCAAAATTATAACGAGCAAAACTATCAGCACATAATTTTAGATAAGCTTCAGGGGCAAAGCTTTTCGCACCTGGTACGGCAACATGACTTTGATACCTTTCTGCCTCAAATTATTGATGCTATGGATATGCCTACTACCGATGGAATCAATAGCTGGTTTATTAGTAAATATGCCCATGAAGATGGTTTAAAAGCAGTACTATCGGGCATTGGTGCCGATGAGCTTTTTGGCGGGTACCCCTCCTTTGGGCGGATAAAATATTTGAAGCATCTCCGAAAAGTTAACCCGTCATTATTTTCGGCTGTCACCGGCTTTTTGCCAGATCAGTATAAAAAACTCACCTTTTTAGCTAATGACCATCATTTAGCTGATTACCTTTTGCTAAGAGGGTTCTTCTCTCCCACTGAGATCGCTAAATTTCTGGACACCGACAGCAAGCAGATCAGGAACATACTTTTTGATACCGACTATGCCTCCAGCCCAAACAATTATAATCAGGAACACGCATCCTGGCTCGAAACTAATTTGTATATGCAAAATCAGTTACTCAGGGATACCGACGTGATGAGCATGAATCATGGGCTGGAAGTTAGGGTGCCTTTTTTAGATGAGGACTTTACAAATGCCATAAACCGTATTGCTCCACCCATCCGGTTTGACAATAATCAGCCTAAAAAACTACTGATCGATAGCTTTGGAGATCTGCTGCCACCACAAATATGGAACAGACCCAAAATGGGCTTTTCCTTCCCACTGCAGCAATGGATGGCGGCCCACCCGGAAATAAGTAACAGTGAATCTTATAAAGGAAAAGTGGCGCAAAAAATGATTCAAAAATTTAAAAACAAGGGCATGCATTGGTCAAAAGCGTTTGCACTTTATCAGATACAAGCCCATGTCTAAAAAAGTGCTGCTGCTTACCTTGCAAACGTTTAGCACAACGGGCGGCATCCAAAAAATGACCCGTACCTTAGGCTATACTTTAAATCAGATAGCCCAGGCTAATGACTGGGATTTTGAATTATGGTCGGCTTATGATAATACCGGGGATCTGATGCCAGAGTACCTGCCGGCGCCAAATTTCAAGGCATTTAGTATCAACAAATTAAGTTTCGCTTTAAATATTGCAATTAAAAAGTTCAGCTCCAGGGATGTTATTATACTGAGTCATATTAACCTGGCTGTAATTGGTTTGATCATCAAGGTCATGAACCCCAAATGCCAGGTTTGGTTAGTGGCTCATGGCATTGAGGTATGGAGACCATTTTCATTCATCAAAAAACGTTTTCTGAAAAACTGCGACAAAGTAATTTGTGTAAGCAATTATACCAGGCAACAAATGCTCGACCGGCATCACATTGATAAAGACATTTGTATTGTATTGAATAATGCCATTGACCCTTTGATGCCATTACCCATTATATTTTCAAAGCCTGCAAATTTGCTTGATCGTTATCAGCTCAACGATAGCTATCCAATTGTATTTACATTAACCCGCATGGCCTCAACAGAAAAATACAAAGGTCATGAACTGGTGATCGAAGCTATTGGAAAATTGAAAAATAAATATCCTGGCATCAAATATATCTTGTCCGGAAAATACGATGAGCTGGAGGGTGTCAGGATCAATAAACTAATAACCGACCATGATGTGAGCGATCAGATCATCTTAACCGGGTTTATTGATGAAACCGAACTAACCGATCATTTTTTACTGGCCGATCTGTTTGTTTTACCGAGTAAAAAAGAAGGCTTCGGCATTGTGTTTATCGAAGCTTTGGCTTGCGGCCTTCCCGTTATTTGTGGTAATGCTGATGGAAGTATTGATGCTATACGCAATGGCGAGTTGGGCAAATCTGTTAGCACAGACAATGCTGCCGAATTATATAACTGCATTAACGAATCATTAGCACAACCGCTAACACCTATTGATCGCGAGCAATTACAAAAAAACAGTTTACGATACTTTAATCAGCCCGATTATGCGCATAAACTGCAAGACCTATTAACTGAATAAGCATGTTGGAAAACGAAGACTGGGATATTAAAATAACCGCGCAAAATAACATTTTCGACTTAAAGCTTAAAGATGTATGGCAATATCGCGATCTGCTGTTGTTATTGGTAAGGCGCGATTTTGTTTCATTTTATAAACAAACCATTCTGGGTCCTATCTGGTTTTTTTTACAACCGATTATTACTATTGTGTTTTACACGCTGGTTTTTGGTAACCTGGCAGGCATACCGGTTGATGGTTTGCCAAAACCCTTGTTCTATTTGGCCGGGACCATCGTATGGAATTATTTTGCTGAATGCCTTACCAAAACATCTACGGTTTTTAGGGATAACTCAGCCCTTTTAGGGAAAGTTTATTTCCCCAGGCTGATCATGCCTTTGAGCATCGTATTATCTAACCTGATCAGGTTTGGGGTACAGTTTTTACTCTTTATGATCCTTTACATGTTCTACTTGTTTAAAGGAACCGTTATTGTTCCGAATGTTTTTTTATTGCTCTTACCACTGCTGATCGTCATGATAGCGGCCCTGGGCTTGGGCTTGGGGATGATCATATCGGCAGTAACCACCAAATACCGCGATCTGGCTTTTATCGTATCATTCGGAGTACCTTTATTAATGTACACTACAACGGTAATTTTTCCCCTATCGGTAGCCGAAGCCAAGTATCCGGCCTATAGCTGGCTGGTAAAATTCAACCCGATAACAGCTATCATTGAAACTTTCAGATATGGCTTTTTAGGTCGTGGAAGTTTTAGCTGGGAACTGATGGGTTATAGTCTGGTAACTACTATTATCATTCTGCTACTGGGCACTATTATATTTAACAGGGTTGAAAAAACGTTTGTCGATACCGTATAAATGAGCACCGTAATTAAAGTTGAAAATTTGTCGAAAGCCTACCAACTGGGCGATTTTGGTACCGGTACCATCTCCCGCGACCTGGAACGTTACTGGGCCAGGATACGTGGTAAAGAAGATCCTTTTTTAAAAATTGGTGAAACCAATGATCGTACAACCAAAGGCGAAAGTGATGTGGTCTGGAGCTTACGCGACATTAACTTTGATATTGAACAAGGTGATGCTGTGGGTATTATCGGTCGTAATGGAGCGGGCAAAAGCACCCTACTTAAAATATTAAGCCGGGTTACTTCACCTACCACCGGCTCGGTAAAAGTAAAAGGGCGTATAGCCAGCTTGCTCGAGGTAGGAACTGGCTTCCACCCGGAATTAACCGGGAAGGAAAATATTTTTTTAAACGGCGCTATCCTGGGGATGCGTAAGGCCGAGATCAAACGAAAGTTTGATGAGATCGTTGATTTTTCGGGCGTTGAGCGCTATATTGATACACCGGTAAAAAGATATTCATCGGGCATGTACGTACGCCTGGCATTTGCGGTGGCTGCCCATCTGGAATCAGAGATATTGATAGTAGACGAAGTATTGGCCGTGGGCGATGCGGAGTTTCAGAAAAAATGCCTGGGCAAAATGGGTGATATAAGCAAAAGCGAAGGCAGAACCGTTTTGTTTGTAAGCCACAATTTACAATCGGTAAGGGCAATTTGCAATTCAGGCATCGTTTTGAAAAACGGGCTGATTAATTTTAGCTCGGACAAGATCAATGAAGTACTTGACAACTATGCCAATACCGAGCATGAACAAAATACACTGAGCTGGGTACACGATGGTGCTAATAAAAAACGTTCCGACTATTTATTTATCCATTCTGTATTCATAAGCCAGTCAGCTGCCCCAACTACTTCTGTTGTAAACCGGGAAGATGATATCACCTTTAACTTAAATGTTACCATCAATACAAAAGATCCACGATTAGAGATCGCCATCATTGTAAAAGATTCGGCAGGCAACACTGTTTTCATAACACAGTCGACTGATGATATACAGGAAAACTGGCCTGCTATAAAAATTGGGAATAATCACTTATCCGTTGTAGTGCCCAAAAACACATTGAACCACGGCGAATTTATTTTAGTCGTGGAAGCTTATTTGTACAGGACAGAAGTGCTTTATTCAGAATCTGGCAATGCGCCGCGTATACGTTTCAAAGTGGACGGCAACCTGAGCAATTCTACTTACTGGACCCAGGCACGCCATGGTTCTTACGCGCCAATATTACCATGGAAATCTCAATGATCATACATTTAACACCCCATTATGGACTTGCTGCAACTCAATAAGTTTGGCAACTTACATAACAACCAAAATATTTTCTTTTGTAAAACTGATTTCCTGAAAACGGAATTTAAGGTTATTCAAAAGCTTAAAAATGAAGTGATCCTGATATCGGGCAACAGTGATATTAATATCGATCCCAGTTTTATTTCGCTGATGCCGGATAACATTACTACCTGGTATTGTCAGAACAATTTGGTATACCACGATAAATTAAGATCCATACCTATCGGTTTAGAGAATACACTTCCTAACAAAAGAAAAGGGCATGGCGTATCATGGCCGCATGCCAAACAAAAGATAGAATTGTTAAATGAGGTTTCAGTTAAAACAAAACAACAAGGCATATCAAAACTTCTGTATGCCAATTTCAATATCCAAACCAATATCAAACACCGCTCCCTGATAAAGGAAATTTGTACCTGGGCCGAATTTATTACGCTTGATGAACCAGATCTGGATTATGCTACCTACATCGATAGGGTTTTAGCACATGAAGCAACCATTTGTCCAACTGGCAATGGTATAGATACGCACAGGCTATATGAGGTATTATACTGCAGCAGGATACCCGTAATTATTAAAAGCGGCGATTATCCCATCTATACCGACATTTACGATCACCTTCCGATAGTTATTTTACAAGATGCAAACGAGCTTGTCGATATCGAAAAACTACAAGACCTGATAGCCAGGGCAAAGGAAAAAGTTGTGAAACAAGAGCTGCTTGATTTCCAATACTGGCAAAAGCTAATTTCTGCTGAGGCAAAGGATATTGCAATTCACAAGACCGGCTTTTTCGAAAAACTCTTTAATTATAAAACCTAATTTCAACAATAGCTGACCGCTGGTCATTACAAATCCAATTGGAAATAAAAACTATCCCCCCGGTACTTAACCAACCTTATTATCCAACCTTAAACGGGCTCCGTGGGGTAGCCATTTTAATAGTGGTAATTGGTCACTTAACAATCGGCACCCCATTTGGTAATTATTTCAAAGGGAATGCAGGGGTGGGCATATTTTATGTACTGAGCGGCTTTCTGATCACAACCCTATTGCACAAAGAAAATATATTAAATGGCAAGGTTTCGTTTAAAAATTTTTACATCAGGAGGGCGCTGCGGATCTTGCCCGTATCTTATTTGTTCCTGATCGTATTGCTTATTTTAAACGCTCTTTTAAAGCTTTCCATTTCAAACGTTTCGTTCTTAACTTCTTTTCTTTATTTAAGAAACCTGCCTATACATACCAATAACGCTGATTGGTATAACGGGCATTTTTATACTTTGGCTGTTGAGGAGCAATTCTACCTGATTTTTCCAGTGATCATCGTTTTCTGTTTTAAGCATTATATAAAAATTGTATGCCTGTTCATTTTCTCGATCAAGCTGCTGGGCTTTTTGGTTTACAATAACGTCGGTTGGTTTTTCTCTGTTAAAATCCTTCACTATCTGTCGCTCCTGCTAGTTCTCTTATTTGGGAATGATACGATATCCATACTAATCGGTACCATACTTTCAACCCTGATTTTTAAGGGAATACTGCCTACAGGCAAAATAAAAAGCAATTTCCTTTTTACCCTTGTTCTTTTTGTTGCTGCCATTATTTTCAGAAACAGTCAGCTTATCGAAAACGAGTTTATCACCACATTGATCTTTAGTTTGCTGATAGCCGCGGTAATATATCTGTGTTTTGATGAAAGTACTTTATTATCAAAAATCTTAAAAAACAAGGTCTTGATGCAAATAGGGACTTTGTCATACAGCATTTATATATGGCAGCAATTGTTTACTCAATACCAACCCTGGGGGCATTATTTCCGGTATGCTGATTCGGCATGGTTTAATGTGCCTTTTCTTTTTATCGTTTCTTATTTATCATACTACCTGTTTGAAAGCCGCTTTTTAAAACTCAAGAAAAAATTTAACTGATAATCCCTTGATCATCCAAAGAGCAATAGTTTCCACAGACGCCAACCCACTCTATTATGATTTTTGGCCGTTAACTGCAAAAGCATGGGGCAATTTTAAAATAACACCCACTGTTGCCGTTATCGGAGATCTTAATCTTAATTATGAGCATGGCCTGGTGATCAAGGCCCCGCTTATTGATAATGTACCCTCAGGATTTATAGCCCAGGTTATCCGCTTTATTATACCTTGCCTGTTTTCTGATGAAGTATCCGTCATAGGCGACATCGACATGATCCCCTTAAATAAAGCATACTTTACTCAGCAAATATCGCAGTATGATGATGATAACATTATCGTTTTTTCGGCGGATGCTTATAAAGATCAGGTCAGGTACCCGATGTGCTATATAGCCGCCAAGGGTAAATTTTTTCAAGAAATTATTGGTCTCAAAGATACCAGTTGGCCAACCATAAAGGAATTTATAGAGTCTCTGTATGCCTTAGGCCTCAACTGGGAGACCGACGAACTGTTTTTCGCGAAACAATTACATGCATCACCACTGCTAAAAAAAACCATATTTTTAAAAAGAGGTGGATGGGCCCCCTATGCCAGAAAAAGAATAGACAGGGGTAGGTGGCAGTATTCCAAATTAGGGTTATTTAATAATAAATATATTGATGCACACAGTGTAAGGCCTTTAACCCCCAATTTGGCTAAGCTAAAAAACCTTATCGCGTTTGTTGAAGCAGGCTCAGATCATAAAGCTTTCTTTATCCAGTCATTAAAAAAACCGGTTAAGGCAGCTTATCTCGGCGTTAAACATTTAAAGCAGCTTCTTTTTGATAAAGATCTATACCTGGTTTTAAAAACAATCCTTACAAAAGCCACAAAAACTAAAACCATTGCCTTTACGCTTTACGGCAACGAACCAAGATATATAGAAAACCTGGATCAAACCCTAGCCTCTTATCATGAATGGTTACCTGATTGGCAATGCCGGTTATATGTAGGCAGTGATGTAAATGACAAGACCATCCAACTGCTCCTGGATAAACAGTGTGAGGTGATTGTCATGAAAAGAGGTGGGATTGACGCCCGGTACATGAATTGGCGGTTTTTAGCTATGGAGGACAAAGCCAAGGAGGCAGTTATTATTAGAGATGTTGATTCTTTTTGCACTTACCGGGAGAAATTAATGATCGATGAGTGGTTAAGTTCGGACAAGAAATTTCACATCATCCGGGATCATGTAAACCATACCGGTAGAATTATGGGAGGCATCTGGGGCATAAAAAGAGGATTGATAGATATCGACATCAAAAAAGAAACAAAAAAGCTGTTGATGACAAACCAGTATGGAATGGATATGACTTTTTTAAATAAGATCATATATCCGCTGGTTAGGCATGATGCCATGGTGCATGATAGCTTTCCGAGATTTCCCGACGAAGACCCTATAGTTGTGCCCGTGGATATCAATGCCGGCTTTATTGGTGAAATAAATACCGACCTGACCTTAAGAGATAGGGACCGGGCATTTTTAGATCATTTTGATCAAAGATTTTTCTCTCTTGAAAACAAAACGATGAATGCTTCTGCCTGATCTGCTTCAATACCGTACCGAATTAGAGAAAAGTGGAGCGGCGTTTCCCTTGCAAACCACACCCTTTACAAAACAGGGTTTGTTAAGTATTTTACCCAAACCCGGAACCGGTAAAACAGGCTGGCCCTGGACCGAGGAAGTTCCTCCTGCTCAATATGATGAAAGGGCGGCATGGCCAAAACTTACCATCGTTACGCCTTCCTTTAATCAGGGTCATTTCCTGGAAGAAACCATCCGATCGGTACTCTTGCAAAACTATCCTAACCTGGAATATATAGTGATTGATGGGGGCAGCACAGATGGCAGTCGCGCTATACTGGAAAAATACTCGCCATGGATAAGCTATTGGCAAAGCAAAAAAGATAAAGGGCAATCAAACGCCATTAACTTAGGTTTCAGCCTGGCAAGCGGCAGCTATTATGCCTGGATAAACAGTGATGATTATTATCTGAAAAATGTGTTCCACCTGGTCATTAACACATTTTTAAAATCCCAAACAGCTTTTGTTTATGGGTATGCCTTTAATAAAAAGGCTGACGAGTTTGAACTGGTGACCGTGCCCCCGTTATTTGATTTCTTTATTAAGATCCCCACTTTATCACAACCGGCTTGCTTTTGGAACGCAGGCATCCATCAACCGGTTTGGGAAGAGATGTATTGCGCGCTTGATTATGAGCTGTGGCTAAGACTGGTAAAAGGCAATAAACGCAAACGGATCAGGCAGCCGCTGGCCGTTGCCAATGTTCATGATGACGCCAAGACCCACGATGCGGCTATGAAAAATAAATGGCATGAAGATCATCTAAAAATGTGGTCGGCCGAAGGGCATGGACCAGTACCCGAATGGAACCGAATAGTTTTCCTGAACCGCATCAGGTTGAAATTATATAGATTATTGAAAATCATTTGATAGAGAATCAAGATATAAGAGTCAAGAATCAAGAAAAAGTAACAAGTTGCTTTTTTCGATCTGTCCTGACTCCTGATTCTTAACTCTTGATTCTTTTCCCCCATGTTATTTAACTCCCTTCTGTTCCTGATCTTTTTCCTGGTAGTAACCAGCGCGTATTATTTGCTAACACCAAAATTGCGCTGGATATGGCTTTTACTGGCCAGCTGCTACTTTTACATGTATTTTAAACCGGTATACATTTTAATCATACTGTTTACCATTGTAGTTGATTATATAGCGGGCTTATTAATTGAAAAGGCACAAGGTCGTACTAGAAAGTTTTTTTTGCTGGCAAGTATAGTAGCTAACGTAGGCGTACTGGCGGTATTTAAGTATTTCGACTTTTTCGCTTATAACATCAATTTCCTGAGTCATAGTTTTAGCGGTCCGCAGATACCATTGCTTCATATTTTATTACCTATTGGGTTGTCCTTTCATACCTTCCAGGCCATGAGCTATACCATTGAGGTTTACCGGGGAAAGCAAAAAGCCGAAAAGCATTTTGGTATTTACGCGCTATATGTACTTTTTTATCCGCAGATGGTTGCCGGACCAATTGAAAGGCCTCAACACATTTTACCCCAACTGCACCGCGTAAACAATTTTAATACCCGGGGCTTTATCACCGGTGTATTTTTAATAACGATAGGCCTGTTTAAAAAAATGGTGATCGCCGATCGTTTGGGCTTGTTTGTGGATCCGGTATTTAACAACCCTCATGGTCATTCTGCATTTGATCTGTTGGTGTCGGTTTACTTTTTCGCGTTCCAGATCTATTGTGATTTTAGCGGATACTCAGACATTGCCGTGGGCGCTGCCTTAACTTTAGGTATCGAACTGATGCGGAACTTTAACATGCCCTATCTCGCCAAAAACATCGCGGAGTTTTGGCAGCGCTGGCATATCTCTTTATCCACATGGTTTCGGGATTATGTTTACATTCCGCTTGGCGGCAGCCGGGTAACTTTCATGGTCACCTGCATCAATATAATCATTGTATTTATCATCAGCGGTTTGTGGCATGGCGCCAACTGGAAATACCTGGTATGGGGCTTAGTACATGGTCTGTTATTGATTGGCTACCAGCTATTAAAAAAACTAAAAATTAGTATAAAGGGATTTACTTACCTCAAATGGATACTCACCTTTAACCTGGTTTGCCTGGCCTGGATATTTTTTAGGGCCAATACGGTTACCGAGGGCTTTTTCATTCTGAACAAGATCTTCACTTTAACCTCCTTACATTATACCGCTGCTTCTATTATGCCATGGACCGAACTCTACTATTGCATATTTATCATATTGGCCCTGTTAGCAGGTGAGTGGTACCTGCAGCGTAAAGCGGTGTGGTCAAACCGGGGCATGTTGGTTACAACGGCCATCTTATTTATTGCCTGCTATTTCCTGGGTATATTTAATGAGGCCCAGTTCATTTATTTTCAGTTCTGATGAAGAAGATCATGGGTATATTGGTATTTGTTTTTAGTACTCTAATACTATTAGCAGCCATGAACCGGTCATTTATACTTTGGATTAACGAGGACAGGTATTTTGATCATTTAAATAATGATCATACCTCCAGGTCATTATACCAGCGTATTTTTATAAGATCAGATCGTTGGGCATATGGCGACCTTTATGGTTTATGCTATTTACACCAATACCGGTTTAAGCTGGAGCCTTTTAAAAAATATAATTCTACCAACAGAGGTAATCTCCAAAACCGTGTGCTTTATATTATCGGCGATAGTTTTTTAGCTGATAAAACTTTGGCCGGGGCGTTTGATGCCTTTGACAATGTCATTTTCTTAGACAGGAGGTTTTCTTTCGGTCCTATCCGGTTAGACAGTACTAAACAAAATTTCCTGATCATGGAATTTGCAGAACGTAACCTTAACGATTACGATATCAACAAAAGCTATGAAATACGATGGGCGAAAAATGATATCAAGGCTAAACATTACACATCTGTTGAACCAAAAGGAAATGCACCTGCCCCACCTTCTTCCCTAAACAGGCTAGGTAAGATCATTTTTAACAAAGACCTGAGCCGGAACCTCGAGCTTTTAATGTTCGACGATAAATTATTTACGCCGATAAAGGAGTTAAAAGCTTCGCTCAACTACAAATTATTTGGCCGGGTAGCAAAAGAAGTTGCAGTGAGTACCGACAAAAAAAGGTTATTACTAAACCTCACGGTTGATACCAATGATACCCATTCTGCATTCAGATATAAAACTGCCCAACAAATTAATACCATAACAGCAAACCTTAAAGAGGCAAAAAATTATTACGAAGCCATTGGGTTTAAAAAAGTATTTTTAAGTATTATCCCTAACCCCGTGTCTGTCTACGATGAAAACCGCATGCCCTATAACCATTTGCTGGAACGGATAGAGCAACAGACAGACCTGTCCGTCATCAGTATCTATAAAACCTTTAAGGCAGATAGACACAATCTATATTTTTTAAGCGACGCGCATTGGAACCCATTGGGCTTTGATACCTGGGTAAGGGAAACCAACAAAACTCTACAAGGTATCAAAGAAACTTCTCCAACAATGGCATCAAACACGATCCATCAATGACCATTGGTTTAGTTACTCCTTACTATCCCGACAAACAAACTTTTAACAGTGGCATAGCTAATCATTTTTCGATTCTGGCCAATGCCCTGGCACAGCAAGGTCATCGGGTGGTTGTTTTACATGTACGGCCCTCGTATACAGAAGGTGATAACATCAGAAGCCAACAGGTTAGCCCTTTAATTACACTAATAACCTATCCCATAACATTACCGGCTTATTTCAATAAACTTTTCAAAAACAAATGGGCCGTGCTTGATTTTCTGCTCAAGTTACGGTGCATGTTGACCACCTTTAAAAACCTGAACAACATCATCAAAGAATATCAACTTGATGTTATTGAAACAACCAATTATTACTCGCTGTGCTATTTTAATTTTTTAAAAGGAAAACCTCAAATACCTATTATTGTAAGGGTAAGCACAACGTTCTTGCAAATAATGGAGGAGTACTATACGTTCAGGTCACGGCTTCAGAAAAGATTGGGAGGTATGGAAATAGCCATGCTAAAAAAAAGCAATTACCTGGTTACCCATACCCATCATCACGCTGCCGAAATGGAACGGTTGTATGGTATTACTGCCGATAGGTTCCATATCATTCCACATGGTATTCACTTACCCATTTTATCGTCAGCCTCGACCCAAAATAGCGATCAAATTGAAATATTGTTTGTGGGCCGCTTTGAATACAGAAAAGGCATCGACCTATTGTTAGCAGCCATACCCCAGGTATTAAAAAAGTATGAAAAGATAGTTTTTAAATTGATCGGTACCGATAGTGATAATTTTTACGAAAACACCTTCCGCGATCAGCATACAGTTGATATTACAGATAAAGTAATGTTTTGTGGGTCGGTTAATCAGGAGGATACCAACCAGGCTTATGCCAACTGCGATATTTTTGTGGCTCCGTCGCGATATGAATCGTTTGGGTTAATATATATTGAAGCGATGAGTTATGGCAAGCCTGTTATCGGGCTAAAAGCAGGTGGAGCACTGGATATTATCAAAGATCACTACAATGGTTTATTAGCCGAACCTACGGACGTATCAAGCCTTGTTCATCAGCTTTCGGAACTCATAGAAAATGCTGCGCTGAGAAAAGAGCTAGGCACAAATGCCCGAAAAACAGTGGAGGCTAAGTTTTCAGATGAGCAACTGGCGTCTAATTCAATAACCTACTATCAGGAGGTGGTCAACAAACTAATTTGATGGACATTTCGGTTATTATTTGTACTTATAATCCCAATTTAAAAAGGCTTGGTCAAACGCTTTCATCCTTGCGACAGCAATCATTGGATCCACTGTCGTGGGAGCTCATCATGGTAGATAATAATTCGTCCAACGGATTTGATGCCCATCTTGATCTAAATTCTTTTCAAAATTCCAGGATCGTTAGGGAACAGCGGCAGGGCCTTACTTATGCCCGGCTTAAAGGATTTGACGAGGCTAAAGGAGTCATCATAATTATGGTTGATGATGACAATGTACTTCAAAGCAATTATCTGGAAACAACCTTAAATATATTTAAAGATCATCCTCAAATAGGTTCGGCTGGCGGCAAATCACTGCCGGAATTTGAATGTGATTCACCAGCCTGGTTAACTGAATTTTATGGCAACCTGGCCTTACGGAACCTTGGCAATGATATCATCATTACAAAATGGGAAAACAGCTATCCTAACACTGCTCCCATAGGTGCTGGTATGGCCATCAGAAGGATTGCGCTGCAATCATACATCGATGCCATATCTTCTGATAAAAATATCACAACCGACCGGACCAATACCTCCCTAACATCAGGCGGGGATAATGAGATCAACATCCAAATTTTAAGATCGGGCTGGGAGGTCGGATATTTCCCCGAACTGGTGCTCCGGCATATCATTCCAAAAGAAAGGATGCAAGTACAATACCTGGCCAGGCTGCTCCGGGATACCAACAGATCATGGGTGCAATTGCTGGAAAAACACCACATCAACCCCTGGAAAAATATTAATAAGCAAACACTATCCCTCAGAAAAATAAAAGCGTACCTCACTTACAAGGCCTGGGAAAATGAGGTTCATTTTATTAAATGGCAAGGAGCCTGCGGCATGCTGGAAGGAAGGGTAAAACCATAATGTTACAGCAAATTGTTAATGTACTCTACCGACACCCCTTATCCTGGCTAAAAAGGTATAGGCGTTTCGGAGGCTATTTTAGCTATCGGGCAATGATGCGTGGCAGCCGGCAAATGATGGAAGCATCTTTACAGCTGCCACCGGTTCAGTGCTACGCTCATGGCCTGCCTGTTTATTTTTTAACCGGTAAAAACTACCTCTATCAAACTTTATTTTGTATCCGGTCGCTCGTAAAATTCACCAACGAGGAGTTTCAGTTTATATTGGTTGATGATGGCAGTTTTGATAATACCCTTGTTACACAAATTCAAAAACAGCTGCCGGGCTGCACCATTGTTATGCAGGATGAAGTAGATAAAAATTTGCAGCAGCGTTTGCCCTCGCAACAGTACCCTCACTTATATCAAAAAAGGAAAGTATATCCTCATTTAAAAAAGTTAACAGATATTCATACCCTTACCGGCTCTGATTGGAAACTGGTATTGGACTCCGATATGCTGTTTTGGGATACGCCCTATGAGATCATTCAATGGTTAAAAAAACCGGAGCAGCCTATTCACATGATTGATTGTGTGGAAAGCTATGGTTATTCCAAACAGCTTATGGAAAAACTGAGCGGACACCCTATTCCTTCCCTGCTTAATGTGGGGACTATCGGGTTAAACAGTACCGAAATTAACTGGTTGGCTCTGGATAATTGGGTGCATGTTTTGGAAGAAAAAGAGGGCTCCAGTTACTATCTGGAACAAGCCTTAACAGCCATGCTCATCAGTGAGCAAAAATCAACTATTTTGGATAAGGATACATATAAGGTAAACCCCTCCCTGGGCGATACTAAACCACCTGTTCTGCATCATTACGTGGATCTTTCCAAAAAATACTATTATACACAGGCTTGGAGAAAAGTGATCGGCTAAATGGGCATCGGGCAATTGATATACAAGGTGTTTTTTAAACCAACTTTACAGATCAGGTATCATATACACCATTTTGGTTTATCAGGCTGGTACAGATTATATCGGGGTGAACAGCAGATGAAAAAGGCCGCTTTAGATATTTCTCCCATTCAATTAACAAAAGATCATTTATTAGAGGTTAATTATTTGACCGGCACCAAATACTGGTACCAAACTATTTTCTGCGCACAATCACTGGCTAAGATCTTGCAGGGAAGAGTTAAAATAAACATTTACTCCGACGGAACATTAGATCAAACACATGAAACTTTTATTGCACGCAGCATTCCCGGTGTCGCATTTATTTCAGAAAAAAGTGTCGATGAACATCTTAATCAATTTCTGCCTGTTGCCCAATTTCCAACCCTGCATCATTTAAGAAAATGGCACCCCTTTTTCAGGCGCTTAATAGATATTCATTCCACCAAATCATGGGCCATACATTTGGATAGCGACATGCTTTTTTTTGACCAGCCGCAACAGATCATAGATGCATATCAAAATAAAACCGCCATTTACATGCAGGAGCATATGGACAGTTCTTATTTTGTTGATGATGAAAAAACACTGAAAGACAAATATAATATCAGCTGCCTGGGTAATGTAAATGGGGGGATCATAGCATATAATGGTGATATAGGTTACACCGATCTGGAAGAAAAAGCAAAGACTTTGCTAAAACATTACCCCAATGCGGGTCCGGCCCAGGTGGAGCAAACCTTAATGAGCTATTTGTTATGTAATCAAAATGCCACGCCATTGGATAAACACCGCTACCCTATATTTTACGACAGTAAAATTGAGGTGGACGATTCACAGATTGTACGCCATTACATTTTTAAAGCCAAGTTGCCCTACTTTACTACCGAATGGAAAAAAGTACTCCCTTAGTTTCTGTTTGTATGCCGGCTTACAATGCGGGCGAATATATTGCTGATACGCTAAAGTCAATTACCGATCAATCCTATACCAACTGGGAGCTCATTATTGTGAATGATGGGTCAACAGATGATACCGCGGCTATCCTTGACCAATTAACTGATGCCCGGATCAAAGTATTTCACCAGGAAAATAAAGGGCAATGCGCGGCGGTCAACCAGGCATTCCAATTGTCAAAGGGTGAGCTGATCAAGTTTATGGATGCTGACGACCTGTTATCGCCCAACTATATACAAAACCAGGTGTCGGCGATCAATGGCGATGATAACGTAATCGCTTTTGCAGCCTGGGGAAGGTTTTATAATAATTCATTAGCGACCTTTCAGCTGGATGATGATTTTTTAAAAGTCTCCATGAAACCCGCCGAATGGCTCATCACTTCCATGACCGATAAACAGGTGATGCTGCAATGTGCTTTATGGCTTATTCCGCGTAAGCTATTAGAAGTTTCGGACTTATGGAACGAAACGCTCTCCTTGATCAATGATTTTGAATTTTTTATCCGGGTACTGTTATGTGCACAGGAGCTCCGGTTTACAAACGATGCTATTTTATATTACCGCAGCGGACTTGCCCAATCCCTGTCTGCCACCACTTCAGCAAGTGGCGCGGAATCGGCATACAATTCTGTAAACCTGGGTACGCAGCATCTTTTAGATTATGAAACCAGCGACAGGATAAAAAAAATAGCTGCTGATTGTTTTCAGCGCTTGGTTCATACGTTTTATCCGCAACATCCAGCTATCGTTCAAAAAGCAGAATCAAAAGTAAAAGAACTGGGCGGCTCATCCATTGCTTTCCAGGCGGGTGGCTACACCAGAATACTGGCATCGGTATTAGGATGGAAAACCACTCAACACCTCAAATCTATATTTAAAAAACGTGCTTAGCTGCAGGGTATACTTGTTTACTTATAAAAGGAACCACCTGTTGCCCAGAGCTGTTGAAAACCTCATCAATCAAACTTTTCAGAACTGGGTTTGCGAAGTGCATAATGATTGCCCCGATGATCCGTTTCCGGCAGCTTACATCCAGTCATTAAAGGATCCCAGGTTTATCATAAAAAACCATACGGTTAATATGGGGGCCGTTGCCGGTTTTAACCTTGCATTTGCGGGCTGTACAGAAGATTATGCCAGTATCCTGGAAGATGACAATTGGTGGGAGCCCACCTTTCTGGAAGAAATGATTGCGCTGATGGAAAACAATCCATCTGTAAATATTGCCTGGAGCAATATGAACTTATGGCAGGAAAAACCCGGCAATGAATGGCAAAATACCGGTAACACTACCTGGCCCGTCGGTACGCATATAACCCCTTTTTCGTGGCCTGCACAGCAACAGGTAACAGGCGCACTCCATTCAACAGGAGCTATGTTGTACAAAGGAAAATATGCCCATCATTGCATAGCTCCTGATGAAACCCTGTTAAATGCCATTGAATTGGTGCGCGAGCGGAGCTTTGAACATCCCATCATTTTAAATCACAAACCTTTGGCTAATTTCGCCATCACCATAAGCACAAACCGTTCTGCCGATCCTTATCCCTGGATCGCATCGCAGGTAATGCTGCTGGCCAGTTATATAGAGGCATCTGAAAATCAAACTGAAATCATACAGGAAGCACTTTCCTATCATCGCCGGTTAAAGCTCAGCCCTATTGCCAATTTCTTTTTAGCCGATCTTTTTCTGCTGAAAAAGAGCTCGCTTTATAAGTACTTCAATCTATCCGATTGGATGGCGATTGGCAAATGGCTCATCAGGAACGGACATAAGCTAAACTATATTAAAACCTACCTGGCATCGCAAAAAACAACGTACAGTTTTTTATTAAAACATACCCGGTTACGGTTCCAGGAATCAAAACAAAACGTACATTGAAGATAGCCATTATCGTAAACCCTTTAATACCTGTACCGCCCGAACAATATGGCGGCATAGAACGCGTGGTGTATGTACTGATCCGTGAGTTGATAAAAATGGGCCATGATGTAACGCTGTATGCCAATCCCGCTTCACAGCCAGGCTGCAAGCTTACAGGATACCGGGAGTCTGAAAATTATGGACTAAAGGATTTTATAAAGATCAACCTGTTAACTTCTTCCATCCTTTTTAAAAATTTCGATGTGGTACACACCTTTGGCCGGATGAGTAATATAGCATCGCTCATGCCTTTTAAACAGCCTAAAATAGTTTCGTACCAGTTGCCACCTACTATATCACAGGTAAAAAAGGCTGTAAAAATCGCCAGCAAAAACTCGCTTTATTTTACGGCCTGCAGCAATTTCATTGCCGGACAGATCAGTCACATCGGGCACGTTACCACCATTTACAACAGCGTAGACATGGATGATTATCATTTTAACGCTGAAGTTAATGCCGACGCGCCACTGGTATTTTTAGGGAGGATACAACAGGAAAAAGGAACCGCCATAGCTATTGAGATAGCGCTTAAAACAAATAAAAAACTGATCATCGCGGGTAATATACCGGCTGAGCAAATTCATCAGCAGTACTTTAATGAGCAGGTAAGGCCATTTATTGATCAGGACCGGATCAAATACATCGGCCCGGTTAATGATATTCAAAAAAACGAACTATTACGTAATGCCTGCGCCATGCTGATGCCCGTAACCTGGGACGAACCTTTTGGCATTGTAATGGCCGAGGCACTGGCCTGCGGCACACCCGTAATCGGTTTTAACAGGGGCGCGGTACCCGAGGTAGTAACCAACGGATCAACCGGTTTTGTATGCAGTAACATCAACGAAATGGTGGAAGCGGTGAATAATATTTCTTCCTTAAACAGGTTGAGTTGCCGCCAGGTGGCCGAAGAAAAATTCAGCTCGGCTGTAATGGCTAAACAATATGAACAATTGTATAAAAAAATAGCCCCCCAGCCCCCTAAAGGGGGAGTTTTTTGATGTGCAAATATACAAATGACAAATCCTGTTGATTTAAAAGCTCCCCCTTTAGGGGGCCGGGGGGCAAACATCACCTTCATTACCACCGGACAACCAAGCACCAATCCCAGGCTGGTTAAGGAAGCAGAAACCTTAATTAAGTTGGGATACCAGGTTAAGGTGATTTGCTGCTTTTATCAAGGCTGGGCGCAGGAGTTTGACCGGGAGATCATCAACAGAAACAAAGATGTATACATTTACTGCGGCGGAGATCCTGTAAATGAAAAGCTAAGCTATTACAAAACACGTTTGCGGCAAAAAACAAGCTTGCATCTTTTTAATTATACTAAAGCTTTGGGCGTACCCGAAAATGCCATATCCCGTACACATGCAGAGGCCTTGTCTATTGCCAAATCCATAAAAACCGATCTGTATATAGCCCATAATCTGGGAGCTTTACCGGCAGCGGTTTTAGCAGCAAAATTCAACGGCGCCAAAGTAGGATACGATGCCGAGGACATGCATTCGGGCCAGTTCAAAAACAGAACTGAAAAAGGCTACCTGCTGAATAAATATATCGAAGAAAAATACTTCCCTCAAACGGATTATTTTACCGCGGCAAGTCCACTGATTGCGCAGAACTACAAACAGGTTTACCCTTATTTGAATCCCGTACTGATCAATAACGTTTTCCCAAAAACCGATCTCCAGGTCAGTGCAAATACCGATGCAGCACAACCTTTAAAACTTTTCTGGTTTTCGCAAACTATTGGGGCCAAACGGGGGATCGAAAACATCATTGGGGCGATGGCGCTTATTGCCAAACCAACAGAGTTGCACCTGCTGGGAAATTGTTCTGCCCAGGATGAGCTGGCCATCGTAGAACTGGCAAAATACAATCGTCTTGCACCCGATCAAATTCATTTTCACAAGCCCATTGCCCCGGATGAGCTTTTCAAATTCTCGGCCCGGTTTGACATCGGCATGGCCACAGAAACAGCACCAAACCTGAACAGGGATATTTGCCTCACCAATAAAATTTTTACTTATATACAGGCCGGCCTGGCCATTATTGCCAGCGATACACAGGCTCAGCGCCTTTTCCTGGAACAATACCCTAACACGGGGAGCCTGTATCAAAAAGATGATGTCAGCTCCTTGGCCAATTGTATAATGGAATATGCCGAAAACCCGGAAAAATTAGCGCAAACAAAACAAATGAGCTACCAACTGGGACAAACAGAGTTGAACTGGGAAAATGAAAGCCAGATATTTCAAAACCTTATAGAGGGACAAGAGTCAAGAATCAAGAATCAAGACAATAAAAATAAGTTCTAAAATCAAAATAAATCCGAGATCAAAAATCCGAATTCCGAAATCAAAAACCTCCTCATCATATCCCCCTACTTTCCACCGGTAAACGCGGCCGATATGCAACGGGTACGTATGAGTTTGCCTTATTTTGCCAGCAATGGCTGGAATGTAGAAGTGGTGATGGTAGATGAAAATTATACGGATATCCAGATCGATCCCTTGTTGCTTCAAAGTGTCCCCAATGATATCAAGATCCACAAAGTTAAAGCCCTGAATAAACGGTGGACATCCAAACTGGGTTTGGGGAGTATTGCTTTACGTTCGTCTTGGTTTTATCGGCATCAAGTGAACCGGCTTTTGAAGAATGGTAAATTCGACCTGATCTATTTTTCAACCACGCAATTCCCGGTTTGTATTTTAGGTGCCTATTGGAAAAGGAAGTTTGGCATCCCTTACGTTATAGATATGCAGGATCCCTGGCATTCTGATTATTACCAAAACAAACCCAGGACCCAACAGCCTCCAAAATACTGGTTTTCCTACCGTTTAAATAAATACCTTGAACCCATCGCCATAAAAAATGCTGGTGGCCTCATCAGCGTGTCTGAGAGTTATGTTGATATGCTGAAAGACAGGTATCCCGTAATAAAAACTATACCATCGGCAGTGATCACATTTGGTGCATTTGAACCGGATCTGTCCATCGCCCGTGAAAACCAAACGGAATTTGTGAGCTTGTTAGATGCCCGGTTTATTAACATTGTTTATACCGGTCGCGGTGGTGCCGATATGCATAAGGCCATAATTCCTGTATTTGAAGTGCTTAAAAAAAACCTTTCAGATAAGGAAAATACATTTTACAGCCGCTTGAAATTTTATTTTATAGGTACCAGTTATGCCCCGGCTGGTCAGGGTAAACCAACGATACTGCCCCTCGCTCAACAGTACGGGGTAGCAGATCATGTGGTTGAAATAACCGATCGCATCAGTTATTATCACACCCTGCTCACTTTGCAGCAAGCCAGCGCGCTTTTTATTCCGGGTTCGGATGATCCGCAATATACGGCCTCAAAAATTTACCCGTACCTGCTTACCCCAAAACCTTTGCTGGCTATTTTTAACGGTAAAAGTTCGGCGATACCGATACTCCGGGAGTATAGTGTAAAACATGTTTATGATTATGAAAATGTAACAGAAACCAATATCAATGATTTCTTTTCAGAACTCAATAACAGTGATCCTGAACCGCCTTTATATAACCAGGAAGCGATCAACAAATACTCAGCGCAACAAATGACGCTGAATCAATGCCGGCTTTTTAACCAGGTATTAAACAGAGAGTCAAGAATAAAGACAGTAAAAATTGATTAATTATCGAAGCTTTCTTGACTCTTGATTCTAATATCTTGACTCTTGACAAACTATGCGCTTAGCCATTATAGCCACCCATCCGGTACAATATTACGCCCCTGTTTTTAAACTGCTGGCTGAAAGCGCGGATATGGAGATCAGGGTGTTTTATACCTGGGGTGAAAAGGCTATAGAAAAGTTCGATCCTGGTTTCAGACAAAAAGTCGACTGGGATATCCCGCTATTGCAGGGCTATGATTTTGAGTGGGTAAGCAACACAGCATCAGACCCAGGCTCACACCATCGCAACGGGATCGTTAACCCTGGTTTGATCGATCAGATCAACCAATGGCAACCCAGGGCCTTATTGGTATTTGGCTGGGCCTATCATAGTCACCTAAAAGCCATTCGCTATTATCACCAAAAACTACCCATATATTTTAGGGGCGACTCTACCCTGCTCGACGTAAAACCCGGTATCCGCGCGTTTTTAAGATCCGTTTTCTTAAAATGGGTTTACCGCCATATTGATCATGCTTTTTATGTAGGCACCAATAACAAAACTTATTTTAAAAAGTACGGACTGACAGACCAACAACTAACTTTTGCCCCGCACGCGATAGATAATCAAAGATTTAGCGCCGACAGATATGAGGAAGCTTTGAAATTACGGCAAACTCTGGGCATTGCCGATGATGATACGCTGGTACTTTTCGCGGGCAAATTTGAAGACAAAAAATCGCCGCAATTATTGATCGACGCTTTTTTGGCCTTAAATAAACCGGCTACCCATTTATTATTGGTAGGAGGTGGTATTTTAGAGATCCCCTTAAAAACAAAGGCCAGCATAAGTAACCGTATCCACTTTATGGATTTCCAGAATCAATCAAACATGCCGGTAGTATACCAGGCTGCCGATCTTTTTTGCCTGCCCTCCAAAGGTCCCGGTGAAACCTGGGGACTTGCGGTCAATGAAGCCATGGCTGCCGGAACACCGGTGCTGGTATCCAACAAAGTGGGATGTGCTGCCGATCTGGTGATACCTGATTTGACTGGTGATATTTTTGATTCGGAAAATTTATCAGATATTACCCAAAAGCTCGGCGATCTTTTGAAAGATAGATCCAGGTTGAAGGCTTTAGGCGTTAATGCCCAAAGTAAAATAACCGACTGGAGTTTTGACAAACAAGTGGCTGCCATTTTAAATACAGTAAAGCATAACGATGCGAACTAATCAGGCTCCGTTGGAGCGGTTTTTTATATTATTTTTACCCTGGGGGCTCTCCTTTTTATTAAAAGGCGATCCGGTGCTTTCTTATTTTATTGCCTGGCTGGGTTCGTTCCTGATATTCTGGCTTACATTAAGCGGCTGGGTAAAACCCATACCTGCCGATAGGAGCATTGCCGGTCAGTTAATGCGCCCTATTTTTTTAGTTCAGATAATTTTTGCCGGCTACATGGCCTGCACTTCCATTTTTTATTTCATGGATGTAATGGGCTATGAGAATTTTGTAAAACAAGGCTATATTTTGGTGGACCACGAAAAACTCCTGCTCACCGCGCAATGTCAGCGTTATTACTGTTTAGGACATGCTTCCTTGGTTTTGGGGATATTGATCTTTATGGATTATCCTGTTAAAAAGATTTATCATGTAGATACGCAAAAACTCACCCGTCTGCTGATGCTATTTGCTATGGTTAGTTTTCCTGTATCTATTTTGTTTTTAAAAATACCGGGGCTGTCACAATTTTATAATCAATTAAACTCGCTTAGTTTTATTGCGGGTACTTTGGCTTTGGCATTTGCCATTCCACTCAAAAAAATCGGCAACACATTGGTATGCATTGGTTTTTACTGTTTTAATTTTTACCAGTCGCTCATCTCCGGGTTTAAGGAGCCCATTATCGTAAGCGTACTGGTATTAGGAATATTCCTCTATCCAAACTATAAAAAAGTGGTAACCTTTACCTTTATCCCCTTACTGCTGCTGCTATTTGTTTTTTTGCCTACCTATAACCGTGTTTTCCGCCAAAATGCATGGGCAGGTAACAGTAATGCCAACGAAGCCAGTCAGCTGGCATTGGATGCTACTTTAAATACCGATGCAGATGATGATGATTCCAATTGGTCGTTTTTGGTGAACCGCTTAAGTGAAATAGATATGTTTACCCATTTTGTACAATCAACCCCCAAGCAGGTAGATTATTATGGTTTTACGTTGCTTAAACAATCCGGAACAGCCATCGTCCCCCGCATATTCTGGCGATCCAAACCCATTACCGAAGAAATGATCATGGAACGGGTTTACAATGCCGGGGTTATTAACCGTTTCTCCAATGTATCGGCTAAACCCGCGTTTATTGTTGATGCCTATCTTTCGGGAGGGGCTTTGGGTATACTTTTATGTTTGTTTGCCTATGGGGCCATTGCTCAGCTGATCGCTCTGCAGGCCGAGAAACTTTTTGGGGGTTATATCCTGGGCACAGCGCTTATTTTTAGCGGTTTATTTCAAATCCTTTGGCGCGGGCTAAGTTTTGAGTTTTTGATCAACAGTGTGTTCTGGAGTTATATCACCATGCTCATCATTCATAAAATACTTACAGCGACCAATATCCTTCAAAAAGTTTGAAAATTTTACAGATCTCAGCTTCTTATAAACCCGCGGTTATCTATGGCGGCCCTATTATGTCGGTAGCTATGCTGTGCGAACAATTGGCGAACGCGGGTTGTGAGATCATGGTGTATACCACAACCGCCAACGGATCAAATGAACTTTCGGTAAGCCCAAATGAAGCTGTAAATATTGATGGGGTTCCTGTTATCTATTTTAAACGGATCACCAAAGATCATACCCATTTTTCACCGGCCTTGCTAAAGTCGGTTTGGCAAAATGTTAAAAAATATGATGTGGTACACATCCAGGCCTGGTGGAACCTGGTTTCGGTTTTATCCTGTCTCATAGCAGTTTGGCGCAAGGTACCGGTTGTGATCTCGGCCCGGGGAACACTGAGTCCCTATTCTTTTCAAAACAAAAACAAGGGCATTAAAAAGATCATTCATCATCTGCTAACCAAACCTTTATTCAAACGCTCGCATTGCCATGTAACTACCGAAAGGGAAAAAGAGGCCATGCTAAGCCTGGTTCACCCTAAAAGTATTTTCAACATCGCTAACCTGGTTAAACTACCTTTGGTAAATTACACTGCAGATAGCAATCAAGGCTCCATATTTAAATTAATTTTCCTTTCCCGGATAGAAGAAAAAAAAGGGCTGGATATACTGATCAATGCCTTGCCTTATCTAACATTCCCCTTTACATTGACCATAGCCGGCGACGGCGATAGTAATTATGTAGATGGGTTAAAGGATCTGGTAAAAAGCAACGGCAACGAACAAACTGTAAACTGGATGGGCTTTCAAAACGAAAACAAATTTGAGCTTTTAAATGGTCACGATCTGTTGGTGTTGCCATCCTACGATGAAAATTTCGGGAACGTGGTTATTGAAAGCTTAAGCCAGGGAACAGCGGTATTGTTAAGCGAATTTGTTGGTCTGTCTGCTTATGTGGTTCAAAAAAAACTGGGTTGGCAATGCGAAGCAGACAGTCGCTCCTTAGCAAACCAGTTGAATTTAATAAGCGGTCAGCAGGCTGAATTAGCCCGTATCCGTACAACCGCCCCCGCTATAATTGAGTCTGACTTTGATAAAAGCAAATTACTAAACCAGTACACAACTATGTATACTCATATCATTAACAATGGCTGACTATAACGATTATGGTTATCATGATGATCAGCCAACGTACAACTTAAGCTATCAGCTTCATGATTTGCTTAGCTTGCTTAGTAAGTCGCGGCATCACTATATACTTGATCTGGGATGTGGTAACGGTTACCTGGTAAATTACCTGGTTGAGCAAGGCTACAACGCTTATGGAACCGACGCGTCTGCAGAAGGCATTAACATAGCCCGGCAAAAAAATCCCGATCGCTTTTTTGTGCAGGACCTATCGTCAGATAGTTTACCCGAGCAATTACAAAATATAGCCTTTGATATCATCATCACTACCGAAGTTATTGAACATTTGTATAATCCCGAGGCATTTATCCTGTTCTGCAAAAAACAGCTTAAAAAAGGTGGCGAATTAGTGGTATCAACCCCTTATCATGGGTATTTAAAAAACCTGGTGCTCAGCATTTTTAACAAATGGGACAGCCACATGGATCCCCTTTGGCTTGGGGGGCATATTAAATTATGGTCAAAAAAAACATTAAGCCAGGCATTGTCAAATGCCGGTTTTACAGTTACTTCGTTTAAAGGTAACGGGCGCTGGCCTTATTTATGGAAATCAATGTTGATAAAAGCTAAACTTAATTGATGGTTCCTTATTCAGTCATCATACTTACTTATAATGAAGAGCTGCATTTGCCCCGTTTACTGGAGTCGATAGCGGCGCTAAAGGCACCTCTTTTTATACTGGATTCGGGCAGTACCGATCAAACCATCCAAATAGCACAGCAAGCGGGAGCAGTAGTACAGCAACACCCATTTGAGAACCATCCCAGGCAATGGGATCATGCATTGAAGATTTTTGATATACAAACCCCCTGGATTATTTGCTTTGATGCCGACCAGATAGTTACCCCGGAGCTAAAAGAACTACTCCTTAATTTTAATGATGCAGATCACCATGATGTTAACGGCATCTATTTTAACCGGAAAAACTTCTTTAAAGGCCAGTGGATCAAACATGGAGGGTACTACCCCATCTATCTGCTCAAAATGTTCCGGTATAAGGCCGGGCATTCTGACCTGAATGAAGGCATGGATCACCGTTTTATTGTTCCGGGTAAAACCATCGTATGGAAACAGGGACACATTTTAGAAGAAAATTTAAAAGAGAACAACATCAGTTTTTGGATAGATAAACATAACCGTTACAGCGACCTGGTGGCCCGGGAAGAAGTGGAACGGATGCAAAATCTCAGGCATCAAACGCTAAAACCAAGCTTATTAGGTTCGCCAGATGAACGTACTGCCTGGCTTAAGCGCTTATGGTGGCAGCTACCACGCTATGTAAGACCTTCCTTATACTTTGGCCACCGTATGATCTTTCAGCTGGGGATACTGGATGGGCGTACCGGCATCATATTCCATTTTTTACAGGGCTTCTGGTTCAGGCTTATTGTTGATGTAAAAATTGATGAGATATTAAGCCCTAATCCAAAGCGGGTTGCCGGTGATCAAAATTCTCCCCTAAAATTCGCTTTTAAATTCATAGTCCTGTTCCTGTTGTTTTATTACTGCAATATCCTGTTTTTGGGCCTAACCAGTCATGGTAATCACTACAATGCTTTTTTAGCGACTTACTTAAATTATATACAGTTCCTACGGACTCTTTTACTATCGGGCAGTGCCTTCATACTTAGTGCAATGGGTTTTGATGTAATTTATAATCATATTGATCTGTTGGTTGCCGGTAAAGGTACTATCAGGTTAGCCTATGATTGCCTGGGCCTGGGGGTTATGAGCTTTTTTTCGGCATTTGTGATCGCTTATCCTAAGCAATTCAGATCAAAACCCTTGTTTCTGGTTTCCGGGTTATTAGGCATCCAGTTTTTAAACATTATCCGGTTTGTGTTGTTAGCCTTGTTTTGGAGCAAAAAAACAAATCTGTTGATTGATCATCATACTATTTTTAATATCATTATCTATATATTGATTATGATCAGTCTTTATTTTTGGGTAAAAAGAGAACAGGAGTCAAGAATCAGGAATCAAGCTAAGGGCGAAAGTAAATGATTTATAAAAAATTTATTTCTTTATTGAAATTACCAACAAGAGCAAGCCACTTTTTCTTGATTCTTGATTCTTATATCTTGTTTCTTTTCATCAATAAGCATGCTTAAAACCGATCTATCAACCTATAACAATTCTCCTTTTCATCCGGGGGGTACTGCTGTAAAAAGGTTATTGTGGTTTTATGTGAATGCTTTATTTTTTAAAACCAGCCTGGTGCCCATCAACGGATTCAAGGTATTTTTACTCCGGGCATTTGGTGCAAAAGTTGGTAAAAATGTAACCATTAAACCTGGTGTAAATATCAAATATCCCTGGCACTTGAGCATAGGCGATCAAAGCTGGATAGGTGAAAATGTGTGGATCGACAGCCTGGTTACCATCAGCATCGGCGCTCATGTATGCCTTTCGCAGGGCGCGGTGCTACTTACGGGCAGTCATGATTATAAAAAAACAAGTTTTAACCTCATAACCAAACCCCTTATTATAGAGGATGGTGCCTGGATAGGTGCTGGTGCCATTATAAACCTGGGTGTAACGATTGACAGCCATGCCGTATTAACCAGCGGATCAGTGGCCACCAAAAACCTCGATACATACAGCGTTTACCAGGGTAACCCCGCCATCAAGATCCGCGACCGTATTATTACACATCAAACCTAAGCTCGTTTATGTCAGCACAAAAGTCTCACATTCATCAAATTGTTTTAGCTGCCCTGGGTATCCTGGTACTTATTCTGGGTACTATGATATACCTGTACCCTACTTCTATCTTTCCCGATTCCTGCTGGGGTTTCCAGGTATTGCGCGCCATGCAAATGGGTGGTGGTTTTAATATGGCCATAAAACCCGATCCTGCCGATGTTGCAAAAAACTCTGCCGAGTTTTTAACCTGGTGGTCACCGGGGCAATACTTATTCCCTTATGTTTTTAAACTGATATTGGGTATCAATACCGGCCAGGCGGCGGCGGTTACAGTTACCTTGTTTACTTTATCTGGCTTAGCCGGTTTTTACCTGCTTTTCAAAAAAGTAGGTTTTACGCCGCTTGTTGCTGCCATTAGCGTGTTGGTTATTGCCTGTCAGCAGGCATTTATCGTTCCTTACGTTTATTATAACGGTGGCGAGGTTTTACTTTTCGGTTTCGCCGGATGGTTCTTGTATGGTTGTGCGGCTATCGATAAACCCGGATGGAAGATCGTAGCTTTTTTGATCATTTCGGGCTGGATAGGCTTTTGCTGTAAATCATCCTTTTTGTGGGTGTATGGGGCTGGTTGTGTTTATTTATGGCTCACCCTCTCCTCGGGCCAAACCAGTATATGGGGATGGATAAAAAAAGGGTTCTGGATAGGCGTACCCGCTGTGATATCATTGGCTGTGATATACAAATTGTATCTATCCAAAGGTACCACACCAGCCTCCGGAGCCGGGGGCATCAAACTGGCCTGGGAAACTTTTAGCTTCCCGATGGCTTCGCCTATCCTGGCGGGCTTTTCGGTTGATGACATGATGAATGGCCTAATATATCATGACGATGCGCCCATGTTAAACCATTTTTGGTCGATAGTAACCGTAGTATTAGCGGCAATATTAAGTGTTTTATTGGTAAACAGGATAGTGCGCAAAGCTCCGGATAAAAAGTACGCACTGCTGCTGATCGTTTTTTATTCTGTAGCGATATTGTTTTTCGGATACAACTTTTTAAAGCAGGCTTACATCTCTTACGAGGCCAGGCACCTGCGCCTAATTGGATTGTTAATTATACCGGGGGTAGTATATTTAGTAAGTCAGAGTGGCATATTTTACAAAGCCGCGTTTGGATTTATTTGTATGGTGATCGCTTTTTTTAGCTTTCGTTATTTTATGCCAGGTTATCTGCAAAATAAAAACGTGAATGCCAGGGGCACATCGGGCCTGGCTCAAATGTTTATTGATCAGCCGTCATTAGACTATATCATGGATCTCGACAAAAAGAACAACAACGCCCTTTTTGTATTTACCAGTCCGGATCTGGGTCTCGAGATCAACCATAACCGTTTTATTACGTTAGACCCTATCGACTCGGACATTAAAATTGATTTTGACACCTATGTACACTACGGGCACGCCGGACCTATATTTATCCTGCTGCCTTCAAGTTATATGGGCCCAAAGTCAAACATCATACGCAAGTGTTTCCCGGGCTACACGGGCTTTAAAATGGATATGTTGAGCAATGATTATGTGTTATACTCCGCCAAGTAGAATAGAAGAAAGAGATAAGAGTCAAGAATCAAGATAAAAACGTAAATAATATTAAAAAAGCGCCATCCGAGGTCTCTGACTTCAGATAGCGCTTTTTTCTTGGCTCTTGATTCTATTCCCCCTATTTATTGATCTCCGTCCAAAGGAGGTCTTTCAGTTCTGTGAGGTTTTTTTGTGCTACGGAGGATATAAATAAAGAAGGAACGCCCTCGGGGAGTTCTTTTTTCATTTCGGCCTGAAGCTCGTCATCCAGCATATCCATTTTGGTAACTGCTAAAACACGGGGTTTGTGCATCAGTTCGGCATTGTATTGCTCCAGCTCGTTCAGCAAGATCTCGTATTCTTCTTTAATGGTACGATTAGTATCGGCTGGTACCATGAACAACAGTACCGAGTTACGTTCGATGTGCCTCAGAAATCTGAAACCCAAACCCTTGCCTTGTGATGCTCCCTCGATAATTCCGGGAATGTCGGCCATTACAAATGAGCGGTTATTACGATACGATACAATGCCCAGGTTAGGCACTAAAGTAGTAAAGGCGTAATCGGCTATCTCGGGCTTGGCAGCTGATACCACCGAAAGCAGGGTTGATTTACCCGCGTTCGGAAAACCTACCAAACCCACATCGGCTAATATTTTCAGCTCCAGTATATTCCAGTCTTCCTTGCCATCTTCGCCGGGTTGAGCAAAGCGGGGTGTTTGCTGGGTAGGCGTTTTAAAGTGCCAATTGCCTAAACCACCACGACCACCAGGTGTTAATATTTTTGTTTCGCCATCCTGGGTTATCTCAAAGATGATCTCTCCCGTTTCGGCATTTTTTACGGTTGTACCCAGGGGCACTTCCAATATCTCATCTCTTCCGGTTTTTCCGCTTCTTAAGGAGCTGCCTCCCGAATCACCGTCTCCGGCAATCACATGTTTACGGTATTTCAAATGAAGCATTGTCCAGAGCTGGGCATTGCCCTTGATGATCACATGACCACCACGACCGCCATCACCACCATCCGGACCGCCTTTGGAAGTTAATATATCACGGTGTAAATGAGCAGAGCCCGCCCCTCCGTGGCCAGAGCGGCAACAGATCTTCACATAATCAACAAAATTGGAACCCTGCGACATTGTATTTTTTATTTTAATTTGTCCA
>Ga0105237_10001177_pt1 | contig 34962 bp, 31 predicted proteins | sample KBSC24metaG_FD_81520 | JGI IMG/M metagenome (GOLD analysis project Ga0105237, IMG submission 81520) | Corn rhizosphere microbial communities from Kellogg Biological Station, Michigan, USA - KBS C2-4 metaG | ecosystem: Host-associated > Plants > Roots > Rhizosphere > Soil | place: Michigan, USA... | reverse complement strand
GGCGTCGCCAAGCGCCCAATCGCCAATTTCGAGGCCTATCACGACAGCCTCAACCGTTTCGTCTTCCGCTCCGGCCTCGTGATGAAGCCGATCATCGATCGGGCGCGCGGGCAGGGGAAGCGCATCGTCTTCGCCGACGGCGAGGATGAGCGGGTGCTCCGCGCCACCCAGGTGATCATGGAAGACCAGATCGCCCGCGCCATCCTCATCGGCCGCCCGGCCGTCATCGAAGCGCGCATCAAGCGTTTTGGGCTCAGCCTTGATCCCACACGTGATTTCGAGGTCATCAATCCCGAGGACGATCCACGCTATCGCGATTATGTGGCGCTGTTCCATTCGCTCGTCGGCCGCAACGGCGTGACCCCCGAAACGGCGCGCACGATCGTGCGCACCAATACCACCACCATCGCCGCGCTTGCGGTGAAGCGTGGCGAGGCGGATGGGCTGATCTGCGGTCTGCAGGGCCGCTACATCAAGCACGTCCGTGACATCCGCTCGGTGATCGGGCTGCAGGACGGCGTCAAGGACGTCTCAGCGCTCTCGATGCTGATCATGCCGCGGGGCGCGTTCTTCCTCACCGACACCTATGTCAACATGGACCCGAGCCCGGCGGAGATCGTCGCCATCGCCCTGCAGGCCCGCGACCACCTCAAACGCTTCAACATTGAGGCGCGGGCCGCGCTGCTCAGCTATTCCAATTTTGGGTCGCGCGACGGCCACAGCGCCTTCAAGATGCGCGAGGCCTATCAGTTGCTGAAGGCGCAGGCGCCCGATCTCATCGTCGAAGGCGAAATGCAGGGCGACCTGGCGCTCAACGAGGAACTGCGCGAGCGCTACATTCCGGAATCGATCCTCAAAGGCGAAGCCAATCTGTTGATCTTCCCCAATCTCGATTCCGCCAATCTTTCCATGACCTTGCTCAAGGAAATGAACAACGCTCTGGCGGTCGGCCCCATCCTTATGGGCACCCGCTCGCCGGCGCACATCCTCGCCCCCTCGACCACCAGCCGCGGCATCGTCAACATGACCGCGATCGCCGCCACCGAGGCGCTGGACCAAGGAGCCCGGGGATGATCCGCCACACCGTCGCCTTTACGCTTCGGCACGCCCCCGGTTCGGTGGCGGAGGCCGATTTCCTCCGCACGGCGCTGGCGCTCGCTAATATCCCGGGCGTCCAGAAATTCGAGCAGTTGCGGCAGGTCAGTCCCAAAAACGCCTACCGCTTCGGCTTCTCCATGGAGTTCGCCAACGAGGCCGCTTACACGGGCTATAACGAGCACCCGAACCACGTAGCCTTCGTCCGCGACCGCTGGGTGCCCGAGGTCGCGGCCTTCCTCGAAATCGACTACACGCCGCTCTGAAAAAGGCCAAAACTCGCCCGTCACGAAACCGTCGCCACGCTTGCAATCGGCACCATGTGTGGCTATGAGGAGCGCGCCTCGCGTCGGCCCCTAGGGCCCGTCGCTGCTGGGGAATAGTTCAACGGTAGAACTACGGACTCTGACTCCGTCAATCTTGGTTCGAATCCAGGTTCCCCAGCCAACCGCTTTCAGTAGCAAAATCAAGTAGATCCGGGCAGACGGCCGACGCTGCCGAGTTGTACGTGGATTGCTTATCTATATCGACGGCGATAGCTTTCCGGCAAGCAAATGGGGGCTAAGATGTTGAGGATGATCGCGTGCATGGTCACGCTGGCTGGTCTCATCGGACCGTCATTTGCTGACGATGCGAGAGAAGTGGCGCGTGAGAACGCTATGGAATCCATACAGGCCCAGATGTATGTCGCCTACATTTGTCGCCACGATGTAGGCGACGGTTTCTATCCGGCGGCCCAAACATCTGGACAACACACGTTAGCAAGCTTGGGAGAAAGCCCTGCTGACGCCAAGCTGCAGATCGACAAGTACGACAAATTCATCGTCGGTCGGGTCGCCAAGCAACCGGATAACGGCCTGATGAATGGCTTGAAAAGCCAGCAGTAGCGTCAGGCCTTCTGCACGGCCACGATCACTGGAACGCAACGCGCGGCGGCAGCTACAGCGGCTAGGGCGAAGGGAACGCATTGACTGCACCAACACATTGGGCGCGATAGCAGCAGACTATCGATCTTTGATAAGCTCGATCCGGGAGGCGAGCCCTGGAGGCGCCTCTTCCAGACGTGCCCTATCGTGTCGCGTCTGGTGCGTTGACGTTGGAGGATACTGATGAGCAAAATCCGCCATACGGCCATCATCATCGCCGCAATGCTCTTCGCCTCACCCGCCCTCGCCGGCACTTGCGCCGATGTGGCCGCCGCCTATGGCAAGGCGCTGGCGGCTGATCCTGCGTTGCCGCGGATGCTTGATGGGTGGGATGGCGCGTCGGGGATGCCGTTGATGTACATGTCGGATGATGGTGCCGTCACGGCCAACATCGCCTGCAATCCCGCTGGGGACGTGAATACCCTGCGCTTCGAGGTCGATTTCGGCGCGGGCGGTCAGGCGAAGGCGCTGGATTCGTTTGCGGGGGCTGCGCAGGCGTTTGCCACTGCTTTCGATCCGCAGGCGAAAACGGCGGATGCGGCGAAATCGGCTGCGGATACAGCCGTGAAGTCCGGCAAGGGCGCCGCGACGCTCCCTCTCGGCGCTGGCTATTCGGCCAACATGGACGCCCGCCAGGACGCCGACGGCAGCGGCAAGCTCCGGTTCTCCATCAAGCCGAATTGACCGGCGTCCTCTCCGCTGCTTTTCGTTTGCCTGACCGCGCGGTTTTTGATCAAAAAGGCGGAAGCGAGTAGCGGCTCGAGAGGCCGAAAGTGCTCGCGTGGTCAGGGAGAGAACAAGTGTCGGAGCAGGGTATTCGCGTCGCGGTCGGGCAGTTCCACGAGCTGAGCGACGAAAAATTGCGCTTTGCGGCCCAGATCGGGGTCAAGGGCATCCAGATGAACAATCCGACCCTGCCGGGCGACAAGCAGTGGGAGGAAAAGGATATCCGCGCGCTGGTCGACAAGGTCGAGGCCGCCGGCCTCGTTTTCGAGGCGATCGAGAACGTGCCAACGCATTTTTACAACAAGGCGATGCTCGGCCTGCCGGGCCGCGACGAGCAGATCGCCCACTACCAGCAAACGCTGCGCAATGTCGGTCGGGCGGGGGTGCCGATCCTCGGCCTCCACTTCATGCCCAATTCAGTATGGCGGACCGAACGCCGTTCGCCCGGCCGCGGCGGCGCCGGGAATACGCGTTTCGACATGGCGAAAGTCGAAGGCAAGGGCAAAGCCGAGTGGCGCCAGTACATGCCGACGACGCTCGGCCGGGCCGACTCGATGCCCGTTTTTGACGAAAGCGACGGCATCATCACCGCCGACATGATGTGGGACAATTACTGCTACTTCATGGATGCGGTGCTGCCGGTCGCCGAGGAAGCCGGCGTCAAGATCGCGCTCCATCCCGATGATCCGCCGGTGCCGATGCTCGGTGGTGTCGCCCGTATCTTCAAGGCAACCACCGATTTCAAGCGCGCTTACGAGCGGTACAAGAACAATCCGTCATGGGGTCTCGATCTCTGCCTCGGCTGCTGCTCCGAAATGCCCGGCGGCGCCGACAATGTGCGCGATATGGTCGAGTTCTTCGGGCCCAAAGGGCGGATTTTCTACGTCCACTTCCGCGACGTGCAGGGCACCGTGCCGAACTTCATCGAGTGCTTCATCGGCGAGGGCAACTACAACCCTGCCGAGATCATGACGCTACTGAGAAAATCCGGCTTCACCGGCTTCCTCCTCGACGACCACGTGCCGCACATGGATGACGACACCGACTGGAACCACCGCGGCCGCGCCCACGCGATTGGGTATATGCAGGGGTTATTGCGGATGGGCGAGGTGGCGTAGGCCACAACACGCTGCGGTCGTCGCGGCGGTCACCGCCCCACCGCTTCCGCGGCCTTCTCCGCCTTGATCTGCCCGACAAACCATTCCCGCGTTGCATCGACCGCCTCGAGCGCCAGCCGCACCGCTTCGTCGGCATCCCCGGCCCGGGCCGCGGCGATCAGCGCGCGGTGACCGCGCGAAATGGCGCCGAGATCGCGCGGACCGAAATGGCGGGCAGCGGGCGTGATCAGCGGCCAAGTACGATTGAGCGCATCCGACGCTTCGGGGTTCCCAGCCACATCGTCGATCTGTTCGAAGAACAGATCGTTGGCAATCCTGTGCTGTTCGATCGTTTCCGCCCGGTCCATGGCATCCTCGAACCGTTCGAGCTGATCGATGTCCGCGGACGTAGCCCGTTCGACAAAGCGCCGCACCAGCAGGGAGAGCAGAACTTTGCGCAGGTCGCAAAGATTGTTTAGCAGCTCCTCGTCAACGATGCGAACGCTGGCGCCGCGATTGGCGGGAATGGAGATTATCCCCTGGCTCTGGAGCTCGACCAGCGCCTGCCGCACCGGCATGGCGCTGGTGTTGTAACGCTTGGTCAGTTCCGCCACTTTTAGGCGCGCGCCGGGCGGAAAATGGCCGCTGCGGATATCGGCGCGCAGCACCATCAGCAGCCCCTGATACGTCAACTCGTCCCGTTGATGCTTGACCATTGCCACCTGAAAAAGCCGTTCAGGCAATGGAATAGCCGCATTTGGCGCATCGCGGCTAGTGAATTACTTCAGCGCGTCGCGCAGGTTGCCCTTGGCGGCCTTCAGCACCTTTTCGGCCTCTGGCGCCGACAGTGACTTCGTCAGCATCAACACGGCGAGCGAAATTCGCCCGCCGGCTTGCACCAAAGCGTCGCGGATGGCGGGAAGGGCGGCCCCAGTCAGTTCGGCCACCATCTTCTCTGCCCGCTCCTGCAGTTTGACGTTGGAGAGACGCATCTCGACCATCTTGCCGCGATAGACGTAGCCGAGCCGGATCATGATGCCGGTCGAGAGGGCGTTGAGCGCCACCTTCTGTGCCGTGCCGGCCTTCATACGGGTCGAGCCGGCGATGAATTCCGGCCCGGTATCAAGCAGGATCGGAATGTCGCTGACCTCGCCGAGCCGGCTTCCCGGATTGTTGAGAATGCCGACACCGAGCGCGCCCACAGCACGGGCGTAGTCGAGCGCCGCGATGGGGAACGGTGTACGGCCGCTGGCGGCGAGCGCCACCACGACGTCCTTGGGGCCCACGTCGAGATCGCGCAGCGCCTGTCGCGCCGCCTCGCGGTTGTCCTCCGCGCCTTCGACGGCCTTGAGTAGCGCCCGCTCGCCACCGGCCATCACCGGCACCGCCCGCTCATACGGCCAGTTGAAGGTCGGCGGCAGTTCGGCCGCATCCTGCGCCGCGATGCGGCCGGAAGTGCCGGCGCCGACATAGATCAGCCGGCCGCCATCGGCGAGCCGTGCTGCGGCCGCGTCGATCGCCTTGGCGATTGCCGGCCCGGCTGCCCGCACGGCCGCAATGGCGGCGAACTGTCCCTCGACAATGCCATCGACCAGATCCGCCGACGGCCAGTCCTCGATATCGGCGAAGCGGGGCGAGGCGGTTTCGGTAGTGGCCATGAAACAAAACTCCGGTGGTCGGCGAGAGGCGCGGACATTGGGACGCTTCGCAAGGCGAGGCAAGCATTTGACGGACTCTTTCGAAGGTGGAAGAGAACAGATCAGCCGCACGGAGTTTTGCGATGAATCTCGAAGCCCTCGCCGATCGGGCCTTTGCGCCCTCGCTGGAAAACATCGGGCAAAAGCGCATTCCCGGCGCCGTACTCGGCCTCGTCACACGCGATGGCACGAGGGCGGTGCGCGTCACTGGTTCAGCGCAGATCGTGCCCGCGACCCGGCCGATGACGCGCGACACCTGGTTCGACCTCGCCTCGCTCACCAAGGTGATTTTCACCACCACGGAAATCCTGAAACTGGCCGACAAGGGCCGCATCGATCTCGATGCGCCGCTGACCACGATCATCCCGGATCTGCGCCAATATGATGTGAATGCGGCCGAGAGGAAAATGACGTTCCGCCAATGCCTTGGCCACCAGACGCATCTGCCCGGCGTCGAGCCGATCTACACCTATGGGGCCGACCCGGCGACGCTGCGCGCGTTTGTTCTGCAGCGCGAATGGCGACCAAGTCCGCCGGTCTATTCCGACATCAATTTTATCCTCCTCGGCATCGCGCTCGAGCGGATTCGTGGTGCCGGCATCCGCGAGATGGTCGTGCCCGACGGATTGAGCTGGCTCCCCAACCCGGCAATCACGGCGGCGACGGAAAATTGTACCTGGCGTGGCCGCGTCATGGTCGGCGAAGTGCATGACGAAAACTGCTACGCACTGCAGGGCACCGGCCACGCCGGCCTCTTCGGCACCGTCGATGGCGTGCTCGATTTCGCCCGCGGCCTGCTCGATGGCACCGGCGCGCCGGAGAGCGTGTTGCATCTGATGCGGATGCGGATCGGTGGCGACCGCGCGCACGGGTGGGAGCTGCCGCATCCGGGCTGGTCGGGTGGCGATCACTGCTCATCGCAGACCATCGGCCATACCGGCTTCACCGGCACCGGCCTCTGGATCGATTTCGCGCGCGGCTTCGCCTGGACGCTGCTGACCAACCGCGTCCACCCCTCGCGCTTTACCGACAGCGGCATCTTTGCCCTCCGTGCAACAACAGGCGACATCGTCAACGCCGCCCTCGCCGGATGAAGGTTCGCCGCTACGAGGCGGGAGATTTCGCCGGCGTCGTCGCGCTGATGCGCGAAACCCTAGCGCTGCCGGGGATCGACGAGAAACTCGTATCCCGAGATTTCCTGCTCGCGCCAGGGTTTCGGCCCGAGCACCTGCTCGTGTCCGAGGAGGGGAGCACGTTGGCGGGCTTTGCACTCGTCCCGAGGCATGACCCGCTCGGCGCGCCAACCACCGGCTGGATAGCTGCATTCGGCGTTGCGCTGGCATTTCGGCGGCAAGGCATTGCGACCGGGCTGCTGACCCGCGCGCTTGCTGATATGCGCGCCGAAGGCATCGCGCGGGTCGACGTCGCCGATGTGCCGGTCCGCTACCTGCTGCCGGGCGTCGATCGGGCGACCTATCCGGGCGCCGCCGAGCTGCTGATCGGCAAGCTGGGCTTTACCCTGCGTGAGGAAGTGGCCTCGATGGGCCTCAAGCTTGATCGCGACTTCACCGTTGCTCCGGAAGCGCGGCCCGCCACGCTCGGCAAACTCCCCCTGATCCAGGATTTCTTCGCGGAGGGCTGGGGGCCCGGTTGGTGGGAGCACATCGAACGTTCGACCCTGCTGAAGCTCGCAGGCGACCCCGAACCGTCAGAGATCCTCGCGTGGTGGGAGAAGGGCAAGCCGCTCGGCGTCGCGCATTTCCGTGGCAATCGCTTCGGTCCGCTCGCTGTCGGCGAGGCCGTGCGGGGCAAAGGTATCGGTGCGGCATTAACGCTCGCAACGCTCGCGGCGATGAAGGCCGCCGGCTTCGCCGATGCCTATTTCCTCGTCGGGCGCGAGGAGGTGCAGCCGTTTTACACCCGGCTTGGATTTGCAGTGCTCAGGCGGTTCGAGAAACTGACGCTAAAACTCTGACGCTACTGCGCCCGCGCCCGGTGATCCGGTCCGACCTCGACCCATGCGGCAGGCGGCGGCTCATACCCCCGCGGCTTGACCAGCGACGGCAGTTCGCTGGTATCGAGGGCGAATTCGCGATGCCGTCGCTCGACCGCTGGAACCGCCGCGATCAGCCGTTGCGTGTAGGGATGCGACGGGCTCGCCAGCACCGATTTTGCATCGCCGATCTCGACAATTTCGCCGGCATACATCACGGCGATACGGTGCGCGATGCGTTCAACCACGGCCATGTCGTGCGAAATGAACAGGTAGGCGAGGCCGCGCTCTTCCTGGAGGCCGATCAAGAGGTCGAGCACCTGCGCCTGGATCGAGACATCGAGCGCCGACACAGGTTCGTCGAGCACCAGTATTTCCGGATCGATCATCAGCGCTCGGGCGATAGCGAGACGCTGCCGCTGGCCACCGGAAAACTCGTGCGGATAGCGCGACAGGCTGTCGTCGGGCAGCCCCACGCGCTGCAGGAGCCTGCGCATCCGGTCTCGTAGGCTTTCGTCGTGCCGAAGGCCGTCCGCTATCGCCGGCTCGGCCATCAGGCTTTCAACATTGAGCCGCGGATTGAGCGAGGCGAACGGGTCCTGGAACACCATCTGCACGGGGCGCCGATGGCCCTTCGTATCGAGCACGATGTCGCCGCGCGACGGCTGGGCGAGCCCGAGCAGCGCCCGCGCTGTGGTTGATTTGCCCGAGCCGCTTTCGCCGACGATGGCAAGCGTCTCGCCCGCCCGCAGCTCGAAATCCGCACCCTCGACCGCGTGCACCGAGCCCGGCGACCGCCGCATCAACCCGCCGCCGACCGGGAATCGCACCACCAGATCGCGTGCGGTCAGGATGGGCGCGGCCGTAGCAGCGGCCGGTGTCTCTACCCGCACTGCGCTGCCGCCGGTGAAATGCGGCACCGCCTTGAGCAGGTGCTTCGTATAAGGATGTTGCGGCGCGTCGAGGACTTGCGCCAGCTCGCCTTGCTCCACAGCAACGCCTTGCTGCATCACCAGAATCTTGTCGGCCACCTCAGCCACGAGGCCGATGTCGTGGGTGATGAAGATCATCGCCATGCCGAGTTCACGCTTGAGCTCGGCGAGGAGAGCCATGATCTGTGCCTGCACCGTCACGTCGAGCGCCGTTGTCGGCTCGTCGGCGATCAGCAGGCGCGGATTGCAGGCCAGCGCCATCGCGATCATGACCCGCTGCCGCATGCCGCCCGACAGCTCATGCGGATAGTTTTGCAGCCGCCGCGCCGCGTCCGGAATACGCACGCGCTCGAGGATGCCCTTTGCTGCCGCCATCGCTGCCGCACCGCGCAACCCCTGATGCAGCCGGAACGCCTCGGCGATCTGTGTGCCCACCCGCTTGACAGGATTTAGCGAGGTCATCGGCTCCTGAAAGATCATGCCGATTTCGTCGCCGCGGATATGCTGAAGGTCGCGCTCCTGCGCGCCCGCAAGGTCGACCGTCCGGCCGTTGGCAAACGTGAAATAGATGCGCCCGCTAGAAATCTTGCCGCCGCCGAAGTCGATCAGCCGGTTAATCGACAGCGCCGTCACCGACTTGCCCGAGCCGCTCTCGCCGACAATGGCAAGGGTCTCGCCGGCCGCGAGGTCGAAACTGACGCCATGCACCACCTCGGTTTTGCCGAAGCCGACATGCAGGTTTTTTACCGACAGCAGGTTCGTCATGCCTGCCTCGTCAGGCTACGCGGATCGACGATGTCGCGTAGCGCATCGCCGAAGAGATTGAAGCCCAGGATGCCGAACATCACCGTCAGGCCCGGAAAGATCATCAACCAGGGTGCCGTTTCCATCAAATTCTTGCTGTCGGAAAGCATCAGGCCGAGCGACGGGTCGGGCGGTTGCGTGCCGAGCCCGAGAAAGCTCAGCGCAGCTTCGGTGAGCAACGCCCAGGCCAGCGCCAGCGTCACCTGCACCGTCAGCGGCGCCACGAGATTGAGCAGCAGATGGCGGGTCAGGATGTAGCTTTCGGATGAGCCGAAAGTCCGGGCCGCCTCTACGAATTCCCGCGATTTCAGCGACAGCGCCGGGCCGCGTGCCACACGCGCGAAAATCGGCGTGTAGACGATGGCGATGGCGATGATCGAGGTCACGGTGCCCGGGCCGAACACCGCGACGACGAGCAGGGCGAGGAGGATCGCCGGGAACGCCAGCAGAATGTCCATCAGACGCATCAGCGACGCATCCCACCAGCTTCCCCACCAGGCGCTGAGGAGGCCAATCAGCGTGCCGGCCAGCGAGGCGATGGCTACGGAGCAGAAGGCGACGATGAAGGATTGGCGGATGCCCACCATCAGCCGACTCAGCACGTCGCGGCCGAAGAGGTCGGTGCCCATCCAGTAGGTCGCGTCGGGTGCATGCAGCCGGTTGATGCGATCCTGCGCGATCGGATCGTGCGGCACGAGGCCCACGGCGCTGGCCAGAGCCAGCAGCAGGTAGACGAGAATGATGACGCCGCCGATCCGGCCGCTCGGATGGCTGGCGATTGCGCGCAACAACCTCATCGCGACCGCCCCAGCCGCACGCGCGGATCGAGCACCGCATAGGCGAGATCGACCAGGAGGTTCAGCACCATGAAATTGAGCGCGACGAACAGCACGGCGCCTTCGACCAGCGCGTAGTCGCGTTGCGTGATCGCCTCGAGTGTTAGCCGGCCGACGCCGGGGAGGGCAAAGATCTGCTCAACGATCACCGCGCCGCCGAGCAGGTAGCCGAATTCGAGACCGGAAAGCGTGACGACCGGAATCAGCGCATTGGGCAGCGCGTGGCGCCAGATGACGTCGCGGGCCGGGGCGCCCTTGGACCGGGCGGTGCGCACATAATCGTCGTTGAGCACGTCGAGCATCGACGAGCGGGTGATGCGGGTGACCGAGGCGGCAAAAGCAAAGCCGAGCACCACCGCAGGCAGCAGCATCTGCAGAATGTTGCCGATCGGATCGACGGTGAGGGGGATGAAATTGCCCATCGCCGGCAACTCGCCAAACCCCATCGACAGGATAAGGATCAACAGCAGGGCGAGCACGAAGCTCGGCGTCGACTGGCCGAGCATGGCGATGATGCGCACGACAAGATCGGAAGCGCGGCCATTGCGCGTGGCAGCAAACACGCCGGCCGGAATACCCACTGCGAGGCCGACCACCATCGCCAATATCGACAGTTCGAGCGTCAGCGGAAAGCGCGACAGGATCACCTCAAGCACCGGCTTACCATAGGTGACCGAGACGCCAAGATCGCCGTGGAAGAGGCCAGCGATCCATCGGCCATATTGGATGATCCAAGGCTGGTCGATGCCGAAGTAGGCGGCGAGTGAAGCCCTCTGCGCATCGGTGAGCAGCCCCGCTTCGGTGCCGAGCATGGCGGTGATGGCATCGCCCGGCACGAGCCGGATCGCGAGGAACACCACGACCGAGACGCCAAAGAGAATGATCGGAAACGTGAGCAGCCGCTGGGCGATGTAGTTCATGGGCTCGCAATAGGCAGGCGATCCGGCGCGTCGTCAAGCCGACGCGGGGGGCACTTTGACCGCCGTCCGGTGTTAAGGCCGTATCGCGTTATGCAACCCAGATATCGGACCGGCCGCGTACACTGAACGTAAAGGCCTCAGGGCCGACCCGCGGTGTGAAAGAGATAGCCAACGAGCATCCATCGTCAAAAGCCAAGAGCAAGTCGTCGTCAACAATCCTCACGTCCAAGAGGATAGTGGCTATTCGGTCGCAAAGCCGATTTCTGAAGCTCTCGTCACCCGGGCGAGCTGTGAATCCGTCGCCTGTAACCTCTATTTCACTGAAGACCGTAAAACCTGAGCCGTCAAAATGGAGCTGCCAGTAATCCTGCACAAAAGTGACACTGCTCAGTTGCTCGCCGACGAGCAACTGAGCAGCCAAAATGAGCGGCAGCGACATAACTCGAGCCGAGTAGCCTCGTCTACTTCGTCACCGTCACCTTGCTCAGCCCGAAGATGGAACCCGCCGGTGTCGGCACAAACCCGGACACATTCTTCTGCTGCGCCGTGTAGTTGTTGGCGGCGTACAGCCAGATCCAGGGCGACATTTCAGCGAGATGCTGTTCGAACTGGGTGAAGATCGCCTTGCGCTTGGCCGGGTCGGTTTCGGCGCGGCCCTGTTGCATCAGGCTGTCGAGCGTGTCGTCGACGTAGTTCGAAACCTTCAGCAGATTGCCGGTCTTGGTCCAGTAGCGGACATACATGGTGTAGGGGTCGGCCCGCCCGCCGTTCTCGGCGACAGCCATGTCGAAATCGCCCTTGAGCCAGCGATCGACGTAGACGTTGAGTTCCATCATCTGAATGTTGAGCTTGATGCCGATGGCGGCGAGCTGACTCTGCAGCACCTGCGCGTCGGAAGCCGCAGTCGGGGGTTCGCCCGTTGCGCCGATTACAGTCGCCGAGAAGCCATCGGGGAAACCGGCCTGCTTCATCAGGTCCTTGGCCTTGGCCACGTCCTGCTTGTAGCAGAACAGCGTCGAGGGATCGGAGGCGAAGGCAGGGCTGGTCAGCGGGCCGGTTACCTTGCCTTCACTGAGCGAGGAGGTATCAAGCACCGCCTGCCGGTCGACGGCACATGAAATCGCCTGCCGCACCTGGAGATTATCCATTGGCTTGCGCGACGGATTGAGCTGCAGCACGTGATAGTTGAGGCCGGGCTCGCGGTTGAGCTGGAGCTTTGGTTCCTTTGCGAAAAGCTGCGCCACCAAGGGATCATTGATCAGGGCAAAGTCCGTCTTGCCGGCGCGCATCGAGGCGAGGATCGCGGTTTCGTCGGGCAGCACGGAAATGTCGATCTCATCGACGCCCGTCTTGCCGCCGGCCCAGCCCGAGTTTGCGACCAGCACTTCCTTGGAATTGGGGTCCCACTCCTTGAGCTCGAACGGGCCCGAGCCGATGGCCTTGGTGCCGATCGTGTCGGCGGCTATCGCGGCGGCCGGGACGATCGCGGCGTTGACGCTGGTCATGGCGCTGAGGATCGGCACGTCCGGCTGCGACAGGTTGAAGACCACCGTGCTCGCATCGGGGGTATCGATCGAAGCGATGGAGAGGAAATTCGACCGGCTGGAGGCCGCTGTCTTCTCATCGAGGATACGCTCGAACGACGCCTTCACGTCGGCCGGCGTCACCGCGGTGCCATCGGAGAATTTTGCCTTGGGGTCGAGCTTGAAGGTCAGCGTCTTGGCATCGGGCGAGAACGACCAGCTCAGGGCAATCGCGGGAATAGTGTTGAGGCTCGGATCCGACCGCACCAGCGGCTCGTAGATCAGCTCGAGCAGGCGAATCGAGGAGAACGCGGTCTGCTTGTGTGGATCGAGACCAGTGGCATCCTGCGACCAGGCCATGTTGAGCGTCGTCGCCTTCGCGGTGGTGGAGGTCAGCGCCGTCGCGGTGATGAGCGAAGCCGTCAATGCGAGCCCGGCGAGGGCCGTCCTTGTCAAACGCCAGTCCATCGTTCTCTCCATTTTCCCTTTTGTTGCGCTTTAGGGCGCTTTTGCTTCACAAATTTCGATATCAGGCGGCAGCTTTGGCGAGCCGGCCGCCGCGCATCGGCTCCGGCACGCCGGTGGTCTCCGGAAACGAAATCGGCAGCCCGAGCAGCGTGCGAACCGCCATGAAGGCGAACGCCTGCGCTTCGAGCCCGTCGCCGTCCGCGCCAATGGATTCAATGGGTTGCACCTTGCCGGGCAGCAGCTCCGCCAGCATTTTCATCAGCGTCGCATTGTGCCGCCCGCCGCCGGTAATCAGCCATTGCGCCGGCGTCTTGGGCAGATGATCGATCGATTTTGCGATGACGTGTGCAGTGAAGGCGGTCAGCGTCGCCGCGCCTTCTTCGAGCGACAGACCTTCGACAGCCTTCGCCGAAAAATCCTGCCGATCCAGTGACTTGGGCGGCTTGCGCGCGAAGAACGGGTTGTCGAGTAGCACATCCAGAATATGCCGGTTTGTGCTCCCGCGCGCCGCGATGGCGCCGTTGGCGTCGTAGCTTTTGCCTGTATGCTGCTGCACCCAGTCATCGATAAGCGCGTTGCCGGGGCCGGTGTCGAAGGCCAGCATCTCGTCGCCATCGACATAGGTGATGTTCGACACGCCGCCGATATTGACGAACACCGCCGGCTGGTCGGTGCCACGGGCCAGCGCCCGATGATAGACCGGCGCGAACGGAGCACCCTCGCCGCCGGCCGCCACGTCGTTGCTGCGGAAGTCGAATACCGTATCGATGCCAAGGGCTTGGGCCATCCGGTCGCCATCGCCGAGCTGCTTGGTGAAGCGCCGCTCGGGCCGATGTATCAGCGTATGGCCATGAAAGCCGATGACGTCGATCTGCCGCCTATCGGCTGGCAATGTCTCAAGGTAAGTGCGAACTGCCTCGATGTGCCGGTCGGTCAGCTCGCGCTCCAGCGCCGTAGCATCGCGGTCGGGGTTGCGGATCGCGTCGGCTAGCCGGGCTCGCGTCTCGGCGGAGTAGGGCGAGGTCATCGCCCCGGCGGTCCACGGCACGCGTTCGCCATCGGTCTCGATCGCCGCGACGTCGATGCCGTCCATCGAGGTGCCGCTCATGAGCCCGATAGCCCGGAAAATCTTGCTGCTCATCGTCCGGCCAATCGAAATAACGTTATATCCACTCACGACTATTCGCCAACTTGAACCCAGGCACAAGTGGCTTTGGCGCGACCCGGGCAGCAAGCGTGTTGCACAGGCGTCACGCATGCTTTAGCCTTGTTTTTGACACAGGAAAAACTGTCATCGGGCGCGCGCGGCCAAGGCCGCGCCGGCGACCGGGCAGATCGGAGAAAAAGTGACCGACAGAGATCGGTCCGCCGAGCCGGTGACGCCGACAGGCGCATCGGTGGTTCACGCGCCGGAGCGCCCCTCGGGCGCGACCGGAACGGAACGGCGGACCACGAGCGCCTCCTTACCATCACGCCGGCCGCGCGGCCCCGTCTACGCCGCCCTCGACCTCGGCACCAACAATTGCCGCCTGCTGATCGCCCGCCCGCACGAAAAAAGCTTTCGCGTGTTGGACGGCTTTACCCGCATCGTGCGCCTCGGCGAGGGCCTGTCGACAACCGGACGGCTGAGCGACGCGGCGATGGACCGCACCATTGAGGCCCTGCGCCTTTGCCGCAACAAGCTCCGCGAGCACGAGCCGATGCGGGCCCGGCTGATCGCCACCGAAGCCTGCCGCTCGGCCAGCAACGGCCAGGAATTCCTCAATCGGGTCGAGGCGGAGCTTGGCATCGTGCTCGAAATCGTCGATCGGCGCACCGAGGCGGAACTTGCGGTGACGGGCTGCGCCGACCTCATCGAAGAAGGCACAGATGGCGCGCTGATGTTCGACATCGGCGGCGGCTCTTCGGAACTCGCCTGGCTCGATTTCCGCGGCGGCCGACCGAAGCGGCAGGGCCGCATGGCGGCTTCGATTCGGTCATGGCAATCGCTGCCCGTCGGCGTTGTCTCGATCGCCGAGCGTTTTGGCGGGATCGACGTGACCCACGAGAGTTTCGAGGCGATGGTCGATCACGTCGCCCAGCACCTCCGCGAATTTCGCGGGCGCCAGAAACTGCGGCAGATGATCGACGACCACGCCGTTCATCTGATTGGCACCTCCGGCACGGTGACGACGCTCGCGGGCCTCCATCTCGGCCTGGAGCGTTACGAGCGGCAAAAAGTCGACGGCCTTTGGATGACCTCTGACCAGGTCGATGCAACGATCGCAGCGCTGCTCGGCATGAGTTTTGACCGCCGCGTCAGCCATCCTTGCATCGGCCGCGATCGCGCCGATCTGGTGCTGCCCGGCTGCGCGATCTTCGAGGCGATCCGCCGCGAATGGCCGACGAGTCGTGTCCGCGTCGCCGATCGCGGCCTGCGGGAAGGCATCCTGATCTCGTTGATGGACGCTGATCGGACCGTTGGGTCGCCATCCGCCAGGGTGGTGTCCCATGGCTAAGGCACCCACCGGCGGCAGCGGGCGACAGGCCGACAAGGGTCTAAAAGTTCGGGTCAAGACATCCAAGGGCCGCAAGATCGGCTCGACGCTCTGGCTGCAGCGCCAGCTCAACGATCCTTATGTCGCCAAGGCAAAAGCCGAGGGGTATCGCTCGCGGGCGGCCTTCAAACTCATCGAGCTCGACCAGCGCTACAAGCTTTTGCACAAAGGCCAGCGAGTGGTTGATCTCGGCGCGGCGCCGGGCGGCTGGGCGCAGGTCGCCGCGAAGGCCGTTGGCTCGACCGAAGAGCATCCGTTGATCGTGGGTATCGACTATCTCGACATGGACCCCATCTCTGGCGTGATCCTGTTGAAGAAGGACTTTACCGAGGACGACGCGCCCCAAATGTTGATCGATGCGCTCGGCGGCCACAAGGCTGACCTCGTGCTCTCCGACATGGCCTCACCGACCACCGGCCACCGCGCTACCGATCATCTACGGATCATGCATCTGGTCGAGATCGCCGCCGACTTTGCGATCCAGATTCTGGCGCCGGGTGGCAGCTTCGTCGCCAAGGTGTTTCAGGGCGGCACCGAGCACGAACTGCTGGCGATCCTGAAACGCCACTTCGCCTCGACCTTCCACGCCAAGCCGCCGGCCAGCCGGCAGGGCTCGGCCGAAACCTATCTGGTGGCGAAGGGTTTCAGGCCGTCGGCGTCAGACGAGGACTAGAGCAAGGCTGGGAGCGGGCGCTACTCGGCTGCCGATGTTCTCGCCGGTGCGCCGTGCCCCGTGAGGTGTGAGCCAGCACCTTTCGACAACCGGAAGAACATCATCGTCGAAACCAGCGCCACCGCTGCGATTGCGTAGAACGCGAGGTGGAAATCCATGAGCACGGGTTCGCCCCCATGCGTTAGGCGCACGCCTTCGAGTACGCCACCGCCCAAAGCTACGCCGAACGCCAGGGAAAGCTGGATGGCGACCTGGCTGATCGCGGTCGCTTGCCCTGCGTCCTTGTCGTCGATGTCGGCGAACGTGAACGCATTGGTGCCCGTCCAGAAGATCGACTGGAAGAAGCCTGTAATGACCAGCAGCGCCAGCATCAAGGGCAGGGGGGTGGTGGGCGTATAGAGGCCCATCGCCATGACGCCGAGGACGGTTACGAAGGTCGAGACAATCAGGCTTGTACGAAACCCAAGCTTCTCAAAGATCGCCTCGGAGACGAATTTGGCGGCAAACGATCCGACCGCTGTCGCAAACGTTATCGAGCCGCTCTGAAACGGGCTGAGGCCGAACGTCAATTGCAGCATCAACGGAAACAGGAACGGCATTGCGCCGGTGCCAAGCCGGAAGAAAGTGCCAGCGACGACGGTTAGGCGGAACAGCGGGAACCGGAATGTCCTGAGATCAAGGATCGGGTATTCGGTTCGCTTGGCGTGGCGCAGATAGGCGAACCAGGCGATTGTGCCGACGATCAGCGCGGCGATGCCGAAGCTGAAAGGCAGGGCGGGAAGCGTCAGCACAGAAATGCCGAACACCCAGCCGGCGAAGGCCGTGCCGGTCAGGAAAAATCCGGGAAAATCCATGCGCCGCGGCGCATTACGCTGCCAGTCCGGCAACAGCCAGGTCACCAGCACGATGCCGATGAGGCCGATCGGCACGTTGATGAGGAAGATCCAGTGCCAGCTCGCATAGGTAGTGATGAAACCGCCAACCGGCGGTCCGACTATCGGGCCGATAAGGCCGGGGATGCTGAGCCAAGCCATCGCACTCACCAGTTGGCTGCGCGGCGTAACGCGGACCAGCACCAGCCGGGCAACGGGCGTCATCATCGCGCCGCCCAGCCCCTGCAACAGCCGCGACAGCACGAAGGTCAGCAGCGAATCCGAGGCGGCGCAAGCGATCGAGCCAAGAATGAAGACCAGTATGGCGCCTCGAAAAACGTTTCGTGCGCCCCAGCGGTCGGCCATCCACGCCGATATCGGGATGAAGATGGCGAGCGCCACGAGATAGGCGGTAAGCGCCAGCTTGAGCGCAATCGGGTCCGTGTGGATATCGGCTGCGATGGCGGCGAGCGACGTCGCGATGACCGTCGAGTCCATGTTCTCCATGAACAGCGAGACGGCGAGGATGATGGGAACCAGCGTCGGGCCGTGATGCGTCCGCTCCGACGCGCCGGCGGTCATTCCTTAGCCATCGCCGGCGCGCGGTGGCCGGAAACCTCGGCGCCCGCATCCTGCGGCAGCCGGAAGAACGTGAAGGTCGAGAGCACCGAGATGAGGGCCACGACGAAGAACGCGATGTGAAAATCGCCAAGGGTGATGCCCTTGCCGTGGAACTGGCCGGCGATGTCGAGCACGGCGCCCGCCACCGCGACACCGGTCGCCAGCGAAATCTGCTGCGCCACCGAATTGATGGCCGTCGCCTGGCTGCTGTCCGCCTCGTCGATATCCGAGAACACCAGCGCGTTCAGGCCGGTAAAGCACGTCGAGCGGATGACGCCGCCGATGAGCAGGCACCCCATGATCAGCCATTGCGGCGTGTCGGGGTTGAAAAGCCCGTTGACGGCGATGAACAACGACGAGACCAGGGCGCCAATGCCAAGCACATTGCGGAAGCCAAAGCGCTTGAAGACGCGCTGCACGCCAAATTTCGACGACAGCGCGCCGATGGCGGTCACGAAGGTAATCATGCCCGACTGGAACGGCGATAAGCCGAAGCCGAGCTGCAGCATCAAAGGCAGCAAAAAGGGTATCGCCCCGATGCCGATACGGAAGTTCGACGCCCCCAGAATGCCGGCGCGGAACAACGGATAACGCAGCATTTTAGGGTCGAGCAGCGGATATTTCGCGCGCTTGGCGTGCCAGAGGTAAATCACAGCCGAGAGCGCGCCGATGGCGATGGTGATGTAGCCGTACCAGATCGGCAGCGCTGGCAGGCTGATCACCGACATGCCGAACACGACGCCGGTAAAGGCGATGCTGGAGAGGACAAAGCCCGGAAAATCCAGCGGTCTTGGACTTCGTGGCTCGCCCTCCGGCAGGAACTTGGTGACGAGGATAATGCCGAGAACGCTGATCGGCACGTTGATCCAGAAGACCCAGTGCCAACTCAGAAAGGTGGTTAGAAAACCGCCGAGCGGCGGGCCCATGATCGGTCCGAGCAGCGCCGGGATCGTCAACCAGGCCATGGCGTTCACCAGCTCGCTACGTGGCGTGCCCCGTACCAGCAGCAGACGCCCGACCGGCGTCATCATCGAGCCGCCGATGCCTTGGAAGAAGCGCGAAAACACGAACGACTGGATGGAATTTGAGAACCCGCAGGCGACCGAGCCGATAACGAACACGACGATCGCCAGCCGAAAAATGTTCTTTGCACCGAACCGGTCGGACATCCAGCCGCTGATCGGGATGAAGATGGCGAGCGCGACAAGGTAGGAAGTGACGGCTAGCTTCAGCGCCACGGGCGACGTACCGATATCCTGGGCGATCGCTGGCAGCGAGGTCGCAATCACCGTGGAGTCCATCTGTTCCATGAACAGAGCGACCGCCAGAATGAGGGGTGTGATCGGTATCACTTTAAATCCGGGAGACTCGCGGCAAGACAGGCGCACCGCTTGAGCGTCGAGGGCGGCATAATCCTGTCCCTAACCACTGGCAACCCATAAACATAGTTCGCTTACTAACTTGTAATGAAAGGCAAACGCATTCCGTTGCACTTGGGTGGGAATGCAGTTCGCGGCGATAGAAGTCCTGGAGCGGTGGTTGTCGAACCTCCGGCACTAAGGCTACGCTTCTCGCCTAAGATAAAATACCGAGGGAATGATGACGAACGCTAGACATGCCGGGCTTTCGCCCGAGCGCCTCAACTTGCTCGATCGCGTGCTGAAGGAGAAGTTCGTCGATGCGGGCGAACTGCCCGGAACGCTGATCCAGGTCTACCGGCGCGGCGAAATCGTCCATACGGGCATGTCCGGCATGATGGACATCGAGCGGAAGAAGGCGATTCGGGAGGATGCGATCTTCCGCATTTACTCGATGAGCAAGCCGATCACGGCCGTCGCCCTGATGATGTTGGTCGAGGAAGGGCGGATCGCGCTTTACGACGACGTCGCCGATCACATTCCGTCCTGGAAAGACCTTGGCGTCCTCGTTGGCGGCAGGTTGGGCGATTTTCGCACTCGCGCCCCCGACCGCCCAATGAAGGTCATTGACCTTTGCACCCACACGTCCGGCCTCACCTATTCGTGGATGAAGAACAGCAATCTCGATGCCGCCTATGAAGAACTGGTGCTGCATGAGCCGCACACCGAGGGCGGCCTCGACGGCATGATCGATCATCTGTCGCGGCTGCCGCTGGAGTTCTCGCCCGGCACGGCCTGGAACTATTCGATATCGATGGATGTGATGGGCTATCTCGTCCAAAAGCTCTCAGGCATGAGTTTTGGCGAGTTCCTGCGCACGCGCTTGTTCGAGCCGCTTGGCATGGCGGACACGGGCTTCTTCGTCCCTGCGAACAAACTCGACCGGTTCGTATCTTGCTACGAGCCCAAGCCCGGCAAGCCCTTGACGCTTGAGGACGACAGCCAAAACAGCAGCAGGTACGCTGCGCCGCCCAAGCTCGAGTCGGGCGGCGGCGGTCTCGTGTCCAGCCTCGCCGACTACATGCGTTTCAGCCGAATGCTGCTTAACGGCGGCACCCTTGATGGTGTCCGTATTCTCAGCCCGAAGACTGCCGCATTGTTCGGCGTCAACTTTCTGCCAGGCGGCAAAGAAGTACCCGCAATGATGCTGCCGGCGCAAACCGATGATCTGGGCCTTGGCGGTTGCGGATTCTCGCTCGCCGGTGGGGTGGTCACCAACCTTGGCAACCGTCAGACGCCGGGCTCTGTCGGCGAATATTTCTGGTCGGGCGCCGCGGCGACGAATTTCTGGATCGATCCGGAAGAGGATCTGGCTGTCGTCTTCATGACCCAGCTCGTGGGCTGGGACGCCAAGAAGTTCTTCCCCATTCAGCGGCTGCTGCGCACCTTGGTCTATTCGGCGTTCACCGAGAACAACGGCTGAGTGGCAGCAGCACCGCGCCCTTTGCATTTTCCTGCGCCGATGCTAAGGACCCTCGCCAACCCGCAAGCGGCCTTGAGTCTCCCTCAAGATCGTGAAGAGCGGGCTTCCGTTATTTCTGAACCGTTCGGAAGGAAGGGACCAATCCCTTGGCCAAGATCATCACCTCCATAACCGGCGATGCCGCGCTGACCTTCGATGACGTGCTGCTGCAGCCGGCGCGATCCGACATTTTGCCGACCGAAGCCGATGTCCGCACCCGCGTGACCAAGGACATCGAGCTCAACATCCCGATCCTCTCCTCGGCGATGGATACGGTGACCGAGGCGAACATGGCGATCGCCATGGCGCAGGCTGGCGGGCTTGGCGTCATCCACCGCAATCTCGAACCGGACCAGCAGGCCGAACAGGTGCGGCAGGTAAAATCGTTTGAAAGCGGCATGGTGGTCAATCCGATCACCATCGGCCCGGAAGCCACACTGGCCGACGCCTTGGCGCTGATGCGCGCAAACCGCATTTCCGGCATCCCGGTGGTTGCCAATGGCGGCGCCGGCGGCCGCGCTACGGGCCGGTTGGTCGGTATTCTCACCAATCGTGACGTGCGCTTCGCCAGCGACGAGCGGCAGACCATCGCCGAACTGATGACGCACGAAGGTCTGATAACCGTCCGCGACGGCGTGTCGAAGGAAGATGCTAAGCGGCTTCTGCATCAGCACCGCATCGAAAAGCTGCTTGTTGTGGATGATCAGGGCCAGTGCGTCGGTCTCATCACCGTGAAAGACATCGAGAAAGCGCAGCTCAATCCGCAGGCGATCAAGGATGCGGCGGGCCGGCTCCGCGTCGCGGCGGCCTCGACGGTCGGCGACAAGGGCTATGAGCGCTCGATGGCGCTGATCGCTGCTGGCGTCGACCTCTTGGTGATCGACACGGCGCACGGCCATTCGGTGCGCGTGTCCGAGGCGGTGGAGCGGGTGAAGCGCGAGAGCAATTCGACGCGCATCGTCGCCGGCAACGTCGCGACGGCTGAAGCCGTCAAGGCGCTGATCGATGCGGGGGCCGACTCCATCAAGGTCGGCATCGGTCCCGGTTCGATCTGCACCACGCGCATGGTTGCGGGTGTCGGTGTCCCGCAGCTCGCGGCCGTGATGGCGTGCGCCGAGGAAGCCGACAAGCAGGGCGTCCCCGTGATTGCCGATGGCGGTATCAAGTTCTCGGGCGATCTGGCCAAGGCGCTGGCCGGTGGCGCGTCCTGCGCGATGATCGGCTCGCTGCTGGCGGGCACCGACGAAAGCCCCGGCGAGGTCTACCTATACCAGGGCCGATCCTACAAATCCTACCGTGGTATGGGTTCGGTTGGCGCAATGGCCCGCGGCTCGGCCGATCGATATTTCCAGCAGGAAGTGACTGATTCTCTGAAATTGGTGCCGGAAGGCATCGAGGGGCAGGTGCCCTATAAGGGGTCGGCCGGCAATGTGCTGCATCAGCTCGCCGGCGGCCTCCGCGCCGCCATGGGCTATACTGGCGCACACAATCTGCAGGATTTTCGCGACAACGCCGTGTTCGTGAAGATCTCTGGCGCCGGGCTCAGCGAAAGCCACGTCCACGACGTTTCCATCACCCGCGAGAGCCCGAACTACCGTGGCGGAAACTGATCACCCGCTGCCCAATGGGCTGAGATATGTCGGCTGGTCGGTGACGGTCGCAGCCGTCGCCGTCTATGCCATCATGCTATTCGCGGCGCTGCCGCATCTTGCGCAACTGACGCGTGGCGAGCCGGTGTTCGATCTCCGGCCGCTCGGTTACGATTTCCCGACAGCCGAGGAACTCGTGACGCGTCTCGGCGCGGATGGTGCCATCTACTATGAGAACGTGCAGCACCGGCTGGGATCGATCTTTCCCGTGTTGTTCTGCCTCGCGCTGCTCTACTGGCTGATCATGGCCGCCCGCCGCTGGCAGGGACATGGTCTGCCGCTCGGAAGTCCCGTGCTCGGCGCCATTCTCGCCACCGCCGTCATCGCGAGCGCGGCGGCGCTTGGAGAGAACGCCGCAGTGTCGCGGATGCTGGCGGCGGGGGTCAAAGGGCTGACGCCGGGCATGGTAGATAATGCCAACCTCTTCACGCTGGGGAAAACCTTCTTCACCACTGTCAGCCTTCTGGCACTGATCGTGCTCGCGCTCGGCCCTTGGGTTGCCGACTTGTCGCGGCGGTCGAAGCGATGAGTATCAACGCTCTGTTGATTTTGCTCGCCGTATGGGTGCAGGGCGCTATCGCCCTGACGCTGCTCTGGATAATGGGCAGCATCAGGGTGCCCCTCGTAGCTAACGGCAAGATCAAGATCGCCGAGATGGCGCTGTCACGCGAGCCTTGGCCTGAGCGGGAGAAGCGCGTTTCCAATGCCTTCGACAACCAGTTTCAATTGCCGGTGCTGTTTTTCGTTGCAGCCGGGGTGGCACTATTCCTCATCCCCAGCGCGTTCGAAGTGGTACTGGCCTGGCTGTTCGTGCTGTCGCGCATAGCGCATGCCACCATCCATGCCAGCCGCAACAATGTCGTTCACCGCTTCTGGGCTTACGTCTTAGGCTTTGCGGTGCTGATTGCCTTCTGGCTCGATCTGTTGGTTCGGCTGCTAGTCACTGCCACTCACATGAGCGCCTGATATGCGGCTACCCGGACGCCTCGCAGCAGCGATTGAAATACTTGGCGATGTTGAGACCCGGCATCGCCCGGTCAGCGAAGCGTTGAAGGGCTGGGGCATCAACAACCGCTTCGCCGGCGCCGGCGACCGGGCCGCGATCGGCAACCTCGTTTACGACGCGCTGCGCCGTCGCGCGTCGCATGCTTTTGCCATGGGCGACGATACGCCGAGGGCCCTTGTCCTCAGTGTAGCCGTGCGGGATTGGGGCGAGACACCGGACAGCCTCACGGTGGCGTTTGCCGAAGATTCTCACGCGCCCGCCGCGCTGACGTCCGACGAAATAGCGCACCTCTCGGCGGCGCACCCTCTTGCCGGCGCGCCGGATCATGTGCTGGCCGACCTGCCCGAATGGACCGCGGGCCGGCTGGCTGAAAACTTCGGTACAGGCTGGGTGGCAGAGGGGCAGGCGATGACCGGCCGGCCGCCGCTCGATCTGCGTGTCAACACACTGAAATCGAGCCGCGACCGCGTGTTGAAGAGTCTGTCTCGCCTCACACCGAACGACACGAGCATTTCCCCGGTGGGCATCCGGTTTCCGGCCGGACCGCGCGACGCCCGCACGCCGAACGTGCAGGTCGACGAGGGGTACCTAAAAGGCTGGTTCGAGGTACAGGATCAGGGGAGCCAGATCGTATCCGCGCTCACTGGCGCGGCCCCTGGCGAGCAGATCCTCGATCTCTGCGCTGGGGCAGGGGGAAAAACCCTGGCGATGGCTGCTGCCATGCAGAACAAGGGGCAGATTTTCGCCTATGACAGCGACCGCAATCGGCTCGCCCCGATCTACGATCGCCTGAAACGCAACGGCGCGCGCAATGCGCAAGTCCGGCCGCCCGGCAAGGGCGCGCTCGATGACCTCGCTGGCAAAATGGACCGCGTCGTGATCGATGCGCCCTGTACGGGCTCAGGCACGTGGCGGCGCCGGCCCGATGCCAAGTGGAAGCTTACGGCTGAACAGGTAGCCCAGCGCGTCGGCGAACAGGCGGCGCTGCTGGCTGAGGCCGTGCGCTATCTCAAGCCGGGCGGCACGCTGATCTACATCACATGCTCGATCCTGACGGATGAAAACCAGAACCAGATCGAGCAATTTCTGGGCGCCAATCCGGGCTTTGAAGCGACTGATCCGAAACAGCTTTGGGCCGAGCAGTTTCCCGGAGGGGCATCGCCGTATTTTTCTGCGGTGGGACTGACGCTCACCCCTGCGGCCACCGATACCGATGGGTTTTTTCTTGCGGCGCTGCGCCGGCGTTGAAACCCTTCGGCATCTAATGGCGTTGCTCAGCTCATGAGCACATTGACAGTCACCGACTACCGCAGTCCTCGCGCCCTGGCACTTCTGGCGGCGTTCCTGATTGTCGTTATCGCCGTCGGCGGCTTCATCGGGACATCGAACCTGCCCGGCGGTTGGTATGAGGCGCTCAATAAACCGCCGTTCAATCCGCCGAACTGGGTTTTTGGACCGGTATGGTTCGCGCTCTACGTCCTCATCGCCATTGCTGGCTGGCGCACTTTTCTTGCCGCGCCAACGAGCATCCTAATGGGAATTTGGGGCTCACAGATGGTGCTCAACTGGGCGTGGTCTCCGGTCTGGTTTACGGCCCACGCACTGTGGCCCGCCTTTGCGATCATCATCGCCATCCTGGTCCTGATTGTTGCGTTCATTGCGATGTGTTGGAGACGCGACCGGGTTTCAGCCTGGCTCTTCGCCCCCTATGCGCTTTGGGTTGCTTTTGCTTCGACACTGAACCTGGCAATTGCACTGCTGAACTAGCGAGCGTGTTTGTGCCCGCAGGTCCCCATCTACGCAAGGTCCAAACCGCCACCAAGGCGTAATCGACTTAAATTGCAATTGTTTTGGCAAGGGGTCGGAAAGCCTACCGCCGCAGTGTCTTCTCACGCGCCAATGATCCTGATTCGCTGGGGGAGCGATTAGGCGCAGCCACCCGGTAGTTGAAGGAGAACGGCGGTGCAGATGACTTATATATTGATCAAGGATCACCTCGAACAGGCGCAAGCGATATTGCACGGGCGTGACGCAGAATCCACGAAACTGCGCGAAGTGCTGCAAATGGTCATAGGCTTAATTGACGACCTGCAGGCCGTCACCCAGCGGCGCTCTGCAAAGATCATCAATTTCCCTGGCAGGGCCAATTCTCAGTCTTCGGAGAGGGACTGACGCGTGCGCCTTGCTTGCGGAATCGTGACGGCCTCGCTAAATGCTCGCCATGACAACACCCGCTGCCGCTGCTCCCCCGCCAGACTCCATCCTCATCGTCGATTTCGGCTCGCAGGTAACGCAGCTGATTGCCCGTCGAATCCGCGAATCAGGCGTCTATTGCGAGGTGCATCCTTTCAACACCGCAGGAGCCGCGCTCAAGGCGATGAAGCCGAAAGGCGTCGTGCTCTCCGGCGGTCCGGCATCCACCCTCGACGACGGCGCCCCGACGATTGATCCGGCGCTACTCGAAGCCCAGCTACCGATCCTCGGCATCTGCTACGGGCAGCAGGCGCTCTGCCAGTCGCTTGGCGGCACTGTGGAAGCCGGCCACGATCGTGAGTTCGGCCGGGCCGAGGTAAAAGTCCAAAAGCAGTCGGCCCTTTACGACGGCGTCTGGGACCTCGGCACCGAGCATCAGGTCTGGATGAGCCACGGCGATCGCGTGACGGCGCTGCCGGCCGGTTTCGAGGTAGTCGGCACCTCGGACGGCGCTCCCTTCGCCATGATCGCTGATGAGCGGCGCAGGATCTGGGCGGTGCAGTTCCACCCCGAGGTGGTGCATACGCCAGACGGCGGAAAGCTCTACGCCAATTTCGTGCACCGCATCTGCGGCATTCCCGCGAACTGGACGATGGCGGCTTACCGGCAGCGGGCCATCGAAAAAATCCGGGCGCAGGTCGGCAAGGGCAGGGTGATCTGCGGCCTTTCCGGTGGCGTAGATTCCTCGGTTGCCGCGGTGCTGATCCATGAGGCGATCGGCGACCAACTCACCTGCATTCTGGTCGACCACGGCCTGATGCGCCTCAACGAGGCGGATGAGGTCGTCACCATGTTCCGCGACCACTACAATATCCCGCTGGTCCACGTTGACGCGTCGAAGCAATTCCTCGCCGAGCTCGGAGGCGTGTCCGACCCCGAGACCAAGCGGAAAATCATCGGCCGCCTGTTTATCGAGACTTTTGAAGCCGAAGCCAAAAAGCTCGGCGGCGCCGAATTTCTGGCGCAGGGCACACTCTATCCGGATGTGATCGAGAGCGTTTCGTTCAGCGGCGGGCCATCGGTGACCATCAAAAGCCACCACAATGTCGGCGGGCTGCCCGAGCGCATGAACATGAAGCTCGTCGAGCCGCTACGCGAACTGTTCAAGGACGAGGTCCGCGCCCTAGGCCGCGAGCTCGGCCTGCCCGAACGGTTTGTCGGCCGCCATCCGTTCCCCGGCCCGGGCTTGGCCATCCGCCTGCCAGGCGGCGTAACGCCCGAAAAGCTCGATATTCTGCGCCGGGCTGATGCGATCTATCTCGACGAAATCCGCAAGGCCGGGCTTTACGACACCATCTGGCAGGCTTTCGCCGTGCTGCTGCCGGTGCAGACCGTGGGCGTTATGGGCGATGGGCGCACCTACGAATTCGTCTGCGCCCTGCGCGCCGTGACCTCGGTCGACGGCATGACCGCGGATTTCTTCCCCTTCGACATGAACTTCCTCGGCCGGGCCGCGACCCGCATCATCAACGAAGTCCGCGGCATAAACCGCGTCGTCTACGACGTAACGTCAAAACCGCCAGGGACGATCGAGTGGGAGTAGAGGGAAAACGGCGGTAGTGGCGCAGGTTCGGCGCAAATGTCCTGCCGCTTCGCTACAGTTCCTTCCTCATCCTGAGCCTGTTGAGTTGTCCTGATCGCCCCCGGCGATGCCAGGCACTGAGATAACCCAGTCACTCGCGCCACACGGAAACAAGCTGCCAGACGTCGACCGTGTCGACACGGTTCGCGTGAAGTTCAAGCTCGGACAGATCGTCCATCTGGTAGGTGCGACGCGTGCCGCACACCAATCCATCGTTCGCGAAGATCTCGATCACACCGCGGTCAAAGAGCAGCTGAACTGATGTGAGAGTCACATCCTTCGAGCGGTAGATGATTTTTCCCCCGACGTCCTCCGGCACTTCGATACGCAGCGCGCCGCCCTCATGGCGCAGGGAGAATGAGGCTCCGGTAGAGGATCGGCCAATAACCTGCAGCCCGGCTAGATCACCGTGCAGCTCAAGCTCAACTGCATCGTGCCGATTGGGGATCGAAAAGTGTCCTCCGTTTTCGACAAGGCGTGCCGAGCGCAGCGTCCTGTAAGCTGGCTCCGGGCGCATCGTTAGCTGCCGGTCGGCGTTGACGGACAGGATGCGGGGCAGGGACATCTCGCCGCTATAGGCCGACCCCGCAGGTTTGCGGAATTCCCAGTTGAACAGCCAGGCAAGAGCCAGTTGCCGCTCCCCGTCCCAGAAGCTCTGCATGGCATAGTAGTCGGTGCCGAAATCCAGCTCCTGGAGGTCGTCAGAATAGGGGGTGAAGATGCCGTCCGAATAGGTGCCGATACTTGCATAAAGCAGATTGTGCCGGCCCGTCTCGGACTCGCTGTAGCCAACAAATCCAGCGATCAGCACCCAGTGGGGACCGAGACGGAAGAAGTCAGGACACTCCGCGGAGCGGGCGCCTCCGACGCGGAACCGTGAAGGGGCACGGTAGAGCACTGAGGTGAAGGTCCACGCCTGGCCGTCGGGCGAGCTGTGCAAAATAATGGCGGGGTCACCATCGACCGCGGCGCCCAGCACCATGCGATAGAGTCCCGCCTCCTCGTCGTACCAGACCTTCGGATCGCGCACGTCATGCGCAGTGCCCGGGCCGCCCTCCGTCTGTACGATCTGGTTGGCGACCGGCCGCAGCAGATCGTCCGACGGCACCATGCGTTTCTGGATTTCCTTGTAGCCCTTGAACAGGTCGTAGGCCGGCAGTCGCTCCGTGTAATAGAACGATAGCCGGCCATCACGATCGAAGAATGCATTGCCCGAGAAGGCGCCGCCTGTCGCTCCGAGCACTGCGAGATTCTGCTGTGGGTGAACGAAGACCGGCAAGTGCGTCCATCGGTAGAGATCGCGGCTGACGGCGTGGCCCCAATGCATCGGTCCCCAATCGGTCCCGTTGGGATGGAACTGGTAGAACAGGTGATAGTCGTCACCGACTTTGCAGAGCCCGTTCGGATCATTCATCCAGCCTTGCGCCGGCGAGAACCGCAGGGTCGGTCGGCCCGCTTCGGCCTCGTACCACTGGCGCAGGCGGTCGTGCGACCAGGTCTCGAGGCCGGTATCGGTCAATCGAAGAAAGCTGACGCCTTCCTTTCGGACCGTGGCGGGGTTGTAGCGGTAGAACAGCGAGGGCTCGATCTCATCGGAGTCCCATTCCAGTCGCAGCCTCTCGTGAGCGTAGTGCGTGTAGGCGAAGTGCTCGAAGTAGGGCGGCAGCGTTGCGACCCGATAGACAACATCATCGCCCGAGAAAATCGTCAGGGCGGGCAACGTGTCGGATGTCGCAGACGGGCGGCGCCGCGCCCAAAGTTCGAACGTGTCGCCAGGTTCTACAATCAACTCCGCTCGTACGAGCATCTGAGTGCGGTCCTTTATCCCAAGGCTGCGTTGCGGATGGGGCAGCACGAGGCATTTCGGCATTCGGTCGAGACGCGCCACTGTCCCGTGCAGGGTGATTACCCGACGTCCCTTCTGCGGCTAGCCGAAAGGCATGCTCGACAGCGGTCGTTAGGCCTTACGTTCCCCGCCACCAGGGGCGCCGGCCGACTGCCGGAAAACGAGCGGGCAATCGATCTCACGCTTGCCCGACACCGCTTTGCCGGTGAGCACCGCCTCGAGCAGCCGCGCCCCTTCAAATCCGAGCGTGTAGTAGGGAAGGGCGGCGGTTGTCAGCTGCGGGCGGAGACCACGGGACACCGTCTGGAAGTCATCGAAGCCGACGATCGAGACATCGTTCGGTACGCGCAGCCCGCTCGAAAGAACCCCGCAATAAACCTGCAGCGCGATTTCATCGTTTCCCGCGATGATCGCTGTCGGCCGCTCGGCTTGCGAAAGGAGAGCGAGGGTGCTCTCGTAGGAGACGTTCGTGTCCTGTCCGACCGGTCCAAACATGCCGTCGAGGATCAGCCCTTCGGCAACAGCCAGGTTGTGCCGCTTCATTACATCACGGAACCCTGCGAGCCGAAGATGCGCCGCTTTCAGCGCCGGATTGAGGCGCACATAGCCGATGCGCCGGTGGCCGAGGGACAGCAGCATCTCGGTTAGAGTTACGCTCCCAGCGTAGTCGTTCGGAACGATCGCGGGGACCTTGGGGTCAGCTTCGGACGAGCAGTTCACGAGCACGGTCGGCAGGGGCAGCATCTCTTCGTGAATAGCAACTTCGCGGTGGGCCATGGTCGTGTAGATAACCCCGTCGATCCGGTGCTCCTGAAAGGTTCGCCACGCGCGCCGTTCCTCTTCCGGGTCGCCTCCCGTGTTGGTAATCAGCACCGTCCGACCTGCAGCCTTTGCCCAATCCTGGACGCCTCGGACGATGTCGCCCGAATAAGGGGTCGTCGATACGAGGTCGGTCATGATGCCGATCGAATGCGATCGATTGGTTCGCACGAGCCGCGCGCTGAGATTCGGCACGTAGTTGAGTTCGGCGATGGCGCGCTCGACCTTCTCCTGCGTGTCGGGATGCACATTGGCTTCGCCGTTGACGACGCGCGAGACCGTCTTGTCGGACACGCCCGCGATCCGCGCGACATCCTTGATGCTGACCATTTGCGGCTTCCTTGCTCCGCCGCAGAGTGATCCTCCAAGGCGAATTTCCAGTGTTCTATGTCGTAGTCGACGCGAGGCAAAGAAATCAAGTGTCGACGTCGACATTTACAATTGACGACGTCGACATCGATGTTTAATGCTCGTTTTTGCCGCCCCGCGGGGGAACCTGAGTACGCGCCGCGGCTTCAAATTCCGCGCTCTCAATGGAGCGCAACAGGAGGAATCGATGCAGTCCAAGTCACTTCTGGGCGCCTCGGCGCTCGCGCTTTTGCTTGCCGCTGGCCCGGCGTTCGCGGCCGATACCATCAACGTATTGGTCGAGGCGGGCGGAGAGTCGCTGCAAAAGCCAATCGCCGAGCAGTTCACCAAGGACACGGGGATCAACGTCAACTTCGTCGTCGTGCCCTATGCGGGGGTCTACGACAAACTCTCCGCCGAATTTGCCGCGGGGGCATCCAACTACGATGTCGCTACCGTCGACGTGATCTGGATGGCCAAATTCGCCGATTTCGCCGAACCGCTCGATGCGCTGTTTACCGACAATGTGAAGGCCGACCTCGCCCCGGCACTGCTGGCCGACTCGCAGGTCAAGGGCAAATGGGTCGGTATGCCGGAGTGGGCAAACGCCGAGATCCTGTTCTATCGCAAAGACCTGTTTGCCGATCCCAAGCAGCAGGCGGCCTTCAAGGCCAAATATGGCTATGACCTCCTGCCGCCGGCCAACTGGAAGCAGTTCGAAGACGCGGCCGCTTTCTTTACCCAGGATACCAATGGCGACGGCAAGCCCGACCTCTACGGCACCGACGTACTAGGCGCCAATCCGGAAGAATGGATGGCCGAAGTGCTGCAAGCCGGCTCGCCGGGCGTCGTGTTGGACGACAAGGGCAACGTCATCATCGACAACGCCGCCCACCTCAAGGCGCTGCAGTTCTACACCGACATCCTCTGCAAGGATCACGCTGCCCCCGAAGGCGCCGCCCAGGTCGACTGGGGCGCGGCCCAGAACATGTTCTACCAGGGCCAGACCGCAATGATGAAGTTCTGGGCCCACGCCTATCGGCAGAGCCCCGCCGACTCGGTTGTCGCCGGCAAGATCGGGGCAGCGCCGATGATCGCAGGCGATGCCGGTATCGCGGCCATCCCCGGGCCTTGGTACAACATCGTGCCCACGACGTCGCAGCATAAGGACGAAGCCAAGCAATTCGTCGCCTACGCGATCGCGCACAATGCGTTGGGGATTGCTGCGCCGCTGGGTCTCGCCGCTTCCAATGCGGCCTATGCGAGCTACGAGGACAAGCCGGGCTATGAACACTTCAAGCCGCTGATCCAAACGCTTGCGGCGCCGGCCACCAAGGGCCGTCCGCTGGTTCCACAATGGCAGGAAATCGTCGATCAGGCGGTGACGCCAATGCTGCAGCAGGCGCTCACCTGCAAGGCGGACCTGCCGACACTGCTCAAGAACGCCAAGGCCACCATCCAAGGCATCCTGCAATAACGCCAGACTCCCGAAGGCCGGGCGGCAGTCATAGAGGCGGCTGCCCGGCGGAGCTTTCCCGAGGGCGCCATGCCGCAATCCCGCTTCGCCATGCTGATGATGGCCCCGGCCATGCTGTTCCTCGGGGTAATGGTTGCCTACCCGATCCTGCTTCTGATCGACAATTCGTTCTATCATGTCGAACTGCTTAAGCCGGCAGTGCGTACCTGGCTTGGGCTGGACAATTACATCAAGGTGCTGACCTCGGAGCGCCTCGAGGACGCCGCTTTGCGCACGTTGCGTTACACCGTGTTCGCGTTGTTCTTTGAGCTCGTTTTCGGCGTCATGGCGGCGCTGCTTTTCGATGCGCTGGGTGCTGCATCGCGATGGCACCGCACGGTATTTGCCCTGCCTCTCATGGTGTCGCCGATCGTTGCTGGCATCCTTTGGCGGTTCCTGCTCATCGACCAGGTCGGCATCATCAACTACGGCCTTGCCGCCCTTCACATCATTGCCGATCCGGGGGCCGTGTCGTGGCTCGGCAACCAGGATATCGTGCTCTACGCCGTGTCATTTCCCGATATCTGGCTGACTACGAGTTTCGTCGCGCTGGTGGTGTTTGCCGGGCTGCAGAATATTCCGCGCGACGTCCTCGATGCCGCCAGGATCGACGGCGCCAACGCCTTCCAGCGCTTCATTCTCGTAAGGCTGCCGCTGCTGCGCCCGGTGATCGCCGTCGTGCTGATCGTGCGGGGAGTCGACGCCGCAAAGACCTTCGACCTGATCTGGATCCAAACCGAGGGCGGCCCGAACTTCCAGTCGGAAGTGCTGTCGATGAACATCTACCAGCGGATGATCCGCTACGGCGATGTCGGCCAGGCCTCCGCCACCGCGACCCTGTTCCTCGCCGCCATGGTGATCCTCGCCGTCCTCGCCTACCGCTTCACCTGGGGGAAGAACCGCGATGCGTGACCTCCCTCTCGACCGCACGGACATGCGTGTCAGGCTGCAGCCCACCGCGATTCTTGCCGGTGCGACCCTCGTCGTCCTGCTCTACGCGCTGCCTTACGTCTACCTGCTGCTGACCTCGTTCAAGCCAGCCAATGACGTGCTGCAGATTCCGCCCTCGTTCTTTCCGCAGCGCCTGTCGCTTGAAAACTACGCGGGCGCGATCGGAAACCCATCGATTCCCGGCGCCTTCTTGAACTCACTCATCGTCGCCATATGTTCGACCGCGCTGGCATTGGTTCTAGCCGTGCCCGCGGCCTACGGCGCCTCGTTCTTTCCCAATCGTCTCAGCGGCTGGTTCCTGCTGTTCGCGCTGGTCACCCGGATGGTGCCTTCGGTGTCGCTCGGTGTGCCGTTCTTCTCCCTGATGCGCTCTATCGGCTTGCTCGACACGCAACTGGGCCTCATCCTTGCCCACACCACCATCAGCCTGCCGCTGGCGATCTGGATGATGGCGGCGTTTTTCGAGTCCGTGCCGCGCGAACTGGAAGAGGCGGCGCGGATCGACGGGTGCTCACGGTTTGGGGCGCTGGTGCGGGTCATTCTGCCGGTCGTCGGCGGCGGCATGGCGATCAGCGCGCTCTTCGCTTTCATCGCCTCATGGAACGAGTTCCTCTATGCGCTGCTGCTGACCTCGCAGCGGGCCACTACCACCCCCATCGTGATTTCCGAGTTCAAGACCGCGTACGGGCTGAGCTGGGGACCGATGACCGCCATCGCCGTTCTCTATTCCGCCCCCGTCATCGTCCTTTCCATCGTGCTGCAAAAGCAGATCGTCGGCGGCCTGACCTTTGGCGCCGTTAAAGGCTAGCGCATCTGGGATGAAGTGAACGGCCAACGGCGAGGCTCTCAACATCGGCGATCCGCCGTCGCGCCGCCGCTCTCTCGCGCGCAAGAAAAAATGCTGAGGAAGTGTCCAAAATGTCCAATGCAAATGTTTACGACGTTACAGGGTGGTCAGTCGGCAATCCGTATGAGGACATCGGCGCGGTCATCAACAGCATCATTGCCGATATCAAGCGCCGGCAGGCCCTTGCAGATCCGAATGACGGGGGCAAACCTGGTGCCGTGATCTACATACCGCCCGGGGATTTTCGACTGGTCACGCAGGTCGTCATTGACGTCAGCTTCCTGAGAATCGTCGGATCGGGACACGGCTTCACGTCTTCGAGCATCCGGTTCAACACGCCCATGCGGGAGCTGGAGCAGTGGCACGAAATCTGGCCCGGGGGCAGCCGCATACTGGTGGATATTTCCGGCCAGACGAGCGAGGCTGAGGGAGCGGCGTTTCTCGTAAGGCGTGCCGGCAATCCCCGCATCAGCTCCGTCGAGTTTGTAGACTTCTGTATCGACGGTCTGCATTTCTCAGACGCGTCGAATGATGACGCGGAGAATTCTTACAGGAACGGCAAGACGGGCATCCATGTCGCGAGCGCCAATGACTCATTTCGAATGACCGGAATGGGGATGATGTACCTGGAACACGGCATCGTTTCGCATCATGCCGACGCATCCACCATCGACAACAACTTCATTGCAGAATGCGGCAACTGCATCGAACTGCGGGGGATGGGGCAGGCGTCAAAGGTCTCCAACAACCTGATCGGCGCGGGCTATGACGGATATTCCATCTACGCCGAAAATTTCGGCGGTCTTCTGGTCTCGGGAAACAACGTCTTCCCCCGTGGGCGGAGCAGCATTGAGTTCTCCAGCGTAGCCAAGTCGTCCATCACCGGAAACAGGCTCCACTCCTTCTATCCCGGAATGCTCATCTTTTCCGGCAATTGCTCGGAAAACCTGGTCGCCTCCAATCACTTCCTTCGTGATCGCGAGCCCTGGGCGCCCATGACGAGATATGACAACGGGCTCGATGACAAGTTCGGCCTGTTACATCTGAATGGCGACAGCAACTCGGTGATGTCCAACCATATCTCCGAGTCGATCGACGCCCGGCTCCTAAAGCCCGCCGGCGAAAAGCCCGTGATCATCCGGATCGTCTCGGGCAGGGGCAACTACGTCGCGAACAATCATATCGTGGCGACGATCGAGAACTCGCCGACGAACGATGCGCCCAACAGTGCCGCTTTCTCGACGCAGGTAGAGGCCATCCTTTCAACGAAGAACCTGACTGCTCTTGATGTGATCGCCGTCAAAGTCGAGCCGAAGTCCACTCAGAACACGGTTCTGGATTCAGGCAGCGATACGCAGGTGCTGATGGATAAAGCCGTCAATGCGTTTCGCGGCACCCCGGCCCCAGGGCAATAGCGCGATCCGCTAGTCATCCACGCTCCAAGAGTCAGATTCGATCCTCGAGGAAGCGGTCGACTAAATCGTGGAAAAACGCTCGGGCGTCGCGGCGAACGAAATGCGGAGCGCCGGGGGGGGGGGGGGGTTT
>Ga0105237_10001176_pt1 | contig 34973 bp, 34 predicted proteins | sample KBSC24metaG_FD_81520 | JGI IMG/M metagenome (GOLD analysis project Ga0105237, IMG submission 81520) | Corn rhizosphere microbial communities from Kellogg Biological Station, Michigan, USA - KBS C2-4 metaG | ecosystem: Host-associated > Plants > Roots > Rhizosphere > Soil | place: Michigan, USA... | reverse complement strand
GTTGTTCACCCTCGCCACCACCAAGGCCGGCCCCGCCGAACCGCCGATCACCAAGCGCGCACGACTACGTGAGGCAACGAACCGCCCCACGCGCGCATCTTGAAATGAGGCAACAGGCCGACAAGTTTCAGTCGATGCCCTGCAGCGCCTGCTGGCCGAACGAATTCATCTCCATCGAGCCGTCGGGAAGCACCAGCTCGCCGCGCTCGAGGCGCGACCGCAGATAGGCGAACGTCTGCGCGGTCTGAGCGAACAGGTGCTCCCCTGCCCGCAACCCGGGTCGGGCCGTCGCGTCGCCAGTGACGAACTGCGGCAACGGCTTCACCTCGGTGTGATAGTCGACGTTGAAGAACAGCGGGAACGAGTAGCGCTCTTCCTTTACCTTGCGGACCCGGTGGCTCGTCGCGACGTAGGCGCCGTTGGTCCACAGCTCGAGCAGGTCGCCGATGTTCACCACGAACGTGCCAGGCACCGGCGGCACGTCGACCCACTCGCCAGCACCGTTGAGCACCTCGAGCCCGGGAGCGGTCGGCTTGAGCAGGGTGAAGCACTCGTAGTCGGTGTGCGCCCCGATCCCCAGCACGTCCTCGGCGTAGGGGTTGTACGGATAGTGCACCAGACGCAGCTGGCTCGGCGTCTTGGTCGCATGCTGGGTGAACGTGCCGGGGTCCTCGCCCAGTGCGACCGCGAAGGCCCAGAGCAACTGATGCCCGAGGTCCAGCACCGCCTGGTAGTAGGCAGTGATGGCCTCGGCGAAGCCATCCACGTCGGGCCACACGTTGGGGCCGAGCATCGGATTGCCCGCCAGGTAGTCCGGGTCATCGGCGGGCAAGTCGAGCGCGGTGTCGAATGCTTCCTTGAAGTCGGGCATGCCGGTCTCGACACCTTCCTCCCCGACCGGCACGTACCCGCGGTGACACGTCGACAGTCCGATGTAGCTGCGCATCTTTTCTTCGACAGGGAGCGCGAAGAACGCCTTGGTGGCAGCGAGCATGCGGTCGAAAAGCGCTTCATCCATGCCGGTGCCGCTGATGTAGAGGAAGCCGACCTCACGCGCGGCCTTGCCGATCTCGGCAGCCACCCGCTCGCGTTCGGTTCGATCCGGTGACCGCAACCCGGCGATGTCCACGATCGGGATCGAGGTGAAAGGGGTTGTGCCTGTCACAGTTCCACGTCTCCTTCGCTCTGCACTACAGTCCACCGCGCGCCGTTGACACGGACTTCGCCATCAGAAAGCTTGGGCGCCAGCGCCTCCCACTCGGCGCCGCCCACGGCGGCCAGCGTGACGGCGGTGGCCGAGGCCCAGCCGAACACCGCGCCCACGCGAAGCAGCAGCGCTTCGCCCGCGTCGTCCGATCGAAGCGTCAAAGCCCACCGCGGAGAATCCGGACCGTCGTCGCGGACCCAATGTTCGACGTAGTCGGCATGCACACCCGTCTCCACCAGAGTGTTTCCGTCCCAATGCATCACGCCCGCATCGGGAAACGGACCAGGCGGTTCCAGATCGACCGCGCGATGCCACTCGAAGACGTCGTCACGCTGATGCAGACGGCCACCGAACCCACGTGAGTCGACGTAGGTGGTGTCACCCTGGAGCCACCGGACGTCGCCGCCGATGACCCGAGAGCCGTCCTCCTCGATCAGCAGCGTGCGTCGCCACAGACCGGCGCACCCGGATAGCGCGACATCCATCAAGACGGCACGCCCTCCCGCGGCACCGGCCCGAACCGGTCGTGGAAGTGCTGGGTCAGCTCGGGCCACACGTGCGGATCGTGGCCGGGGATCAGTTGGTAGCCCTTGTCCGCCGCGAGTCGCTTGAGCTTGCGGATCGGTTCCACGGTCTCCTCGGGCGTCACCCCGATGTACCCGCCGATCGGAAGTTCGTGCTCGATGTTCTCGGTGAGGTCGGCGGCGTCGAACGCGAACACGAAGCCGTCGCCGCCCACCGACTCGTCCAGTTCGACCACGAAGCTCTGATGACCGGGGGTGTGACCATAGGTGGGCACCGCGGTGATGCCCGGTGCGATCTCGGCCTCTCCTTCGGCAAGTCGCCAATCGATGCTGGGGTCGTCGAAGTCGATCCGGACGATCGCATTCTTCTCGGGCTCGGGGTGATTCGACAGCCCGTACTCCAGCTCACGACGCTGGGCATGCACCGGGACCTTGCCCGCGAACAGCTTCAAGCCTCCCGAGTGATCGTGGTGCAGATGGCTCAGCGCGACGGTGTGGACGTCGTCGATGTCGACGCCGATGTCGAACAGAGCCTCCTCGATGGGCTCGCCCGGTCCCGGCAGCACTGGCTTGTACTCCACGGTCGGGAAGAACCGCCGATACAGCGCGGGGTCACGCACCAGGGCCGTGTTGAACCCCGTGTCGAGCAGCACCCAGCCACCGTCGGTTTGGAGCAGCACACCCGGCACGGGTTCCCGCATCCGCAGCTCGGGGTCCGCGCCGTACACCGATACCGACTTGGGCAGCTCCTCCCACCCGAGGGTGAGCAGGATGATCCGCCGAACCTTGCCCTTGCGAACGAGTGTCATGCATCACCCTACCGACAGTGCGGCGATACGCAGCGAGTTCGGATTCGACACCGCGTGCGCCTGCTCAACCCCCTTCAGCCAGGGCTGTGCGACCACGAAGTCGTCGATGTCGGCGACGTTGAGCCAGCATCCCGTCTCCTCCGCTGCCGCTCCTGCGTCCGAGTACGGCGGCAGCGCTCCGGTCGGCAACCCTTGTTCGAGTGCGGCCGTCACCTTCGGTGACGAGCAGCCGAGGTAGTTGATACCGCCGTCCTTGTCCCACGAAATGTGACCCCAGGTGTACGGAGAAGGAGCATCCGGCCACACGGTGTTGGCCATGATCTCCGGTGCCGCCTGCATGTCGGTTCCAATCCAGCCGTAGATCTCCGAGGTCGGGTAGCCCTGCACCTTCGCCGTGATTCCCGCCGCCGCGAGCTGTGTCTGAACGAGGTTGCCGATCAGCTGCATGTCGGGGTTGCTGGTGTCGTAGCCGATGGTGATCGTCTTCTGATCAGCGGGCATCGCGGAGGCGATCTTGGACAGCGCCGAAGGATCGTGCGTCAGAGTCTGTTTCCCGTACTCCGCAGCAAGGACGTACGGCGGGTACATCTGCGCGCCGATCTTTCCGCGGCCGAAGAACGTCTGCTTGACCAGTTGATCGACGTCGATGGCGTCGAGCGTCGCGGTCCTGGTGGCCTGGTCCTTCATGATTCCCTTGTTGGGATTGACGTACAGGAAGGCCGCCATCATGGTGGGCAGCGAATAGTGCGAGTACTTCGGGTTGTTCAGGTACTGCTCGACTGCCGACGACGGCAGGTCGTGCAGCACCGCGGCGATCTGGCCGTTGTTGAACTGCAGTTGCTGCGCCGACGTGTCGGTGATGACGGGCATCTCGACCTTCTCGAAATACGGCTTCGGGCCCCAGTATTCGGGGAACGATGCCATCGCGTACTTCGATCCCACCTGGGCATCGGTCAGCGTGTACGGGCCGGTGCCCAGATCGTGCGTGGTCAGGTAGTTCTGCGCGAAGTCCGATCCGGCGTTCTTCTGCAGTCCGGTCGGGCTCATCATGCGCGGGCCGTAGGGCGACGCGAGATAGTCGAGGAACTCGGAGTTCGGGGACTTCAACGTGATAGTCACGCCGTAATCACCTTGTGTGGTAATCGAATCGATGTTCTTCACCATGTAGGCGGGACCACCGGCGACGGCGAGGCGACGGTCGAACGACGCCTTGATCGCGTCCGACTTGAAGGGTGTGCCGTCGTGGAACTTCACGCCCTCACGCAGCTTGAGCGTGAAGACCTTGTTGTCGGGTGAGGCGGTCCACTCGGTGGCAAGCAGCGGCTCCAACTCGGCCTTGGCCTGGCCACCCTTGAACTGCAGCAGGCCCTCGTACAGGTTGGTGGTGAGCAGCAGGCCTTGCCCCGCGTAGTACACGTCGGGGTCCGGCGGCTGGCCGGGATCCTGCAGGAACGACAGGTGCAGCACCTTGTCGGTGGGCGCCGCGTTCGGGGTGCTGCTGCCCGAATCGGAACCGCCACAAGCGGACAGGGTCAGAACCGCGACGGCTCCGACGGCGGCAATCGCCAGTAGTCGTTTTCTCATCGGGCTGCTCCTTCGAGGATGGGTTGTTCGAGCTCAGCAAACGCTGCGAGGATCTCTTCGGTGGTGCGCATGGCGCCGGTCTGCAGGTACTCCATGGCGGCCAGCGCCGCGTCGTGGAGGTATTGCGATGAGCCTCCGACACAGTCGGTGACGACGCGGACGTAGTAGTCGCGCTGATGCGCGTCGGCGAACGTGTAGTGCACGCACACGTCCGTCAGGCCGCCAATGAGGATCAGCGTCGACGCCTGAAAGCCGCGCAGCACGATCTCGAAATCCGTTCCGATGAAACCGGAGTAGCGCCGCTTGACGATATGCACTTCGCCCGGCTCCGGCAGCAGATCCGGATGCAGGTCGGTGCCCTTGCGTCCCTCCACGCAGTGCACGCCCTCGGTGCCATCCAGTTCACGGCCGAAGTCGATGCCGCTGGGCCGGTGCACCTCTTGGAAGAAGACCACGGGAACGCCCGCGGACCTGGCAGCGGCAAGCAGGCGCTGTGCCCTGGCGATGCGGTCGGCGTATCCAGGCATGTGCGCGATGCCGACCTCCTCGGCCGGCATGTCGCCGCTCTCCTGCATGTCGACGACGACGAGTACTGGGTTGCCCACGATGAGTGGCTGTTTCGGCACCTAACCTCCTGTGACTGCGATTCGGGGATCTGCCGCTGCCTGCAGAAGATCGACTGCGGTGTTGATGACGACGTAGAGCACGCCGAGCATCAGGGTGACGCCCGCGATGGCGGGGAAGTCGGCGACCGGGATGCTCTGCGCGATGTACTGACCGATGCCCGGCCAGCCGAACACCTGCTCGACCACCAGCACTCCGGAGAACATCAGACCCACCTGCAGACCGGTCATTGACATCGCGCTGCCAACGCAGTTGCGCAACACGTGACCAACCATGATCCGGCCCTCGGAAAGGCCCTTGGCCCTTGCAGTTCTGGCGTAGTCGCTGTCCGCGTCGGTCAGCAGGCTGGACCGCAGCACGCGGCCGATCGCGACAGCGGGGCCGAGCGCGATCACGATCGCGGGGAGGATCAGGTGATGCAGCGCGTCGGTCACGACGTCGAACCGCCCTGCGAGCAATCCGTCGACCGTCAGTAGTCCGGTTGGCCCGTCGGGTGGGTTGGGCACGCTGATCCTGCCGTTGGCGGGAACCCAGCCAAGCTTTTGGTAGAACACGATCAGCCCGACGATTCCGAGCAGGAACATCGGCGCCGCGGCACCGGTGAACAGCACGGCACGCAGGACCTCTGAACCCCGCCACTTGAGCGTCATCCCGAATGCCAGCAGCGCCGCAAGGATCAGCGCGATCGCGATGCCGTACAGTGCCAATTCCAGTGTGGCAGGGAAGAAGTCACTCAGATCGCTGCTGACTGGGTGTCGGGTGCGATACGACGAGCCGAGATCGCCATGCACTGCCGCGACCAGATAGTGCCAGAACTGGTTGATCATCGGTTGATCAAGCCCAAGGGCCTGCCGACGGGCCGCGACGGCATCCGCCGAAGCATTGGCCCCGAGCTGAGCCTTCACCGGATCCATCGGTGATATGTGCTGCAGCACGAACATCACCGCGGTCAGAGAGACGAGTATCGCCACCGTGGCCCCAAGTCGGGACAGAATGAAGTTCCTCATGTCCGACCTCCTAGCTCGTCTTCATCAGGTTGCGAAGGCCGTCGCCTGCGATGTTCGCGATCAGCGCCAGCACCAGTACGGCGAGGCCCGGCATCACGGGAACCCACCACTGCTGAAGGAAGTACGTCAGATTGCGGGCGCTGTCGGCGCCCAGCTCCGGCGCGGGCGCGGACTGGCCAAGCCCGAGGAACGACAGCGCGGCCAGCGTCAGGATCAGCGTGCCGATGTCGAGGCTTGCGGCGACCAACGCATTGGGCACCGCGCCAGGCAACAGGTGACGCATCGCGAGCCGAATTCTGCCGACCCCAGCGAGTTTTGCCGCCTCGATGTGCGGGCGTGCAGCCAAACGTGCCACCTCACCGCGGACCAGGCGCGCGTAGAACGGCCACCACACGATGGACACCGCGACCAGTGTGTGGACGAAGCCAGGCCCGAGTGCGGCGACCACCGCGATCGCCAGCACGGGCGCCGGTAGCGAGAGGAATCCGTCGGTGATCCGCATCAGCGTCGAGTCGAGCCACCCTCCCGTGGCTCCTGCGATGAGCCCGATCAACCCGCCGAAGATCAGCCCGACGGCCACGACCACCAGGGCCGCGAACCAACTCGACTGCGCCCCGTAGAGCACCCGGGACAGGATGTCGCGCCCGACGCTGTCGCTACCGAGCAGGAAGCCGTCCTTGCCTGGTGCCTGCAACGGCATGCCGACCGGCACCAGTGGGTCGTGAGGTGAGATCCACGGCACCACCAGTGCGAGGACGGTCACGATCGGCACCAGGCCGACGGCCACCCAATTGACCAGTCCCGATGGCGATTTCAGTAGCGCGAGGCGACGTTCGCCACCGCGCAGCCACGTGCCGTCGGGGATCGCTATCGCCATGTCAGCTCGCCTTACTCTCGATGCAGGCCACCTGGTGCGGGCTCCCTGGGATGCCCTCGAGCCGAACGTCGAGCTGTGCGTCGCTGCAGGTGTCGACGGCGATCGGACATCGTGGATGGAACGCGCAGCCGGTGGGCGGCGACAGCGGGCTGGCGGGTTCGCCTGCCAGAATGCGTGATTCGCGATCGATGTCGGGGATCGAGTCGACGAGGGCTCGCGTGTACGGGTGGGTGGGACGGTTGATGACGTCGTCGGCGGGGCCGACCTCGACGATCCGGCCCAGGTACATGACGGCGATCCTGTCGGCGACCACGCGGGCCACCGACAGGTCGTGGGTGACGAAGACGACCGACATGTCCAGGCTGCGGCGCAGATCGCCGATCAGGTTGAGCACCGATGCGGCGAGCGACACGTCGAGCGCACTGGTCGGCTCGTCACACAGCAACACCGAAGGCGGCACCACGGTCGCGCGGGCGAGCGAAACCCGTTGCCGCTGACCGCCGGACAGCTGCCCCGCGCGCGACTTGGCGATCTCCAGCGGCAGGCCGACGCGGTCGAGCACCTCGGCGACGGCGTCGTTGCGTGCCGTGCGGGACATCTTGGTGCTCCGCAACCGCTCGGAGATCAACTCCCCCACCGACAGCCACGGCGTCAGCGACGCGCCGGCGTCCTGGAACACCATCTGCGGTCGATGCCCACCGGCAAGCGCCACCTCGCCGGAGGTCTGCTTCTCCAAGCCTGCGATGACCCGCAGAAGGGTGGACTTGCCCGAGCCGCTCTCCCCGACCAGTGCCACCGATTCGCCATGTCCGACGGTCAGCGAAATACCGCGCAGGGCATGCAGTTTGCCGCCGTTGTCGCCGGAGCGGTCGAGCAACCGCCGTTTGACGGTGAAGGTCTTGGTGACGTCGCGGGCCACGACGGACGGCGGGGCGGTGGTGTCCGGCCCCGTTCCTTCGAACGTCTCCGAGACCTTGGTGTCGGGACCGCTCAAAGCGTCGACGACCTCGTCGAACGGCAGCACGCATGCGCTGACCCGGTCATCGGCAACGGCGACGGGGTTCGGCGGGACGGTGGAGCAGGCGGGGGTCTCGAGCACGCATCTCGGGGCGAATGCGCAGCCAGGTAGCGGAGACACCGCACTTGGCACCGACCCGGCCAGCGCTGCCAGCCGCTGATCCCTTGCCGTATCGAGGGTGAGGCGGGAGCGCAGCAGGCCGTGGGTATAGGGGTGGGCAGGCTTGTCGAGCACGTCGCGGGTGGGCCCGATCTCGGCGACACGGCCCGCATAGAGCACCGCGATGCGGTCCGAGATCTGCGCTGCGACACCGAGATCGTGGGTGATGAACACGATGCTGCAGCCGAGCTCGTCGCGCAGGCTCTGCAGCAGGCGCAGCACCTGCGCCTGAACGGTCACGTCGAGCGCGGTGGTCGGCTCGTCGGCGACGATCAGTTCGGGGTCGCCCGCGATCGCGATGGCAATCATGACGCGTTGGCGCAGACCTCCCGACAACTCGTGCGGGTAGGCCCGCATCCGCCGCTTGGGCTCGGGGATGCCGACCGCGGTCAGCAGGCGAAGGGCTTCTTCTTCGCTGCCCGCGGCTTCGGCCACCTGCTTGCCGATGCGCATCGTGGGGTTCAGCGACGTCATCGGATCCTGGAAGACCGCACCCAGATCAAGCCTGCGCACCTTGCGCAGCGCCTTGGGAGAGCCCTCGACCATGTCGGCACCTGCGACGCTCACCGTCCCTGCGGTCCGTGCGTGGTCGGGCAGCAGACCAAGCAGGGTGAAGCCGAGAACGCTCTTGCCGGAACCGGATTCCCCGACCAGGCCGAGGATCTCACCGGGCGCGATGGTCAGCGACACGCCACGGAGGGCGTGCACGTTGCGGCCGTTGCGCCGGAATGTGACGTGCAGGTCGCCGACGCTGGCGACGGGGTCCGGTGTCATCGGCACGGCCTCGGACCTGTGCTCATCGACTGGTGTATCTCCCGTCGCTTCGCTCGCCCCAGCCGTTGTCGCAATCCCCATTCAGCCTCCTCTACTTCTCGGGCGTCGCTGATTGACGCCTGGAGGTGGCGCGCCTGCGGACCACTCGCCTGTCACTTGACAGTTTTCACAAACCCCAGCGGTCATGGGTATCGCTGGCGTAACCAAAATCGCGCATACGTAACCGATGCGTATCGTCGGTTTCTATCGTGTGACAGATAAGGCGGGAACCCCACTTCGAGGCATGTGTGGGCAACTATGGGGCGATGACCGCCACCCGTGCGGGCCGCCCTCGCCTGAAGTCACAGCGACGGCCCGGCACCACCGCGCGCGACGAAATCCTCGACGCGGCCGGTGAACTGTTCACGACGACCGGCTACACCGGCACGTCGACGAGGACCATCGCAGAGGCCGTCGGCATCCGGCAGGCGTCGCTCTATCACTACTTCAGCACCAAGGACGACATCCTCTGTGCTCTGCTCAGCCAAACCGTCACTCCGACTTTGTCGTTCATTCCGACCCTGATCGCCGCCGATCCGCCGCTCACCGCGGCAGGGCACCTGCACGCCTTGGCCGCGTTCGACGGCCACCAGCTACTCAACGGCCGCTGGAACCTGGGTGCGCTCTACCTGCAGCCCGAACTTCGCGGCGCGCGGCTCGAGCCGTTCTGGTCCGATCGCGAACAGCTGCGCCTGCACTACCTCGCACTGAGCCAGGTCATCGTCGTGGAGACCGGGGTCGACGAGGTCGCCGCCCAGTTACCGTTCCGGCTCGTCGAGTCGTTGGTCAACATGTGGGCCGACCGTCGCGACGACGACCGCACGGGGTTGCCGATGCACGTCGCGGACGCATGCTTGCGGGTGCTCGGCCTGCCGGACACCCACACCCCGGCGTTACGCGAACGCAGCGCGGCAGAGCTGACGCGTCACGCCTCGATGGCGTGATGTGAAATCAAGGGGTCACCAGAAGCGAGCCGAATCGCAGGGCCAACCAGGGTTTGCGGCCGCCCGCGCGCAACCGACCCCGAAAGATCAGCGGCCACTGGGTGACTCGTCCGAAACCGAGCAGCAGGAAAGCGACCGGATCGGCAGTGATGACGCAGTCGGCTCGCTCGCCAGTGGCGGTGACGGTGGCGGCGCCGTCTGCGAATGCGAGGCGGAAGCGCCGTCCGCCGCGCATTCGGAGTTCGTAGCTCACCCGCACCCCCAGCGCGCGCGACGTCCGCACGTAGTCGGGCGCAATGTTCAGCATGCCTGGAATCACCAGGTGCGCGTCAGCGGCAGTGATGGTCCATGGCGCGCCTGCCGACCGCGCGACGTCGAGACCGCGAACGACCTGCTCCCCCAAGAGCAGGCAGGTCATCGTCGACGGTGCGATCACCAGCCCGTTGGGCGTCGCGATGACGGCAGACGGATCGGCGGTCGAGGCGGCCGCGACGTAGGCCAGTGCGGCTGCCTCCAACATGTCGGCCAGTCGCCGGGTGTCCCGCTCCGGAATCTCTTCGAGATGTCGGGCGTTCACCTTCGCGCTGAGCTTCCACGGTGACCCCATCGGCGGATTGGCATGCGTCATATAGCCGTTGGCATACCGGGTGAGCGCCTGGGTGTAGTCGCGGAGGTCACCGACGATGTGCGCGGCGACCTCGGCGGCGGTCGAGTCGAGTCGGCGTGTCGGGATGTTCGGGTCCTCGATGCCCCGCCAGAGTCGGGCGGTGCGGCCGACGGCGTCGCGGAAGGCGTCCAGGCATTGGTCGTGGGTGCGTCGCGCGCTCTCGGCAGGCCCCGCGGTGTCGACGGCGGCAGACGTCATGAGCTCCCCTGAGTACTCACCTAAGCAGATAAAACAACTATTTCACATTTTGTTACTATGTCAATAGGGTGAGCGCGTCACCCACGAGGAGCAGTCAGATGCGTCAACCGGAACCCGAGCAGCCGGCATCACTGCGTGCGGCGCAGGTCGCTCAGACCCGCGCCGCACTGGTCGCCGCGGGCCGGCGCCTCTTCGGCGAGAACGGCTTCCGATCCACCTCCGTCGAGGATCTCGCTCGCGAAGCCAGGGTGACGACGGGTGCGCTATATCACCACTTCCCCACCAAGACAGCCCTTTTCGAGGCCGTGTTCACCCAGGCGCACGTCGACCTGTTGATGGCCGCGACCACGGCTGCGAAGAGCCCCTCCGACGACGGCCCCGCGCAGAAGCGCGAGGACCTGGCGCGTGGCGTCGACGCCTTCCTCGACGGGATCCTGCAACCCGACGTTCAGCGAATCCTGGTCCTGGACGGCCCCGCGGTGCTCGGACTCGCCCGGTTCACCGAACTCGACGAGCAGTACGCCCACGCCGCCATCATGCATGCCCTGGTGTCCGTCGCCGAGGCTGGCGGGTTCCAGATGGCGGACCCGGATACCACCACCAGCCTGCTCCTCGGTGCGCTCACCCGCGGCGCGATGCTGATCGCGAATTCCGCGGATCCGGTCGAGACGCGGCACGCCGTGGCACGGTCGATGCGGGCGCTGTTGAACGCATTCACCGCTCCCTGCTGACACCTCCCGACCGACATCCAAACCGACAGCAAGAGGATGCTGGTGTCATGACGCGTCCTGGACCGCCGCGCCGTTGGGATCCGCTCCGTCCGTTGGACGTGCTGGCCGCGTTCTGGTCGACGGCCGCCGTCGTGAACTCGGGTGCGGCGGCCGCATATCGCACGCTCTTCCTCACCCTGCGCCGACTCGTCGTCGGCAGGCGCCTTGCCGTACGGCTGGCCGACGGTGACCTGGTCCTGACGATCACCGAATTCGATTCGCGCCTCGATCTGCGCGGCCTCGCGGTCGGTCAGCTCAACGACGTCCGGCTGGAAGCCACGGATCTGAGCTGGAACGGGCTCAGCTTCGACACCGCCAGCGCCGTGCTGCAGAACGTGCACGTCCGGGCGTCCGTGCCACCGGTTCTGGTTGCCGCGCCGGTCGAGCTCACCCTCGAACTGCCAGCACCGGTCCTCGACGAACTGTTCCGGTGGGCGGCGCCGAGGCTGTCGGGCGAGATCGGCGACGACGGCGTTGCCAGGATCAGCCTGGCCCGTCGCAAGGGCAGCGGTCACGTAGAGGTCGATACGCACATCGACGGGTCGACGCTGTGGATCACGCCACGCGCGATCGTGCGGCGCCGCAGGTGGGCGCTGCCGCAGAACACCCCTGCCTACCGCGTCCGGCTACCCGAGTTGCCGCGTGGGCTTCAGCTCACCGACGTCGACCTGGCCCCTGGCGTGGTGAAACTCACCGGGACGCTTCCGCAATGGCACATGGACGTGCCGAGGGCCAGGCTGGAGGACGTCATCAACCAGCTCAGCGCCGTCGGACGCCCACTCAGCCTGATCTGGCCGACGCGCGGGTGACACGCGGTGCCGTGACGACGGCACTGAGCGTGCATCGCCGCAGGGCACCATTACAGTTTCTGTCGTGGTTCATGGTGAATTCTCGGGTGGCTACTCCCGGTACGTCGCACTCGGCGACAGCCAGACCGAAGGCCTGTGGGACGGTGACGACACCACCGGCGTATACGGCTTCGCCGATCGGCTGGCCGTCATGCTCGACGAGCTGAATCCCGGCGTCGCGTACGCCAACCTCGCGGTGCGGAGCAAACGCATCCGCGACGTCATCGACGAGCAGCTGCCCGCGGCACTGGAGATGGCACCGGATCTGATCACCAGCTGCATCGGGATGAACGACGTCACCCGGCCAGGGAGTTCGTTCGACGGCGCACTGGCCGATTTGGACTACCTGCACGACAGGCTCGCCGAATCGGGCGCGACCGTCGTCACGACGACGTTCCCCGACCTGGCCCGCATCCTCCCGGTCGGACGATTCATCGCAGGCCGGGTGGTCGAGATCAACGACGTGATCAGGTCCGCCGCCGCTCGGCACTCCTTCCGGCTCGTCGACCTCTATGGCGCACCTTCGATGACCGATCCCGACACGTGGAGCACCGATCGCGTGCACGGATCACCAAGGGGGCACGCGCTGTTCGCCGCCGCCGCCGCCGAGGCACTCGGGCTGCCTGGAAGCAATCACGACTGGGCCCAGGCTCGGCCCGACGTGGTGGTTCCTGGATTCCGGTCACGGTTCGTTTCGCAGGCGTTGTGGGCGCAGAACCTCTTGATGCCGTGGATGTGGCGGCACTTCAGGGGATTGTCAGGCGGAACCGGCCGCGGACCCAAGCGTCCCGCACTGGAAGGCTTGCAGGGCCTCGAGAGCGTGCGTGGCTGGTTGGTCGGCTCAGAAGCCGAATAGGCCAAACGGAACCGGCGACTCGCCGTTGCCGAGCGAGGCGATCGCCCCGGGGCAGAAGGCCGAGATCGCGAGTCCGGTGAACATGGTGGCCGGGCCGAGCGACATGCCAGCCGCGTTTGCGACCTGGGCCGCGGCGTCCGCAGCGGTCTGTCCTGGCTGCGACAGCATCGGGCACACCGACTGCCCGAGTGCCACCGCGTCTTGAGGGTTTGCAACGCCGACGCCGGCGTTGCTCAGCGAGTCGATGAACGCGTCACCGGACGGGTCGGCCTGTGCCGGCGCCGCGAACGGCACGGCGATGGCAAACGCGCCGACCGCTAGGGCGGCGAGGCGTGTGGTCTTCGTGGTTCTGCGGGCCATTGGCAAAGCGTACGGCGCAATCCTGCGATCGGCCGAATCTCGTGCACTCCGTTAGGGGCCTTGCCACACCGACGCGATCTGGCCGCCGATGTCGATGATCTTGGCCTTTCGTGACGCGGGGCTCTCGATCTCGCGGGAAACGTGCGCCGAGATGAACCGCTTGATCTCGGCGTCCACCCCGGCGACGATGCGCAGCAGCTCGGCCCGCAGCGACGTCGACGTGACGTGAATCGCGATGTCCGACGGCCGCGGCTTCTGCACGTCGAGGATGAGCAGCAACGGTTCGGCGGCGATCGCCGTCGCCCCAAGCGCGATCTCGCCGAAGACCATGAACCGGGGCTTGTCGATGCGCAGGTCGATGATCATGTCGATCTCGAGCGGGATGCGGATCGAGAAGGTGATCTGCTCGCCGACGTGGCGGGTCACCGTCGGCGTCTGGATCTTCACCCTCGCGGTGACCTTCGCAATGCCTCCCGGCCCCTGCCCCATCGGGCCCATCTCGAACTCTTCCCCCGCGATGGACGCGATGGCGTCGCCGACCCGTTCCTCGGTGACGGCGATTTCGAAGAAGCGGCGGCCGAATTCCTCGTAGGTCAAGTTTTGGTGCTCAGACATGGTGGGCTAACCGTCTCACGTCCGCGCTGCCCGACATTGCAACGCGGCCGAAATCATCCGGCCGTGGCCTCTTCCCCGAACAGCCTGATGCCGACGAGGGCAAGCGGGCTTGGCCGCATCTCGGCGATGAGCACCTGGCGCCCGCCGTCCGATTCGATCCCCGCCGCCACCGTGTTGCCCGCCGCGATCAACTTCCGCGAGCGCCCGCCTGCCAAGCGGCCCACCAAGTCCGACGTGGCGATCCGCCGGTCGTCTCCCAGCGTGATCTGGACCTTCTCCGACAACCGACGCCGGACGGCGACTTCATCTCCTGCGCACGCGGCGTCGAGGAATCCGGCCAGGTGCCGTTTGCCACGGGCCCCGACACCCCGAAACCCCGACAGAAAGCCCAGCGTTCCCCCGACTCGCTGGTTGACCAGCAGCCCGCGGGACAGTGCCAGGCCCGCGGGCACGACGGCCAGGCCGCCCCTGGCGAACTGCGCCACCATCGCAGGTAGCTCCCAATGTGCTTGCAGCCGAGCAATTCTCAGCTCACCCTCGACGTCTTCGACGTCGTACCGCAGGTAGGCGGGAATCCTCATCACCAGCGAAGCCGCCATTTCCGCCTCGAGTTCGACGTCGCGCACCACCGTGTGGCCAACGACGATGTCGGCGTCGCGGTGGATCGTGATGTCTCGCGGGGCGATGAACGTGTCGTAGAAGCGTTCGATCTCGTCGCGGCCGCGGTGCGGCGCGGATCCGACCGGGTCGTCGACCCGCCCACCGGGGGTGAACAGGTCGACCCAGGCACGCCGGTCGTGTGTGCGCAAGGCCGCAGGCGACCTCTCGACGGTGGCCAACAACTCGGCGCGGGTGGGTGCTGCGCCGGTGGGCTCGCGATCGGACATGACCTCATCGTCTACCAAACCCACCGCCCCGATGGGCACCGTGGCGAACTTTGCCGGCGACGCGCACACTGGTGGCAGACCGCGAGAGCGCGTCACGATCCATCTTCAAGGAGGCGGCGATGAGCCAGAACGGACCGTTCGGCATCGACCCCGAGGATTTCGACCGCGTGTTCCGTGAAGCGGGCGACGGCCTCCGCGACGCGCTCGACCGCCTCGGCAAGGGCGCGGGCTGGGCCACCCTGCTGGATCAGATCACGCGGCAGTCGCGGCCGAAGTCGGAACCCGAGACCGCAGGAGAGACCGGCGATGGCGTGTGGGCGATCTACAGCGTGGACGCGGAGGGTGGCGCCCACATCGAAGAGGTCTATCCCAGCGAACTCGACGCGTTGCGCGCCAACAAGAACAACACCGACGCCACCCGCAAGGTGCGGTTCCTGCCCTACGGCATCGCGGTGAGCGTCCTCGACTCGCCTGAGTAGCAGGCCGAGAAACGGCTCGCCGCCCACACCCCACCCGTTAGGCTTCGCCAGAACGCCGAGGGAGGGCCCATCATGATTCGCGAACTCTTGGTAGCCAGCGCCACAGTCATCGCAGCAGCGGCGGCCGCCGTCAGCCTGGCGCCGTCGGCCGTCGCCGATCCGGACAACCACTATCCCGACACGTCTGGCCGCTACCCGTCCGACGTGCCCGGCATGAACTACGACGCGTCTCTGAGCGCGCCGTGCGACAACTATCAGCTGTTCACCTTCGGCCGTGGGCCCGGTGGCGAGCCCCTGGCCTGCCACTGGATCCCCAACCAGTGGCCGCCGATCTACACCGGTTTTTGGGTGTCGTCGTATCCGCTGTACGGCCAGCAGGACATCGGAGCGCCGTGTCCCGGCCCGAAGTCGGCAGCGCAGGCGCCCGACGGCCGCCCGATGGTGTGCCTGGGAGCGCAGGGCTGGCAGCCAGGCACCTTGACCGGGGCCGGCTTCTTCCCCGGCTGAGCACGGTTCGTTGATCACGAATCCGCAGACCATACAGCCAGCGAGAGAATGTATGGTCGTTGATCGTGAGCGCTGTCATGAGTGACGTGTCCTTCAACCTTTCCGACGTGTTCGGCACCGTCGCCAGGGCGATCCCCGACCAGACGTTCCTGACCTGGCGTGACCGGCATCTCAGCTATGCCGACGTCGACGCCCGGATCGACGGGTTCGCGCACTACCTGGCGTCGGTCGGACTCGGCTGCCACACCGAGCGCGACTCGCTCGCCGGGCACGAATCGGGCCAGGACCACCTCGCCATCTACCTGCGCAACGGCAACGAGTATCTCGAGACGATGATCGGCAGCTACCGCGCTCGGGTGGCTCCGTTCAACGCCAGCTATCGCTACGTCGAGGAAGAGCTGGTCTACCTGCTCACCGACTCGAAGGCTCGTGCCCTCGTCTACCCTGCGGAGTTCGCAACACGGGTGGCCGCGATCCGCGATCGGCTGCCCGCCCTCGAGGTGCTGATCCAGGTCGCGGATGGGTCAGGCAACGAATTGCTGCCAGGCGCAGTCGATTACGAGACGATCCTCGGCACGCCTGCCCCCGCAAACGGCCTGCCGACACGGTCGGGCGACGACCTCTACATCCTGTACACCGGCGGCACCACCGGAATGCCAAAGGGCGTGCTGTGGCGTCAACACGACATCTTCGTGTCGTCGATGGGCGGCCGGCCGTTCGGCACCGACCAGCCCATGACCTCCTACGACGAACTCGCCGCCAAGGCCCGCGCGTCGGCAGGGGCGTTCGCGATCATGGTGATCCCGCCGTTCATGCACGGTGCCGCCCAGTGGGCCGCCTACAACACCGTCACGATGGGCGGGCGTCTCGTCATTCCCGATGACGTGGAGCGCTTGCGCCCCGCCGACGTGCTGCGCCTCGCCGAGCGCGAGCGGGTGATGGGCATCCCCGTGGTCGGCGATGCGATCGCCCGACCGCTGATCGACGAGATCGAGGCGGGCGACTACGACCTGTCCGGATTGCTGACCATCACCAACGGCGGCGCCCCGCTGTCACCCACGGTGCGCGCACGCATCCTCGCCGCACTTCCACACGTGACGTTGCTCGACGCGGTTGGCGCATCCGAGTCCGGCGCCCAGATGAGCACGTACAGCACCGCGGGCGCGGAGACGCAGGCCGCGACGTTCACGCCGCAGTCCGATACCGCCGTGATCTCCGCAGACCTGGACCGGGTGTTGTCGCCAGGCGAGGGGCAGGGCTGGTTGGCCCGCCGCGATCTCATCCCCCTCGGGTACCTCGGCGACGAGGCGAAGTCCGCGCGCACGTTCCCCACGATCGACGGGGTGCGGTGGTCGGTGCCAGGCGACCGGGCCAACGTTCTCGATGACGGCCGCATCCAACTGCTTGGCCGTGACTCGGTCACCATCAACTCCGGTGGCGAGAAGATCTTCGCCGAGGAGGTCGAGCGCGCGGTCGCCGCTCACCCTGCCGTCTACGACGTCGTGGTCGTTGGCCGACCCTCCGAGCGTTGGGGCAGCGAGGTCGTGGCGATCGTGCAACTCGCCGAGGGTGCGTCGGCCACCGACGAGGAACTCGCCGACGCGTGCCAGACGTCCATCGCGCGCTACAAGATCCCCAAGGCGTTCATCCGCACCGAGAAGGTGCAGCGGTCCCCCGCAGGGAAGGCCGACTACCGGTGGGCGAAGGACATCGCCATCGGCTCACTCGCCTGATCGTTCGAAGTGCCTGCGGATGCCCGCGAGCATCTCGGCGTGCGCGGCGACGGCCTGCCGGACCGTCGTCGCAGCCAGCGGACGGGGGGCTCGGATCACCAGTCGTTCGGTGACCCGCGTGCCGTCGCTCTCGGCGTCGAACGACACGACGCCGTCGAGCTCGACGCGAGGAAATTGCCGCGCCTCGGTCCTGACGTCGCCGAGCACGGGGACGTCGAGGCGAGCCGTGTAGACGATGCCCATCGCGAGCGGCCCGAGCGGAATGCGATCGCGGACGCGGTAGGTCTGGGTGTAGCCGTCCGCGGTCTGCGCCCTGGCAACGGACTGCACCGAGACCACCAGCGGGTGGACCAGCTTGATGTTGTCGAGGTCGACGTAGAACGCCCGAACCTCTTCGGGTGGCGCGGGGACGACGTCGGCGACGGCGCGCTCCGCACTGGCGATCCACCAACTGGTTCCGCGGTTCACCAACCGAATCTAACGGTAGCTTTACGGGATGCCGGACGAGCAGGCCGGTTCCGGCCTCGACACACAGTTCTCGCACGTGGTCATCGCGGTCAGCGACATGGACCGCGCGCTCGCCTTCTATCGCGACGTGCTCGACATGGACGTCGTGTTCGACCAGGAACTCGCGGGCGAGCCGTTCTCTGGCCGCGCGATCGGTGGTCTGGTCGGCGGCACCAGCATCGAGCTGCTGCGACTACCGGGTCAACGCGCAGATGACTCGCCGGCCGCGTACAAACCGGTTGGGCTGCAGGTGATCTCGTTCTCGGTGCCCGACCTCGATCACGCGCACGAAACCATCAGGGCCGCCGTCGGCGACCGTGCGCAGAACCCGTTCGAGGTCGAGGGTGTGCGAATGTTCTTCGTCACCGATCCCGACGGCACGGTGATCGAGTTCGTGCAGTTCCCCGACGGCGCGCGCAACCCCGCCGAACTCCACAGGGGAATTCCCGGCGGTGATGCGTGAGCGTCGGCTTCTCCCATCCGCAGTCGCTGGCGGGACGCACCGCGATCGTGACCGGTGCCGCGCAGGGCGTCGGAAAGGGCATTGCGCGGGCACTGCTCGGCCGCGGCGCGACGGTGCTCCTGGTCGACGTCCAGGAGGACAAGCTGGCGACCACGTCGGCCGAGTTCGCCGAAGCGGGCTTCACGTTCGAATCGCTGCATGCCGATCTACGAGATCCGTTGAGCCCGCGCAGGATCGTCGACGCGGCGATGACGGCGTTCGGCCGGATCGACGCCCTGATCAACAACGCGGTCGCCACCAAGGAACCCAAATCGTTCGTCGACATCACCCTCGACGACTACGAGCTGGTGTTCGACACCGCCCCGCGCGCCACCTTCTTCCTCATGCAAGCCGTGCACCCGACGATGGCCGCCGCCGGCGGTGGCGTGATCGTCAACCTCGGATCGGGTTCCGGCACGGGTGGCCAGGCACGCTTCGGCGCCTACGCCGGGGCCAAGGAAGCGGTGCGCGGCATGTCGAAGGCCGCCGCGCTCGAGTGGGGACGCGACAACATCAGGGTCAACGTGGTGTGCCCGTTCGCCGACTCGGAGGGCATCCAGTTCTGGCGCGAGATCGCACCCAAGGACTTCGACCAGGCACTGAAGCAGGTACCACTGCGACGCGTCGGCCGCACCGCCGAGGACATCGGGTCCGTCGTGGCGTTCCTGGTCAGTGACGAGGCCGAATATCTCACCGGCCAGACCATTCACGTCGACGGCGGGATGGGCGTGTACCGCTGATAGCGGTACGGCGCAGCGCGTGGCGTAGACAGAGCCGGAAGGCATTGCTGCCGAACGTGTTTCGCCATCATGCGACTCGGACATCCAGGTATCGAACGAAATACCATGTCATGCAGCGAATTCCGAACAGGCTGCGACCCGACGCCCCATCCGCTTCCCCGTCTCAAGTGAACCGGCGCATGGCGTTTCGCGGATCGACCCACATCATTGATGTCGGTGCGCGCATGTCCGGCTCCACGACGTACGGGGTGGCGATCGCTTAGATGAGCTCCGCAACGCCGCTCAAGCCAAACTTAACCGATTCAGAAGACACGCTGTGAGTCCTCTACGTGCGATTTGAGCAACGGCGGGTCAGCTGCGCAGATCGCCAATTCGAACGGTTTCGAGTGCTTCGCGGTGGTCGCGGATAAACCGTGCATGAGCTGGTATTTCAACGTATTTCACAGTTCGCCTCGTGAAAGCGGCTCTGGCGCAGCGAAGCTGCTGTTAGCGCCACTACCTTCTCGTCGAGAATGCCACTCGCTCAACGTGTTTTGTTGAGAAATCGCTGTGTACTGCGAAACGTGATGGCCACCACAAATTTTGGAGGCGAGCAAATCCCGTTGCTAGTGTCCGACCGCATGATCGGAATAGCGACCGCAACGCTGTTGACACTCGTCAACCAGGTCTCGGGCACGCCGTACGTCTCGGGTGGCGATTCGCCACGTGGGACGGACTGCTCCGGCCTCGCGTCCTGGGTGGCCAACGCGGCCACCGGTAGGCCCATTTACGGCGACAGGTTCCACACCGGCAACGAGGAAGCCGCGCTGCTTGCTCGTGGCTTCAAGTACGGCACCGCGCCTGGCGCGCTGGTGATCGGCTGGAACGGCGGCCACACGGCCGTCACCCTGCCGGACGGCACCCCGGTTTCGAGCGGCGAAAGCGGCGGCGGTGTCAGGGTCGGCGGTGGTGGCGCCTTCCAGCGTCAGTTCACCCACCACATGTACCTCCCCGTGGCGCCGGAGGGCACCGACCAGCTGGCTGCCGATGCCCCCGTCGACCCCTTCGCCCCACCGCCCCCGCCGATCGACCCGTTCGCGCCGCCTCCGCCGCCCGCGGACGTCGTGACCGTGGGATTCGTCGAGCCTGCGCCCGAGGCCGCTCCTGGCGCCCCTGAGCCAGGCCTGGTGCTCCCCCCGGCGGCTCCCGAGGCCATTCCCGCCCCGGCACCCGAGCTCCTGCCCGTTCCGGCGCCGGATGCCCCCACCGACGTCATCTGACCGTCCCAACCCCCCGGCGGCGCTGAGCGCCGCACGAACACGAAACTGATGCCGTGTGCACCCCGTGCACACGGCATCAGTGCTTGATGTGCGGGGTGTGAGTCCACTCACACACTTCGACTCACCCGGATTGCAAATCCGGCCGCCCCACCCCAGGTGGCGCAATGGGCGCGTTCGGCCGGGTTCGGGCAGGTCCACTCTGCCTGGCAAGCGGCGCATTGCACGACCACGCCTCCGCGCATGGACGCAGCCTCCGGATGTGGTCCTGCGACGGCCTTAGCGTGATTGAGGCCTCTTGGGACAGCCCACCCGACAGGCCCATCTAGCAGCCCATTCATACCTTCGTGGACGAGGAGGGACGTGACTCACATGGAGCCGACGCCCATCCGTCGCCCGCGCGCCGATCAGGCCCGCCTGGTGGCCGACGTGCTGCGTCATCAGATCCACGCCGGCGGCTATCCCGACGGGCTGCCCGCAGAAGGCGAACTGGCGAGCGAGTTCTTCGTATCGCGCAATACCGTCCGCGAGGCCCTCGCCGCCCTGAAGGCCGAAGGTCTGATCGGGCGCGGACCCAAGGTCGGCACGCACGTCGCCATCCGCAAGTACGACCACGACCTCGACGCGCTCGTCGGCCTCAAGGCCACGTTCAAGGGATATGGCGAGATCCGCAACGTCGTTCGCGCCGCCATTCCGGTCGCCGCTCCGCCCGCAGTGGCCAATCGACTGCAGCTGGACCCCGGCGAGGAAGTGATCTTCGTCGAACGGCTCCGCTTCCTCGGCGACCTGCCGGTCAGCCTCGACATGACCTACCTGGCACCCGACATCGGCGCTGCCGTGCTGGAGAACTCGTTGGAGACCAACGACATCTTCGCGTTGATCGAGGAAGCGACGGGCCACCGCCTCGGCACCGCGGCCCTCGCAGTCGAGGCGGTCGCGGCGGACGCGCACACGGCGGCGCTGCTCCAGGTTCCCGACGGCGCCGCGGTGCTACTGCTGGAACGACTCACCCACCTCGACGACGGCAGACCCGTCGATCTCGAGTACATCCGGATGCGCGGCGACCGAATCACGCTGCGCGGCAACCTGCTGAGGGGCACATCATGACGCTGGTCAACCAACGGGTCGACGTACCGGTCACCATCGACGAGTCGCTGTGCATCGAGGGCTGCACGCTGTGCGTCGAGATCTGTCCACTGGACTCGCTGGCGATCAACCCGGAGAACGGCAAGGCGTTCATGCACGTCGACGAGTGTTGGTACTGCGGACCGTGCGCGGCACGTTGTCCCACCGGCGCCGTCACCGTCAACATGCCCTATCTCCTGCGCTGAGAAGTGCCTTCCGTCAAGGACTTTGGAACAATGAAACGCATTCTTGCGGCCGTCCTGGCCGTCACCACCGTCGGCGCCGCGGGTTGCTCGCTGGACTCGACGTCGCAGTCGGCCGGTGAGGTCAACGTCGTCATCGGCTACCAATCCAAGACCATCAACACCGTCACCGCAGGAACTCTGTTGAAGGCCAAGGGTTTCCTGGAAAAGCGGCTCGCCGACATCACCAAGCGCACCAACACCAAGTATTCGGTTCAGTGGCAGGACTACGACACCGGCGCCCCGATCACCGCGCAGATGGTGGCCGAGAAGATCGACATTGGTTCGATGGGTGACTACCCCCTGCTGATCAACGGCTCCAAGACCCAGGGCAACGAACGCGCCCGCACCGAGCTGGTTTCGGTGACCGGATACAGCCCCACCGGCGCGCTCAACATGGTCGTCGTTCCGCCGAACTCCACTGCCCGAACGATCGCCGACCTCAAGGGCCGGAAGGTCTCCGCGAGCGTGGGATCCGCGGGCCACGGCACCCTCGTCCGTGCGCTCGACAACGCAGGCATCGACCCGAAGACCGGTGTCGAGGTGCTCAACCAGCAACCGCAGGTCGGTGCGTCGGCACTGGAATCCGGTCAAGCGCAGGCACTCTCGCAGTTCGTCGCGTGGCCGGGGCTGCTGGTCTTCCAGAACAAGGCCAAGCTCCTCTACGACGGCGCCGCGGGCAACTACCCCACCTTTCACGGCGTAGTAGCCCGCCGCGACTACGCCACCCAGCACCCCGAGGTCCTCGACGCGTTCCTCCAGGCGCAACTGGACGCCACGGAGTTCCTCAACGGCCACCCGCTCGAGTCGGCGAAGATCGTCGCCGATGGCAGCGGGCTTCCCCAAGAGGTCGTCTACCTTTACAACGGGCCCGGTGGCACGTCGTTCGACACCACTCTCAAGCCGTCCCTGGTGGATGCGCTCAAAGGCGATGTGCCCTACCTGAAGTCGATCGGAGACTTCGCCGATCTCGACGTCAACGGCTTCGTCTCCGATGCGCCCCTTCGCAAGGCGTTCACCGACCGGGGCCAGAACTACGACGCCGCGCTGACGTCGACCGTGAACCCATCGTCGCTACGCGGCCAGGACCCCGTCTGCAACGTCCAGGTGACGGATCCCAAGCTGGCTGGCGAGCTCTGGATCGACGGCCAGGACACCACCCAGCCCGCAGCCAACCCGGGCTGCCTGCTGCGGGCCGTCCGCGACGCAGTTGCCAAGGGCCAGAAGGTTCGTGGCGCCTACGTGCCCGACACCGAGTTCGGCACCCGATGGTTCGCCGATAAGTCCGTCTGGGTCCGTGACGGCCAGAACTACTTGCCGTTCGGCACACCGGCGGGCGCCGAGCGCTACACCGGATCGCATCCCGGCTCGGCCGTCGTGGACTACCAGCAAGCCCTGGCGGGTGCGGTGTGACGACCCAGCCCGCCGTCCTCGCCGTCGAAGCCGCGGTCGCGACGCAGTCCGTGGCACCGGTCGTCGCTCCGGCACCACGACGCAGGCCGAGACTCGCCTGGCTGGTGCGGATTGCGTCGGTGGTCGCGGCGATCGGGCTGTGGCAGGTGTTGACCGCCAACCACGTTCGGCTCTGGCTGCGGTTCGACACGCTTCCGACGGTGACCGAGATCGTCACGGCGTTCGGCCACCGTCTCGGAACCCAGGACTACTGGCTGGACCTCGGGCAGTCGCTGATCCGCATCCTCACCGGATTCGCCATCGCCGCGGTGGCGGGTGTGCTCACCGGCATCCTGCTCGGCCGCTCGGAATCCTTCGCCAACGTCTTCGGCCCGCTCACCGAATTGACAAGGCCCATACCGGCGATCGCCATCGTGCCCGTGGCGATCCTGCTCTTCCCCACCGACGAGGCAGGCATCGTGTTCATCACGTTCCTCGCCGCCTACTTCCCCATCATGGTCAGCACCAGGCACGCGGCGCGGGCGCTGCCGACCATTTGGGAGGACTCGGTGCGCACCCTCGGCGGCAGCGGGTGGGACGTGCTGGTGCGCGTGGTGCTTCCCGGGATCCTGCCCGGGGTGTTCGGTGGCCTTTCGGTCGGCATCGGCGTGGCCTGGATCTGCGTCATCTCCGCCGAGATGATCTCCGGCAGGCTCGGCGTCGGCTACCGGACCTGGCAGGCCTACACCGTGCTCGCGTACCCCGAGGTGTTCGTCGGCATCATCACCATCGGCGTGCTCGGCTTCGCCACCTCCGCCGCCGTCGAACTGATCGGGCGAAGGGTCACCCGGTGGCTGCCACGCGGCGAGGAGAAGACGCGATGAGCGCCGTCGGCATGGCCTTGGAACTGCACGACCTGGTGCTCAGCTACGGCGGACCACCCGTGGTCGACGGGCTGGACCTGTCGGTACGGCCCGGCGAGATCCTGGTCCTCACGGGGCCGTCGGGTTGTGGCAAGTCGACGGTGCTGCGCGCGCTCGCCGGCCTGCTGCGGCCCGACTCCGGCCGCATCGAGGCCGACGGCGAACCGGTGGTCACCACGTCGCGCGACCGCGCCATGGTGTTCCAGGACAACGCGCTATTGCCATGGCGCACAGTCCGATCCAACGTCGAGCTCGCACTGAAGCTGGCGGGCCGGCCCCGCGCCGGGCGCCAAGATGATGCGCTGCGGTGGATCGCCGACGTCGGCCTCACCGGCTTCGAGGACTACCTGCCCAAGAGCCTGTCCGGCGGGATGCGCCAACGCGTGCAGCTGGCCCGCGGGCTGGCCGGAGCACCTCGCGCGGTGATGATGGACGAGCCGTTCGGCGCCCTGGACACCCAGACCCGCACCAGCATGCAGCGACTGCTCATCCAGACCTGGCGCGCGCACCCGACCACGGTCGTGTTCGTCACCCACGACGTCGACGAAGCGCTACTCATCGGCGATCGCATCGCCGTGCTCGGCCGCGCGGGCCAGCCGCTACGCGCCCTGCTCGACGTGCCATCGCCGCGCGAACCGAGCGTCGTCCGCAGTGCGCTGCGTGCTGAAATCATTTCCGCCCTCGATCATTCGGAGCTCGTGAGTTGATGCAGATACCCGACCTCGCAGACGCGGTCCGCCTGGACTGCGACGTGCTGGTGATCGGCGGCGGCACCGCAGGGACCATGGCCGCGCTCACCGCAGCGGAGAACGGCGCCCAGGTTCTCCTGTTGGAGAAGGCCCACGTCCGGCACTCCGGTGCGCTCGCCATGGGCATGGACGGGGTGAACAACGCCGTCATCCCCGGCAAGGCCGAGCCCGAGGACTACGTCGCCGAGATCACCCGCGCCAACGACGGAATCGTCAACCAGCGCACCATATATCAGACCGCGACGCGCGGCTTCGCCATGGTGCAGCGGCTGGAGCGGTACGGCGTGAAGTTCGAGAAGGACGAGCACGGTGAGTATGCCGTGCGCCGCGTGCACCGCTCGGGCTCGTACGTGCTGCCCATGCCCGAAGGCAAGGACGTCAAGAAGGCGCTGTACCGGGTGCTGCGCCAGAAGTCGATGCGCGAGAAGATCCGCATCGAGAACCGGTTGATGCCGGTGCGGGTGCTGACCTCCGATCTGGGCGAGCGAAGCGACGGGACGAAGGGAAGCCGCGCCGTCGGGGCCGTCGCGCTCAACAGCCGCACCGGCGAGTTCGCCGTCATCGGCGCCAAGGCCGTCATCCTCGCCACCGGACCCTGCGGCCGGCTCGGACTGCCCGCGTCGGGCTATCTGTATGGCACGTACGAGAATCCGACCAATGCCGGCGACGGCTACTCGATGGCCTACCATGCGGGCGCCGAGTTGTCGGGTATCGAATGCTTCCAGATCAACCCACTCATCAAGGACTACAACGGCCCCGCGTGTGCGTACGTGGCCAATCCGTTCGGCGGCTACCAGGTGAACGCGGTCGGCGAGCGGTTCGTCGACTCCGACTACTGGTCGGGCCAGATGGTGTCGGAGGTGAAGCGCGAGATCGAGTCGGCTCGCGGCCCCATCTACCTCAAGGTGAGCCACCTGCCCGACGAGACGCTGAGCACGCTCGAGGGCATCCTGCACACCACGGAGCGACCGACTCGCGGCACCTTCCACGCCAACCGCGGTCACGACTACCGCACCCACGACATCGAGATGCACATCTCTGAAATCGGATTGTGCAGTGGGCATTCCGCTTCGGGAGTGTGGGTCGACGAGCACGCCCGCACCACCGTGCCCGGCCTGTACGCCGCCGGCGACCTGGCCTGCGTGCCGCACAACTACATGATCGGCGCCTTCGTCTACGGGGAACTGGCAGGCGCCCACGCGGCGTCAACACTTGCTGACGCCCCCACGCCGGACGTCCTCCCCGCCGACCAGATCGCGGAAGCGCACGAGCTGATCTACCGGCCGTTGCGGCATCCCGACGGCCCGCCCCAGACGCAGGTCGAGTACAAGTTGCGCCGCTTCGTCAACGACTACGTCGCCCCGCCGAAGACCGCAGCGAAGCTGTCCATCGCCGTGCAGACCTTCGACCGGATGCGCGAGGAGGTCGCGGGCATCGGCGCGTCGACCCCGCACGAGTTGATGCGTGCGGTGGAGGTGACGTTCATCCGCGACTGCGCCGAGATGGCGTCGCGGTCATCCCTGACGCGCACGGAATCCCGGTGGGGGCTATATCACGATCGCTCCGATCTCCCCGAGCGGGACGACGAGAACTGGCGCTACCACCTCAACCTCCGCAAGACGGACGACGGAGCGATGGAGTTCCTCAAGCGACCCGTCGCGCCGTACTTCGTGCCCGTCCCCGGTCTCGACGACTTGCCAAGCGGGGAAACCGAACCCATCCACGTCCACCAGCCACCGCTCGTCGGCGGTCAGGCACCCGCATCCGAGGTGTCCCGGGTCCGCGACGGTGCCGCCGTGCAGCCACCGTCACCGCGCATCGCCGCAGTGCTGACGCTGGAATCCCCTACCGTCGAGGATCTTTCGGAGTTCCTGTCCGATCCGGATGCCGGTGTGCGGCGCACCGCCGTGCACGTCCTCACCGAGCATCTGCCCGACGAGTACGGTCCAGCGCTGCTGGCGGCGCTCGGCGACACCGATGCGGGCGTCCGTGCGGCAGTGGCTGACGGCGTGCGCGAACTCGTCGAGGTGGTACCCGACCCCGGCGCCGTCCGATCGTTCCTGACCGCCAGCGACCCTGTGGTGCGGTCCGCAGCGGTCTATCTCCTCAGTTCTCGCAAGGTGGGCGACGCGGCGCACTTCCGCAGCAGCCTCGACGATCCCGACCACCGCGTCCGCATCGAGGCCGTGCGGGCGTTGGTATCCGTCGACGACGCGGAAGGTGTGAGCGCCGCTGCACACGACGAGGATCGCGGCGTCCGGATCGCCGTGGCGAATGCGCTGGGAACCCTCGGCGAGGGCGCACCGACCATTCGCGTCCTGATCGCAGACCGGGATCCGCTGGTGCGCGCCGCCGCACTGGCCGCACTCGGCGCCGGTGGTGTCGTCGACGCTGACCTGAGCACCGTGGAGCGGGCATTGGCGGAGTCGGCGTGGCAGGTTCGCCAGGGCGCCGTCCGTGCCCTCGCCGGTGTCGGGACCACTGCCGCCGTCGCTCCGTTGACCCGCGCGCTCAGCGATCCGCACCTCGACGTCCGTAAGGCGGCTGTGCTCAGCCTGACCCGATGGGCGCCCTCCGACGATGCGGCACGGGACGCGCTGAACACCGCGCTCGACGACGGCGATGCCGACGTACGGGCCTACGCCCGCCACGCGCTGGCCGCGGGGTCGGCTGACCGCTAGCGCTTGCGCCGGGAGCCGGCGTACGCGATGCCGATTCCCACCAGCGCGGTGATCGGTCCGATGATCGACCAGGTGGTGGTATTGCTCATCGGGCTTCCGCCAAGCACGCCGAATCCCTGCAGTGCCCACAGCAGGCCGAACAACGTGACGATAACGCCCAACACCACGATGGCTATCCGCATCACTCGAGAGTAGCGGCCCGCTCCGCCTAGTCTGCTGTGGACGAAAGGCGACAGATGACGACTGCCCCCTCGATGCCGAGGATCATTCGCGTGACGAGTACCTCTGAGCTGCGGGAGGCACTGCGCACGCACGAGATCGTCGTTGATCGGCCCGTCCTGGCGTGCGTCGGCGGCGCCGGTGGGTTGTCCGAGCAGGACCGCTCGGCGCTCACCGATCTCCTGCGCAGCCACCTCGTCCCCGCGGTCGAGCGGCTCGGCGCCAGCATCGTGGACGGCGGAACCGACGCCGGAATCATGAGCGCGATCGGCCGGGTCCGGTCCGAGACCGGCAGCGCATTTCAGCTGATCGGTGTCGCCGCCGCCGGGACGGTCAACGACCCCGATTCCGCCGAGCAGCCGTCGACCGACGCCGCCGACCTCGAACCCAACCACACGCACGTCGTCTTGGTCCCAGGTAATTCATGGGGCGACGAGACACCGTGGCTGTCGGCCGTCGCGGGAGGCATCGCCGGTGAAAGACCTTCTGCCACCTTGGTCGTCAACGGCGGAGGTATCGCCCTCGACGATGCGCTTGCCAGCCTCGAAGCCCAGCGGCCGGTGATCGTGCTCGGCGGCTCGGGACGCGCAGCCGACGAGATCGCCGGTGCGCGCCTCGGGGCGCCTGCAAGCGACGCCGCGACGGAGATAGCGGCCTCGCCGCTCACCACCGTGGTCACGTTGAGCGACCCCGCCGCCGTCGCTGGGGCCGTCATCGATGTGCTTACTGCGTAGTCGCCGCCGGAGGGGTCCGCGGGCCGGATTGCCCAGGCACGACTTCGAGTTCGCGGCTCTCGGGAATCATCGAGGAGTTCCTGGACCAGCCCGTTCGATGGGCAGCTTGGCAAACCATTCGTCGAATTCACCGCGAGCCGTTCCATCGGAGTTCACACTGGTGCGATGAGCCGTTCGGGGGGTGGCGGCGTCGAGCGCTGGGCTCCGTCGACGCATGCTCGCAACCGTTGCACTTACAACGAGACGTCGTGATCGGATGCGGGTATTCATCAGTCATTCAAGCCACGACAACCTCAAGACCCGCGCGCTGAAGCAGTGGCTCATCGAGCAAGAGCCGAGCCTGAGCAACGAGATCTTCCTCGACCTCGACGGGCTCATACCCGGACAGCAATGGAAGGACGCGCTGGCGCTCGCCAGCAACCGGTGCGAGGCCGTCATATGCCTCTCGTCTGCGGAGTGGGACAAGTCCGGTGAATGCATCGCCGAGTACCGGGTCGCCGAGTATCTGAAGAAGAAAGTCTTCGTCGGGCGCTTCGAGCCCAACACGGGCGCGAAGACCGACGCCTGGCAGCGCTGCGATCTATTCGTCGACGAGACCGACTTGGCCAAAACCGAAGTGGTGACACTCGACTCCGGCGAGACGCTGGAATTGGCGAAGAAGGGCCTGAACGATCTTCTCGCCGGGCTGCGCGCGCTCGGCATCGGGGTCGCGGAGTACTTTCCGTGGCCCCCGCCTGGCGATCCCGACCGCTTGCCGTACCGGGGCTGGGCGACACTGGATAGGCATGACGCGGCGGTGTTCTTCGGCAGGGATGCGCAAATTGCGCGTGGCCTCGATGAGCTGCGGGCAATGCGCGCACCCGACGCTGCTGAATCGCTGATGGTGATTCTGGCCCCGTCTGGCGCGGGAAAGTCGGCGTTCCTCCGGGCGGGGTTACTGCCCCGGCTACTGCGCGACGACCGCGCCTACCTGCCCATGGACGTGGTTCGCCCCGAACGCGCGGTGCTCACCGGTGATCGTGGCCTCGCCGTCGCCATCGACAATCTCCGGAAGAGCCTCCGTCTCGAGGGACCCGAACTGGGCGTCATCGTCGAGGCATGCCGATCTGGCGACTTCGAACAGCTGCGAATGTGGCTCGAGGAGGCACGACAGACCGCGCGATCAGCGTTCCTTGATCCCGACCCCAACCTCCCTCCGCCGACACTGATCCTTCCTCTCGATCAGGCCGAGGAACTCTTCACCACCACGTCGCGCAAAGAGGCGACCTCGTTCCTAACCGTCCTCGCGAAGCTACTCGAACGCCGCGACACAGACACGCCAACCATGGTGGTGGTTGCGACTATTCGCTCCGACAGTTACGCGCCGCTGCAGGATGCTCCTCAGCTGGAGAAGGTCAGAAGCACGTTGTTCCCCGACCTCGGGCAGATGCCGTCCGGACAGTTCAGGGAAGTGATCACCGGTCCCGCCGAGTTCGTTTCGAACGCCGGCGGTCGGTTGGAGATCGACGAGGATCTGATCGAGGCCTTGCTGCACGATGCCGACAGGGCCGAGGCGTTGCCGCTGCTTGCGCTGACCTTGGAGAAGCTCTACCGCAACTACGGGGATGACGGCCGTCTGACGCTGGCCGAATACGAGCAGATGGGGGGTCTCAAGAGCATCGTTCAAACCGTAGTCGACGAGATTCTCGGCGAGGATCCCGAGCGAACGGCGAATCTGGAGATACTGCACGACGCGTTCGTCCCCGCTCTGGCAAGTATCAACCTGGAGAATGACAAGCCCGGACGCCGGATCGCACGTTTGAAGGATCTTCCCGCCGAAAGTCAATCACTCATCGGTACTTTCGTGGACAACCGGTTGTTGGTGCGAAAGCCTCGCGGCGGTGAGGTCTGCATCGAGGTTGCGCTCGAAAGGCTTTTGGAGCAATGGCAGGAACTAGCCGAATGGCTGCGCCTCGAGGGCCAGGATCTGAAACTGGCTGAGCGCGTGCACTTCATGGCCCAGGCTTGGCACGAACGCGGTCGCGAGGACAACGACCTCACTCTCCACGGGGCCCGACTCGTCGAAGCGGAGAAGCTTGCCGACAAGAAGCGATACTTCCGCTCGTGGCTGAGCAGTTCGCACGATTATCTCAGGGCCTGCAGGCGTTTGGAGAACGAGCGACTCAAGAAGGAGCAAGAGCGCCAAGCCGTACTCAAGCACGTCTCCATTGCCGCCATCGCGGTGGCCATCATCGCCGTCGTCGTCGCTGGTGTCGCCATCTACTACTACCGCGATGCCAATAGGTCCAAGACCGCGGCGGACGATCTGAGAGCCAAGGCCGACACCCAGTTTCACGTCGCGACCGCTCAACGTCTATTGACGGAGGCCAAGGCAATGCTTGTCGGCGCCCTGCCCGACGGCGACTTTCCGGCACTGCAGCGAATCTTGGCCGCGCCTCATGTTTCCCCCGTTTCAGACCAGAGTCTGATGTTCGATACCGTCGTCGCCCAGCGCAATGTACGCCGAATCATTCAGACGGACGCAGTGCTCGACGATCTCGCGCTGAATCGCGACGGTAGTCGCATCGCGACCGGTGACCTCAAGGGCAAGGTCCGGATATGGGACCCGACAACCGGTCTCCAACAGGGGGACACCATCGACGCAGACCCTCAGTACGTATGGAGTCTGGTGTTTGCGGGGCAGCAGATCGTCACTGGCGGGAACAAGGGAGCCGTCAGATTCTGGAACCCCTCGACTCGGCAATCGACGGACTTCAACATCTCCCCCGAGGGCATGCCGATTCGCAAACTCGCCGTCAGCTCCGACGAGCGGTACGTCATCGCGGGCAGCACCGACGGAATCGTGCGGGCGTGGAAGGTCGACACAACAGGAGTGCAGCAGGTTGGCCCCGATCTCGAGGTCAAGGGCCACGGAAACCTACAGACGGTCGCAATCTCGGCAGACACCATCGCGACCGGTACCTCGGACGGCACGATCCAACGATGGAATCTGCACGACAAGGCTCCAATTGGGGGTCCGATGCAAGCCGACGGCGGTGCGGTTTGGGATCTCGCATTCAGCCCACTTGGTGACCGCCTCGCGGCGGCAGGCGCCAGCGACGACGTCTGGTTGTGGAACACGGCTGATGCCAGCCGCGTCGCTATCCCCCACCACGATGGCGTATGGGCCGTCGCGTTCAACCAGACCGGTGATCGGCTCGCCACCGGCGGTAGCGACGACCAAGCATGGGTGTGGGATGTCTCGACCAACAACGTGATCGGCTATCCACTGACCGGAAACCACGACGACGTCAAGGGCGTGGCCTTTCTCGGAGACGATGTGGTGACCGTCGGCGACGACCGCACGATGCGGCTCTGGAATGGCCCCTTCCTCCTGTCGCCGACAAAGGCCAACGGGGACCGCGTCGTAGGCCTGGCGTTCCCCGATCACCACGTCGCGACCATGACGGCAAACGGCACCGTGCAGGTGTGGGACGAGACCGGGAAGGCGGAGGGAGTCTCCGTCGATCTCGATGGCCCAGCCAGCGCGCCAACTGCTTTCGGAAGTGACGGCGCGACGCTTGCCGCCGCGACGGGAAGTGGAACCGTCGAATTGTGGAGTTCCGAGACCGGCCAGCTCGAGCACCTGCCATTGGACGTGGCGCATTCCGACATCACCGCGTTGGCGATCGGCGGGAGTCATGTCGCGTCACTCGCGCGCGGCGACAATGCCATTCGCTTGTGGGACAAAGGGACTGGAGCACCGTCGGACATTCGAATCACGGTCGACCCGGACACGATCTCCACCATCACTCTTAGTTCCAATGGGCAGAGACTGGCCGCCCTTGACGGCGACGGCGCGCTAGTCGTGTGGAGTACAGCCGACGGGACAAGGCTCAACGGTGAGACGCCGCTCGTGGACTCCGATCTCAACCCCAACGTCAGAAAGAGCTCGAAGATCGCGTTCAGCGACGACGGCGGACGCGTGGTGTCCGGCGCCCGCGGCGACGACCGCCTCCGCGAATGGGATGCAACGGCGGGCACTCCAATCGGCGACGTGATGCGAGGTCATCAGCGTGACGTGACAAGCGTCGGCTTCAGCGAGGACGAGCAGTACCTCGTCTCTGCGGCAGAAGATGGCACGGTACGCCTTTGGGACGCGAACACCCGGCTTCCGTTCGGCCAGCCGTTGAGGATCGCCCAGCCACTCAGGAATGGAAAGCCCACAGCGGCCATCTCGCTCTTCGCAACGAGCACGGCATTCAGCCCGGACGGAAAGCTGATCGTCGCGGGACTCGTCGATGGCACCGTCCGGACCTGGCCGGGTCCGGCAGCGTGGGCGGAAACCCTGTGCGACAAGCTGACTCGCCTCATCGATGCGCAGGAGTGGAAGGCTTGGATTGAACCGACGATCCCCCAGGTCCCCGTCTGCCCCTAACCCGCCGCGCTACTTCTTGGAGAGATCGGCAGGCATCGCCTTGCGGATGGCATCGATCCTGAGCGCCTCGTTCGCCTCATAGGTGCCACCCTTGTTGTTGAGCCTCGACATCATCGACTTGCCGGAGTGATGCAGACCGATCACGCTCCACTGACCGTCGAACACTGGGCTACCCGAGCTCCCGGGTTCCGTCGGCGATCTGTAGTGAAGTCGGGTGTCGTCGAGATCGAGTAGCAGGTTGTCCTGGACCGAGAACTGCAGCTGTTCGTTGCCGCCAGGGTGACCGATGATGTACGTCCTCGGCTGACCGTCCATGGTGGGCCACTTCGTCGCAACGGGCAGCGGGTCAATGACTTTGGGCGTGTTCACGAGCTCCAGCACCGCGGTGTCGACGGTGCGGTGGCCGGGCGGTGAGTACCACCACTGCTGCCGCACCTTGTAACTTGACCGTGCCTCGTCATTGTCGAGTCCGTGAAAGGTCACCACCGCGTTGTCCACGGTGACCGAATCGGGAACCACGTGCCCCGCGGTCACGACCACCAGTTCCGGCAGCGACTCGTGCAGATCGCTGCCCTTCAGCAGAAACCCCGTGCCATGGGCGTAACCGTTGCCGTCATCGATGCGTGCGACGGCGCGGCACCGCGCCAACCCGTTGCGCCACCATTGAAGCGGCTGATAGCGGTCCGCTCCGAATACCTTCTCGAGCGAGTCCAGGCGACCGGACGAGACGTCTTCGGCAGTCAGGGTGACGCCTCCGCCTCGCTTCTTCACTAGCGCTGAGCGCAACGGAGGGAGCAGCTTGGTGCCGAGCGGCGTGTCCGGCTGCAGTCTCCACACCTCGAGGAGCTGTCGCAGCAAGGCTCCGATCACGAACGCGTCAGTGTTCTTGTTGTTGACCAGACTTCGGGCACGCGAGACCGCTTCTGCGACTTCGCCGCGTGCCACGTGAGCCTCGCAGGCCGTCGACACTGCCCACGGGCCCCTGTCCTCCGGTTCCAGCTTTCTGATGGTGCTGAGCACCTCAGCCGCCATGTCCGCCGCGATCTGACCGGGACGTGCTGTCCCAGGAACCGAGATCCCGTCCTGACCCGCACGGGCCATGAGCGCTAGGGCGTTGATGCCGTGCCAGTAGCGACTGCGGTCGGCGAAGTACAGACCGCCATACGCCCCCAGCGCGCGCCGCAGATACTCGACGCGCCGATCGGGATCGCCAGTCGTCAGGAACAATTGCTTGTAGCAACGACCGACCCCACCACGCGCCTCGGCATGTTGATTGGCGGTGGCACCTGGATCGTCGGCCATCCTGGAGTAGATGCGTAGGGCTGGAGCCGTCCGGCCCTGGTCCACCAGTGCTTGTGCGTAGTGCTTCCACACCGTCCGGTCATCTGGCGCGATCGCCAGCGCAGCGTCCGCGACATCCATGACCGCGTCGTACTGATGGTTGTCCTGCAGGAGTTCGATCACCTCGAACGCCTCGGGTGCGAGCTCGGTCGATGCGCGCAGCGTCGTCGCGTAGCGTTCAGCGCCGCTCTTGGCGGCTCCCCAGTCGAACTCCTCGACTGCTCCGGTGATCAGAACTTGCTGTTGCCCCAGTTCGTCAATGCTCTTGTTCTTCTTGACCATTCGTGTCATCCGATGGTGGGTCGACATAGCTGGTAGTGGTAGTCCCTTCGCCAAGGACATTGTGCGATCACCCGCAGGCCCGTATCCGTTACCGAAACGCCCTCGTCGTCGACGGCTTCGGTCTCATACTGCGCCAGCAGTTCCTCGGTGATGTAGGCGACGTCGTCCAACTCCAGACCCAGCGCCTTCGCGGTTGCCTCCCGAGCTTCCTGCACTTCACGAGACACATTCATTTCGACACCTTTCAAACGAACTGCAGACCCGCCTTCTTGACCAGCGGGTCGTCCTGCAGCGTGGAAAGAACGTGAGCGGAATTGCCAGTCAGGTACTTGCCACCGAAGTGCAATCCCACGACTTCGTGCGTATCAAGGTCGACG
>Ga0105237_10001174_pt1 | contig 35013 bp, 29 predicted proteins | sample KBSC24metaG_FD_81520 | JGI IMG/M metagenome (GOLD analysis project Ga0105237, IMG submission 81520) | Corn rhizosphere microbial communities from Kellogg Biological Station, Michigan, USA - KBS C2-4 metaG | ecosystem: Host-associated > Plants > Roots > Rhizosphere > Soil | place: Michigan, USA... | reverse complement strand
GAGGCTTTGGGCCGACTCTCCACTCGACCTACACCATCGGTACGACGGCATTGAATTACGTGAATACCAATAACACGACCTCAACCGCGGTATTCAGTAGCGTCACGCCGAACGGCTCGGGCCAGATCACGATGACGGTTAACCGTGGTACCGATCACATCGGTTCGTTGGGTGCCTTGATCGTCCATCAGAACTAATACAGAATAGTCTTCACGGACAAGAAACAGGGTTGGAAGAGGAGACTCTTCCAGCCCTGTTTGTTGTAGAGGCTCTCTCCAATGTTTTAACCTTGACCCTCCCTCTCTCCTTGCTCATAGTCACCCTTCCTTTCGAAGGCGGAAGGCACGAAAAACTTCGGGGTAAGTTATCCCGGAAGGGCCCTTAGCTCAGCGGATTAGAGCGCCTGACTACGGATCAGGAGGCCATAGGTTCGAATCCTATAGGGCCCACTTTTTCCTTCGATTTATTGCATATACCGAAAGGGAGACCCGGGAATTTGTTTGCTGGTCTGTTGCTCGGGGGACTGGTTATCGGGGGTATGGTTCTGAGCCGTTTTCGGAAGTCTGCCTGAGCTGGCTGGCAAAGGGCTCAGTCTTCCAGCTTGGGCGCATCGATGCCCAAGGCATCGGAGAGGTCGAGCAGGTGCTCCTGTTCCTGGGCGATGATCTTGCGCAGGACTTCGCTTAAGGCGAATTCACCCATGGCGTCGGCCTGGCGAATGCGCTGGCGGTAATTGATGATCGTCTCCTTTTCGTTCTCGAGATCGAAGCGGAGCATGTCCTCGGCCTTGTCGGAGATTTTCACCGGTTTGGGGACGGTGGTGGGAGTGCCGTTGAAGTAATCGATCTGTTTGGTGATTTGAAGGGCATGGCTGAGTTCTTCCGAGGCATGGAGTTCGAGCTCCCCGGCAATATTGGAGTAGGCGGCGCCTTTCATGGTCTGGCTGTAGACGGTGTAGGCGATGACGGCCTGGAATTCGCGGGCGAGATCCTCATTCAGCAATTCGATCATTTTAGCGCGACTGACCTTAAAATTCTCACTCATAATAGTTCCCTTTCTTGGATGTTAAGAAGGGAGGCACCCTCCTCCCTGATATAACATGGCAATGGAAAGGCCCGGCGCAACTGTAAGGATGAGATTTGTTTCGTACCCGTGAAACCTGCTTGCGATTAAGCGGGGACAAGGTACGAATGACGGTTCACCTTTACCTAAATAACCATGAGTTTTCCGAAAAATTTCACCTGGGGCGCTGCTGCGGCTGCCTATCAAGTCGAGGGCGCCTGGAATGAAGACGGCAAGGGCGCGTCGATCTGGGACATGCAGTGCCACACACCCGGCAAGGTCTGGGAAGGCCACACCGGCGACGTTGCCTGCGATCACTATCACCGTTACCAGGACGACGTGAAGATGATGGCCGATATCGGCCTGCAGGCGTACCGGCTTTCCGTCTCGTGGCCGCGCGTGCTGCCTGCGGGCGTCGGATCGGTGAACCAGAAGGGCCTCGATTTTTACGACAAGCTGGTCGATGAACTGATGGCGCGGAAGATCGCGCCCTGGGTCACGCTTTTCCATTGGGATTTTCCCTACGATCTCTACCTCAAGGGCGGCTGGCTCAATCCTGACAGCCCGAAGTGGTTCGCCGAGTACACGCAGGTCATCGTCGACAAGCTCTCCGACCGCGTTGGTCACTGGATGACGCTGAACGAGCCGCAGGTCTTCATCGGCCTGGGCCACTTCGGCGGGAACCATCCGCCGAATCTCGCCCTCGGCCTGCCCGAGGTTCTCACCGCCGCGCACCACTCGCTGGTGGCGCATGGCATGGCGACGCAGGTCATCCGCGCGCGGAGTAAGATCAAATCGCATGTCGGCTGGGCGCCGGTCGGCCCGCTGACCTACCCCTACAGCAAGGCGAAGGCCGACGTCGACATCTCGCGGCACCAGAACTGCATCATCTCGAAGGAGCATTTCTGGAGCACCACTTGGTGGGGCGATCCGGTTGTCTTTGGGCGTTATCCCGAGGAGGGCATCAAGGAGTACGGCCACCTGCTGCCAAAATTCAAGTCGAGCGACTTCGATACCATGAAGCAGCCGCTCGATTTCTATGGCTGTAATTTGTATCAGGCTTATCCGGTCGAGTCGGATGGCAAGGGCGGACCGAAGCCGGTGCCGTTCCCGGTGGGGCATCCCCACACGCTCTACACCTGGAAGGTCGCGCCGAAGTGCCTCTACTGGGGTGCCCACTTCCTGGCCGAGCGTTACAAGCTGCCCATCGTCATCACCGAGAACGGCCTGTCGAACATGGACTGGGTCAGCCTCGACGGAAAGGTGCACGACGCCCAGCGGATCGACTTCCTGCAGCGGCATCTCATCGAGGTGCGCAACGCCATCGCCGACGGCATCCACATCCGCGGCTACTTCCAGTGGTCGATCATGGACAATTTCGAATGGGCGGAGGGCTACAAGCACCGCTTTGGCATGGTCCACGTCGACTTCAACACGCAGAAGCGGACGCTTAAGGATTCGGCCTACTGGTACGGCGACGTCATCCGTTCCAACGGCGCGAGCCTCGGCGATTACAAGGATGGCGGCATGGATCCGAAGGTCGAAATCGCGGTGAAACCAGCCCCGGCAGCTTAAGTTCTTTTCTATGTCCCAGCATCCCTACGGTCATTTCAACGAAGACGGCACCGAGTTCGTCGTCACCGATCCGAAGACCCCGCGCGCGTTCGACAATTTCCTGTGGAACGACGCGGTCTTCTCCAACGTACAGCAGACCGGCGTCGGCTACTTCGACTACCAAGTCGGCAAGAACGAGGCGATCCAGCTCCTGACCGGTGTGGGGCTCATCTGCGACTTCGACGTCTTCGGCCGCGATCACCTGATGAGCCGCCTGGTCTACGTTCGCGACAACGACAGCGGCGAGTTCTGGAACGTGAACTGGGAGCCGGTGCAGCGCAAGCCCGACGCCTACGAGTGTGTCCACGGTCTCGGCTACTCGGTGATCACGTCGAGCACGGCAGGAATCGAGTCGCGTTTCCGCATCTTCGTTCCGCCGGGCAACGACCCGGTCGAGTTGTGGACGCTGACGGTGACGAACCGTTCGGCCAAGCCGCGGAAGCTGTCGCTCTTCGCCTACAACCAGATCCAGTTCAAGTTCAAGTGGGGTTTCGACAGCTACGGTGACATGTTCTATCGCTCAAGTCTTTTCTCGAAGGAACACAACGCCATCGTGGCCGAGAAGCATCCGTACCGGCGCCCGCACAATTTCCTCACCGCCTTTCTCACTGCCGACCAGCCGATCGTTGCCTTCGACGGAACGCGCGACGCCTTCGTGGGGCTCTACAACACACTGCAGAATCCCGACGCGGTGGTCCGGGGCCGCTGCTCCAACACGCCCGGTTCCTCCGACGCGACCATCGCGGCGGCGCAGTTCGAGCTTGAGCTCGCGCCCGGCGAGACGAAGGAAATCAATCTCATCCTCGGCGCGACCGATGCGGCGGCGAACATCCCGTCGTTCCGTCAGAAATATTTCGGCAAGTACGAGACACATTTCGCGGAACTGAAGAAGGCGAAGGCCGCGCTGGTGGCGCAGAATCATGCCCAGACGCCCGACGCCCACTTCAACCGGATGCTCAACGGCTGGATCAAGCAGGCGACGCTTTACGGCGCGACCTGGTGCCGCTGGGGCTGGAACGGCTATCGCGACATCGTGCAGCACGGTTTCGGCGTGGTGACGTTCGAGCCTAAGCGGACGCGCGCGATCCTGCTCGAGGCCTTGCGTTATCAGTTCAAGACGGGACTGGCCCTGCGCGGCTGGAATCCGGTGGACGAAAAACCCTATTCCGACAGCGCGCTCTGGCTTGTTTTCACGCTGGTTGCCTATCTGAAGGAGACCGATGATCTCGCCTTGCTCGACGAAGTCGTACCCTACCACGACGGCGGCGAGGCGACGGTCCGGCAGCACATCGACCAGGCGCTCGATTTCCTCGAGAAGAATAAGGGCGCCCACGGCCTCATCCTGATCAAGTTCGGCGACTGGAACGATTCGCTCACCGCCATTGGCCGCGAAGGCCGCGGCGAGAGCGTCTGGCTGAGCGAAGCCTACGCCGAGGCGATGCGGCAGATGGCCGAATTGTCCGGTTATCAGAAAGACGAGAAGCGCCGGAAGGATTACCTGGGACGCTACGACAGCATCAAGGCCGCGATCACCGAGCACGCCTGGGACGGCGGCTGGTGGCGGCGCTGCTTCGACGACGCGGGCCAGCCGGTCGGCTCGCACCAGAACGAGCAGGCGAAGATTTATATCGAGGCGCAGACTTGGGCGCTCATCGCCGGGATCGCCGACGAGGAACGCACGGAGCAGACGGTTCGCGCCTGCGACGAGCACCTCCTGACCGACCTCGGCTACACGATGTTGTGGCCCACCTATCGCAAGCTGGAGGATCGGATTGGCCGCATCAGCAGCATGGAGCCGGGCATCTGCGAGAACGGCACGATCTATTCTCACACGAACATCTGGATGATTCTCGGCCTGCTGAAAGCGGGCCGGACCGATAAGGCTTACGAGATTTTCCGGCGCGTCACGCCCGGCTATCTCTCGGGCAAGGAGAACGACCCGAAGCAGCGCTGCCTGCCCTACATGTACGCCAACTGCTACTACGGGCCGGAGCACCGCAACAACAAGTTCCAGATGGAATTTTCCTGGATCACCGGTTCGGTCGCCTGGTTCAACAACGTCCTGCTCCAGCACCTGCTCGGCGCCCGGGCCGAATTCGGCGGCCTGCGGATCGATCCGCGCCTGCCTTCCGAGTGGAAGGAGTGCGAGGTGGAGCGGACCTACCGTGGTACGACCTACAAGATTTCCATTCGCAATCCGCACGGCCTCCAGGGTGGACGCGTGGAGTTGACGCTCGACGGCAAGCCGATCGAGGGGAATCTGCTGCCGCTCTCAGCGGCGGGCAAGACGCATACCGTGGTGGCAACGCTGCACAAAGCCTGAGCTTTATTTAGGTAGCCGTCGACCTCCGGGCGACGGGCTCAGTTGGTAAGGCAATATCTTCCGAGCTCGTCGCCCGGAGGTCGACGGCTACCTGTCTAGACTTTCCAAAGCTCGAGCGGGGCGCTTTCGCTGGTGGCCAGATTCGTCCGGCTGCCGGGCGGGAGCTTCACCGATTTCTGTCCGGCGGCGATCCAAAGTTCGGCGGCGGTGGGATTGAGCGCAGTCATGAAGTCGGCGGAAAACTCGATCCGTTTCAGCGCGGCGTAGTAATCGGCGATCTCGATGCTGGTGGCATACCAGATGTCGTCGTGTCCGCCGATCTTCTCGCCGAATTTTTCCAGGAGATCCCAGTTCTTGTCGCGCGGAAACTCGAAGCCGTGGCCCCAGACGTAGAAGACGCCGAGTTGCGCGCGCCACCGATGCAGGTCGAGAAATTCCTGCGCCTTTTCGACGATGCCATCGTTGTGGTGCATGGTCGGGTTCCAGGTGATGAAATCCTGGGGGATTTCAAAATTCTTCGTGTTGGTGCCCGTCCGTGAATAGCGGAAGCCGAGGGAGGGGAGCAGGTTGAGCACTTCCTGGTTCCAGGTGGCGAAAGGATAGGACATGCCCCGGACCGGATAGCCGCAGAGCTGTTCCAGTTCCTGCCGATTTTTCATCATCTCGTCGATGACCATGGTGGGCGGCAGGTGCTGGAGGAACGGGTGGCTGACCGAGTGGGCCGAGACTTCGTGCCCTTTATAAAGCGAGGAGACTTCCTTGCGGGTGACGTAGCCGTCGAGGTCGAGGCTGTAGGAGTTGAGATGGAACGCGGCGCGCAGGCCGTAACGGTTCAGGATCTCAACCAGCTTCCGGTCGTCGCTGCCACCATCGTCGAAGCTGAGGGTGAGAGCGCGGTATTTGCCGCCGGGGAAAAGGGAGAGGGAGACGGGAAGCAGATCTTTCATGATCCGACAATCTGCGCGGTCCCTACCCGTTAGGCAATGCCGAAGCCGTCTAGGGATTCTGCAATGAGGCGCGATTTTTTTCCCACCGGGTTTTTAGCGCGGCGGATAGTTCGGCCGGATTGGAAAGGCTGATGCCGAGATGGCGGACGAGACCGTCTTGCAGGCCGTAAACCCAACCGTGGACGGCAAGTTCCTGATTCCGTTCCCAGGCGCCCTGCACGACGGTCGTCTCGGCCGCGTTAATGACCTGGTCGATGACATTGAGCTCGCACATGCGGTCGACGCGCGCCGGTTCATCGGGATAACACGCGAGGTGATCGGTATACTTGAGGGCGACGTCCTGAACATGGCGCAGCCAGTTGTCGATCAAGCCCAGTTTTTGCGTGCCCATCGCCGCGCGGACACCCCCGCAGCCGTAATGGCCGCAGACGATGATGTGCTTCACCTTCAGGACGTCGACGGCGAACTGCATGACGGAGAGGCAGTTGAGGTCGCTGTGGACGACGATATTGGCGACGTTGCGGTGAACGAAGATCTCGCCGGGGAGCAGGCCGCAGATTTCGTTGGCGGGCACGCGACTGTCGGAGCAGCCGATCCAGAGATAGGCGGGCGCCTGCTGGCGGGAGAGCGTGGGAAAGAAATTGGGATCGCGTTGGCGGATCGCCTCGGACCATTCGCGGTTGTTTTTGAGCAGGGGATCGAGCGGGTGCACGGCGGGAAGGTGCTGGCAGAATGCCAGTTCGCTGGGAGAAGAGAAATCAAAATGAAGGGGTGGCGGCGGGATTGCCCTTTTTTGGAGTTATGCCATAACTGCCGTCATGAAGTCACTTTTTCTGCCGGTGGTTCTTGGTCTGACTCTTTCCCTTTTCGCGGCACCCTCCCTTCGGGCAACCGAGCTCGACAAATCGATGAAGCTGATCGGCGGAGCCTGCAAGGAATTGATGGACGACCTGAAGCAGCCGAAGGAGTCCGACAAGGACAAGTACCTCGCCCTGACTACGACGATCAAGGAGCAGGCCAAGATTTCACGCGAGCGCACGCCGAAGCTGGCGCAGACACTGCCCGCCGACCAGCGCGACGCCATGGTCCAGGGCTACCAGAAGGATATGGACAAGTTCATCGCCGACATCGACAGCCTGAGTGCCGCGCTGAAGGATGCGAAGTGGGACGACGCCCGCGCGTTGATGAACACCCTGGGCCAGGACATGACCGCTGGTCACAAGCAATATCGCGCTCACAAGGGTGGCAAGGATCACGATCACGCCCCTGCCGCTACTGATGCTCAACCCGCGCCCGCGGCACAGTAAAGTCCTAGCTAAAGTAGAGAATCGCCGCCGGCACGAGAATCCCGAGGAAGAACGAGACGGTTACCAACCCGAGGTTCTTCCGGTTCTGGCAGGCGATCACCAGGCCGATCAGAATGGAAAGCATCAGGCCCGCCACCATCGCGGCGACGAGGTACTTGAACGTTTCCGACGAATGATGAGCGCTGCCCGGGCCGGGGTAGTAGCTGTCGGTGTGGATGGTGGAGAGCTTGACCATGAACGCGTTGAAGGCTCCCTTGTCGCGGTCATCGTCGCCGACAAAGGTCTGCCATCCGCCGGTAAAGACGAAGAGCAGGAGCAGCGGCGAAAAGAAGACGCTGAGATAGGTGTGGATTTTCCGCAGTCGGGAAAACCAGAGCGCGCGCATGGGAAGATCAGGCCTTGTTGGCCGGGAGCAGGGAAGGGGGGACGTTGATGAGCGCCCAGAAGATGCCCAAATGCCGGATGGCATCAACGAACTGGCTGAAGTCGACCGGCTTGACCACGTAGGCGTTCACACCGAGCTGGTAGCTCTTGACCAGGTCGCCCTCTTCCCGCGAGGAGGTGAGCATGATGACCGGGATGACCTTGAGCCTTTCGTCGGCCTTGATCTGCCGCAGGACTTCGAGGCCGTCCACCTTGGGCATCTTCAAGTCGAGCATGATGAAGAGCGGTTCGGGCGTCGGCTGGCCCTCGAATTTGCCGCGATGGTAAAGATAATCGAGCGCCTCGCCGCCATGGCGTGCGAGCGTGACGTTATTGGCGAGCTTGTTCTTTTCGAGAGCGTTCAGGACGAGTTCGGCGTCGTTGAGGTTATCTTCGACCAGGAGGATCGGCTTGAGGGGGGGCATGCGGTAAATCAGGGGTGATCGATGCGGGGGAGAGTGAAGTAAAATGTGGCGCCTTTGTCCACTTCTCCGTGAGCCCATGTTCTGCCACCGTGGCGGGCGATGATGCGCCGGACGTTGGCCAGGCCGATGCCGGTGCCTTCAAATTCCTCCTTGAAGTGGAGGCGCTGAAAAATGCCGAAGAGTTTGTCGACATACTGCATGTCGAAGCCGGCGCCATTGTCCTTCACAAAGAACTCAAACTCCTTCTCATTCTCCCGGCAGCCAATGGTGATTTCCGCCTTTTTGCGATAGAGACTGTACTTGATGGCGTTGCCGAGAAGATTCATCCAGACCTGCTTGAAGAGGGTCTTGTCGGCGAAGACCCGGGGTAATGACTCGATTTTCCACTCAATGTCGCGATTGGCGGTGTCTTGGGCGAGGTCCTCTCGGACTTCGGCGATGAGTGCGGTGGTGTTGACCCAGACCGGCTGCATGGACGACCGGCCCATGCGGGAAAAAGTGAGGAGGTTATCGATAAGCATTCCCATCTGCCGGGCCGAGTCTGAGATGACCTTCATGTAGCGCTGGCTGGCCTCGTCCAGGGGAAGTGCCTCTTGCCGTAGTAGGTCGACGTATCCATCGATGTGGCGCAGTGGCGCGCGCAGATCGTGGGAGACCGAGTATCCGAAGGCCTCGAGCTCTTTATTGGCAGCCTCCAGTTTTTCCGTCTGCTTTTGCAATTCCTTGTTGAGTGTTTCGACCTTGAGCGCGGTTTCTGTTTTTTCCGCAATTTCGCGCTGCAGGGCCTCGTTGCTCTTGCGGAGCTGCTCGGGGCCGGTCAGGGTCAGTGCCTGGGGTAGGAGGCGAATCAGCAGGACTGTCGTGGTGACGGAGGCAATGGCAGTGATCGCCTTGATGACGCCCGAGAGCCAGTAGTGGGGCGACCAGACATTGAAAATTTCCATCAAGTGGGTGGTGCCACACGCGAGGATGAAAATGGCGAAGCAGACGAAGATCCAATCGAAGGCCAGGTCTTTGCGGTGTTGCACGAAATAGACCAGCATCAGCGGAATGGAATAGTAGGAGAGCGTGATAAGGGCATCCGAGATCACGTGGAGCCAGATGAGGCCCGGATCCCAAAGATAGCAGCAACCGTGCGGCATGAACCCGCCGCCGGAGAGGAACCACTGGATAAAATCCATCGGAGTTTTTAGCGGTTCGCTTACCTTTCGTCACGTCCATTTCCAGAGGACGAAGAGATGGGAAGGAGGCTGTAATCAGGCCACGTTGAGCATCTTGGAGTCGCCGCTGAGGACCCGCTTCATGCACCAGAGGATGTCATGGGGGTTGTAGGGCTTGGGGACGAAGGCTTCGACGCCGAGTTCCTCGAAGCGTGTTTTGAATTCCTTGGGGGAGAAGCCGCTGGCCATGATGACCTGAAGTTCCGGCTTGAGTGCCTTGAGCTTGGCGCAGAGCGTGATGCCATCCATCTTGGGCAGGCTGATGTCGGAAAAGAGGATCTGGATTTCCTCCTCATGGGTATTGAAAAGACACAGTGCTTCCTCGGCATCCCGGGCCAGCAGGACGCGGTAGCCGTGGCTTTGCAGGACGGTCTGGAGGAAATCGCCGATTTCGATCTCATCCTCGATCACAAGCACGGTTTGCGTGCCGACGAGATCAGGATCGGACAGGCGTGCCACCGGCACCGATGGATCCGCGGCGATCTGCTGGCGTGGGAGGGGAAAATAGAGGGAGACGGTCGTGCCCTGATCGGGCTCGGATTTCACGTCGATGCGCCCGTGATGGGCCTGCATGAGGCCGTAAACCACGGGCAGGCCGAGGCCGGTGCCGCGACCTCGCACTTTGGTGGTGTAAAAGGGCTCGAAGATGTGCTCCCGCGTGGCCGAATCCATGCCCATGCCGGTGTCGGTAACCTGTAGGCGCGCATAGGTCTCGCTCGTCAGTGGAGCAAGCGCCTCAGGCACCTGATCGCTGGGGACGACCTTGGTGGAAAGTTGGATTTCTCCACCCTGCGGCATCGAATCGAGGGCGTTGGAAACAAGATTGGTAATCATCCGTTCCAGTTGGTGTGGATCGGCAAGAATCTCGGGCAACGTGTCGTCTGATTCGAAGGAAATGGAGACATGAGCGGGAAAACCGGGCTCGAGCGAGCGCAGGGTATTTGTCACGGAGAGATTGAGATTGATCGGTCTTGCCCGATTTTCACCTTCATGCGCGAAGGCAAGCAGTTGCTCGACGACATCGGAGGCGCGTCGGGCCGCCTGGGTGATGACGTTGGTGATCTCCAGAACACGCTTCGGACGATCATATTCCATTTTCAGGAGGGAGGCGTGACCGAGAATGATGGTGAGGATGTTGTTGAAATCGTGCGCAATACCCTGCGAGAGGGTACTGATGGCCTCGAGCCGCCCCGCCTCATGGAGGCGACGCTGCAATTGGCGGTAGAGGGCGTGCTCCTCCGCCTCGGCGATGGCCCGGCGGACGGCGGCACCGAGCCGGGAAAGGCGGTCCTTCAGGACATAATCGGTGGCTCCGTTGCGAAGCGACTCGATGGCTGTGTCCTCGCCGATGGTGCCGGAGACGAAGATGAAAGGGACCTCAGGCTTCAGCGCATGGGCGATTTCCAGTGCCTGAAGCCCGCTGAATTGGGGAAGGTTGCAGTCCGACAGAATCATGTCGAAAGGGCGATTTTCCAGCGCTTCGAAAACTTCGGGTCGTTTTTCAACGCGCACGATTTCGCATGTAAGGCCTTCCCTTTCGAGTATCTCCCGGATGAGGTCGGAATCTTTTACCGAATCTTCGATATGAAGAATGCGAAGGGGAAGCTTCATAAGGATTTGCGACTCAAGAAATGACTAACACCCAGAATAAAAATCACCCACCTGACATTAGTAATTTTCGCCCGCGGACGACCGAAATCAAATGTTAAAAACCAAATAGTGAAATTTTAATCAGTATTTTAACTGAATAATTATATAGGATGTTTCCTGTCACTATTTTTAAAGTGGATTTTACTTAATTATTAAATGGGCCGGTCGATTACTTATAAGTCCCTTGGAGCTCCAACACTTCTCCATTGCCGCCTGATAGTACGGCGGATAATTTCCGTTCATGCCCCGGCTTCTTCGTTGCATCGACCGGTAAAGCCACGTGGAATTGAACGCGCCTCCTTCCCGTGCTGCCGATAGCTATTGGCTGACGCGGTTTGTGATTCTGCGATGGCTCGGTTTTGTCTATCTGGTCGCTTTTTATGTCGCCGCGCGGCAGCTCGTTCCGCTGGTCGGAGCTCATGGATTGACGCCGGCGCCGCTTTTTCTCCAACTGGTGCGAGATCACTGGGGGACGTGGATTGGGTTTGAACGTTTGCCGATGATTTTCTGGTTCGATTGCTCGGACTTGGCTTTGCAGGTGGCGGCTTGGCTGGGGATGATTCTTTCGTGCGTGGTGCTGGCCGGTTTCGCCAATGGACCGATGATGGCAGTGCTCTGGGTTCTTTACCTGTCCATCGTCCATGTAGGGCAGGAATGGTACGGCTATGGGTGGGAAATCCAATTATTGGAGACCGGGTTTCTGGCGATCTTTCTCTGCCCGTTGCTGGATGCGCGGCCCTTTCCGCTGCGACCGCCGCCTCTGCCGGTCATTTTTCTTTTTCGCTGGCTCATCTTCCGGATCATGATCGGCTCGGCGTTGATCAAGCTGCGGGGCGATTCGTGCTGGCGCGATCTGACGGCGCTCTATTATTTCTTCGAGACGCAGCCGATTCCAAATCCGGTAAGCCGCTGGTTTCACTTTTTACCCCATCCACTGCTCCAATTCGGGACGCTTCTGACTTTCGTGGTGGAGTTGATCGCGCCATGGTTTGTTTTCGGGCCGCGCTGGGGGCGGTATGCGGCGGGAGTTGCGATCATCGGGTTCCAGTTCATCCTGATCGTTTGTGGCAACCTTTCGTTTTTCAACTGGCTGACAATTCTCCCAGCCCTGGCCTGCTTTGATGATCGGCTCTGGGGAAAGATCCTGCCGGTACGGCTCATCGGCTGGGCGCGGCAGGCGGAACTCGATGCCAAGCCGAGCATGGCGATGAATATTTCCGGCTGGGCGGTGACTGTCCTGATCGCGCTGCTGAGTTTCCAGCCGATCCTCAATTTGTGCTCGTCGCGGCAGATGATGAACACGTCATTCGATCCGCTGCATCTGGTCAATACTTACGGTGCGTTCGGCTCGGTGGGACGCGAGCGGGGCGCGATCATTTTCGAGGGGACTGACAGCTTCAATCCCGAGAGCGCCACCGACTGGAAGGAATATCCATTCGTGGGCCTGCCGGGCGATCCGGCGCGGTCCTCGCCGCAGATCGCGCCTTACCAGCCGCACCTTGACTGGCAGCTCTGGTTCGCGGCGATGAGTTCGCCCCGTGAGTATCCTTGGACGCTGAATCTTGTCTGGAAATTGCTCCACAACGATCCCGGCACGCTGGGCCTTTTCGCGGGAAATCCCTTCCCGGATCATCCACCCCGCTACGTGCGGGCCGTTTATTACCGCTACCATTTCGCATCGCTTGGAAACCCGGAGCACGTCTACTGGACGCGCGACCGATTGGGCCTCTGGTTGCCGCCGTTTTCGACCAATAGTTCAGAGCTGAAAGAATTTCTGCAGGCGCAAAAATGGCTTTAGAAGACGATCTTATTGCCAGCCGGGGATTCTTAATCCCGTAAATTTCGTAATTCCGTCGCAAAGAATTTTACCTGCAAGGCGTTAGGATCGAATTTCTCGACACAGAACCGTAACATTTTCACACTTGCCGGGAGGTTATTCACAAGTTATTCACAAGGGATCAATCCGCTCCGGCTTTGAAAAAGATCCTCATCCTGACCGCTGGTTTTGGCGACGGGGAAGATGTCGCTGCATGGAACGTTCGCGAGGCGATCGAGCATGTGGCGCCGGATGAAACGCGGGTCGAGGTGCTCGACCTGCTCGATTCGTGCTACGGCCGTTTTCACGAGCTTTTGCGCCACGCTTACCAGGCCGCGGTGAGCCGCGCGCCGAAATTATGGCAGGGCTTTTACCAGATGCTCGGCACGTCCCAGTTCGTGGAAGGCCAGATCGACGGCCTGACTCGCTTGCGCCATTCGCTGCGCGATGTTTTGCGCGGAATGGAGCCGGACGTTGTGGTGTCGACCTGCCCAATCTATAGCCACTTGATCGAGGAGATTTATCGCGACGGACGCACGCGCGATTTCACGCTGGTCTCGCTGGTGGTCGACGCGGTGATCAAGGATTCGCTATGGCCGCGCACGCCGAGTGATTTTTTTGTGGTGGCCCATGAGGAGGCGCGGGAGGCGCTTCTCGGTGCGGGTGTGGCGGAGGAAAAAATCCGGGTCTTCGGCTTTCCCGTCCAATGGCCGGCCGGAAAGGCGGAAAGCAGGCTGCCCGATTTGACCCGTAAAGGCCGTCCTCGAATTTTGTATCTGGTGAACAGTGCTCGGAAAAAAGCGCCGAAGCTGCTCGACCGGCTGCTGGAACATCCCGAATGGGACGTCACTGTCTGTGTGGGTCGCGATACGGAGCTGGATGAAATGGCCCGGGAGAAAGCAGCCACCGCGCCTGACCGAGTGAAGGTGATTGGCCACACGCGCCGGATGCCGCAGTTACTGCGGAGTCACCATATCGTTATCAGCCGGGCCGAGGCGGGGATTGTGCAGGAGGCAATCGCTGCGCGGTGTCCGCTGGTGGTGAACCGGCTCAACTCGGGGCAGGAAGAGGGAAATTTCTCGCTGCTGCGCCAGGCCAATGCCGGGGCGGCGGGCGAAAAGCCCCGCGAAGTGGTGGAGTGGATCGAGCGCGCCTTTCGCGATGAGGGACGGCTGCTGTCGCTTTGGCGGAAGAATCTTGAGCCGCTGGGACGGCCCGACAGCGCGCTGGTGCTGGCCCGTTTCGTTCTGGAACAGGGGGCGGTTTCCGTTCCGCGCCTGCGGGCGTTGCCTGCGCCGGATCGCGAGCAACTTGCGACGGCGAAGCGTGTGGGACAAAAATCGCGCCTTCGTCACCTACCGAAGAAGCTGCTCCTTTGCGATCTCCACACCCACACCACGTGGTCGGACGGCAAGCTGTCGGTGCCCGAGATCGTCGATTTCTACGGCCAGCGCGGCTTCGACTGTCTCTGCATCACCGATCACCTGTGCGATCCCAAGCGGCTGCTCGGGAAGCTAGTGAACCTGACCGGCCTGGTTATTCCGCCGGGCGATGTGGAGGCTTATTTCGAGGACATTGAGCGCGAGAAGAAGCGGGCGTGGGCGAAGTACGACCTGCTGCTCATGACCGGCGTCGAGTTCAACAAGGACGGTTACACCTCGAAGAGCTCGACCCACCTGCTCGGGGTCGACCTCAAGCAACCGATCGATCCCTCGCTGGAGATCAAGCAGCTCATCGCGGAGATTCACGCGCAGGGCGGGCTGGCCATCGCCTCGCATCCGCATGAGATGAAGAGCGAGTGGGGCAAGAACACGCTTTATCTCTGGGAGCACATCGAGGAGTACGCGCCGCTGCTCGACGCCTGGGAGGTCGCGAACCGCGACGACATCTTCAACCCGATCGGCCTCAAGAAACTGCCTTTCATCGCCAGTAGCGATTTCCACAAGCCCAAGCACATCCACTCCTGGAAGACGGTGCTCTATTGCGAGAAGGAGGCGGAGGCGATCAAGCACTGCATCCGGGTGAACCGCGACGTCTCGCTCACGCTTTATCGTGACCACCGCTTCGGGCTGGAGGAGCGCCACCTGCACCTGCCGGGGCTGGAAGGCATGCCCGGCCTGGTCGAGTTCGAGGAGCCGCGCCTGGCGGCGAAGCGCGGTTAGTTCCGGCTCCAGTCGAGCATGCGCTGGAGGGGGATGAGGGCCTTTTCGCGCAGGTCGGGGGCCATGAGAAGTTCCGGCTTTTCGTCGCGGAGCGCCTCGTAGACTTTTTCCAGCGTGTTCATCTTCATGTAGCGACAGTCGGCGCAGGCGCAGTGCTCGGTGGGGCCGGGGATGAATTCCTTTTCCGGGAGCTCGCGCCGCAGGCGGTGGAGCATGCCCGACTCGGTCGCGATGATGAACGAGCGGGCGGGATTCTCGCGGCAGTAGCTCACCATTTTTTCGGTCGAGCAGACCTCGTCGGCGAGGAGGCGGACGGGGCGGGTGCACTCGGGATGGGCGACAAGCGGGGCGTCGGGGTGCTCGCGGCGGATCTTCGTCAGGCTGGCGTGGGTGAATTCGATGTGGATGTAACAGTTGCCCTGCCAGAGCCGCATCTTCCGTCCTGTCTTTTCCATCACCCACTCGCCGAGATTTTGATCAGGGACGAAGAGGATCTCGCGATCTTCCGGCACACGTTGCACCATGCGCTCGGCGTTGCCGGAGGTGCAGATGACATCGCTGAGCGCCTTCACCTCGGCGGTGCAGTTGATGTAGGCCACGACGTAGGTATTGGGGTGAAGCGCCTTGTAGGCGGCTAGTTCGGCGGCGTCGCACGACTCGGCGAGCGAGCACCCGGCGTCCATGTCGGGGAGGAGGACCTTCTTGCCCGGGTTCACGATCTTGGCCGTCTCGGCCATGAAGTGGACGCCGCAGAAGAGAATGATGTCGGCCTGCGAGGCCTGCGCCTGGTAGGAGAGCCCGAGCGAATCGCCCACGTAGTCGGCGATCTCCTGGATTTCGCGCACTTGGTAGTTGTGGGCGAGGATGACGGCGTTTTTCTTCTTCTTCAGCGCCAGGATTTCGTTCTGCAGCGGGCTCATCGCCTTACTTTAACGCATGCCCGGGGGTTGGTCTATGGCCAACCCCGGGATGGCTTCGTGAAAAATCGTGCTTTGCCCGCGCCCCGGCATCGCCTATCGTGCAAGACTTTCCTCTCGCGCCTCATGCCCGAGTCGCGGGGAGATGCTTGGGACGGGTCGCATAGTGGTTTAGTGCGGTCGCCTGGAAAGCGGCTGTGGGGTTAAACCCACCGAGGGTTCGAATCCCTCCCCGTCCGCTAGATTTAGTATTTGATAATCAAATACTTGCAAATAAAATGAGCCAAATTGCCAGTAAAACTGCCAGTAATTTTCTGTAGGTGCAGAGGAGGGAATCCCTCCCCGTCCAAAATCTCAGGAGTGAGAAATGGAAATTTACTGGAGAGTTTTGAGCTTATCCCTGCCAGTAGAATTGCCAGTACTCCACTAGTCATCTTCGCATGAAGGCGAATTTTAATTCGTGTTCCAAAGATCAGTTGCCACTCGCATGGAGCGATCATCCCACGACTAATTTTATATTCTGGATGCCTATATTTTTGAAGTCATCGCCACGATCAAAATCGATGACGTACCTTGGTAAGAAGAACCTTCAGTCCAACTTGGGCAAACACGGATACGACTCGGGCTAACACAACCACTACTCAGTAGGGTCGTAAAACTCCTCTCGGTAAGATGGACGACATGAACGATCACTACCGCCTTTACCGTCGATCCAATGGTATTTACTACATCGAACATGCCAAGACTCGCCGACAGCAAAGCCTGCGGACCAAATGCCCGGATCAAGCCAATACCTTGCTTCTCGCTTATAATCGGGCGCTCGAAGAGCCCGCGCTCAATATGGCTCTGGCAAAAGCATACTTCTCCGGTCGCGCTCCCCAATTAATAACGCGAACATGGAATGATGTACTTGAGGAGATGGCAGCAAGATATCAGGGATCTACTCGAACTCGTTTTCAAAAGTTTGCCCGCAGCAGGCCGATCTTACTGATTAAAGACGTTCGGTTGACTGAAACCGAAAGCGCACATTTTCTTGCTGTACTCAATCATTCTAAGGCCGGTGTTTCGACGAACAAATGGTTGCGGATTGTGCATAACCGGGCGCTCGACTTGAATTGGCTCCCGATGCCAGTCATGGCCCGAAAAGCATGGCCGTCCTCCCGGGCAAAGCGAGTGCAAGCCATCGCGCGAAAACAGCACGAAAAACTGATCGAGACAGAACAAGACCCTGGGTTTCGGCACTATCTCGAAATGTTGTGGGAGACCGGGGGATCTCAAACCGATACAGCTGAATTGCGTCGGGACAATATCGATGAGGAACGCCATTGCCTGACTTACAGCCGCAAAAAAATGAGGAATCAGAACGAGCAGGAAGGCGCTGCCATTACCATTGGAAACAGTCTGAAGGAGTTGCTGGCGAAATTACCCAAAGAAGGATTGCTGTTTCCGAAACTCGCCCAACAAAGGGAAAATGTTCGCGCTTCCCGGTTTCGGAAGCTGTGTGACCGACTGGGGTTTACCAACATTAGCCTGCACAGTTACCGATACGCTTGGGCGGAACGGGCCAAGACAGCAAGTATGCCTTTGCGAGAAGCGATGGCCCATTTGGGACATGGAAGCAAAGCGGTGCATCATGCGTACTCCGCCAGCGCGGAAATCATCACGTTTCCCTTAGAATATTATGAGGAAATAAAGCGCCGAAAAGATGAGGAACTTCGAAAACAAATGAACGGCCTCAATTCTCCGATCCACGAAGTTTCTGCGTTAAAGGAGGATATTGAGTACTCCTCACATGCTTCGGATACGAAGCGGCGTAAGCGGAAGTTAGACTGTGAGTTCGCCGTGCGTTTGGCCATATAGATACGGCTGTTTGCCTTCTTATTAAGATCGCCCCGCGGTTTGAAAAAGAAGAGGCATTTCGCCTTGCGGATCATTTGTAGGAGTTAAAGCATGGTCCACAATACGCTGATCGGGACGGCATGGAGGTTGGGGCCGAAGGCGACGCTCTCCGTGCCTGTGTACAGCAAGATACCGCGAATGAATTTCTTTCCGGTCTGTTCGGCGAGGAAACGGAGCCCCTTGAAGTCGTGGGCGGTTGGACTGGCTGATTTTTTGACTTCGATTCCGACGAGATGGCCGCGTGAATCTTCCAGGACAAGATCAACCTCCTGCTGCTTTTGCGTCCGATAATGAAAAAACGCGGGCCGAGTCTGACTCCAACCGGCTTGCTTGATCAATTCAGTCGCCACGAAGTTTTCCAAAATGGCACCGGTCATGAGGCTATCGTCTTTCAGGCGATGAGCATCAAGTCCGACGAGATGACAAAGCAGTCCGGTATCATTTAGGAGAATCTTGGGTGCCTTGCTTAAGCGGGTGGTGAGATTGCCACTCCAGGCGGGCAAGGTTTGGACGAAGAAGACGGCTTCGAGCAAAGCCCAGTAACGGTGCATGGTCGTTTGCGGCGTGTTATTGGCATCCCGAGCCAGATCCGTCAGGTTGAGGACATTGGCGGCACGAGCCGCAATAAGCCGTAACAGCACGGGAAGTTCTCGGAGTCCTTGAATATTGGCGATATCCCGTACATCCCGTTCGAGAATCGTGGTGACATAAGAACCAAACCAAGCCTGACGGCGACGGGATTCCTTGCGAGTCAATGCTTCCGGGTAGCCTCCAGCCACGATCCGGTCGACCAGGGAGGGCCAGTCGCTGCCGGTGAAAGCTCTGGGTTTAAAATCCTTGGCAAAGCACTGGTCGATAAAACCTTCCTGCCGTGCTTCAATTTCTCCCTGGGAGAAAGGCCAAAGCTTGAGGACCTCCATTCGTCCGGCCAGTGATTCCGATACCTTGGGTAAGAACAGCGCATTGGCTGAACCGGTCAGGAGAAAGCGGCCCGGTTTGCGTTTTTTATCCACATTGCGCTTGATGGCCAAAAAGAGAGAAGGTGCTCGCTGGACTTCATCCAGAATCACCCGGTCTGGTAATCCGGCGATAAATCCATCGGGATCAGATTCGGCGGCAGCTAAAACCACCGCATCATCCATGGTGAAGTAATCAGCGTGATGCCCCCGTTCCCGCAACCCCTGAACAAGGGTTGTTTTTCCAGACTGTCGTGGTCCCTGAACAAAAACCACCGGTGTATCCGCGAGAGCTTCCAGGACCAAAGGGGTAAGATGTCGTGATTTCACAGGAGAAGATTAACCGAATAGTGGGTTAAAATCCACCACTTAATGGAAGAATTTATCCAGTAATTGAATAGCCTGTATGCAGAGAACCCTTAGGGATGAGAAGAAATTACCTACAGAAAAATTGAAATTGGTTCGGCACAGTCAATGAACCACAGAGGGACACTTCCTCGAAAACACTACTAAGTAGTCCTAAGTAGTCATGAAATTACGCTCCAAGAATGTGATTTATGAGGTATGCGCACTACTAACGGTCGACAGCAGTTTTTGAGTTTGGAACATTATCCCGGACGATTAACCGCCCAGGAGGCGGCGTGGTATCTTGGCTTTTCCTGTTGTGATATCCCCATTCTTGTGAGGGCAAGCCCGCTCAAACCTTCAGGACCTCCTCGCGAGCACGAACTTAAATTGTTTCTTCTGGCAGATCTTGAACATTTTTGTCGTGATCGACTCTGGATGACGAAAGCATCCAACCTGGTTGCCAAATACCGGAAAACCCGAAGCTTGAGAAAAGCAAAGGCTCGTCATAAATAACAAATTGATTCGTCTGTCTGTTACGACAGTTATCGAATCCTGAGCAACCGCTTTTCATTTTTGCACTAATCTTACGACTTATTGATTTCTGCATAACAGACTGACTTGATAGCAGTTTGAATTTGGTGCGATTGCTAGCCTGACCGAATCGGAAACTTCGAAATAACCGCCTCAAGTTCATGGATAGATGCTCCCAACTCCGACTGGTCAAGCTGCAACGTAAAGTGTAGACGATTGCCGACTCCCGCTCGGTCTTCAACTTCACCAGTGAGTTCAATGTGTCCTTTACCATCGCCTTTGAGCCGCAAGCTTAATTGCTCCTCCAAGGTCCGGAACTCCGCTGAGCCATTCAACTTCTCAAAGAGGGGGCGAAGCTCCAAAGCAAATTTTACCAACTCGGAAGTTTGGATTGCGGCTTCAGCTTTCCCGTGAAAACCACCGACCTGAATTTTGATTTCTACGGTCAACCAGTTGTCATCATAATATTCTCCAACCAACGGCCGCTCGTAGCGAAGTACTTCCACCTCGATACGCTCTCGTTCTGATTGTCCAAAGGAAAACACCATGGTAATTGCAGACCTCATCTAACCTGCGGGATCGCTGTTTCCAAGCTCCGAATGTGTCAGTCTCTTATGCAGAGGTCAGTAGTACTTATCACCGGAGACATCACATAACCTTACCTACAGAAGGATATACAGAAAAATTTAAACCCCTAGTTAGCGCTAGTTAGATATCAGTTAGTGCAAGTTAGCTTGAGTAAAGCGACGAAACCTGTTTTAATTTTGTCAGTTCCCAGAGGTGGATGGCCTGCGAATCCCGCCCCGTCCGCAGATTGAAGCCAAACAGGCTTAAGATTAAAATCTCACGGTGAATTGCGCGGCGACGAGATGCTGGGCTTCGGGGAAGGGGGCGCCCTGGTCGAGGAAGCTGTACTGGAGCTTGGCCTGCATGTTGGGGCTGAAGCGGTAGGTCATGGCGGCGTCAATGCGGCCGGCTTCGCAGCCCCAGGTGGTCTGCTCGCCGAAGCCGCCAGGGATGGTGTTGAAGAATTGCTGGTTCCAGCGGAGCGCGGCGGAGAATTCGGGCGTGAATTTGTACCGGACCTCGACGTAGTAGGCGAGGGTGTCGGCGTTGCCGACGGCGGGGACCTCGAAGCGGGTCTCGTAGCACTCGGCCCAGAATTGCCAGTGATGCCACGCGAAGCTCAGGTCCTGAGCGATGGTGATCTGCCGGTAATCATCAAGATCGGTGCCGGGCATCAGCGTGTTCGAGGCGATGGGGCGCAGGTAGGTTCCGACGCTGGAAGAAACGCCCAGGTTCCACGCCTCGTCGGGCCGCCAGCCGACACGCCCGCTGAAGACGGGGTGATCGAAGCCGACGTCGGTGACGGACCAGGCTTCGGGCCGCGAGGAGATGCCCGCGTTTTTCATTTCCACGGCATAATCAAACTGCCCGAGACTACCGAAGGCTGAGACACCGCTGGCGTAACTGCCTTCCCAGATGATGGGGAGACGGAGATTCTTGGGCGTGTTGATCCAACTGTTGAGGGTGACGCCCGGGTAGGCTCCGGCGATGTCCCAGACAGAGGTCAGGTTCTCGTAAAGAAGCGGCGCAGTGACGAACGGGTTGGTCCACGAATCATCCCGGTGAGCCCAATTGCCGACGACAGTGGCGAATTTTCCAGCCTGGATATTGAGCGCTCCATCCTCCCATGGCGTATAGCGGATGGCGTACTGGTCGGCGCGGACCTGGCCATCGCTATCGGAGGAGGGATCGAAGCCGCGATCGGCGCGGGCCTGCGCGAAGACGTAGACTTGCGGGCCGAGCTGCAAATCGAGATTCAGCGTGAGGCGGGGACTAAAAAGGAAGCTGTGATCCTCGTAGAGAAGGCTTGGGGCCGGTTGCTGGACGTAATATTCCTCCATGTCGAGGAGGCCGCTGATGCGTCCGGTGACGTTGCCGTTATCCGCGCTGAACTTGAGGTGATCATCAACCGATTCGAAGAAATCCTCGTCGGCGCGGACGCGACCCGAAACAGCGAGCAGCACGGCTAGTCCTATAATTTGAAAAAGGAGTGGGCGGTTCATGCGGTCTCCCGGGCCCGGCGGATGGCTTTCCGCAATGCGGGGATGGTGATGGGTTTGGAAACGATGACATCAATGCCCGGCCCCTTATCATTGTCGCCGGTGTTGAATCCGCTCAGGAGCACGACCGGCATGTGAGGGGAGAAACGCTTAATCTCCAGCGCCAACTGGTTGCCGCTCATGCCCGGCATGGCCTTGTCGGTGATGACGAGGTCAAATTTTTCGGCGAGGAAGCGGCGCAGGCCCTCGGCACCATCCTCGGCGTTGCCGACGCTGTGGCCGTCGGTTTCAAGGAAGGCGGTCAGTACGTCACGCACCTGCGGCTCGTCCTCAACGAGCAGGACGTGCAGGCGGTCCGGATTCGGCAGCGACTGCGATTCGACGATGGCGGCGGGTATGGAGACCTGAAGCGGGAAGTGGAGAATAAAGGTGGTTCCTTTCCCCTGCTCGGTCCGGAGATCGAGCGTGCCGCCGTGCCGCTGAACGATTCCGAAGACCATGGCGAGGCCGAGACCCGTTCCCCGGTTGCCCTTGGTGGTAAAGAAGGGCTCGAGGCAACGCTGGCGGACCTCTTCGCTCATGCCGCCGCCGGTGTCGGCGATCTCGACGGTCACGCCCGATTCCTCGCCACGTGTGCGCAGTGTAATGGAGCCGCCACGGGGCATCGCGTCCACGGCGTTGAAGATGAGATTGGCGAAGACCTCGCGCAGGGCCGATTCATCGCCGGAGACAGGTGGAACCGTTTCGAGTTCCTCGACAATGCGAGTCTCCGCGCCGCTGGCCTGGGCCTGGCCCTTCCACTTGGGCTGGGTGAGCGAGATCGACTGGCGAAGGAGCTGGGCGAGGTTGACGGGTGCGAAGACATCGCTGTTTTCGTTGCTGCGATAAAATTCGCGCAGGCGGGAGACGATGCTGGCAGCATCCTTGGCCGCGGTGCGGATGGTTTCCAGGTAACCCGAGGTCTTCTCCTTGTCATCGAGGATGGCGGGGTGGGCCAGGAGCAGTTCCGAGAAGCCCATGATCGGCATGAGCGAGTTGTTGAAATCGTGGGCGATGCCGCTGGCCATCTGGCCAAGCGCGCGGAGGCGTTCCTGCTGGATGACCTGATTCTGAGTGGTGCGAAGGTCGGCCAGTGCTTTTTCCAATTCGATGTTAAGTTTTCGCAGCGCATCGGCGGCGTGGCGACGATCGGTAATGTCCTCCACGGTTCCTTCTAGATAGAGAAGTTTCCCCGCGGCATCACGCACCGCCCGCGCATTTTGTGAGATCCAGATCACCTTGCCATCCCGGGTCTTCGCCTCGCACTCGAAGTTCGAGACGCGGTTTTCCGACTGGATGCGGCTCAAAAATTCCTCCCATGTGTCGGGCTGGGCGTAGAGATTTTTCGCTCTGCCTTCCGGTTCCGCCCGCAGTTGCGCGGACGAAGCATAGCCGAAGATGCGTGCCATGGCCGGGTTGGCGCTGGTGAAATTTCCTTCGGGTGTCAGCAGAAAAATGCCCTCGGCCGCGTTCTCAAAGATGCTCTGGTATTTCTGCTCGGTCATGTCACGTTCTGCCTCGGCCTCCTCGCGGCGCGCCACGTTTTGCGCGGAGACCTCGGCCATCTGCTCGACGGGACGGGAGAGACGGCTGGAAAGCAAATGGCTGACCCCCAGTCCGAAGAGGAGAACGAGTACCGCCGTGCCGACGATCCGCCAGCGCCAGCGCTGCTGCTGGGCCATCGAGGCGGAGAGTGAGTAGAGGCAGACCTCGTAGGCGGGGATGAAGTGTGAACCCGGATTGAGGATTTTGTAGGAGAGGAGATAGGGCTCGTTGCCGATCTTCACCACGAAGTTGGCATCGTTTCCCGGCGAATGAATGATCCGGGCGATGCTTTCCGCCAGCGGCGCGCGTTCGGCGGCGGGAAGGCCGGGCATGTCGAGCTGGCCGTTGACGCAGAGGCCGGTCTTGAGTTCGGGATCGGGATTACCCACCGGATCGACTGGCGGAAAGCCGAGCACGAGCTGGGCGATCTTTTCCCCCTCGGGGCCGAGGATCGGCGTGATCACAATTTCGTGGAAGGAGATGTTCCCGGCGGTGTCCGTAACGGTGACGTAGCCGATCTGCTGGGTAGTGGCCCCCGCACCCGCCGCGGTGATCTGGTTTTCCCACGGCTCCGGCGGAGTGGAAGAGGAGGTGGGCTCCAGCAGTTTGCCGTCGATGGTAAGGAAGCGGAAAAACGTCGCGCGGGGCGGTTTGACCGGTGCGTCCTGGGCAGGGGGCTGGCCATTGTCGAGCACATCGCGTAGCTCGATGCGGGCGTTGGCGTAGAGGTCTTCTACATCCTGCTCCTCCAGCGCTGCCTGGATGCGGACCGACTGGGCCAGGCGCCGGCATTGCTCGGAAACCTCTGTCTCGCGCGCTTCGCGGGCACCGTTCAGGTAACCGAGGCGGGTCTGGAACTTGTTCCGGAGATTCGCTTCGTCGGAAACCTGCGCGACCCGCTGCGCGACGTAGAGGGAGATCGCCGTGGCGGTAAAGACAATGAGCATGAGCCAAAGCCGCAGCTTGGCGCGGAAGCTGAGCGGGGAACTCCGCGTCAGGCGCCCTGGCGTGGCCGGAATTTCATGGGAAGTCGACATGAAGCGTCCCGCCGTCCTTAAGGTCCACCGTTTTTTCGAGCGTCGTCTTGTCGTTGAGCCAAGCCTTGAAATGGTAATGTCCGGCGGGGAGATTTCCGATCCGGTATTTACCCTGCGCATCGGTCTTGGCGAAGTAAGGCGTCTCCAGCACGAGGATGATCGCGCGCATGTGCTCGTGGATGTCGCAATGGAGGACGACCGGACCCGGCTTGTCGAAGACGACGGAGGGCACGGGCGTTTCGTCGCTGCGGTAGCGACCGAGGTCGAAGCGCTTGGCCTTCGAGAAGGAGAAGAGGCTGTGGTAGGTGGTGTCCTGATTGGGGAACTCGACGGACGTGCCAATCTGCACAGGAAGCAGGCGCGGGGCGAAATCGAGGTTCTTCTGCACCAACTGCGCCTTGAGACTGCCTTTTTTGGCAGGAAACGAACCTTCGAGGAAAACCACGGCAGCGGGCGGGTCGGGTGCGATCATACCCTGCTCGCCGTTCATCTGGTAACGCTTATTGATGACCTCGATCGAGGCCTCGTGGGGAAGCGTCACGGTTCCCTCGATCGTCGCCTGGGCCTGCGCCGCGACGCCCGAGACACCGAGCAACCCCATAACCGCCGTGGTGGACAGGAGGTTCATGAGCAGCCTTATATGACAGCAACCATTAGATAGTAGCGAGGAAATTTGCCGGGAGAGACCGGCTCACTCTGCCTGGGCAATGAGGGAAAGGACGATCTTCCCGTGGCCCTTGCGCCCGGGAATCGATCCGATGTAAGCCTCGGAGGCGCGGGTCAATGGCACTGTTGCATCAACAAAGCAGCGCAGTTCTCCCTCGTCGAGCAGACGGGCGATTTCCGTCAGTTGTCTTTGATGAGGCTCAACGATGAAGAAGGCTTTTTCGGTGCGGCTATCCTTGGTTCCCTCGCTCTGGGCGGCGATGGTTACCATCCGGCCTTCCGGTTTGAGCAGGTCCCAGGAGCGTGCCAGGGTTTCGCCCCCGACGGTGTCGAAGACGACATCCAAATCGCGCGTCCGTTCCTCGAAGCGCTCGTTCCGATAATCGATCGTTTCGTGAGCGCCGAGTTGGGAGAGGAAATCGAAATTGCGCGGGGAGGCGGTGGTGATGACGTGTGCTCCCGCACGGCGGGCGAGCTGGATTGCGAAGATGCCGACCGCGCCCGATCCGCCATGGATGAGCACCCGTTCACCGGATTGGAGATGGGCGCGGTCGAGCAGGCCCTGCCAGGCGGTAAGGGCGCCGATGGGGACGGTGGCCGCTTCCACATGGCTGAGCCGGGACGGTTTTTCGGCCACCGATGGCGCGGGGCAAAGGCAATACTCCGCGCTGGCGCCATCGGCGAACCAGTCGTTCATGCCGTAGACAACGCGGCCTATTTGTCGGGGATCGAGATCCGGACCAACGGCCTCGACGACGCCGGAAAATTCGTGGCCCGGAATTGCGCCGGTTCTTTTTCCACCGTCTCGCGTATGGGTTGTCGGATACCAGATCAGCTCGGTCGGCGTCACGCCCGCGGCATGGACACGAATAAGCAATTCGCCGGGGCCGGGTTTTGGCTGGGGAGCAGTGGCTGCAACCAAGGCGGGATTTTCCGCGGAATCGTTGAAGCGCACGACGTTCATTTTGTTCCTTCTAGTAAAAGCCCTGATTATCGCGGTTGACGCTCACTTTCCCGGTGTAACGGCGCGAGATGAAAATAAAATAACCCGCGGTGAACAAAAGCGCCACGGGCCACCAGAGAGCGGCCAGGTAAAGGCTGCGCGGAGCCGAGGCGACATTGTAGGCGGTCAGTGAATTTTCGGGCGCGAGAGTCGAGTGGAGCATGACCGGAAAGATCGTCGCGGCCCCCGTGGCCAGCAGGCCCGCGATGAGGAGATTCGATCCGACAAAGGCCCTCATTTCCCGACGATTTTTCAGGCCAGTACCGAGGACATAAGCCGAGAAGAGAATAACGAGCATTCCGAGCCAGACAGCCGGATTGGTCAGTTCGCCGGCGGTGAGATCGGATCGAACGAACCAGGTCTCCACGGAGACGACCATCCAAAGCGGAATGGCCAGGAGCCAAAGCCGTTTCGCATAGGACTCACTCCGGTCATGCACGGGACCTTCCGTCTTAAGAGTAAGGTAGGTCGCGCCGTGGGCGCCGAGGGTGACAATGGCGAAAACCGCGACCGAGACCGTGTACCAATCGAGCAGGCCCACATGGCCCCGTACCTGGAAATCGGTGAAGAAGGCCATGGAAAATTCGCCGTTCGCATCAAGCGGTGCGCCCCGGGCCACGTTACCTCCGGCCGCGCCGAAGAGGAGCGCCAACAGGAAACTTGAGACCACGAAAACGAAATCCCAAAAGCCCTGCCAGAGCCGGTCATTGATATGGCCGCCGACTTCGAGAGCCATTCCCCGTAGGATGAAGCACCAGAGAATCAGGAACAACGCCAGGTAATAACCGGCGAAGGCCGAAGCGAGCAGGCGTGGAAATACGGCCAATAGCGTGCCGCCGAAAGAGAGCAGCCATACTTCGTGCCACGACCAGAGCGGACCGATAGCAGCCACGACTTGTCGACGTTCGTCCGGCGTTTTGGCCACGAGCCAGTGGAGCATCCCGGCGCCAAAATTGCGCCCGTCGAGCACCACGTACATGATGAGCATGAAGCTGACGACAATGTACCAAGCTTCGATCATGGGTGTGGCTCCTGGGGGAGATCGGTGATCAGGGCTTCCTCGGGCCCGTGGGCGATTTCACGGCCAACGAGGTAGAGAAAAAGCAGGCCGAGGACGAAATAGAGGCCGGTGAAGCCGATCAGGGTGAAGACCATGTCCCCGGCGCTCACCACCTTGCTTACGCCATCCCGGGTGTGCATCAGGCCATAGATCAACCACGGTTGGCGTCCCAGCTCGGCGGTCATCCAGCCGAGCGTGTTCGCGATGTAGGGAAAGGGAAAAGCCAGCATCAGGACCCAGAGCAGTCCCCGGTTGGTGAGGAGACGGCCTCGCCAGTTCTCAAAACTTGCATAGGTCATGAGGAGGATGAAAAGCGTCCCCAGCGTGATCATGAGGTGGAACGAGTAGTAAAGAAGCTCGATGTTGTCGGGCCACGTATCCTCGGGATATTCCTCCAGGCCGTGGACGTAGCTTTGGAACGTGCCATAGGCGAGAAAACTAAGCGCGCCCGGAACCTCGATCGGGTTATCGAGCCGCCGTTCCTTAACGTTGGGTTGTCCGATGACGCTGACGCCCGCCATGGGTCCACCCACGAATTTCCCTTCCATCGCGGCCAGCGTCACCGGCTGGTGATTGCCGACCAGCTTGGCCTGCTGGTCGCCGCTGGGAAAGGCAACGAGAATCGATGAGATCAGGGCCACCAGCGTGCCCGTGCGAAGATAGAGCCGGGACTGAACAGGATGTACCTCCCGCAAAGCGTAAAAAGCTCCCACGGCAGTGACGACAAACGAGCCGGTCACAAGTGCCGCCAACTGATTGTGGGCGAACTGGACCATGGCCCATGGGTTCAAAAGAAAGGCGGTGAGGCTGTCGATGCCGAGCGAGCCGTCGGGACTTTGCAGGTAGCCGACGGGATGCTGCATGAAGGCATTCGTGACCAGGATGAAATAGCCCGAGAGCCAGCTACCTGTCGCCACGGCGACGGCGGCCAGAAAATGGTAACGCGGTCCCAGTCGTTTCTCACCCCAGATGAGCGCGCCAATGAAGGCGCTTTCCAGGAAGAAGGCGAACATTCCCTCCATCGCCAGCGTTTGTCCAATCACGCCGCCCGCGTAACGGGAGAACCCAGCCCAATTGGTGCCGAATTGAAATTCCATCGGAATGCCGGTGACGACTCCAACGGCGAAGTTAAGGCCGAAGATTTTGGCCCAGAACCGCGTCGCCTGGTTGTAAGTCTCGTCGCCCGTCCGCAGCGCGCGCCATTTCCACCAGACCAGGAACCAAGCCAACCCCATGGTGAGCTGGGGAAAAAGATAGTGATAGGTGATGGTAAAGCCGAACTGGAGGCGACTCCAGAAGGCAGGATCGGAAGCGGCGTGGTACATGGGATTGTCAGGCGTTGAAGCCACCATCGATGGTGAGACTCGCGCCGGTGACAAAGCCGGCCTCGGGACCCGCCAGGTAGGCGACCATGGCAGCGATTTCCTCGACATGGCCGTAGCGGGGCAGCGCCATCAGCTTTTTGAGGGCCTCGGCGAATTCGCCATTGGCGGGATTCATTTCCGTGTCGATGGGACCGGGCTGGATATTATTAATGGTGATGCCGCGCGGGCCGAGATCGCGGGAGAGGCCTTGGACGAGACCTTGCAGGGCCGACTTGCTCATCGCGTAGACGGCACCACCTGCGAAGGGCATCCGTTCGGCGTTGCAACTACCGATGTTGATAACCCGTCCGCCTTCCTTCATACCGCAGCCTGTGTCGCGACGAAGACGGCGCGTATATTAATGGCGACCGTCCGGTCGAAATCGGCCAGGGCAAAGGTGTCGACAGGCCCCATGGCCAGGACGCCCGCATTATTGACCAGGATGTCGAGACCGCCCAGTTCCTTCACTGTGCGTTCGACGGCGGAGATCACGGCCTGGGCGTCGGCACTGTCGGCCTGGATGGCCAGCGCCTTGACTCCCGAAGCTTGCGCAGTTTCCACGATCTTTTTCGCCTGGTCGGGCGAACTGGCGTAGGTGAAGACGACGTTTGCGCCTTCGGCGGCAAGGCGTTGGACAATCGCTGCGCCAATGCCGCGGCTCCCCCCGGTGACCAAAGCGGTTTTTCCTGCGAGTTTTTTCATTTTTATAGGAGGAATAGGGTGAATCGCCTCGGGACATAGCACCGAACCCGGCGCCATCTTGTTTATATCAACACCCGCGGCGAGGAAATCAAGGTTAGTTAAGCTATTTTGCTTGCCGGTCTGAACAAGTCTGACTAACTACCTTGAACCCAAAAACAAAGGCTGAGAATATGGCATGGTACTACGTCGTTAACGGAGTGAGTCAGGGACCGGTGGCCGAGTCTGAGATCAAGAATCTTCATCAGCAAAATATTGTCACGGCCGATACGCCCGTCTGGACGGAAGGCATGGCCGAATGGGTGGCTTATCAAAAGAGTCCGCTGTCGCTGGTTTCCGTCGGAGTCGCCGGTCAGCCCGCCATGACGCACGCGTGCGCCGAATGCGGCAAGCTATTCCCCGAGAGCGAGATGCTCCAGTACGAACAGTCCTGGGTTTGCCCGACCTGCAAACCGGTCTTCTTCCAGCGGATCAAGGAGGGCGTGGCGCCCAAGGGAACCTTCAGCTATGCCACCATTGGCCGCCGATTCGCGGCCGTTTTTATCGATGGAATTATCATCGATATCGTCATTTTCCCCATCATCATTCTCATGGTCGGTTTCCAGGGCCTGACGCACGAGGGGCTCGAGCCCGGAACCAACGCCCTTATCTATCTGCTTCAGTATCTTTTCCCGGCGGCCTATGAAATTTTCCTCATCGGGAAATACGGGGCTACGTTCGGCAAGATGGCGATGAAGATCAAGGTGGTGAGCACCGAAGGAACGCCAATTTCCTACGGGCGCGCGACGGGCCGCTACTTCGGCAAGATGCTCAGCGGACTCATCCTCGGTATCGGTTATTTCATGGCTTTCTGGGACGAGGAAAAGCGGGCGCTGCACGACCGGATCTGCAAGACCCTCGTCGTCAACCAGTCATCCTAGAGCCGGCGATGTATGGCCGAAGCCGCTTATCCGTGTCCGAAGTGCCAGACACAATTGGCCATTGAACCGGGAACGGCCGAGGTCGCTGCCAGCTGTCCCCAGTGTGCCTCACCGATCGAGGCTTATTTTTTCCCAGCTTTCTTTCGTCCGGCCGAGGCGGGAGCCGTTCCCTCCGCACTGGTGGATAATACGGAGGCCAGCTGCTTCTATCATCCCCAGAAGCAGGCACAGCGGGTTTGCGACGGCTGTGGGCGCCTGATCTGCGCGCTTTGTTCCGTCGAGATGGGTGCCGAGCATCTTTGCCCCAGCTGCATCGCCTCGGGCAAGAAGAAGGGCAAGCTCACCACCCTGGAGAATAATCGCACGCGTTATGACAGCATCGCGCTTTCCCTGGCTGTCTTCGGCCTGCTGGTTTATGTCTTCGCCATTTTCCTGGCGCCTGCCGCGATCTATGTCGCCATCCGCCACTGGAATAGTCCCGGGAGTTTGCTGGGCGTCAGCAAGACCCGCTTCGTCATCGCCATTCTCATCTCGGTCTTTTCGCTCCTCTTTTGGGGGCTTATGCTTGCCGTCATCATCTGGAACCCCGGGAAATAGAACGCCATGGCTGAAAAAATCTATCGTCCTATTCCGAAGTTGGGCACAGGGCAGGGCCGTTTTCAGATCGGTATCCGGTCGAAGATTTTCCAGGGCCCGGATCATTTGCTCATCGTACAGAGCACCGGCTACACGGAGGAATACAAGCGGGTCTTTTATCGCGACATCCGCTGGGTCGATATCCGTCCGAGCCGCCTACAGCTCTGGGTGGCACTTGCCGTCGGAATTTTATTTCTATTTTTTGCTGTTTTTCCTTATCTGGCTGGCGCACCGATTGAATTCGCCATCATTTTCGGTGTTCCCTTCATTGTCTGGTTTCTAATCAACCTCTTTCTTGGCAAGACGTGCGACTGCTATGTGGGTACTAATGTCCAGACTCTGAAGCTTCCTGTTCCCCGGCGTGTAGGTAAAGTTTCCCCACTGATCGAATTTCTCCGGGCCCAGACGGCAGCCTTCGCTCCCGCCGGGGCGGAACCACCGGTCTCTTAAGCATGAGTACCAGCACCCCGGTTGCGGCTCTCCGTCAGCGGCGTTGCGAAAATCATCCCCAGCGCGAGGCATCTGCCCGGTGTCCCGAGTGCGGGAAATTTTTCTGCCGGGAGTGCATCACGGAGCACGATGATCGGGTGCTCTGTGCCTCCTGTCTGAGCAAGTTGACCGCGAAGAAGGGCGTCGTCGTCGCTGCCTGGAGGAACTGGATTCCAAGACTGGGCCTCGCCCTCCTGGCCATCATTGTGATCTACTTGACTCTGTTCCTGATCGGAACTTCTCTCATTTCCGTTCCCTCGAAATTCCACGCTCAGGGAGGCTGGTAGCATGCCTCCGCCGGTCCGCCCCTTTTCCACCGAAGGCTCCCTCCGGGGGCCTCCAGCCATGGAGGTGCTGGATGAAGCCGTCTCGTTGTTGCGCCGGACGCCGCTTTCCGTTCTCTCCATTTATTACCTGGGGGCATTCCCATTTTGCCTCGCGCTGCTTTATTTCTGTTTCGACATGACCCAAAGCGCGGATGCCGAGGCGCATCTTCCCGGAGAGGTGTTGCTCCTGACCTGGCTCTATTTCTGGATGAAGACCTGCCAGGCCGTTTTCGCCCGCCGATTGCTCACTCTGCTTGAGGGAGAGGATCCGGAACCGTGGAGCCCGGCGAGTTGGATGAACACCGCGCTGCTGCAGATCATCTACGCCGGAAGTTTCATCCTCGTTTATCCGGCGGCATTGGTCATCACCATTCCCTTCGGCTGGGTCAACGCCTTCTATCACAACATCTCCATCGTGGCCACGAGCGCCCGAAGCACAGTACGCTCGAGTCTGATCGAAGCTGTGGAGCTGTCGCGTTTGTGGCCCAAGCAGAATCACCTGATTATGGGTATTCTATTGGCGGCGTTCTTTTTCCTTTTTCTCAACCTCGCGGTTTTCTTCTCCATGATTCCGGATCTGCTGGATATGTTTTTTGGAGTCCGGACGGTTTTCGAGGAAAACAGCTTCGCGTGGCAGAACAGCAGTTTTTATCTCGAGGTCTCGGTCTTCTGTTTTCTTGTGCTCAATCCGCTTAACAAGGCCATCTATGCCCTGCGCTGCTTCTATGGTCGCTCCCGCCTGAACGGCGCCGACCTCAAGGCGGAACTCCGCCGCCAGCAGGCGATCCGGTTGGAGCAGACACCTGCTCGCATCCTGGCGGTGACAGTTTTCCTGTGTATCGCTTTTTTCTTCACACCTATCCGGGCGGATGACCCCGTGATCCAACCGGCTCCGGTGATCCAGAGTGCAGAGGGTCATTCCTCGACGGTCAATCTCGATCAGGCTATCCGGAAGACTCTCGAGAAGGACGAGTTTTCCTGGCGTTTGCCGCGTCCGAAAATCCATGAGAAAGAGGGCGTCATCTCCCGCATCCTCCACCAGTTCCTGAAATATGTGGAGGATAAGATCAAAAAGATGTTCGATGCCATCGGCGATTTCCTGAAGTGGCTTTTCGACCTGGATAAGAAGCACGACCCCGACGATAAAGCGGCTGGTCCAAAGGAAATTCCGTGGCGGTTGATCTTCCTGGTGGCCTTGGTCCTTATCGTCGGGTGTCTCACTTTTCTGCTCGTGCGATATCTCCGCCGGCAGAAGAATCGTCTCGCTCCATCCGTGCTCGCCGCTGTTCCTGTGCGGACCGTCGACCTGGAGGCGGACAACGTTCGCGCGGACGATCTGCCCGAGGATTCGTGGCTGGCGATGGCTCACCAACTGATCGAACGGGGCGAACTGCGCCTGGCCCTGCGAGCCCTTTATCTCGCCACCCTTTCGGTCCTTGCCCGGAGCGAACTCGTCCGACTGGGCGCCGCCAAGTCGAACCGCGATTATCTTCTCGAACTCACCCGCCGACTGCGCGGTAACGGGGCGGCCATTCCCTTTTTCCGGGAGAACATCCATCTTTTCGAGGCCTCCTGGTATGGGACTCATGCGGTGACCTCCGCCATCATCGAGACGATGCTGGCCAACCATCAACAGGTGCGAAGCCATGCCACGACGTAGTTTCCTCCTGCCCGCTCTCGCGTTGATCGGTGCCGTGCTCTTTTGCGGCCTGCTCGTCCGGCTGCTCTTGCTGCGCTATGAACGGGGCGACATCTATCCTGCCTATTCCACGATGCGGGCTGATCCGCTGGGCACACGAGCCTACTACGAGGCGTTGGAATCGATCGATTCCTACCATGTGATCCGCGGCTTCACATCGCTGACCCGGCAATTGCGGGAAAAGCCGGACACCCTGTTTTATCTCGGGGTGGACAAAGATGGCTTCACGGATCTTTCCAAGGACGAAATCGCCCAGCTCGATGCCTACGTCAAGGCAGGCGGCCGGGTAGTCATGACCTTCAAGCCGGAGGACCCGATCAGCAAGAGCTCGGACGAGGAAAAAAAGAAAGAGGAGAAAAAGAAAAAAGCCAAAGAGGAAGCGGCGAAGAAGAATGCTCCGGACAAGAATTCTCCGGAGAAGACTTCGGATGATGATGCCGACAAAAGCGTTCCTCAAACTCAGCAGGAAAAATACGAGAGAGACGAATTGCGCAAGGAAAACGAATCGGCCGACAGGCCAAAAAATGCGCCTCCCCTGCGATATCACCGTTCGTTGCCTGCCTTATGGGGATTCGGCTGGGATGCCCATCACGAAGTGGAGCATCACGAGAAAAAAGAGTCGGACGATCACGACTATTTCGGCCCTCCTCCTCCTCCCGACGATGAAAAACCGGAGGTGTGGGCCGTGCGTTCGGGTGAGATGAATCTGGAACCCAACGTACCGTGGAAATCGGCGCTTTACTTCGTCCGGCTTGAGCCCGAATGGCAGACGCTCTACCAGGCCAAGTCGCAACCGGTGCTGGTCCGGCGAACGCTGGGCAAGGGAGAGATCATCTTGGCGACTGATTCCTTTCCCGTCAGCAACGAGGCCCTGCGAGATCGCCGCCGTCCGGCTTTTCTCAGCTTTCTGGCTGGTCCTCCCGGACGCCTGCTTTTCGACGAAACCCACCTCGGCACCCAGGAACAGGAGGGCATCATGTACCTGGCGGAAAAATTCCGGCTTGAAGGATATCTCTACGGCATGCTCGGCGTGGTCTTGCTCTTTCTCTGGCGCAACAGCGCGCCGCTGGTGCCGCCGCGACCTTCTGCCGGACGCGGGGTTATGGGCGGAGCCGTCTCGGGTAAGGATTCCCGCAGCGGGCTCGTCAATCTGCTCCGGCGCAATGTGCCCGTTTCCGAAATCCTGAAGACCAGTTTCGCGGAATGGAGCCGCAATGTCACCCCCGCCCGCCGTCATCTCCACGGCAAGAAAGCGGCCATGGAATCGGTCCTTTCCGCTACCCCGTCTGCCAATGCCGAGCAAATCGTCCAGTCCTATCATCAACTTCGCGAGATCAACACCCCCGGCCATGCCAAAGGAAATTATGCAACAAAACCTTGAAGAACTATCCAAGCTGCTCCAGTCCGTCCGGGCTGAAGTGGGTAAGGTCATCCTCGGTCAGGCCGATGTGATCGACAAAGCCATCATCACCATCCTCGTCGGCCAGCACGCGCTGATCGAGGGCGTCCCCGGCGTGGCCAAGACGCTCCTGGTCCGCACGCTCGCGCACGTGCTGGGGTGCGAATTTTCGCGTATCCAGTTCACGCCCGATCTGATGCCCGCCGACATCACCGGCACCAGCGTGTTCAACTTCCAGAAGAACGAGTTCACGCTCATGCCCGGGCCGATTTTCACCACCTTCCTGCTTGGGGATGAAATCAACCGTGCCCCGGCAAAGACCCAGTCGGCCCTGCTCCAGGCGATGCAGGAGCGGACCGTGACCATTGACCGCGATTCCTACCAGCTCTCGCCCGCCTTCACCGTCTTCGCGACGCAGAACCCGGTCGAGTACGAGGGCACCTACCCGCTGCCCGAGGCGCAGGT
>Ga0105237_10001173_pt1 | contig 35022 bp, 38 predicted proteins | sample KBSC24metaG_FD_81520 | JGI IMG/M metagenome (GOLD analysis project Ga0105237, IMG submission 81520) | Corn rhizosphere microbial communities from Kellogg Biological Station, Michigan, USA - KBS C2-4 metaG | ecosystem: Host-associated > Plants > Roots > Rhizosphere > Soil | place: Michigan, USA... | reverse complement strand
TGCAATCCAATCTCGACACGCTGATGAAGGGCAAGACCGTGTTGGCGATCGCCCATCGGCTATCGACCATTGCCAAGCTCGACCGGCTGATCGTGGTCGACAAGGGCAAGATCATCGAGGAGGGGACCCATGACGAGCTGATCGCCCGCCGCGGCCTCTATTCCGAGCTCTGGGCACGTCAATCCGGTGGCTTCATCGCGACCGACGCCGAATAGCCTCTCCTCCGCGCGCATCTCCGCCAAGAACCTGCGATATCAAGCCACTATTTGGAAATGCCGAACTCCGTCATCACGCCGAAATGGTTCGAGCCCATGGCGTCGGGTATCTGCTTTACCGATACCAGCCGCAGCGGAGCGCGCGCGAACACATGGTCGATCGTGATGCCGTAGGCGCCGGCCTCGATCGGCCATGTGGCCGGTTCCGGGAAGGCGTGGCGCAGGCCGGTTGCCGCCAGGAAGTCCCGCATATCGGGCACGATGACCGACGCGTTGAAATCGCCGGCCAGGATCAACGGCCCTTTCACATCGCCAAGGATCGAGCCGAGAAGATCGAGTTCGATCTGATGGAAGGCGTCGAAATAGGGCTTGCTCAGATGGACCGATGCGAAATTGACGGGCTGTCCCTCCATGTCGATGGTGGCGAGAATGAAACGATTGTCCCAAAGGCTGCCGAGGCTGCGCATGAGCTGCGTCTGGAACGGCCGCTTCGACAGCATCAGCGAGTCGCAATCGGACGTCATCACGCCACAGCCGATGCGGTAGGGATAGACCTGTGTGATGCGATCCATCTGCGAAAAGATCGGGCCTGCCTCGAAGATTTCGACGATATCGGCCTTCGAGCCGATGATGAGATCGGCGATACGTCCGCCGTTCTCGAAGTTGCTGTCCTCTATGTTGAAGGAGAGGAGCCTGAAGCTTCCGACCGATGCTTCCGCCGGCGCAATGAAGGAGGGGACGGCATATTCCTGGAGCATGATAACGGAATGCACCAGCAGCGCGGCGCCGACCAACACCAGGAATGTCGCATACCAGTGCCGTTTGAAAACAAGCGCGATCAGGGCGAGCACGATCGCGACCAGGCTGATGTGGGTCTGCAGGCTATCAAAAAAGGCCAGTATCCACGAATCGGCCACGTAGCGCGCCGCGAGTATGCCGAGCGCCAGAGTGGCGAGGACACATAGAACGCAATAAACCGTATGTCTCATGAGAGGTTCTCGTGCTTCGTTTTCGGCGCTTTGACGAGGCGCAGCAACGGCTTCAATCGTTCATAAATCGCGCGCTAAATCCATTCAGTTTTAAGAGGTAGAAAGGCAAGCCCACTATATACCGGACGCTGTACCGCTACCGCTTATGCCGCAATGCAGCATTGAAATCACTGTTTATTTTGCCTTGCATCATAAAAATATATTATCTGAATCGCTCGTTTTTTCATGTGCTTAGGGCCGCGTGACTGCAGCTTGCGATTTTAAGCTCCGGCCTTGCGAACGAATAGCGCAGTTTTGCCGCGACATTGTGCCCTCTTCCCTTGCCAAGACTGGACATAATTTGCGATCAAGCTTAGAACGCAGCGGGTTACGGAGGAATCTATGGCGGAATTATGGTCGCGTTGATTCGCCGTTAGTGAGGGGGTACCGCGGCTCTGCCGCGGTTTTGCGGAAGAGGATGTCCAGCCTTGAGCGAGCATAGTACGACAAGTGAAACCATTGGCGAGCCAACTCGCCGCGATTTCCTTTATTTGACGACAGGAATGGCGGGCGCAGTGGGCGCGGTTGCCGTCGCCTGGCCGTTTATCGATCAGATGCGGCCGGATGCGTCCACACTCGCTCTTGCTTCCATCGAAGTCGACGTGTCGAGCCTGGAGCCTGGCATGTCTCTGACGGTGAAATGGCGCGGCAAGCCTGTCTTCATCCGCAACCGCACGCAAAAGGAAATCGACGATGCCAAGGGCACGCAGATTTCCGATCTGAAGGATCCCGTCGCCCGCAATGCCAATCTGCCGTCGGATGCGCAAGCGACCGATGCCGCGCGTTCGGCCGGTAATGGGAAGGAAAACTGGCTTGTCATGATCGGCGTCTGCACGCATCTCGGTTGCATCCCGCTCGGTCAGGCTGGGGAATATGGCGGCTGGTTCTGTCCCTGCCACGGTTCGGTCTATGATACCGCCGGTCGCATCCGCCATGGGCCGGCGCCGCAGAACCTCGCCATTCCGCTATATGCGTTCACCGCAGAAAAAAAGATCAAGGTCGGTTGAGGGGGAGCTGAATCATGAGTACTCATTCGTCTTACGAGCCATCCACAGGGCTCGAAAAATGGGTCGATGCGCGGTTGCCGCTGCCGCGTATGGTCTATGACAGTTTCATTGCCTATCCGGTTCCGCGCAACCTGAACTATGCCTATACGTTCGGCGCGATGCTGGCCGTCATGCTCGTTCTGCAGATCCTGACGGGTGTCGTCCTTGCCATGCATTATGCGGCGGATACGACCGTCGCCTTCAATTCGGTCGAAAAGATCGTCCGCGACGTCAACCACGGCTGGCTGCTGCGCTACATGCATGCCAACGGCGCGTCCTTCTTCTTTGTCGCTGTTTATCTCCACATCGCCCGCGGCCTCTATTACGGCTCCTACAAGGCGCCGCGCGAAATCCTCTGGATCCTCGGCGTGATCATCTATCTGCTGATGATGGCGACCGCCTTCATGGGCTATGTGCTGCCCTGGGGCCAGATGTCCTTCTGGGGTGCCACTGTTATCACCGGCTTTTTCTCGGCCTTCCCTTGGGTCGGCGACTGGATCCAGACCTTCCTGCTCGGCGGCTTCGCCGTTGACGATCCGACGCTCAACCGCTTCTTCTCGCTGCACTATCTGCTGCCGTTCATGATCGCCGGCGTTGTCATCCTGCACATCTGGGCTCTGCATGTGACCGGCCAGACGAACCCGACCGGCGTCGAGGTCAAGCTGAAGACCGATACCGTGGCCTTCACACCCTACGCCACGCTCAAGGACGCGCTTGGCGTTTCGATCTTCCTGCTGGTGTTCGCCTATTTCGTCTTCTACCTGCCGAATTTCCTCGGTCACGCCGATAACTATATCCCGGCCAATCCGCTGAAGACGCCGGCTCACATCGTTCCGGAATGGTACTTCCTGCCGTTCTACGCAATGCTGCGGTCGATCACCTTCAACATCGGGCCGATCGATTCCAAGCTCGGCGGCGTCTTGACGATGTTCGGCGCGATCATCGTGCTGTTCTTCCTGCCGTGGCTCGATACGTCGAAGGTTCGTTCGGCCGTCTATCGTCCGTGGTACAAGCTGTTCTTCTGGCTGTTCGTCGCCGATGCCATCCTGCTCGGTTGGCTGGGCTCGCAGCCGGCGGAAGGCATCTACACCACGGCTGCGCAGTTCGCGACATTGTTCTACTTCCTCTTCTTCCTCGTCGCCATGCCGGTGCTCGGCATAGTCGAGACACCGAGGCGCGTTCCCAATTCGATTACGGAAGCGGTTCTTGAAAAACAGGGCGGTAAAGTTGCCACCCCGGTTCAAGCTTGACCGGCGATAGAGGAAGAAAACGATGAAAAAACTTATTGTCGGCCTTCTGTCGCTCACGCTCATGGGCGGTCCGGCGAGCGTTGCTGCCTTTGCCGCGGAAACGAAGCCTGCCGCAGAAAGCGAGACGCCGCATTATCCGCTGAAGGAGCCGCGCGAACAGCATTGGTCCTTCTCCGGCCCGTTCGGCTATTACGACAAGGCGCAGCTGCAACGTGGCCTCAAGGTCTACACGGAAGTCTGTTCCGCCTGCCACTCGATGAAGCTGGTGGCCTACCGCACGCTGGGAGACCTCGGTTATTCTGAGGCGCAGGTGAAAACCTTCGCTGCCAACTACGAAGTGCAGGACGGGCCGAACCCTCAGGGTGAGATGTTTACCCGCAAGGCGGTTCCATCAGATCATTTCAACTCGCCGTTCCCGAACGACGAGGCTGCTGCTGCCTCCAACAACGGGGCCGTTCCGCCTGACATGTCGCTGCTTGCCAAGGCGCGCGAAATCGAACGCGGCTTCCCGCAGTTCATTTTCGATATCTTCACGCAGTATCAGGAAGGCGGCCCGGACTACATCTACTCGCTGCTGACCGGCTATGAAGATGCGCCGGCCGGTTTCAAGGTACCGCAGAACTCGCACTACAATCCGTATTTCGATGCGGCCGCGACCTTTGCGATGCCGAAGCCACTTTCGGACGGGCAGGTGACCTATGACGACGGCTCGCCGCAGACGGTGGACCAGTATGCGCGCGACGTCGCTGCCTTCCTGATGTGGACATCCGAACCGCATCTGGAGGATCGCAAGCACCTCGGCTTCATGGTCATCGTGTTCCTGCTGATCTTCTCGGTGTTGATCTATCTCACCAAACGGTCCGTCTATGCCAAGGCCGGCGCTCACTGAGTATTGCGGTGAATCAACGAAAAGGCGGCCTGTCCGGGCCGCCTTTTTTATTGGTATAACGCCTGGGTATTGCTAGGGTGCGGCCGGCCCTATCACAGCCTGAGAGTACATATTTCATGAACACTATCGCTTCGGAGCTTGCTGCCAGCATCCGCTCCATTCCGGATTATCCCAAGCCCGGCATCATCTTTCGCGACATCACGACGATGCTCGGCGATGCCAAGGCGTTTCGCCGCGCGGTCGATGCGCTCGTGCAGCCCTATGCCGGCACGAAGATCGACAAGATCGCTGGAATGGAAGCGCGCGGCTTTATCCTTGGGGGAGCGGTAGCGCATCAGTTGTCGGCCGGCTTCGTGCCGATCCGCAAGAAGGGCAAGCTGCCGCACGATATCGTCCGCATCGCCTACAGCCTGGAATATGGCGTCGACGAGATGGAGATGCACCGGGACGCCGTCAATCCCGGCGAGAGAGTGATCCTTGTCGACGACCTGATCGCGACCGGCGGCACGGCTGTCGGCGCCACGCAGTTGCTGCGCCAGATCGGCGCCGAGGTCGTCGCTGCCTGCTTCGTCATCGACCTGCCGGATCTCGGCGGCCGCAAGAAGCTCGAAGCGCTTGATGTGCCCGTTCATACGCTGGTGGAATTCGCCGGTCACTGAGCCGGGCTTGTTGGGCCCGCCGGGCAGAATTGCCGGCAGCCCCGCTATTCCTATTCAAATGCCAGCACGGTGCTTTCGAAGCGCAAGGCCGGCATGCCATGCTGGTTCGAGCCGTCACAGGCGAGCGTGTAGAGCGTCCAGCCGGGGCGCGAGGCCAAAGGGCGGCTGGCGAGCAGGGTGACGCCATAGGTGATGGTGTCGCCAGCAAAGACCGGGCGCAGCCATTGCAGTGTCTTGAAGCCGGGCGAGGGCCCGAGTTTGGGGGGAGTGTTCCCCTCCGCAATCAGCCTGATGGTCTCGCCCTTCCAGAAATCGACGAAGGTGCGCATCCACATCGAGCAACTGTGCCAGCCGGAGGCGCAAAGGCCGCCGAACAGCGTCCCTTTGGCCGCTTCGGCATCCATGTGGAAGATCTGCGGATCGAAGCGCGATGCGAAGCGGACAATGCTTTCGGGCGTGAAGGTATGGGTGCCGATCTCGACCCGTTCACCGATGGTATAGAGCTCGCTCATCTTCATGCCGACACCTCCGCGCCTGCGCGCATACGGATCATCGTCGAGTTTTCGCCGAGGCAGACGAGCTCGCGGCGCTGGTTCTCGACCTCGTGGCGGAATTTGACGATGCCGATGCCGGGGCGCGAGCGCATGGGACGTGCTTCCAGCACGATGGACCGGCCGGACAGGGTATCATCAGCCAGAACCGGCTTCTTCCAATCCATGAAGTCGATGCCCGGGGCACCTTGCGCATCGGCTTCGAGAAGATAGGAGTCGCACATCATGCGCATGAACATCGCCGCGGTATGCCAGCCTGAGGCTGCAAGGCCGCCAAGGATGCTGGTGCGGCCCGCTTCCTCATCCAGGTGCATCGGTTGCGGGTCGAATTCCCTGGCGAATTCGATAATTTCTACCGCCGTCACATGTTTTGGGCCGAGCGGAAATTCCTGCCCCGGCTGAAAATCCTCATATGCCAGTTTCGCCATATTCGTCACGAGCCTCCTCATTCCGTCCGTGCGCAATCGCATGCGGGGCAGGAAGCGCGCAAGTATTTTCGTAATAGCAGCGGATAACAGAGTGCTGTGAACGCATGCCGGTGCCCCGCAGCCCTTGATTGTGTGTCGGCGATGTGATGAGGCTGCATAACATCGTCACGCAGTAAGGACAGACATGAGCGATCTCAAGACCGCGCTGGAAGGCGCCGCCGGCGAGGGGATAATTTCCCCGGACCAGGCCATGCGGCTTTTGCCCTATCTGGCCGAGCGCAATATCGGCGCCCCCACCGTTCGGAACGGTCTTTCGCAGCCGCGCGACAATGATCTGACGAACCCGCTGGAGGACAGTGAAGCGCCGCGCTTCATTCGAGGCTTTCATGATGTCCTGATTACCATCGGCATCATCGTGCTGCTTGCCGGGCTATGGGGGCTTACGAGCTTCCTCGGGCCGCTGCCGGCGATTATCATCCTTGCCGAAATCCTGGTGCGCCGCCAGCGGCTGGCGCTTCCGGCAGTTGCGCTGACCATCGCGCTGGCGCAATGGATAATCACCGTCTCGGTGGTCTATCTCGGTCCGGCCGACGATGGCCGATCTATCATGGTGGACTGGATGGTGATGACGCTTCCGTTGCCGCCGCTCTTTGCCTTGTTTTATTGGCGCTACCGCGTGCCGTTGTCGCTGGCAATGCTGCTTTTTTCGCTGTTTGCGCTGTTGCTGGCGGCAGTCTTCTACATCATGGGGCTGGTGACGGGCGCGCCGAACGTGGTGCTTGCCTACCCGCTGCTGTCGATTTGCATCATGTTTGCGGCGGCACTCGGGACATTCGCGGTTGCGATGTATTTCGATCTCCGCGATCCCCAGCGCGTAACACGCCGCTCGGACGTTGCCTTCTGGCTGCATCTCGCGACCGCGCCTGCGCTGCTCTACACGGCGAACCTGCTGGCATTCATGCTTGAGTTCGGCAAGGACGGCGACATTTTCACCAACATTGACACTGGCGGTTACACGCAGGCGGCGACCATCGTCGTCATCGTGGCGATCATGATGCTGATCGGCCTGATCATCGACAGGCGTGCTTTCGTCACAGCTGGTTTGCTTTCGCTCGGCGTGGCGATCGGCACTATTTTGCGGCAGAACAATGCCGGGCTCGACAAGGTGAGCTTCATCGTGCTGATGATCGTCGGGCTCATCGTACTGGTGATCGGCGTCGGCTGGCCGCATCTGCGCCGCGCCACGGTCCGGCTGCTGCCGGCATCTATACAAGGAAGATTGCCGGCGCTCAGGTAAGCGCCGGCGATCCCTTCATTCTTTAGGCGTTAAAGAGGAAGTTGAGGACATCGCCGTCCTGGACGACATATTCCTTGCCTTCGGAGCGCATCTTGCCTGCTTCCTTGGCGCCGACTTCGCCGTTGTAGGCGACGTAGTCGTCATAGGCGATGGTGCTGGCGCGGATGAAGCCGCGTTCGAAGTCTGAATGGATGACGCCGGCGGCCTGCGGGGCCTTTGTGCCGCGCTCGATCGTCCAGGCGCGCGTTTCCTTCGGGCCGACGGTGAAATAGGTAATGAGATGCAACAGCTTGTAGCCGGCGCGGATCAGCCGGTCGAGGCCGGCTTCATCGAGGCCGAGAGCGGAGAGGAATTCCGTCGCTTCCTCTTCAGGCAGCTGGGCTACTTCCGCTTCGATAGCGGCGGAGATGATCACCACCTCGGAATTCTGTTCCTTCGCCATGGCTTCGACTGCAGCGGTGTGCTCGTTGCCGGTCACGGCATCCGCCTCGGCGACGTTGCAAACATAGAGCACCGGATGCGAGGTCAGAAGGTTCAGGCTCTTGAGGATGCGGAGCTCCTCCGCGTCGAGCTTCGATAGCAGCGTGCGGACCGGCTTGCCTTCGTTCAGCAGGCTGAGCGAGGCTTCCATGATCGGCAGCATCGCCATGGAATCCTTGTCCTTGCTGGTGGCGCGCTTGCGCATCTGTTCTGTGCGGCGCTCCAGGCTCTCGAGATCGGAGAGCATCAGCTCGGTCTCGATCGTCTCGGCGTCGGCGACCGGATTGATGCGGCCTTCGACATGGGTGATGTCGCTATCCTCGAAGCAGCGCAGCACATGCACGATGGCATCGACTTCGCGGATGTTGGCGAGGAACTGGTTGCCGAGGCCTTCGCCCTTCGAGGCGCCGCGCACGAGACCGGCGATATCGACGAAGGAGATGCGCGTCGGGATCAGCTCCTTCGACTTGGCGATGTCGGCAAGCTTGCGCATGCGCGGATCGGGAACCGCGACTTCACCGGTGTTCGGCTCGATCGTGCAGAAGGGATAATTCGCCGCCTGCGCCGCCGCCGTCTTGGTCAGCGCGTTAAATAGAGTGGACTTGCCGACATTCGGCAGCCCGACGATACCGCATTTGAAACCCATGGCACCTTGTCCATATCTAGAAAATCTTTGCAGTGCGTATGGGGGAAGGGCCGTTGCGGGTCAAGTCTTGTGGGGAAAGCGAGCCGATTTTCTGCCGCAAGACGGGTTGAAGCCTTCAAAAGCTGCGGCGCCACATTGTCTCCGAGACACCGTCCGCCTTGAATGGCGTGGTGCGCTGCACTATAATGGCGCTATTAGCTCAAAGCCTTTTTCTCTGTCGTCAACGGTGATGCCGATGAGTGACAATGATGTTGTCCTTAAACCAAAGACCAAAACCAAGCTGAAGGTCGAGAGGCCGAAGCTTTACAAGATCATTCTCGTCAATGACGACTACACGCCGCGCGAGTTCGTCATCATGGTGCTGAAGGCCGTCTTCCGCATGAGCGAGGAGGCCGGCTATCGCGTCATGATGACGGCGCATAAGCTCGGCAGCTGCGTGGTGATGGTTTGCGCGCGGGATATCGCCGAGACGAAAGCCCAGGAGGCGATCGATCTGGCAAAAAGTGCCGATTTCCCGCTGATGTTCACCACCGAGCCGGAAGAATAAGGCTCCCTCGGAGCGTCAGACTGCAACGGGGCGGCGGATCTGGAAGCCGGTCTTGTCCTGCGCGAAACCACAATTGGCGTAGAAACGCAGTGTCGCCGGGTCTTTTGAGCCGGTCAGCAGCATGATCTTGTAGCAGTTCTTTTCCCAGGCTGCCCCTATAGCCCTTTCAATGAGCGCTCCGGCAAGGCCGCGTTGGCGATAATCGGCATGGGTTACGACATTCTCGATCAAGGCATAGGAGGAGGCGCCGCGTGTCAGGTTTGGAATTATCACCAGTGTCACTGAGGAAATTGCTTCGTCACCTGCGAAGGCCGCGAAGATCGTCATGCCGGGATGGGTCAGGATTTCGGCGAAGCGGCTCTCCGCCAGATGAAGTTCCAGCTCTGGATCGGAGTTGAGGTGCCGATAGAGTGCCAGCAGGGTTCGGAGATCCCTGGCTGCTGCCGGCCGGATGACGATATTGTCGGCGTTTTCGGCTGCTGCTTCCGGCATTTCAATCGCCCTTCTTGCCGAACATCCTTTTCAGCATCTCCGCCATCGGGCCGGTTTCCGGTATCCTCGGCTGGTTGTGGTTGCGTGCTTGATGGATATGCGATTTGGCCGTGACTTTCTTTTCCGGCTTTGGCGCCTCTTCCTCGGCCTTGCCGCCCAGGGCGAGCGCGATCTTGTTCATCAGCTGCGAATCCTCGCCGCGCACCAGCATGTCGGCATTGTCGGCAAGCGTATCGAACAAAGGTTCCAGCCAGTCCCGGTCCACCCTGGCGAAATCGCCGAGAACGTGATTATGCACGAGTTCCTTGGCGCCGGGATGACCGATGCCGAGACGGAGGCGCCGATATTCGCGGCCGGAATGGGCATCGATCGACTTGATGCCGTTGTGGCCGCCATGGCCGCCGCCGGTCTTCAGGCGTGCCTTGCCGGCCGGCAGGTCGAGTTCATCGTAGATCACCACCAGGTCGGACGGCTCGAGCTTATAAAAGCGCATGGCCTCGCCGACGGATTCGCCTGACAGGTTCATGAAGGTCTGCGGCTTGATGAGCAGCACTTTCTGGCCGCCGAGCTCGCCTTCGGCAATCTCCGCCTTGAATTTCTTCGACCACGGCGAAAAGCTGTGGCGGCGATGGATCGCGTCCACGGCCATGAAGCCGATGTTGTGGCGGTTGCCCTGATATTTGGCGCCGGGATTGCCGAGGCCCGCGATGAGAAGCATGCGCTTCACCCCTTGGAAAATGCAGATGCCCTTCACGACAGGGAATTGACGGCAAAGTCAAGGCGGGATGCGATCACTCGCCGAGGCGCAGGCCGTACTTCAGGAAAATCCGCGTCTGCGTGCCGTCGGCGATCAGCGCATCGAGCGCAGTTTGCATTCTGCTCTGGAGATCGTCGGGGAAATCCTTCTGGCAGGCGATACCCATGGGTTGCTGGGAGAGGATCGTCACCTTCTCCACGGCATTGCCGTCCTTCTTCAGCTTATCGAAATAGAATTCCGAGATCGGCATCAGGTCGACGCGGTCGCTCATCAGTTTCTTCAGCGTCGCCCTGAAGTCGCTGCCCACATCGATACGCGGAAAATTGTTCCGGCGCAGTACACTCTCCGTATAGTCTTGGCGCCAGGTGCCCACGAGGTACGTCTTGGCTTCGTCGATCGTGGCGGCTGTAACCGTCGAGCCGCTGTGCTTGATCAGGATGTTGCGATCGATCAGCAACGGCTGCACCCATTTGAAGAGCTTGTCGCGCTCGTCGTTGTGCGCCGTGGCGAATACGCAGGTCAGAGGCTCCGTCAGCGCCTGGTTGTAGGCCCGGGCCCAGGGCATGATATCGATCGTGTAATCGACGCCGATGTCGGTCATGACCTTCTGTACCTGTTCGACGGTTGCTCCAACGGGGGTCTTGCCGTCGCGATAATTGAAGGGCGGATATTCTTCGGTCGTGAAATGGATGGTTTCAGCACGAGCAGGAGAAAGGACGGATAGCGAAGACAGGCTGATGGCGACCGTTGGCAGCAGTTTTCGCATGCGGTTCCTCATCGCTATGATGCCTGCGCTACGGGGGAGAGCTGGTCGAATTGCGGGCCGGACAGCGTTTTCATCAGATTGTCCGGATGTTGCGGTCGATGGAAGAGATAGCCTTGCCCATAATCGATGCCCATGGTGCGCAGGGTCGCGCATTCCTCTTCGGTTTCCACACCCTCGGCAATGACCGTGCAGCTCATCTTGTGCGAGAGCGTCGTGATGCTTTCCACAAGCATGCGGCTCCTGGCGCTGACGTCCGAAGCGGTATCGTTGATGGCGCGGATGAAGGATTGGTCGATCTTGATGATGTCGACGGGGAACCGATTGATATAGCTCAGCGAGGAATAACCCGTGCCGAAATCGTCGAGCGCGATGCGGCAGCCGTAGTGGCAGATCTCGTTGATGACCATGCGTGTTTCCGGATTGTCGTCCATGAGCACGGCCTCTGTGATTTCGATGACGATGCGTCGCGGGGAAATATCGTAGCGCGAAAGCAAGGCTGCGATGCGCACGGGCAGATCCGGCTCGAACTGCAAGGGTGAGAAATTGATCGCGATGTAGCTGTCCTGCATGCCGTCGAGCCGCGACAGCCGTGCGAAATGGGCGATCGCTTTTTCCATGATGCGATTGCCTATGCGTATGATGGAGCCTGTTTCTTCCGCAACCTCGATGATGCGGCCCGGAGGCAGGATGCCCTTCTGCGGATGATGCAATCGCATCAGCGCCTCGAAGCCGACAATCGAGCGATCATCGATATTGACGACCGGTTGCAGATAGGCTTCGAACCAGTCTTCGCTGAGACCGCTTTCGATGTAGCTCTCCAATTCAGCGCGGCGGCGGGAGTCATCGAGCATGCCGTTGTCGAAGATCTGCGCGCCGTTCTTGCCGTCGCGCTTCTTGGCATACATGGCGATATCGGATTTCAGCAGCAGTTCGGCCGCGTTGGCGGCCTGGCGCGGATAGATGGCGATGCCGATGCTGGCGCTGAGGCGGGCGTCGCCACAGAATGGCGCGTCGAAGACTTCGGCGATGCGAGCGGCCATGTCCATGGCTCTTGCTTCCGCATCTTCCGCCAGCAGCAGGATCGCAAATTCGTCGCCGCCGAGGCGAGCTGCGACATCGCCGGGCGTCAGTCGGGCCTGCAGGCGCGATACGAGTTCGCGCAGTGCCGCATCGCCGGCTGCATGGCCCATATTGTCGTTGATCCACTTGAACCGGTCGAGGTCGATGAAGAGGCAGGCAAGCTCGCGATGGCGCAGGTCCGCCTCATTGATCTTGGCGTCGAGTGCGGTCTCGAAGCCTTGACGGTTCAAGAGGCCGGTGAGATGGTCGGTGATCGCCTGGCGCAAGTTCCGGTCTTCGGATTGCTTGAGTTCGGTGACGTCGGTCATGACGGACAGCGAGAGGCCGTCCTGGACTGCCGTCGTCTCGAGGATCAAGACGTCCATTTTGCGTCCGTCCTGGCAAAGGAATTTTACCGTGACGGCAAGGCGGGCGGCGCTATCGGGATGGCTGCGTTTGCGGTCGACATATTGCGAGCGCGAATCTGGCAGTACCAGACTGGCGAATTCCCGCCCCAACACCTCGGCACGATTATAGCCTGTCGCAGCGAGCCAGTAATCGCTGACGGCGGCGATGCAATCGTCCTTGTCGAGGGAGAAGAGCATGGCGGGCGTCAGATTATAAGTGTCGGTGGCGCGGCGATGAGCGTGCTTCAGCTCGGTTTCCTCGCGCTGAAGCTTGCTCTGCATGTCGTTGAAACTGCTGGCGAGCCGTCCCATTTCGTCATTCGATTGCCAATCGACATGATGGCGCGAGCCGAGCCGCCGCGTCGCCTCCACGGCGTGCGTCAGCCGCATCAATGGCTGGATGACGAAGATGCGGTTGCCGATCAGCGCCGCGCCGAAGACCGTAAGCACGGCGAAGATGAAGATGGAGATGAAGACGATCTCCTCGTTCTTCAAACCATCGAAGAGCCCAAGCTGAGGATAGTAGACCGTGATGGTGCCAAGCTTCTTTGCGCCATCGACGCCGTTATAGACGATCGAACGGGAAACCGACTCCAGATTGCCCTTGTAGGATTTAGGGATTGTCGATTGCGTGACGTCGAGCTGGCCAGAGAGGTCGCGGACATTGACCCTGACGATGGCGCCTTCGGCGACCGTCGTCGCACTGATCTGGGTGACGCTGTCTTCGTCGAGATCCCACAGAGGTTTGGCCAGGGCCTGGGCATTGGCAACGAGCAGTACGGTTATATGATCCTTGATTTCCTTTTCGGCGCGCTCTGACGACAGGAAAAGAAATAGAATAAAGAGCGGCGCTACGAAAATCAGCAGCGCTCCGCAGACGATCGCGAAAAACCTGTTTTCGACCGAATGGCTCATAGTCCCGATAGCTCCCCAGTCATAGGCCGGCGAATCTTGGGATACCGTTCCCTACAACTCTTTCGCGTAAGGTTCCATGAATGTGTTAAATGTTGTTGAAATTCCGGGGTTAAAGAATATCAATCAAAGTATAGATTCAAGAAATCTTTATTTTTACTTGTTCTAATATTAGTGATTTCATATGAAAAACCCGCCATCCCCATAAGGGAGGCGGGTCTGGATGCTTGGCAATGAAGACGCCAAAATCAGGCGGTGGTTTCCTCGCCGCCTTCTTCCTCTTCCGCAAGACCGGCTGCCGGGGCAACGATCGTTGCGATCGTGAAGTCGCGGTCGCTGATCACCGGGGTGACCTTCTTCGGCAGCGTCACATTCGAGATGTGGATGCTGTCGCCGCTCTTCAGGCCGCTGAGGTCAACGGTGAAGAATTCCGGGATCGCGTCGGCCGGGCAATGAACTTCAACTTCGTGACGAACGATGTTGAGAACGCCGCCAGCCTTGAGGCCCGGGGACTTTTCGTGGTTGACGAAGTGAACCGGGATTTCAACGGTGACTTCGGTGTTGCCGGAAACGCGCAGGAAATCGACGTGAACCGTGAAGTCACGGACCGGATCGAGCTGGTAGTCCTTCGGCAGAACCTTGATCTTCTTGCCGCCGACGTCGATCGTTGCGATCGTCGTGAGAAAACCGCCGGCGTGGATGCGCTTCGTCACCTCATTGGTGTTGAGAGCGATAGAAATGGGGGCCTGCTTGTCACCATAGATGACAGCGGGAATCAAACCGTTGCGGCGAAGTTCACGGGCGGACCCCTTACCAACCCGTTCGCGCGCCTCGGCCTTGAGCTCGTAGCTTTCGTGGCTCATGGCTATTCCTTTCGAGGTTATTTGGAGAGTTCATCCGGTCGGTCATCGCCGTATCGGTTGAACTGGAGGAGGGCATGCCCTGCCTCATCCGCGTTGCCTCCAAGGGTGTCTACGCGGACGCGTGGCGTATAATACAAAGTGGCCGAAGGCGCAAGCACCTCCGGAATGCGAAGGTCTGTGATGACATTGCAACTCTTGCGCACGAGGCTGCGACGCCATTTCTATCAACGACTTGACATATACCCTCAGCCCCTTCAACAGTCGAACTCAATCGATCAGGGTCAAAAGGAGAGGTCGGGCATGCGCTCCAGGGCTATCGCCGCTGCGGTTATTTCCATGGGTCTTGCCGGCGCATCACAGGCGGCCGACATCAACGAGCAAGGCGCCAAGGACCTTCGCAACATACTGGCGCATTCTCTTTCAAACGATCTTGCCCGAAGCGATTTCGTCTCGGTGAAGCCAGCGGGTGATCAGTATGAGATTACCTATGACCTTGCAAAGTTCTTCGACAAAATCAATTCCAGCGCGTTTTCCGTCACGGGTTTCAAGCCGCTTTCTTTGTTCGCGCAGCCGGTCGATCAGGGCAAATGGCATTTGAAGGGCGATAACAGCCTCGATATTTCCCTGCATTCGCCGGTGTCCGACATCGCTTATTCCGTTGCCTCCACCTCTTTCGACGGCATTTTCGATCCGACGATCGAGATGATGCGGTCGATGGGCATCAAGAGCAGCGGCGTGAAATTCTCCAGTGTCGGCAGCGGGCCAAGGAGCGGGCGCAAGATCGACGCCACCATCGATAGCGCCTCTTTCGCGCATACGGTGACAGACAGCTCCGAGGCAGGCAAGGTCGATCTGCAATTGCAGGGCACGCTGCAGCGATTCAGCGAACAGTTCACGGGGCGGCCGCATGGTTCACCCGTCAACTTCAGTGTCGAGAGCGTCAATACGAACGTTACCGCGACCAGCTTGCCAGTGAAGGAGCTGCGTGCACTCATTCGCTTCTTCGTTCAACACGTCAAGGCGAAGCAGCTCTCGGAAAGCGGCAGCGAGAAGTTCGAGCAGCTGGTGCGCCGCGCCCTGCCGGTTTTCGGTTCGTTCAACAAGACTGTGACGTTGAACAATGTCCTGGTGGCGACGGATAAGGGCAAGGTCGGCGTCAAGCGTGTCGACTATAATTTCAAGATGGATGGCCTGACAAAGGCGTCCAATGTCAATTTCGAGCTGCGGGCAGAGCATTTCACGCCAGATGCGGACCTCATCCCGGCGGCTTATTCGCCTTTCCTGCCCGAGACATTGGACGTTCAGCTCGGTGTGCCCAACATCAACTTCGCCGGCCTCATCGACACGGCTCTAGGGGCAGTCGCCACGCGGGCGACGCCGGTTTCCGGAGAAGCGCTGAAGCGCACGATGTTCCCGAGCGGATACGGTACGCTCGAATTTCCGAAGATAAGCGCTACCTCCAGTGTCTACGACGTCGAGGTTTCCGGCGCGGTGAAGGCCTCGACCAAGGCCCATTCCGACTATTCGTTGCAGGCAACGATCCTGGCGCGCGATTTCGACAAGACTGTTACAGCCATTCAGGAGGCCGCCAAGACGGAGCCTCGGCTGAACAATGTCTCCTTCAGCCTGCTCGCCGCCAAGGGGTTTGCAAAAACCGATCCGGACGGTCGCCTACGCTGGGACGTCACGATGGATGAAGATCGGACAGTTACGGTCAACGGACAGGTGATGAAGAAGCCCTGAGGCACGGGGCGAACCAAGCTTCTTGGGCATTTTCGGACTTTCATATTGTTTTTCCATCATATTTGGGGGTGAATTATGCGTTTTAAAGCGGTTGCCGCGGCGGCTGTTCTCGCCGCCGGCGTGGCCGGCATTGTCCAGGCGGCAGATGTCAGCGAGCAGGGTGCCAAGGATCTACTCGGCAATCTGACCTATTTCCTGCCCGATGATATCGCCGGGAGCGGCGGCATCTCGGTGAAGCCGGTCAGTGCTCACTATGAGGTCACCTATGACCTGAAGAAGCTTTTCGACAAGCTGAACGTGACCGGTTTCGATATCAGCGGCTTGAAGCCGTTGGCGCTGCTTGCGACGCCGCTGGATAGCGGCCTCTGGAACATTGAAGGCAACAACGCCTTTGACGTGACGGCGCGCTCGAAGCCGGGCAGCGGTCCCGACACCGAATTTCGTTATGCGCTGGCCTCCTCGAATTTCAAGGGTGTGTTTGATCCTGCGCTTCACTATCTGCGCTCGATGGATATGAAGGGCAGCGGCATCACCTTCGCCACCAAGACCACCGACAATGGCGTCCAGAAGAACGACGCCACGATCGACAGCATCGGCTATACCCTGTCCTCGTCCGACAGCGGCGAGCCTGGCAGACTCGATATCAAGATGAGCGGCGGCCTGCAGTCGCTCTACGACAAGATCTCGTCCGACAGCACGGCACTTGGCGAAATCAAGGTCGCGGCAATCGATTTCAATGCCAGCGCGACCAAGCTGCCGTTGAAGGCGGTGAATTCCCTGCTGCATTTCGTCTCGGAACACAAGGACCAGAAGACCCTCTCAGACACCGACAGCCTGGCGCTGAAGGCCCTGCTGATGGACGCGATGCCGATCGTCGGTTCGTTCGACGAGTCGGTCGCCATCAAGGACATTGCCGTCACGACGCCACTCGGTGATGGCGGACTGCAGAAGCTCGGCTATTTCTTCAAGGTGGCGGGGCCGACCAATGCGATGAACGCAGATTTCGGGATGAGTGCCGAAAAGCTCACCCTTGCCTCGGGTCTGATGCCTGAAGACTATGTCGCCTTCATTCCCGATGCCGCCGATATCCAGTTGCAGGTGCCGAACCTGAACTTCTCCGCTCTGATGGACGTCTTGCAGCAGACCGATTTCAAGGTTCCGGACAACAATACGGCCATGGACGTCAAGCTGCAGCAAGCCATGTTCCCGGATGGGACGATGACCATCAACTTTCCGAAAATCAGCGCCGTCTCGGGTCTTTACGATGTCGAGGCCTCCGGCAGCATGCGCGGCTCGCTGAACGAGAAGGACCGCGTGTCCATGAAGATGACGGTGCTCGCCCGCGATCTCGACAAGACGATCGCCGCGGTCCAGGAGGCCGCCAAGACGAAGACCGATCTCGCTCAGCTTTCCTTCGGCCTGATGATGGCCAAGGGCTTCGCCAAGACGGATGCGGACGGGCGTTCGCGCTGGGAGATCGATCTTTCCGACGACGGCGGTGTGAAGGTCAACGGCCAGGTCATCAAGTAAATCAATCTGAAGTCAGAATGCGATCATGTTTGTTCTAAGGCCGCTCGGCCAGCGTTCGATCTCTCTCCTGTGGGCCGGTCAGGTGCTGGCGGCCACAGGTTCGGAATTCTACATGGTCGCAGTCGTCTGGATCGCGGCGGACTTCATCGGCAGGAATGCGGGATACGTTTCCGCGTTGCAGTCCGGCGCGCTTCTGTTCGGCAGTCTCTTCGGCGGCATTGTCACGGATCGTTGGCGTCACAGCACCACGATGATCGCAGCCGATCTCGTGCGTGCAGCTCTGTTGCTGACTTTGTCGCTTGCCGGCCTTCTGCATCTGATGAGCCTGCCGCTGCTGATGGTACTTGCCGGATGCATTGCATTGCTGACCTCGACATTCGACCCGTCGCTGCAGGCGACCCTGCCGACGATTGCCGTCGATCCCGATGTTCGGCATGCAACCAATGGCCTGTTCGATGCCACACGGCGCATGGCGCGCATTCTCGGTCCGAGCTTGATCGCGCTCGTGAACGGCTTCCTGCCGAAGTCGCAGTTTTTTACTGTCACTGCAGCTACCTTCTTGCTGTCGGCGCTCGCCGTCTGGCTCGCGGTCGCGAAATTCCCGGCTGCGCCGAGGCGTCGCGATTTTTCGGGAACGGCTGCCGTGATAGATGGTGTCCTTGGCGGATGGCGGGTGGCCCGGGGTCATGCGGCGATCCTCTATGGCTTATTCACCAACCTGATGGGGAACATCGCCTGGGCAATGGGAATTCTGCTCGGGATGATCTTGCATCTGCGCGAAACCAGCGCCGATCCTCTGACGGATTACGGCTTGATGATGACGGCTTACGGTGTCGGTAACCTGACGACCAATCTCATTCTCAGCAGCATCAAGCCCCGCCGGCCTGTTGTCTGGATTATCGTGGCAAAGCTCATTTTCGGGGCAGGGGTATTCCTGCTGCCGCTAATGCATGACAGGATGTGGCTGATGATCGTCGCGTGCTTCGCGGCAATCAATGGTCCTTTTGAAAACCTCGCCATGCTGTACCTGATGCAGACGCGCAGTGAACCGCATCGCCTGGCACAGGTCTATCGTCTGCTGATGTGCGCTATTTTCACGGGCTTGTTTGTGGCTTACCTCATGTCGCCGAGCCTGTTTGCCTGGTTTGGCATCGGGCCTTCGATCATGGGTGCGGGGGCGGCTGTGTTCGCCTCGGGTCTTGTCGGGATCGGCTTGCTGGCATGGAGGCAGACACACCCGTCCGCAGCGAAGACCGCCTGAGAGTGCTTGTCGGCCTCAGTCGAACAGGCTCGAGACCGATTCTTCCTGGCTGGTGCGGTTGATGGCTTCGCCGATGAGGCTGGCCGTGCTGATGACGCGGATATTGGGCGCCGATTGCACTGCTGTCGTCGGCTGAATGGAATCGGTGATCACCAGTTCCTTCAGCTTCGAGTTTACAACACGGGTCACGGCACCGCCCGAGAGGACGCCATGCGTGATGTAGGCAGTGACGCTTGCCGCGCCTTGTGCGAGCAGGGCATCGGCCGCGTTGCAGAGCGTGCCGCCGGAATCGACGATATCGTCAATCAGCAGGCAGTCTTTTCCTTCCACTTCGCCGATGATGTTCATCACCTCGGATTCGCCCGGGCGGTCGCGGCGCTTATCCACGATCGCCAGCAGACAGTCGAGACGTTTGGCAAGAGCGCGGGCGCGCACGACGCCGCCGACGTCGGGCGAGACAACCATGACGTTGCTGATGTCGTAATTGGCCTTGATGTCGCGGGTCAGCACCGGAATCGCATAGAGATTGTCGGTCGGGATATCGAAGAATCCCTGAATCTGGCCCGCGTGCAGGTCGAGCGTGAGAACACGGTCGGCGCCAGCCTCGGTGATCAGATTGGCCACCAGCTTGGCCGAGATCGGCGTGCGCCCAGAGGCGCGGCGATCCTGGCGGGCATAGCCGAAATAGGGGATGACTGCGGTTATGCGCCGCGCCGACGAGCGGCGCATCGCATCGATCATGATCAGCAGTTCCATCAGGTGATCGTTGGTCGGAAACGACGTCGGCTGTACGAGGAAGACATCCTCGCCGCGCACGTTTTCCTGGATCTCTACGAAAATCTCCTGGTCGGCGAACCGGCGGACGCTAGCCCTTCCCAAGGGAACATTGAGATAATTGCAGATCGCTTCGGCAAGGTGCCTGTTCGAATTGCCTGCGAAAACCTTCATCTTGGCCCGCCTGTTACCAACCTGATAGCCGCGCTTTTAACCGCCTTGCACTCGAATGCAAGGGGGAGACGCGCGATACCTTTCATATTTCTGAAAAGCTTGTGGCTATCCACCGCTGGAATTGCGCCAGGAATTGAATTCCGACATGGTTTTGGAGGCGATTTTCTGCATGACGGCCGGCGGAACGGCCGTCCACGGGTCGCCGCGCTTCAGCGGCGCGCTTTCCGCGCCCTGGATTCGGTGCAGGCGGTTGCCGTTGTTATCCAGCACATCCCAGACATAGGTCACGGAAATTTGCGGGCCGTCCTCGAAGGCGGAGAGGTAGCCCTTCAAAACATAGCTGGCGCTGGCGTCGCTGGAACTCTTGATCGTCAGGCCGAGCGAGCGGGCATCCGCACCGAGTTGACGCGATAGCGGGGTGACGGCGTCGACGGGCGCGCCGATGATCGGCAGAAAGCGAATGCTGTTGCCGCCGGGGGCGGCGGCGGGCGGCAGCGACGCCTGTTGCTGTTGTTCCGGCTGTTGATCGTCGGCGGCTTGCCGCTGCCGTTTCGGTTGCTGTTGCGGATCTTCCGAAAGGCGCCGGTCGGCCTCGCTCTGCTCGTCGGTTTGCGAGGTCTGCGTATCGGCCGGGGCGATGGAAGCGGTGCGGCCGTCATCAAGCGGGCGCGAGGCATAGGGATTGGTGCCGTTCGACCGCAGCGCCGATGCCTGGTCGTCAAGCGAACCGCCGCCATAGCTTTGCGGCTGATATGCTTGCTGAGAAGTCTGCTGCTGGTAGCCGTAGCTCTCTTGTGTTCCCGGATAGCTTTGACGACGCTGGGGTGCTGTGGCCATCCGCTCGACATCCCGTTGGGTGACCGGGTTGGAGCCGACATCGCCGATCGCCTCGGGTGGCGTCAGGGCGTCCGTGGTGTTGCAGGCGGAGAGCGCGAGGCAGAAGCCGGCGACAGTCAACATTGTCCTGACCAGTCCCATTGCGCGATCCTTTCCTCGACGGTCTCTCCGTTCAGGATCGCTATCTTACGCCGCTAACGGTTAAGAAATTCGAGCGGGTGACGGGATAGGGCTTTCGGGGCTTGCGACGTCGTCAGATATGTCTGTCCGAGGGTCATGGCGGTACCGCTGTCGGAGTCCATGATGATCATATGCACGAAGAGCGACATATTCTCCTCGATCTCCTGCGGATTGCCGATGTGGAACATCTCGTGCTCCATCCAGGACGGAGAAAAGCGGGCGCCGAGCGAATAACCGCAGGCATTCAGCCGGTGGCGCGAAAGCCCGCGTTCGTCCATGATCTTGGCGTGCATGTCGAAAACATCGCCGAAGCTGTGGCCAGGCGTCAGGATGGTTTCGATCGCCTGCAGTGTCTCCAGGCAGGCGCTATAGAGCTCTCGGTGGCGATGACTGGGATTACCGATGACGACGGTACGCATCATGGCGGCATGGTAGTGAGCGTCGACGCCGGCCCATTCGAGAGTCAGTTGGTCGTCTGCGTCGAGCTTGCGACGGCCGGCCTTGTAGCGGCAGAGCAGGGCCTCGGCGCCGGAGCCGATAATGAATTCGTTGGCTGGATAGTCGCCTCCGCCGGAAAAGACGGCGCCCTGCATGGCGGCGAGGATATCGGCCTCATCCGCACCGGGCTTGATCAGCGCCAGGGCGGCGTCCAGGGCATCGGCGGCGAGAGCGGCGGCGCGCTCGACATGGCCGATCTCCGCCGGGCTCTTGATCAGGCGCAATCGGCTGACGAGATAGGAGGCATCAACGATCTGGCCAAAACTGGCAAGCTGTTGGTCAAGCAGGCGGGCGATGCGGCCGGTCATGCCATGCGTATCGTATTCGATGCCGATGCGGGCACCGAGAAGGTCGAGATCAACAAGCAATTCCTTGAGATCGAGCGTCGGATCGGCATTGACGCGATCGACCCAGATACGGATATCGGAAATGACCGAAGTGAGTTGCGCCTGACGAAGGTCGGCGGAGCGCGTCAGGAGCGTCATCGATCCGTCCGCCTTGACCACCAGGGTCTGAAAGAAGCAATAGCCGAATGTATCGTAGCCCGTCAGCCAATACATGCTCTCCTGCGCGAAGAGCAGCATGGCGTCGAGCTTTTCCTCCTGCATCTTGGCGAGCAGTCGAGCCAAGCGTGCACCAAATTCGCTGCGTTCGAAATGCAAGGCCATATCAAGCTGCCTCCCCGATGGCGATGGCGGAAATCTGCCGGCCGTAATCCGGCTCCTTCGCATGTGTGGTGCGGCGATAGGAGAAAAAGCGGTCTGGATCCGGATAGGTGCAGAGATTCAGGCTTTCAGCTGTCACGCCTGCCTTTCGCAGGCGATCGACAGTCAGGGCCGGCAGGTCGAACATCGCGTGGCCGGCCCGTTCAGACGACGTGAAATATCTGGCGTAGCCCGGGTCGTGGGCCAGGAACCGATCGACGAATTCCGGGCCGACCTCGTAGCTTGCCTGGTTGATGGAGGGGCCGAGGCAGGCAATGATCGCCTCACGCCTTGCGCCGAGCGCCACCATCGCGTCGATGGTGTTTTCCAGCACGCCGGTCAGCGCTCCCTTCCAGCCTGCATGGGCGGCGCCGATGATCCGATTTTCGGGATCGGCGAAGAGGATGGGGCCACAATCGGCGGCAAGAACGCCAAGCACGATGCCTGGTGTTGCCGTCACCATCGCGTCAGCTTCAGGCCGACTGCCGTCATAACGCTCGTCAATGGTGACGACATCGGGGGAATGAATCTGGTGCACGGTGGCGAGCCGCTCAAGCGAAAGACCGAACCAATGGGCGACGCGGCGGCGGTTTTCCTGCACATGCTCACGATTGTCGTTCGAGCCGAGGCCGACGTTCAAGCCGCGATAGAGGCCTTCTGAAATGCCGCCGGCGCGGGTGAAATAGCCATGGCGGATGCCGGCAGCCTCGGCGGCACTCAGCAGCGTGCTTGCAATTGGTGTCGGCAACACAGCGTTCCTTGATATTCGGTTTGGCTTGTCGTGCGATGAGTAACGCAGCCGCGGCGAAGCAGTTCGATCTGGCCGGGATGTTGACCCAGCGCGGCGCGGGCTGTCAATCCGCAGGATCGACGGTCACGGTTCAGGTGACAGGACGAAAGGGCAGGAGGTCGATCGCCGGATTGGAAACCGCAAGCACCTTGAAAAGCTCTCCCATCCTGCCTTCTCCGGCTCCGGCCAGCCTCTCCACGGCGACGCGGATACTCTCCTGAGTTGCGACATCGCGATCGCGTCCGAGAGCCGCTGCTCGTTCCATCAATCCGAGCCCGATCAAGAAATCGCCCTGGTGGCAACATCCGTTGATGTGCATGCCGGAGGCGAGCGCCGTCTGCGCCAGATGCTGAAAATCGACATGGCTGGTAAGGTCGGCTTCGCCGGGATGTTCCAGCGGTGGATCGTATTCATGCATGCGCACGGCCTGCAGCGTGTCGCCAAAACCCGTCGTCATGTGGCCGTAATCGATAGCGAGAGCCGTGCCGCCATGGGTGGCCAGCCTGTCGCAGATTGTCGTCATGACGGCCTGGCGGGCTGGCGCGAGCTCGAAAATCGTACCGATCGGCGGAAGTCCGCCCTCCGGAAGAAGCGCCGGATCAAGGGTGGCGACGCCGGTGGTGAAGGTCAGTTCGTCGTCGACATCGAGGCCCACCGCGCGCTCGCGAAAACCGCTGGCGGTGCGAACGAACTGACGGATGGGGATGGCATCGAAGAGTTCGTTGGCGGCAAGCAGGGTAAAACCATCAGGCACTTCGCCGAAATCCGTATGCCACGAGACTTTTGAGCCATAAGGCTCCAGGGTCTGTTGCTGAAATCCCTGCAAACGCTCGCTGGTCTCGACCAGATGGACCGTCACGACGTCATAGAGCGGCGGCGCCAGTTTGCTGATGACACGCAGCATGTCTGACATCATCGTGCCGCGGCCAGGGCCGATTTCGACGAGACGCACATCGGCCGGCGTTCCGTGGCGCTGCCACGCATGCACCATGAAGACGCCGATCATCTCGCCGAAGAGCTGGCTGATCTCAGGTGCAGTGACGAAGTCGCCGGATTGGCCGAAGGGTTCGCGCGTTTTGTAATAGCCATGCGTCGGATCGGCGAGACACAGCGAAAAATAGTCCGTGATGCTCAGTGGCCCATTCGTGCGGATAATGGCTTTGATCTTTTCACCGAGCGCCGTCGTCATTCTCTGCTTTCGCTAGTGTACTGCCTTGAAAAGCGGGGGCTTTTGAAAGGGTCATGCGATATTAATCTTCAGCTCAGGCCGTCTGCCTGGTTGCTGCCTGCCGGGCGCGGACAACTGCCCACAGACCGATAGCAACCATCGGCAGAGACAGTACCATGCCCATCGTCAACCAGTTCGTGCCGAGAAGATAGCCGAGCTGCTCATCAGGCTGACGGAAGAATTCGACAAAAATACGCGAGAAAGCGTAGCCGATCACAAAAATACCGCTGACCGTACCGGGTTTCTTCAGCGCCAGACCCCAACGCGTGAGAATGAAGAGAACGAGAAAGAGTATGATGCCTTCGATACCCGCCTCGTAAAGCTGGCTCGGATGGCGCGGATCGGGACCTGCGGGGCAGATGCCATTGTGTGCGGCGATCACGTGCGGGCTGCAGAATACCATCGCCCAGGGGACGTCCGCGGCCCGGCCCCAGAGCTCGCCATTTATGAAATTGGCGATGCGACCAAAGAAGAGGCCGAGAGGCGCGACGGCGGCAACGATATCGAACAGGCTCCATACCGGGACCTTGTTGCGTTTTGCGAACAAAATCATGGCGATGGTCGTGCCGATCAATCCACCATGGAAAGACATGCCGCCATTCCAGACTTCAATCGCGCGGATCGGATTGGCGAGCACCGGATCGAGATCGTAGAACAGGATATAGCCGATGCGGCCGCCGAGAACGATGCCGAACGCCACCCAGAGGATGAAATCATCCAGATGCTGGCGCGTCATCGGCGCGGTGTCGTTCAGCCAGAGCTTGCCGTTGTCGACCAGGCGCCTTGCATAGAACCAGCCGAGCAGGATGCCCGCCACATAGGCCAGGCCGTACCAGTGAATCGACAGCGGGCCTAAAGAAACGGCGACCGGATCGATATCCGGAAACGGCAGGATGGCGGCGAGATTGGCGGATGTCAGCAAGATCGTCAGGCCCGTTGTCGCATGATTCCCAAAAGGCATTGCGCCATTTCGGGACAAGAGCATGCTAAATCCAAATGTGCGCGGAACATGGCGCTCGCTATCGAAACGGTCAAGTCGATTATTGCTGTGTCCTTTATCGCAGGTCCGGTTGTCCCGTTCTATCTCAATTTGCTTGCATCGGACCCTTGGAAATCCTACCTCAGCACTACCTGGCCCCTTATCGATGCCTGTCCGTTTTCGGGGCCGACGGCCGCAAGGAGATTGCTATGAGCACTGGACCGAACCGTATCTTGGATGAATTCGCCAAGCTGATGACCGATGCCGCCGGTGCTGCCCAGGGCGTGCGCCGGGAGATCGAGACTGCTTTCAATGCGCATGCCGAGCGTTGGCTGAATAGCCTGGACATCGTCAAGCGCGAGGAATTCGAGGCCGTTCGCGAGATGGCGATCAAGGCGCGCGACGAAAACGAAGCGTTGCTTGCGAGAATCGAAGCGCTCGAGGCAAAGCTGGCCTCCAAGAGCAAATAAGCACACCCTTTCGCTGTTGACCGGCGCGGCACCCGTTTGCCGCGCTTTTTTCTCTGAAAATATTCAGCTGTTTTTCCACCTGTGGACATAGGCAAAAAAGCCAATCGTCAGAGTCGGTTATGACTCCCTTCTGAATAGACGCCGGAAGAGCTGTCCACAGTGCCGTTTCCAAAATCGATCCTCAGGGGCTGGCTTGCCGGGCATGCCGCTATACACTGATTTTAAATGATGATTCGAAACGGACTTGGTAAGCTCCGGGCAGGATGGATGCGTTAGTCTCGTAGCCGTTCAACATCATCCCGAGGATGTCTCCGGAGTAAAACTGTTTGCGTTCTTTTGGTGTTCGAACACGAAAAAACTGCATTCGTTCCGGTCAAGAAGGTGCTGCATGAGCCTTATGGAAATGGAAGTCGAACGACAGTCGAATCCGGTCGATATGATCGAGTTCGTGGCCGCCAACAATGATTGGTCGTTCGAACGGTCCGGCGAGGACGAACTCGCTATGACCGTCGAAGGGAAATGGACCGATTACCACGTCTCCTTCTCCTGGATGGAGGAATTCGAGGCGCTGCATATCGCCTGTGCTTTCGACGTCAAGGTTTCGGAGCCGCGCGTCAATGAGGTGATCAAGCTGCTTTCCTGCATCAACGGGCAGGTGTTGATGGGGCACTTCGACCTCTGGCGCCAGGAAGATATCGTAATTTTCCGCCAGTCGCTCTTGCTGTCCGGCGGTGCGGAGCCCACGAACCGACAAGTGGAAGTGCTGCTTTCCAACGCGCTTGACACCTGCGAGGCATACTATCAGGCTTTCCAGTTCGTGGTGTGGTCCGGTCTTGAGGCCAACCGCGCCATGGAAGCTGTGCTTTTCGAAACGGTAGGCGAAGCGTGATATGACAGGTCAACAGTCCGCCAGTGCTTTTGCATCAACAGGGCCGATCATATTGATCGGGGCCGGCAATATGGGCGGCGCGCTGTTGACGGGATGGCTGAAGAATGGCGTGCCGGGATCTTCGGTGATCGTCGTCGATCCCAATCCATCCGAGCCGATGCGGAAGATGATTGCGGATGCGGGAGCCAGCCATGTCATCGGCATTCCCGCCGGTGTGACTGCGGGCGTGCTGTTCGTTGCCGTCAAACCTCAGGTCATGGATGCGGTGCTGCCGCCGCTGAAGGCGGCGGTGGGAACAGATACGGTCGTCGTGTCGATCGCGGCCGGCAAGACGCTTGCCTCGCTCGAGAAGCATCTGGGCGAGGCGGCGATGGTGCGGGCCATGCCCAACACGCCTGCCATGGTCGGGCGTGGAGTGACCGGCGCCTTCGCGAATGCCAGGGTAGGCGAACGGCAAAGGCAGCTGGTTCAGAATCTCCTGAAAGTATCCGGTCCGGTCGAGTGGGTGCCGGGCGAAGCCGATATCGATTCGGTGACTGCGGTCTCGGGCAGCGGGCCTGCCTATGTTTTCTATCTCGTCGAATGCATGGCGGAAGCGGGCCGGAAACTCGGTCTGCAGGCGGACCTCGCCATGCGGCTTGCACGGGAAACTGTCGCGGGGGCTGGTGAGCTATTACATCAGTCCCCCGACGACGCTTCGCGTCTGCGGCAGAACGTGACATCTCCGGGCGGGACGACCGCCGCCGCGCTGGGTGTTTTGATGGCGGAGGACGGCATGCAGCCCTTGTTCGATGCGGCGCTGGAAGCGGCACGCAAGCGGGCGCAGGAGCTGGCCGGTTAAATTTTCGACGAAAAGGGCAGAGGCATGACGGAAGAGATCACCTATGGCGATTTCGAGCGGGTGGATATCCGCGTCGGGACGATCATCGAGGCGGAGACCTTTCCGGAAGCGCGCAAGCCGGCATACAAGCTGCGGATCGACTTCGGGCCGGAGATCGGCATCAAGCGCTCCTCCGCGCAGATCACGGTGCACTACACGCCGGAAACCCTAATCGGCCGGCAGGTACTTGCCGTCGTCAATTTTCCGCCGCGCCAGATCGGCCCGGTGTGCTCGGAGGTCCTGACGCTCGGGTTCGAGGATGAGTCCGGTGCGATCGTTCTTGCCGCGGTTACTCACGCGGTGCCGAACGGCAAAAAGATGATGTGAGCCAGGTTTCTTCTTCGTGCAGAGAAGAGATGGTTCAGTGAATATCCCTTGATAGCGGATCATTCAGGCTGAAATCGAGGAACTCTGCCTCGAAGCCTTCGCGCTGCGGCGAGCAGAAGGCGGGGCCGACCGATACCTCCTCCAGCGTCGGATCGAACCAGGCAAGTCTTGCCATGCGCCATTCGTTCATCCGGTCGGTGCGATACTGGATGAAGAGAGCGTCGCCGTTGCGCGTCACCCGCGCAGACATGGCATCGAATTCGTGGTCCAGCCGAAAGGCGGACCAGTCGGAGTTGCCATTGGTGACGACGACGCTGAAATGCCTGGCGCCGTCGGTATATTCGATTCCGCATTTCATCCAGTGTCTGGCGTCATGGCGGATCATCAGGCCTGCCTGATCGTAAAGTTCGCGGTAGTGTCCGACGAAGGTCACTTCGGCGGTGAAGTCGCCACGGCGGGATGCGCCGAGAAAGTGGCCGTCGTCGCGATGGAAGCCATAATAGGTTTCCTGCCAGAAGTCGGTCTTGTTTCCTGAGCGTACGAACAGCCGCCCCTGGTTCACTTCCCACATGGGCGGCGCATTCAGCCAGTGCATGTTGTCGATGTCGATCGGCATGCGATGCCTCCCTCAGGCTGGAATGCGGATGGTGGCGCGCAGGCCGCCGAGCGGACTATCGCCAAGCGTGACGTTGCCGCCGTGACTGCGGGCAATATCGCGGGCGATGGCAAGGCCGAGGCCGGTGCCGGATTTGTCGAGATTGCGTGCCTCGTCCAGCCGGAAGAAGGGTTTGAAGACATCCTCGCGGGCACCGGCTGGAATGCCGGGGCCATCATCATCGAAGATGATCGTCAGCCATTTGGCGCTGTGCTTGGCCTCGACGCGCAGGCTCTTCGCGTAACGGCGCGCATTGGTGGCAAGATTCGTCACCAGGCGGTTAAAGGCATTCGGACGAACCGAAATCTGGTTGTCTCCTTCGATCGAGAAATCCATGGACTTGCCATGCAAGGAAAAGTCCTGCTGGATCTTCTCGAGAATGTCGCTGAGCTTGAACTGGCCGACATCTTCTTCCGCTTCGCCGCGCGCGAAAGCCATATAGCCCTCGAGCATGCTCTGCATGTCCTCGACATCCTCATTGAGACCCAAGAGATCCGGATTGTCGCCGACGAGGGCGAGCTGCAGCTTGAAGCGGGTGAGTACCGTACGGAGGTCGTGACTGACGCCGGAAAGCATTGCGGTGCGCTGCTCGATCTGACGTTCGATGCGTTCCCGCATCAGGATGAAGGCGAGGCCGGCTCGACGGATCTCATCGGCGCCGCGTGGTGAATAGTTTTCCAGCCGCTGGCCTTTGCCGAAGCTTTCCGCGGCCTGGGCCAGCGCCTGAATCGGTCGGATCTGCCCCCTGAGGAACAGCACTGCGATGCCGATCAACACCAGGGAGGTGCCGACCATCCAGAGAATGAAGATATGGGTGTTGGAGGCATATGTCTGGCTGCGCTTGGCGAAGACCCGCAGCACCTTATCGGGCAGCTTGACCCGGATCTCGACCAGGCTGGAGTTTCCGACGGTATCGATCCAGAAAGGCAGGTTGATCTGATCGCGGATTTCATCGCTCAGAATGCCGTCCAGGATGGAGAAGAAGGGCTTTTCGCGCGGGGCCGGTAACTCGCCGCCCGGTTCGATCGAGATGGCGAGGTCGAGCTTCTGCCGTGCGATCTGCGTAATGGCCGAATAGTCGGCGTCCTGTGGATAGGTCTCGATGACCGTTATGATGGCGGCGATGTCACGCGTGGTCGCCATGGATAATCTCTGCGTCACCATCTGCCAGTGACGCTCCATGAAGACGACAGTCACGACCGCTTGCAGGATGATCATCGGAAGAATGAAGATCAGCAGCGAGCGCGCATAAAGGCCCGTCGGCAGCACATTCCGGCGCAGCCAGCGCGCAAGCCACCGCAGGCCGTTGGACGGCGCGTGATCCTGGTCGCGCCTGATCGAGTCGAATGTCACCATCGCCGCTGATCCTGGAGAGCCGATCTTTTCAGTCTATGCTAAGGCGGTAGCCGATGCCACGCACCGTCTGCAGCCAGATGGGGTTGGCCGGGTCGTCTTCGATCTTGCGGCGCAGCCGGTTGATTTGTACGTCGATGGTCCGCTCGCCAACTTCGGCGTCGCCACCGATGAGTTCGTGGCGGGGGATCGTCTCGCCGGCGCGCTTGGCGAAGAGCAGCATGATCTCCTGCTCCCGATCGGTCAGCCGGATGAGCTCGGCAGACTTCTTGAGCTCCTTGCGGGTCAGCGAAAACGTATAGGGCCCGAACATGACGAGTTCGATTTTCGGGGAATCGGCCGGCGTGTTGCGCCGAAGGATATTGTTGACGCGCAGCACCAGTTCGCGCGGATCGAACGGCTTCGGCAAATAGTCATCTGCACCTGCTTCGAGGCCCGCTATGCGGGAATCGGCTTCGGCAAGCGCCGTCAGCATGATGATCGGGATGTTCTTGATGGCACGCAGGCTCGATGTCAGCGCGATACCGGATTCGCCGGGCATCATCACGTCCATGATGATGAGATCAAAATCGAGTCCTTCCAGCTTGCGGCGCGCCTCGGCTCCGTCGGCAGCGGCCGTCACGCGGAATCCCTTCTCCATCAGATAGCGGTTGAGAAGGGCGCGGATACGCGTATCGTCATCGACGATCAGAAGGTGCGCCGCGTCGTCCGAAATAGCTGTTTTCGTCGTCATTCCATCCGTCTCGATCTTGTCCTACCCAGTGATTGAGATGATCCATTCCGAACCGGCCCCAGGGTCGGAACTCGCCGTCACTTCTCGGTCTGCATTCCCCTCAGGAACCGTTTCACGCTTTCGCGCGTCGCTTCCGATGCGCCTTCGAATGCTCGTTCAATACGGCGCGATTGCGGCTCAGCCAGCGCCAGCGCCAGATCTCTGCCCGCCTGCGTCGGATAAAGCTTACGCTGCCGACGGTCTTCCGGGCCGGCGACCTGACGAATATACCCCGAATCGATCAATTGTTTGAGAACCCGCGCCAAACTCTGTTTCGTGATCTTCAAGGTTTCCAGAAGGTCTGCAACCGTCATGCCGGGTTCGCGGTTAACGAAATGAACCACGCGATGATGGGCACGCCCGAATCCGCTCTTGTCCAGGATTTGGTCCGGATCCGACACGAAGTCGCGATAGGCGAAGAAAAGCAGTTCGATGATCTCGAAATCGATGATTCCCGCATTCCGCATCGGCGTTGCCAGCGGCTCCGTCTTTGCCGCATTCTGGCTCGTCTGTCGTGGCACCCTGGCATTTCCTTTCCTATTTTGGAGCATTCGGGAAACTTACGCAAAAATATGTCAGCTTTATTGACGCATTTTTACGTCGCTGGTCGCTCCCGCGCAATCTTGCATGGCCCGGACGGTATGCCCCATCTGAAAATTAAGCCCGGCCTCGCAAAACTCCAAATATTTCTTGCATCTCCCTTTGGCGCCTCGTGGCTGGAGCCTAGCTGAGGCAACAATCAATTGCCATGGTATAGCGGCGTCAGGAGACAGTGTGGGGCTCCTGCGGGCGCGATGGCGAGAGGAGAGGTATCTCCGTCGAGCGCAATGCTATCAACGTGGTGATTGCGATCCGGTGGCGCGCAGCCTTTTTCAAATGACGGCATCTGCTTCGATGTCGCCGGATACCGCCCGCGATATCAAGACCACGCCATGATATGCGTCCAGCGCCGCCGATCTCTAGATGATCTGCATATTTTGCAAACGGGTGGCTGAAATCGGCGCCATGTGGAGATGACGAGGCCGATTATCGCGGTACTGTGGCGGAGACGTGTCCATTCCGGACCTTTCCGCGCCATCGAGCAAGATTTCGCATAGGTCTGCAAAAGCCGGGCGTGTCGTCCTGCCCGGCTTTTGCAGTTTCCGATCTCTACGACTTGCGGCCCAGGACCGCGCCGACGATTGCCGAGAGCACGCCGCCGGCGATCAGCGAGGATATGCCCTGTGCGATGAGGCCGGTCAGGGCTTCGCTGCCGATCAGATTGAGGATCAAGCCACCGCCAAGACCGCCGACCGCACCCGCAATCGTTCTGGCGACGAGATTGATACCGTCCTGCTTCAACACAGCGCTTGCGGCGTTGCCGCCGATCGCGCCGGCTATCAGTTGAGTGATGATAGGCCCTAGACTTTCCATGATTGCCCTTCTCCCATTGTTCCGGAAGACGCTTCCGGATGCCCTCTCGGCGCGCCCCGGATCGATGCCAGGGAGCGGCGATAATCCTCAATGATATTAGAACTACATCATGCACCGATCGGTGGAAATAGAAAGGCAACTCAAACGGGAGAATTCCGCAATAATTGCAGGAGAAATCGGCCTTGAAGGCATGCGGCCGTCCGGCCGAATGCGAATTTCGCCATCCTGTTCCGATTGAAGGCCGAATCAGCGGTAGACGTAGACGATACGCCGAGTGCCCGGATCGACCAGGACCGGCTGACGGTTCACTTCGACGTAGCTATATTGATAGTTGGGGATGCGGTGGACCTCGACGCTCTCTGGGAGAGTTGCACCGACGGCGACATCGTCATCCAACTGGACGGTATCGACCGGATTTTCGTCGATATAGGTTCGAATCTCGCCCGGCGGTGTGATTGCAACGACATTACCGCCGTTCTGATCGACGCTGCCGAGCAGTTCATCATCCGGGCCGGGCTGCACGCTGCCGGTCTTGACGGAATCGGTTCGCTCGTAAGTGATGGTCGGAACACCCAGGTCGTCACGGTGGTCCTGGACGACCATCGAAGCGCCATTTTGCTCGACGCTGAGATATTGGGCGTAGACCCAGCCTCGCATGCCGTTGACGTCGACCCGACACCAACGGCTGCCTTCGATGCAGCCATCCAGCGTCGCCTCGGAGCCGCGCGTCGCGACGCCTACCGTCGGAAATTCCGAGCCAGGACCCGAGCGCACCTCAATATCGGTGGCAGTGGTTGCGGACATGTCGGCCTGTGCCAGGCCGGCGCTGCCGACGAGAACGAAGCCGGCCAGCAGCAGATTTCTCCTCAAGGACATTGGTTTTCTCCTTCTGCCTCAAAAGACTATGCTCAACGCCTCGGGCGCTTCAGTGTTCCGAGCGTTGGCCACGTCGGTTGCCGGTCGGCTAAATCTCGCCAGGCTTGGCGGCCTCCCGACTTTGAAATCGCCAGGGGCTGCTTTGCCGATTGTTTGCCGCTATACCGGCAGCACGACCATCAAACAGACGAGGCGCTCATGGGCATGCTCCAGGCCGGCATCATTCCGGTGACCCCTTTTGAACAGAATTGCACCATCCTGTTCGATCCGGAGACCAAGGAGGGGGTGGTGGTCGATCCGGGCGGCGATGTCGATATCATCCTGCAGATGGTGCGCGAGAATGGCATCGCCTTGAAGGCCGTCTGGTTGACGCATGGCCACATCGATCATGCCGGAGGCGCTGACGAAGTACGCGAAGCGCTCGGCATCGAGGTCATCGGTCCGCACGAGGATGATCGGTTCCTGCTTGAGGACATCGAAGCCAAGGGCAAGATGTTCAACATCGAGGGCGTGCGCAACGTGGTGCCGGATCGCTTTCTGAAGGATGGTGACAAGGTCTCCTTCGGCGAGCATGAGTTCGACGTTTTTCATTGCCCGGGGCATGCGCCCGGCCACGTCATCTATTTCAATCGAAAGCAGGGATTCGCCCATCTCGGCGACGTGCTGTTCAGCGGCTCGATCGGTCGCACGGATTTGCCCGGCGGCAATCACCAGCAACTGCTGGAGTCGATCCGCGACAAGGTCTTTCCGCTCGGCGACGAAGTGGGCTTCATCTGCGGTCACGGCCCAGGCAGCCGGATCGGCGACGAGCGCCGCACCAATCCTTTCTTGCGGGGACTGTGAATCAAAAAAGCGCCGCTCGACGGCGGCGCTTTTTTCCGGTGATATGAATAACTGCTCGGGATCAGTCGGCCGTGCAGAAGTGGCGCATGCCGTCATAGCCGACATAGGTGCCGCTGCGGCCGTCGAAGCTTCTATAGCGATCGTAGCAATAACGCATCCATGACGAGGACCAGGGGCGCAGGCCTGCTGCGCCGGGAGGCGCGTAGTAGCTGACATCCCGTTCGACATAGACCCGGCGCGGCGGGGCGCGGTAGTAATAGGGCGGGGGCGGTGCGCCATAGTCGGGCTCGGCATAGATCGGGCCGGGCTCAACATAGCGCGGCTGGCTGGCGATAGCCGAGCCGACGATCAGGCCGGTGGCGAGGCCGGCAGCGCCGATCGCCCAACCATCGCGGTCGCGATGACGCCAATATTCGTCCGCCGAAGCAGCACTTATAGACGTCAGTGTCAATGCTGCGGCCATGGCGGACAGTACGAGCGATTTGCCGAGTATGGTCATTAGTCTGTCCTCTCAGGGGAACGGGACGACTGCAATTCCCGCTCTTTCATGCCAGGTAGACTATACGCAACAAACTGAATGCAGACTGAATGACAAAACCCGGCATCGCTGCCGGGCCTCAACTCGAATGATAGCCGTAAGACGTATCAGCCGGCAATCTGGAGATTGACGGCCTTCGGTCCCTTGCCGCGGCGATCCGGTTCCGTGTCGAAGCTTACTTTCTGGTTTTCCGACAATCCTGCCAGACCAGAAGCCTGAACTGCAGAAATGTGCACAAAGATGTCTGCCCCACCTTTGTCCGGTTTGATGAAACCGAAGCCCTTATCGGTATTGAAAAACTTTACAGTGCCAGTCTCGGCCATGCCTAAGGTCCTTTTCTCCCTGCCCGCCATCCACACGGGCAGCACTACTGTCTTGCCCTTGCGGGCGCTTACAGGCAATTCTCGCAAATTGAAGGAAAAGGTCCCCTATACCTCGGCATGATCTTGATGCGATGTTTGCCACCCGCTTCTCGACCAAGCTGACCGGAATATTTAGCGTTCCCGGCGCGCAATTTTATTAGGACTTCCCATGCTCTAAAAATGCCCGAACAGCGTTGAGAGTGCTGTGTTTATTGGGAATTGGCAAGCAAAAGTTTTTTAACGCATTGGGGGCACACAGTACCGTAATGCGAGTGTGATAACGCGATTCGCAAATTTTTCCGCTTTGAAACAAATTTCTAAGGTTTTTGCATCGTTTGCGATATAGTTTTGGCGTTATTTTCCCAAATGGCTGACGGTAAACGCGTGTTTCAGGTCGTTTGAAAAAATTCAAAAAATGCTTATGGGGACAGCCATAGCGAGCAATTTGAGGCCGATTTCACGCTGGGGCGCGGCGTCGCCGAGCAAATTCCGGCACCAGTTCCACGGCCAGCATCGCGGCGAACATCAAGGCGCAGCCGGCATAGCCGAGCGGACCCATCGTCTCGCCCAACAGCAATGCGCCGAGCGAGGCTCCAAACAACGCCTCGGCGGACAGGAAAATCGCCGCCTGCGGCGCCGTCGTATAGCGCTGAC
>Ga0105237_10001170_pt1 | contig 35066 bp, 28 predicted proteins | sample KBSC24metaG_FD_81520 | JGI IMG/M metagenome (GOLD analysis project Ga0105237, IMG submission 81520) | Corn rhizosphere microbial communities from Kellogg Biological Station, Michigan, USA - KBS C2-4 metaG | ecosystem: Host-associated > Plants > Roots > Rhizosphere > Soil | place: Michigan, USA... | reverse complement strand
TAGTAATTGTTGGCGAAACCGGTGCCTGTTTCAGTAGTTGCCAGGGTATCAGACAAAGTATAGGCATCGATATTGTACCCGTTGTTAAAATAACCGTTGCACATATAAGTAAATATGGATTTCCCTGTGAATACGCGGGTGGTGTCGCCGCTTACTGCGGTTTTGTTGGTTGGGGTGGTGATCACCTCGCCGCAGCCATGATCGTTGTCCATAGTAGTAAGACCGCCATGGGCTCCGTTTGTTTTTAAAGCATCGGATGTGCTTAAGCCGGTTGATAACGAGCGGTAAAGGCTTGAGGCTATCTGTTTGCCTATATCGGCTTTATTAACTGTTGCTATGCTTTTGGCGGGTACTGTTCCGCTTTTTTTGCAAGATAAGTACAGGAACGTCGCACAAACTAAAACAGCGAGGGTAACTTTGGATGGAAATTTCATGAATCGGTCAGGTTATTTTTTCTGCAATTTAATAAAAAGAATGCAGTATCGCTTGTCAAAAATAATGCCACCTGATTGTTCTGTGTAAGTGGGCGCCGATGTATTTTTTGCCCGGGATTAAATGGGGAAACCGATGCTCGTAAATGGCCGGCATGATTCGCGCTTTTCCCCTATCGTGAATTAACTAAACGCCCCGAGCAGATAAAATATCAGTAATAATACGATCAGCATCGCCGCAATAAGGAAAATGGTGTATACCGGTTCGCGGTTGATGAAATTTTTAAACTTCATAATCAAGGGGTATTAAATCTATAACCTAAGGTATCACAACAAAATGAAGCCTTTCATTAGGATTTGATTAGAATAAGAATCGTAAGTTTGGGTTGAGGAATCACTGACACATGCCATTTTTATCCCAAATATCTCACCCACCCTTGCGGGATGGCAGTTACCTGCAACATATCCCCAGCCTGAACAATGGGCTGCAGCTCCACCTAAAAAGTAATGTGACTTTCTTTGTCGGCGAGAACGGTTCGGGGAAGTCGACCCTGCTGGAAGGTGTTGCAGAGCAGTGCGGGTTCAGTCTGCGGGGAGGGAACAAGAACCACAATTTGAATACGGGATACCGGTTTAACGGATATGAATCGGCGCTGGCGCAGGGCCTGCGACTATCGTGGACACCGCGCAGGATCACTGAGGGGTTTTTCATGAGGGCGGAAAGTTTTTTCAATTTCGCCGCCTATATCGATGAAATGGCTAAAGATGACAGCCGTCTCCGGGATGCCTATGGCGGGCGGTTATTGCATGAGCAGTCGCACGGCGAATCGTTCCTTGCGTTATTTAATAACCAATTTGAGTCGGGTATTTATATCCTCGATGAGCCTGAAGCAGCCCTGTCACCCTCAAGGATACTGGCCTTTATGACGGTGATAAATGAATTAGACAAAGGCGGCCGGGCCCAATTCCTTATCGCCACCCACTCCCCTATGCTGATCTGCTATCCTGGCGCCACCATTTACCAGTTTGACGAGAACGGTGTGCACGAAACCAGCTATGAAGAAACCGAGCATTTTTATCTCACCAAATCGTTTTTGGATAACCCGGCATTGTATCTGAGACATTTGATGGGTGGTGAATAGGTCTCTGTGACGGAAAGAGAGATTATCTATACATTCTGATGAATACCAGGCCATCGTTGATCGTTTCGAGCGCTTTTTGACGCAATCCTTCATCCCCTTCGCTCATACAGGTTACCAAATGTTTTTTTCTCTTTAGGTATTTAGCCGCATGTTTCCGGTCATGGTGCAGCATCCAATTTATGTTATAGATCAGGTCGCAATATTTGACGGTTTGGGCAGCGGGACTAATAGCAGATAGCCGTAAAGCTTCTTTTTCCTTACGGGCTTTTTTGCCTAAATGGGGATAAGCGGCGGAAGTGTAAACATCTGTTAATTCTACAACGCAAGCGGTAATATAGTCAGTGTCTGTTTTATCATAATTAAAGCTGACCAGGGCTTCGTGCAATTCATTTTGAGTGGTGGATGTATCTTCTAAAAGATCGTGACAAAGGCCTATTTCGTAACCAAATAATGTAGCAGGCCCGGCCATTTCTGCCACCGTAACCAGGTGCATGAAGTAGGGTTCTTCGGTATCTCTTATCAGTTGTCCCCGGTGCTTTTCCTCTACCCAATTTGCCAATTGTTCCGCAGGCTTCATTTGATCTTATCCAGTTTAAAGTAGCCAAGGTGAATTTCATCTTCGGGTTGATCTGCGCCATCAGCTATTAAGATCCGGTACTTTGCTTTGATGGTTGGCGAGAGCAACTCCTCAACCTGGTGAATACTATCGACATCTACCCCATACTTCTCATCAATATGAGCGGTGGCGCTGCCCTTCAAAGAATTGGTTTTAAAAAAGACGCTTTTTTTGGCTGATTGTACCGCCAACACCCGGTTATCCTGCACCGTTAATACAATATAATGTTGCTCTTCCAGTTTGCCGGTGGTGTAGCCTCCCAAATTCAGGAAGAACAATTTATTGGGGGAAGGTGGCGCGTCATCGGTTTGTGGTATAACTTGTACCGAAAAGTTGTCTACCCTGGTTACTTCTCGCCAGCCGTCGATATGCAGGGTGCTGCCGGCTTCCGGCCAAGAGGTTCTTATTTCCGGGACAAGGTCTTTGAGGTTGTCGGCAACGCCAAAAAAATAATCATGCTGCTCTACCACCCGTCCCGGTGCTTCGGCTCCTAATAATAACAAAAACAGTTTCATGCTAATAATTTTTTAATAATTGCGCCCGAGGCTTCCTCGCTGAAGTCGAGGCCTGAATAATCGGGGTTATAGCCGCCAATGTACGGCACGGCCATGATGTATATCCTCTCATTGAATGCCCCGTATTCATCTACCACCTGGAAATGGTCGTTGATTGTGATGCCCGAAACCTTCAAATAAAAATCACCGTTTTGATCCCGCGTTACCTCCTTACCTTCTTCCATCGCTTTAAGCCCTTCGGCTGCCGAACGGAATTTAAGGCGCGCCGGGCTAACCGTTCTTTTGCTTACCAAACTTTTGAAGGGGAACTCTTCATATGCCAAATGCGGCTGGCCTACTCCGTCGATATAGGTATTGAAATAAACAGATTGCTCCTGCCCGGCGTCATCGGTGTAATAATAAGTCGCGCCGCCTTCGGGCACTGCTTCTACCCTGCTGTCGTCGCCAACGGGGATGAGGTCGAGCACACCGGCGTGGTGAAGGGCCAGCAGTTCTTCGCTGGAACTTTGCGGGATATAGGCGATCACGATGGATATAAGCGGCGTGAGTGAATGCTGCAATCTTTGCATGTCTTCGGCCGATAAATGTTTGGCGGGATAATTCAATGCAAAACTCAGTACGCCCAGCATTTCCTTCCAGTATACCGATTGTTTTCGCCGGATGGATTTTTCAGCTTCTGCATATTCAGCCTGCAGCAAGTGAAATGGGTTGAGTTCCTCGCGGAGTTCCATCATAGCGGCAACAAATTCTTCTACGCCCAGGTCTTTGATCTTCTCATAAAACTCTGGCTCTTTATCTTTTATCGGTGCTTTAAAATCTTTTTCGAATACATAGTCAAGCGATAAGAAGCCATTGTTTTCTTTTATATGAGCGGCAATTTCTTCCTTGCTGAGGAGCGAATCATTTGACAGGTGCGAATCTTCCAGGTGAAACCTGACGGCGGGAAGCATCCCGTTTCGAGTGTGTAATATCAATTTGAAATTCGGGCTATGATCCAGCAACTTGTAAAAGACCTTACCGTCATCATTCTTGCTGAAAGTTCCATTATAGCGGGACAGCGTCCTGACCGCATCAACAGCGGTGAGCGAAGAACCCCTGATCGCGACCGGGTGATCAAGCTTCAGCGCCAGCTTAATCGGCGGGTAAGGCGAATCGAAATAGTTTGGTACGGCGCCTTCATGCTTAAGTGGCCAGTTGTGACCGGTGCAGATGACCACGTGGTCGAACTCAAATTTATCCTCACCGTTGACCTCCACCAATACCATTTCCTGTTGGGGATAATCGATAACGTCTGTCACGAGGCTATTATAATGGACCTCATATTCTATGCCTGCTTCGCGGGCCTGCTTTTGAAGCAGATCGAATTGCGCGGTGAGGTACTGGCCGAAGAGCAGGCGCGGCAATACCTTATACTCATTAAAACGTTCGGGGTCGATATGGAATTTATCCAGCGTGTCTTTAGGCACGTTTTTGATCCAGTCGGCCAGCGGCGTTACCAATAGCGGGATCTCGTTGCCGGATACATTGGTAATGTGCTCATCGTTTGCGCCGTCGGCACTGTAAGGCATACCCTCGCCCAATTTTTTCCTTTTCTCAAAAATGGTTATCACGATGTCCGTATTCCCGGAATCGACCAGTCTTTTGAACATAAACAGGCCACCCGGCCCTCCGCCCAATATGGCAATGCGCTTTTTATTTCCCACTGATATTTTTTGGCCTATATGAAGATCGTACAATCAACACATTTTGGCTGGAAGTGTTTTGATGGGGATTGGAGGTTTATCAATTTGTGAGCGCAGGGTCCCTGCGGAGACCCTGCGAGGACGGGAGTATCTATATTTCTTATTTTTATCGTTTTGAAATGATTATTTTTATCACAACCTAAAATATTAAAATGGCATTATTTTATTTCACTGTGACTCCTGAGAAAATAGAAAGCTATAATGGCGAAGTAGCCCAAATCCCAGATGGGTTTCATCAATATATAGATAAGAACTTTGGCGAAAGTGATATTTATTATAAAGTCAGAAATGGAAAGGTATTCGCGATTATTTGTGATACAACCATTAATCAAGACTATGCCCATCAGGAAGTCAAAGATTTTCTTGAAGGTCTTGAGCTTAGTTAGATAGATTTAAAGGTCTTACGCTTAAATCAAAACTATGATCTTCAGGGGTGATTTTATAAAGGTTTATTTCAGGATAATGTTTCTGGCATAATTCAATAACAGTAGTTTCATTCTCCTTTGTTATGCGTGTTCCCAAATACACAACATGAAAACAGCCTTTGTCGATACTCTGAATGAATTTTGTATCGCCCTTGAAATCTAAATGATTCATTATTATCCTAATTTCTTCCTCATAAGACCATATTTTTGCTTTGGTCTTTAACCATCGAATAATTGATTCCCGTTTATGTCGGTAGTAATTTAACGAAGTAAAAGTCTCTTGGTAATCAACCTGCACCATCATCTTTTCAGACGACAATTCGGAAATATTCAGGTATAGCTTTTCAAGATTAAACCCGATACAAATTCCTGTATGGGATGCAGCGTAATGCGCCCACATCAGAAGATTATTGAAGTTTTTACTAAAGCAGGTGACACCTCTGTTCTTTATTTCATTGGCCATTCCTTGGGTACTCAACGTTTTGGTAAGAAACTCATCAGGAGTTTTATACATTGCTGCTAGTTTTTCATTTTGGACTGCTAAATCAAGATGGCCAAAATATTGCTTAACAAGATATTCGCGGTAGTTTTCAGGTAGATTATCGAACTCTATAAATTTAGTAGTGCAGTCATAAGGATCATTGAATGCTAAAGGTTGAGTAAAAGCGAGTGTATGATCCTGCAATGCTTTTATACCTATCTCAATGTTCATATACTTATAAAGTATCGGTGAATTAACTACCATATTCGTCAGTTCAGCACGTAAAATTTCATCAAATGCTGCCTCTGAAAAGTAAAAGCTCATATAAAGGGAATTTGTTACTATTTAAGATACTAAGTTAAGGCTTAAACTAATTAGCATTAATTAACCATTTCTATTTTTCGTAAAAGGTAATAATTTCCATGTATTACTATCATAAAACTACCACCTCAGTTTCCCCACCCAATTATTTACCTTTAACCCAACAAAACAGAACCCCTCACCCGCCGTTTTACCCACATGATATTTAGACACCTCACCATTTCCATTCTATTACTGCTCAGCCTAAACAGTCAAGCCCAAAACACATCCATCCCAAAAACGGGAGATGAGTTTGTGGGGCCGTTTGATAGCTGGCTGAACGCGAAAACGGGGTTTGGTGCAAAGGGCGACGGGATAGCGGATGATACCCGTGCCCTGCAGGCTGCTTTTGATGCTGCGGCTAAAGGGCAGGCGAACACTACGCTTTATTTGCCGGAAGGTGTCTACCGCATAACGGGTACATTGGTCATGAACTACCAGATCAATGTTTCCATTGTCGGCGCTGATCCTGCCACTACGATCATTAAATGGGCAGGCGCTGCGCACGGTACCATGATGCGGTTGAATGGTACGGCTTATTCCAAATTTGACCGGCTGACGTTTAATGGTAACCGGGTGGCAGATATCGCGGTGGACCAGTCGTGGGATGGCGCGCACCCGCATTTTGATACGGGCAATGAATATGCCGACGACTGGTTCATCGATGTGGGCTTCGGCATTCGTGGCGGCGCTTTGGGCCACGGCTTTGCCGAAACTTCGATCCTGCGTGCCCGGTTCATCAGGAATACCATGGCGGGTGTGAGCCTCGGGAACTTTAACGCGCTGGATATCTGGATCAGGAATTCGCTTTTCCAGGATTGCGCGGTTGGGGTAACCAATACTTACGGGGCAGGGAATTTCAAGGTCTACCAATGTCTTTTTCGCAACTCCACTAAACATGATATTTCGATGGGTAATACCGGTGAGTTTTCGATACGCGGAAATACGTCCATCAATTCCAACGATTTTTTAAATGCGGGCAGCTCACGAAACCCGGCGCCGACAATCATTATCGGGAACACGATCATCGATCCCGTTACTACTCAGGCCATCAGTGTGGGAAACCAGGGGCCGGTATTGTTCCTGAACAACACCATCCGTTCGCGCAATGGTGTTACTTCCGGCACTGTGGCGCAGTTAGGCACCAACACCTTATCGGCAGGCAATACTTTTACCGTTGCTGATGCCGTATCACTGGGCAGTAACAGCGCCGCTTATCGGGATAAGACCGTCGCTTTTAACAATCTTAAAAACCTGGCTGCTCCACCGGTTTATGCCCCAGAGCCCAACCTCCATCGCCGGGTATTTGAGGTGCCTGCGGGGTCGGACGCAACGGCTATTCAAGCCATTATTAATAAGGCCGCTAAATTCTCGGGCGACCGCCCGGTGGTGCATTTCCCCTACGCTAATTACAATATTTCTGCTACGCTTAATATTCCTGAAGGCAGCGATGTGCAACTGGCTGGCGACGGCTTTGGCGATGTGCATCCTACCATGCTAATGTGGACGGGCAGCGGAGCCGGGCCGATCATCAGGATCGCAGGGCCGGGCAAGGCAACTTTGCGTGATTTGACGTTCAAAGGCAATGGTGAGGTTACCAATATCCTGATCAGCAATGCCGACCAAAAGGGGGCAAGAATTTTTCTGCAGGAGTTTCACCAGGTAGGCGGACAAACCGGCCTGTTCGCTAACGGGCTGGATAAAGCTCTGATATTTGGCTATGACTCGCAATTCGCGGGGGTAAAAAAGGCTGTCAGCGTATTTGGACGTGCAAGCCGTGGCGAGGGGAAAACGATCCTGTATAGCGGCGCGGAATCGGGCAATACGATCTCGCACGAGGTGTCCGGCAACGGCAGCCTCGTGATCCAGGATACCTGGTACGAGGGCGGTAACAAAAGTACCTGGGCGAAGCTTTCGGGCAACGGGGTATTCATCGCTTCCGGCAATCATATCACCACGCCGCAGCATACGGAGGTGCCTTCTGTGGTTATCCGCGATTTTACCGGCAAAGCACTGTTTGCCACCAATGACCTTGCCGACCGCTTTTCCCTCAGCGGTAATAATACTGGCGCCCGGATCTTAGCCATTGGCCTGCTTTCGGAAGCTGACCCAATGCTGGAAGATAAATCATCACGCAAGCCTGACATCCGTTTGCTGCTCAACAGGACCCGGAATTATGGCTCGAAGATGCTCAAAGGCGGCAGCTACACGGTAGATGATGTGGGTACTCATGACGACCGATACATTGCCGAAATGGTGAGCGGAATGATCAACGTACCAGCTATAAAATTAAATTCCCTTCCTGCCGGAGTAAGCGACGTGCGCTTTTTCAGGGTGATGTCGATCAACGGCGGTATTGGTTTGAATGTGGAACCGGGAAAGAAATAAGTGTAAACTTTGTCCAGGACGACACACTGTTTCACCTGTTTCAAAGTGTTTCACTTTTTTGGTGAAACAGTGAAACAGCAGCATTTTTAAAAAGCACTTAATTGGAAATCAGCATATTGCCATGCAAATTTGAGTATTTCGGGGTGTTTCAGGTGAAACAGCAAAACACCCCCGGTAAATCAGTAGTAGTATTTCCAGCCCAGCGAGGCCAACAACTGTTTGGGTGAATAAACGCGGTTGTTTTTTATAACAAGCGATACGCGCCGGATATCGGAGATGTTTTTCATTGGGTCACCGTCGATCAAAATGAAGTCGGCAGTACGGCCGGTCTTTATCATCCCATATTGGTCTAAAAGGCCACAATTCTTAGCGGTGTTCCAGGTCGCCATTTTCAGCGCCTGCGCAGCGGGGATACCCGCCTGTACATAAAGCTCCAGTTCGTGGTGCAATGCAACGGCATCTCCGCCGTCCGTTCCGGGTACTATGAGAATGCCTTTATCATACATCATTTTTAACATTTTAAGCATGGCGGCATACGATTTAGTGTATTGCGGTTTCTGTTCAGCATTACCAAAAGGGGCAGAATTGATGACCGTAGATTTTTCACTTTCAGGCACCCATGCTGCAATATGTTTATAGCTACCAATAGTATCGCCCTGAAAGCTGTTGATCATATCAGCGAACACGTTCATGGTGGGGTCGAACGATATGTTTCTTGTCCTCATCAGATTGATAAAGGAATCCACTTTACTGCTTTGCATGTCGAGGTTTCCGCCCTGATCCGCCACAGCCCTGAACCTTACCGGTGTGCGGGTATCAAGGGAGCGATCCATGAAGTCCAGGAAAATGAAATTCATGTGGGTCAACTCATCATAGCCATCATTGATCGCCTGTTCAGCAGTCATAAAAGCAGGGATATGCCCGCACACCCTCATGCCCAACTGATGGGCTTCTTTAGCCATAGGCTTCACCCAGGCCGTATCAATTGAACTGTATAGCTTGATCTGCTGATAACCCAGCCTGTGAAATTCGCGAATAGCTTCAAGTGCCTTCGGCAAACTTGATACGATGGAACCGGTAGGCCCCTGGAATGGCCCTTTCTGGTCTATAAAACCGGACAAATAGCTGATATCGGGACCGAGCATTTGATTTTGCTGAATTTGTTTTTTATATAAAAGCAAGATTTTGGCATTTCCCATATCACGGACGTGGGTTACACCACCAGCCAGGTACCAGGTGCCATCTTCAGGAAAATAGTGGCTGTGCATATCCCATAAGCCCGGCATCAGGAATTTGCCACGGCCATCAATAGTTGTTCCGCGCGGGTGTTTAAGTGAATCAGCCGAAGGGTATATCGCTGTGACCTGCCCATTAATTACCTGTACAGTTTGATCAGTTTTAACACTAGCCGAATCTGACTGAAAAATATTAACATGTGTAATGGACAGGCTTGGTGGCAGGTTCTCAGCATATTTTTTTATTTCGTTGCTATAAAATGCTGTTTGCTGCGCTACTTGTATGTAGTTCAGGGTATCAGTCCAGGTTTCATATCCTTTTTTTATCACCGAAAACCAGGAATCTACCTGTGCGAAGAAGCGCCCCCGGTCATCTAACCAAATAAAAGAAGGAGCCGGGATTGTATCCCGGTACAAGGCGTATAATTTAAGGGTAGCCGTTTTCCCGCGGAAAGATATCTTTTTTGAAACCGGCTGCCCGACGCGCATGCTGCCTTCGGGTAATAAATTACCTTTGCGTCCCGGCTGCTTTTCCAACCACTTGGTCAGCCATTCATACATAGCCGGCGGCATGTTCCCGGTTTGGGCACCGCCCATATAAAACTTTCCGGCCGTAAGCGCGGCGTGTTTTACATCATTGATGGTCCAGACTGACGAATCTCCAGAGACACTCATGTTTTCGAGGTAATGATTCTTGTAATAATCCAGGCCCTTATTTTTAAATTCAATAACGGCACCTCCATCATTTAAGGTGACTGATCCCTGTACATCGGGGCCTCTGCCCCGATCATTATACTTGAAAATAAAATCGTGACGGTTAATACCAGCATTCCAGCTTTTTTGAAAACCGGTTACTGAACCGGATGTAAGCATCGAATAAAAAGTGGTATCAGATTTCTGTGCCATGGCAAACAACTGACAGCATACAAAAAACAAGGTGTATAGTAGCTTTCTCATATTATGGATTGAATTGAAATCCGTACAAAGAAAGTTATTGGCAGGCAGATCAATATCGGTATAATTCCCTATTTTTCACTTTTATGTTAGAATTATTCATGACCCCGGGAATAGTTATTTAATGCAAAAAGCCCCGATAACCCGGGACCTTTTGCAGATTTAATAGCCTATAATGGATAATGCATTGCTGCTATGCAAACTGCCCGGGCTGGTACCCTCCGGCGGTGGTTCTAAAAGCGATATTGATGCGGTTGTAAGTATTGATTGTTGTCACGGCCAGCGTCAAATCGATGAGCTCCTCTTCCGAAAACTGTTCACTTGCCTGGATATAGACCTCATCGGACACGCTGTTTTCCGTAAGTTTGGTCACAGCCTCGGCCCAGGCAAGCGCCGCCCGCTCGCGGTCGGTATAAAAAGGGGTATCGCGCCAGGCATCCAGCATATATAAGCGTTGCTCGGTCTCCCCTTTCACGCGAAGATCCTTTGAGTGCATATCGAGGCAAAAAGCACAACCGTTAATTTGCGATACCCTGAAATAAACCAGGTCGAGCAAGGATTGGTCGAGTGGTGATTTTGCCAGGTAAGCCCCCAGACTGTACAATGATCTCATGGCCGCGTGGCCTTTTTCAAAAGCATTAATTCTCTGTTCCATTTTATTATTTTTATTAAATTACACCTTCATTACGACCGGTCTTTTAGAAACTGGACAGGAATGGACAACGAATTTTAATACTAAACCAAAATCACAATTTTATCGCATGGTAATCGCATACGGCACAGGGTTTTACGGGAAAGTAGCCACCCTGAATAATCAATGGATCGAAACCAAATTTTTTCACATCTTGTACGTCCCTATCTTTCCAATCAGTTCAATCCTGGTCACCTCATCCGGTTGGCGAACCCGGCAAGGGATTAACATTGCCAACCATAAAAAGAGCATTATCGCCACTTATGCGAGGACGGTTACATTACTCATCGCCGCCTGGACCTTCTTTAATACTTTTTGGGGAGATAATTATTATTCCACTCCCGAGGGTGCCCGGAATGCTTTTATAATGCACCTGGTTATCGCGTTAATATTCGCCTCGGCAGCCATATATTTTTTCTTTTTCTACAGCAAAGCCACGGCCGACGACATCACAGCCAGGAATAAAATGGGAAGTATCACCAACATCTATGGGCTCCCGCACTGGTTTGAGTACCCATACCTTATGGATAAGCTGCGCGGCTTTTTGTTGGAATATAAGAATAAATACCCCGATCGTGATTGGAAAGCCGACCTCCGGGCAGGTCACGTTGAAAAAGAAAAACGCCAGCTGCTTTACGCAATCGCATTATTTAATTGCATGGTTTACGACCTGCCGGAAAATGATGAGCTTTATGCAAAGGCGGATGGTATTTATGATCCGGAGCCACAAGTGAAGCCCACATAGCCTTTTAAGCGATTACTTTTTACCGACATAATCACGGCATTTACCGATTACTTTAAACCATCCACAAGGTTTGTCTTTCGGACAGGGGGTGTTGCCTTTAGATTTGACTTGTAATTAAATTTATAAGGTTATGAATAATCAACCGGCAACTGTAATCCCTAACGAGGAGGATCACCTATACACAACAACTGTGTTCGGCGGGATCAAGAAAACTATCCTTTCAAAAGATTTTAAAGGCGGAAAGATCAACAACCTGTTTGGTGGTACGGAGATAGATTTTACTAACGCAGACCTGACAGGCTCAGCCATTCTTGATATTTCACAGGCGTTTGGCGAGGTAACGATAACTGTACCTAAAGATTGGCGCGTAGAAACAGACCTCTCCCAGCTTTTTGCCGTGGTGGATGATTACCGTTCAAGTATCACCAAAAGCAAAAATTCGGATAAAATATTAGTAATTAAAGGCGTATCCATCTGCGCCGGAGTTGAGATCGTTTGTAACGATTGATCAAGGCTTTACAACTATTTTCCCAATCGTCCTCCCCGACCCGATCTGCGCATGCGCCTTTTGAATATCATCCAAAGCAAATAGTTGCGATACATGAGACCTGAGTTTACCATCTTCCAGCAGATCCGCCAATTGCTGCATATCCCGGCCGCTTGATTTCACCATTGTTTGCTGTGCTTTAATTTGTTTTTGCTGTGCTTTCTCTTTAATAGCATCAGTAATTGCCGACGCGATGCTGATTATAGCGCCGCCATTTTTGATCACAGACAATGAGCGCTCGCTAATATCGCTGCCTAGCGTGTTTAGCACAAAATCAATGTCGCCTGTTTCATCTTCAAAGTTTACCGCTTTATAATCGATATGCTCATCAGCACCGAGACTCAAAACAAATCTTTTATTTTCCTCAGAAGATGTAGCAACAACATAAGCGCCCAAATGCTTTGCTATCTGGACTGCAAAATGGCCTACCCCGCCTGAGCCCGCATGGATGAGCACTTTCTGGCCCCTTGTCACTTTATAATGCTCTGTCATATTCTGCCATGCAGTCAGGGCGGCTAAGCAAGCTGCGGCCGCCTCATCATGGCTGATGTTTGAGGGTTTTAATACTACCTGGTTCGCTGGCGCCGCTATATATTCGGCATAAGCCTTTGCGTGGCCGGGAAAGTTCACCATTCCGAATACCTCATCGCCTTTTTTAAAATGTGAAGAGTTGGTTTCCGTGACCTCACCTGATATATCCCAACCTAATATAATGGGCCTTTCCTTAATTCCACCGGCCATACCTTTGCCTTCACGGGTTTTAATATCGACAGGATTAATACTTATCGAATTTATTTTTATCAATACCTCTTCATTATTTATTTCCGGTACGGGAAGGTTACTTAAATGCAGGTTTGAGGCAGGCCCGAACTCATTAAGGATAATCGCTTTCATATTATTCAATCAAATGTTAGATTGATACAACAGCCATTGGCGACATCCGTTTCAAAAAATCACAAAAAAAGCCCGTAGTTTATTTACCGGCTTTATTTCAAGAGATATACCCCCACTTAATTAGCTTGGCTCACTGTCAATCCATGTTGCGCTGGTCACCATCGATTTGATGCGGCCTATATTTTCAAAAGCCGTAACCAATTGATCACGCTCTGATCCTTCAGCGATCAGGTCCCCTTTGAATTGATTTTCCTGCATGATATAATCCACCATCGCCTCGCCTATGGTGCGCATCAGGTCAAATTTGCTCACATCGTCCATTTCAACGCTGAGGTCCTCGTCTTTCAGATCGCGCAGCCAGTTGGCATTAGTAAAGTTCAAAGCACTAATGTCACGGTCAGGCAGTTTGCCAACAGCCTGGGTATCAAATGATATCTGGAACCGCCTGTAATCAATATCGAATATTTTAGATCGCAACAGGTCATTCTGCATAGAGCTTGCATCCTGGCCCGATTCATCCATCACAAAATTCAGCCAGAAATAAGCATCTATACCTTTGGGGTTTGCACCTTCTTCCGGCGAAACCGATTTAACCAGTTTACCGGTACCAAAGCTGAACATCGTAATATTTTCCAACTCGTATTTCCCTCTGCCACCATATCTTACTGCCTCCATTAATGCTGCCAGGGAAGGGTTATTGTAAGTAGTGGTACCGCCATCAACAAACCTTTCCAATGGGGTAAAATAAGTAGGTGCGCTCATGGTAGCTTCCATTACAACGCGCAGCAAGGCATCCTGGTAAGTACCATTTATAGTTCCGTCGCAATTAAAGCAGCTGAAGAAAGTTTCTTCGTTATCGGTCATATCTTTTGATGTGATCATCAGGTCGACCTTATTAGTTTCTGCAACTTCTTTCAGAGTAATATCCTTCACCACATCTTTCAATGCGGCGCGGTAATTCTTTTTGTCGTAGGCCGGCGGATTTAAAAACCGGTTAGCCAGTATACCCCGTTTCAAGAAAACTTTTGAAACCAGGCTGATATACAATTGCTCAATTTGTACGGCAGAATGGCCACTGGCGAGCAGTCCTGCTATGATGCCACCGGTAGAAGTCCCTGCAAAGAAATCGCAAAACTGGTTCAATTGCATGCCCGCGATCTCTTCTATCTTCTTCAACATTTGCAGGGTTAGGATACCTCTTATCCCTCCTCCGTCAAGACAAACGATGATGCGGTGGTTTTGGTCGATACCTAATTTTTGATAGGCTGTGATTTGTTCGGGTGTTAGGGTTTTTGCTGACATGGTAATTGGTTTTACTGGTGAGTTTTTTTAGGCAGATATCAGGTTAATAATCAGGTTATAGATGTTACTTCTAAGGTAAGGATGGAATATTAAGTTAGTATTATTGTTCTGTATAATAATATTCTAATTAACAATAAATATTTAATCCCGGCAACCGTGTAAACACCTGATCTTATTGCGTAAAAACCACATTTTACTTATCCGTATTTCAAAAATTTAGTCCTACCTTGTTTCAACCTGAAGATTATGAAAAGAAAAACATTTATACAATTAAGCACCACCTTAATGGCTACACCCTTATTATCGCCGCTCAGCGCCTGGGCACAACAGGAACGACTAAAAAACTGGGCCGGTAACCTCACCTATAGCACCGGCAATGTGCAATACCCTAAAACAGTGGAAGAAGTGCAGTCGCTTGTAAAAAAACACGGTAAATTGAAAGCTTTAGGAACAAGGCATTGTTTCAACACCATAGCCGATAGTAAGGACGACCTGCTATCCACCAAAGAAATGAATAAGGTAGTGTCAATTGACGCCAAGGCGCATACCGTTACGGTTGAGGGCGGCATTAAATATGGTGAGCTCGCCCCCTATTTGCACCAGCATGGCTTTGCGCTGCACAACCTGGCGTCACTGCCGCATATTTCGGTTGCAGGTTCCATCACCACGGCCACACATGGTTCAGGTGTTAAAAATGGGAACCTTGCATCTGCCGTTACCGCATTGGAAATTGTTATAGCTGACGGAAGCGTTGTTCACCTCTCAAAAGCTGCCGACCCGGATAAATTTCATGCGGCAGTAGTTGGGTTGGGCGCATTAGGCGTAATCACCAAGGTAACCCTGAAAATCGAGCCGACTTACATGATGCGCCAGCGTGTATTTTTAAAGCTGCCTATGTCCCAGGTAAAACAGCATTTTGAGGCGATCGTTTCTGCCGGTTATAGCGTCAGCCTGTTTACCGACTGGCAAAGCGACAGCATCAACGAGGTCTGGATAAAAAGCCGTATGGACGAAAAAGACCATAGCCAACCCGAATTTTACGGTGCCAAAGCAGCCATCAAAAACCTGCATCCCATTTACGATCATCCTGCCGAGAGCTGTACCGACCAGATGGGCGTACCCGGCCCCTGGCATGAGCGCCTGCCGCACTTCAAAATGGGCTTCACACCCAGCAGCGGTAAAGAACTGCAATCAGAATACTTTGTGCCTTTTCATCACGCGGTAGAAGCCATTGAAGTCATTTCGCGTTTGGGCAAACAGGTGGGGCCACATCTTTTTATCACGGAGATCCGCACCATTGCTGCGGATGCTCTTTGGATGAGCCCATGTCACAACCAGCAATCCGTCACTATACATTTTACCTGGAAGCCCGAAACAGAAGCCGTGCACAAACTGCTGCCGACCATCGAGGCCGCCCTCGCCCCATTCAACGCGCGTCCGCATTGGGGCAAAGTATTTACCCTCGCTCCTAAAGTGTTGCAATCACGTTATGAAAAACTGGCTGATTTTAAAAAGCTGGTAGCTGAATACGACCCGCACGGAAAGTTCAGAAACGACTTCCTTCAGCACAATATTTACGCCTGATCGCTGCAAAAACGCGTCAGAAATGATCCGTTTTTGCTCCTTTTTTATCCCTGGAATTGCGTCCAGGCAGATAGATGTTTAAACATTCTGTTGCATTTTGCAACAGCAACACTTTGCAACAGAACGCAACACTATGCAACACCTTGCAACAATATGTTTAAACATCTAATTTTATTCTGTAATTTATTTGTATTTATAAATAATTATGTTTATATTTACGCATAATTCTTAATACTCCCCCCTTGAATCCTATCGACTACGAAATAATTGCTGACGGGCTCCGCAGTTTCAAAAACAGTACTTTAACGCCAAAACCCGAACCCGAAAAATGGGACGACAACTACGGTATCATCCGCACCAAACCCGCCAACCTTTGGATGAAACTCCAAAACGGCAAACCTACTCCGCGCCGTTTATTCGGCAGCTTTTGGTTCGAAGATGAGCTGTGCATATTATTTGCCGACACCAACCTGGGCAAATCCGTCCTCGCCGTACAGATCGGCGACAGCCTCACCCGCAACTTCGCCATCGCCGGCTTCAACAACGATATTGCCGAATGCGCGCCCGTGCTCTACATCGATTTCGAGCAAAGCGCCAAACAGTTTTGGGCGCGTTACACCGACCACCGGTTACGTGGCTTCCTTTTTGACGAACACTTTTACCGCAGCGAGTTCGACCACGAGGCCAGCGACCCCGCCCTGTTCGAGGACTATAACGCCTACCTGCAAAAAGCCATCAGCCGCGACGTCGAAAAAACCAAAGCCCGCGTGCTCATTATCGACAACATCACCTACATGGGCCGCGGCACCGAACGCGCCCGCGACGCCATGCCCCTCATGAAAACCCTCAAGGCGCTCAAAACCAAACACAACCTCAGCATGCTCGTGCTCGCGCACACGCCCAAACGCAACCCCGGCAAACCCCTCACCGTCAACGATCTGCAGGGCAGCAAAATGCTCATCAACTTTGCCGACAGCGCCTTCGCCATCGGCAAAAGCCATACCGAACCGGGCCTGCATTACCTCAAACAGATCAAGCAGCGCAGCAGCATGGGCGAATACGGCGACGCCAACGTTTGCCTCTGCCGCATCCTCAAGGACGACAATTTCCTCAAGTTCGATTTCATCGGACACGGCCACGAGCACGACCATCTCCTTCGCGCCGCAAACTTCCGCAAAACCCGGCAGCAGCGCGTCCTCGAACTTTACCAAAGCGGCCTCAGCTGCCGCCAGATCGCCACCCAGCTCAGCATCCACTTCAGCACCGTAAGCCGCATGATACATAGAATGCAAATCAAGGTGGATGAATTGGAAATTATTAAAGACGATGCATAAAAACGAACCGTAAGACTTACGAAGTTTTAAAAACTTCGTAAGTCTGTTCATAGTAAAAACCATGCGATTTCGATAGAGCAAGAGGAGCGTCGGTCACGACGGATATATAAAGCGCCTTAACACTTTATAAATTTCGATTGGTTTCAGGAACCTTTTTTGAACAAGGCATTCAGGATACGCGTATCCAATATGAGCCCGAAAGCCCAGGCATGCTCGGATACATTGGATGTTTTGATATCTGTTTGAGCGCCGGTAAAGACGGTTTGTCCGGGCACGAAATCATCCTCCGGATAGGCCAGTCGTTTGACCACTCCGAAATGATACCCCCCGAACAGGCTGCCGCCACGGGCGAACTCAAAAGTGAGGCCGGCAAACATATTGTCGGTTACGTTCCCCGTAAATGCAAAGCCGAATGTCGGGTTGATACGTTCCAGGAAGTTCGGTTCCTTCAGGACGTCCCTGCCTTCGGTAATATTACTTCCCCTCAACAGGTATCTGAGTGTGGATCCCCAGTACCAGATCACGTTAACCGAGACCAGGTTCCGCGGACCGCCGTTAGTTTTGACCAGAGTATTTTGGGTGCTGTTTAATGGCGCTACGACATAATCAGGATTTTCAAGCGAGGTGCGGTTGAACCCAACGCCAAACCCAAGATGAAATAAGGTATTTACTGTTAAGGTATAAGTTGAGATCACGGCACCATTAGCAGCATTGTCTTTCACCTTCACGACTACGTTTGCTGAGGTGAACGGGCCTCTTTTGCGAACCACAACATCATAATCATTAGGATCGTACGCCACCAGATCATTTGGTTTAAAGTTGGGATCTATGGCTGCGAAACTACGCATCTGCAAGTCGGATGGCGCGTAGGTGCCGGTAAATTCACCGGTATACCCTTTGATCTTATCTTTCTTACCTACAATGATCAGGTAAATGATATCGTCCTGATCAATGTTGACCGGGTAGTTGTCGATCAGTTCACCGTTCTGGTCTACCAGAAGGTAGGCTTTATTTCCTTCTTTATCATAACGCCCCGGCATATTACGGATTGTTGACAAAGCCACGCCGTCGATCATTTTGTCGCCGCCCACGCCGTCCAGGTACGTTTCTAGATTGGGATCAAGGGTCAAAGTCGATGGCGAGGTCGCTACGACTCCGGTAGAGGCATCGGGATCTTTAGCCACTGTCAATGTGACTGGTTTTGATTGGGCACCTGCGCCTACTTTACCAGTGATGACTACCTGGTCACCGACCTTGGCACCGGTAAGCGTTATCTTTACCTGAAAATCGGCAATGTTTTTTGCTGTTATCGCTGCGGCCTTTTTAGTGGTAAGATAGGTCGGATCTGCCTGGCCCAAATACGCCTCCAGCGTTTTGGAATCAGTGGCGCCATTGTGTATCACCGCGATCGTCGTCTTCTGGACAAAGTCGTTAAATTCTGCCTCGCTAGTGATCTTATTGATGTTAAAGGACAGTACGCCGCTCAGGTTGATGCTGGTCGCCGTGCTTCCCGGCTGGGTGACCGCAGCGGAATAATCCAGTGAAAAATTAACCGGCGCCGGCGGATCCGCGGCGCCGGCGGCGCGTACGTTTAAAGAAATTACCGAAATGAAGATGATTGTGAGGGAAAGTTTAAGTGATCGTTTCATATGCTGAGGTTTTTGTTGAAGAATAATTGATGGATGGGCATGACCAGGCTTCGGTGCGTTTGCTCATTATTGGCAATGATCAGTCCGACCAGCTTCATCTGCGTATCAAATACTGGTGCCCCGGAATCGCCAGGTACCGATATTTGTTCGGTCTCGATCGTTTCCAGGATGCCGATAGTACCCACAAAGTCGTAGGATATATCCTTTTTGCCGTAATTGATCTGGATGATCGCCCCGCTTTTATGGCCGCTGATGCAGCCGAAGGTTTGCAGGATGGTACCTGTGCCTAACTTATTGTAGTCCGCCCTGGTATAGGCGTCATTAATAAAACCCACTCCCGGTACGAGGTTCTCAACCTGGCCCGGATCGACGAGGCATCCCGCGTAATCAAAATAGGGGCCCAATTCGCCTTCGACAACCCTGCTCGTAACGGGCCCGACCTGTGAGCCGACCGCGAGGGCACTTGGCATGACCACGTTGAATGTGGTGCCGTCAAACTCGGTGAGTTTCTGTTTCATCAGGTTATAGCAAGCCACATGGAAACAAGTCAGTAAGTATCCCTGCGAACCCCGCATCACCAGAATACCGCGGGTGCCGGTTGCTTTAGTTTCCTGGTTATCCATTGAGCCGCCCATAACGAAAGGCGTGCCGGTATCAATAAAAATATTCGCTTTGAAACTGACAGCTGCGGAAACTTTAAAAGGGATAATCGCTCCCCGAAATATCAGTTGTCCGTTAGTGAGTTCTATTTCGGCGTCGGTGAAGGCCGGCCGCATCTCTATCAGCAAAATAATTGCCGTTCCGTTCCGGCCGATCGCCATATTGGCCACATTGCTTGAAGGCGTCGCACGGGCCCGGAAGTAATAGATATAGGAACGCAAAAATTGGGTTTTCTGATCATCGTTCAGTCCCGCAAAAATGTCCCCGGTCTCCAATAAAAAAGTGTGGTCGTCAACACCCTCGCTCCAGTAAAAGCAATTATCGGTCTTGTTCCGGTACCAGATCGCGTTTCCCTGTACTTCCTCGCCGATGACGATCGCATTGACGTCCAGGGTATCGCCCGGCACCTTAAAATCGACACATAGCGAACTTGTTGATGCCTCGCCGATACGTTGGTTAAGATATTTGCTGACGTTGACCTGCATTATCCGATACGTTGATTTGGGCTGATGTTTGCTTTTACGATATCGGTTGGAGGCTTTGGCGAGGGGGCGTCGGGCTTTTGCCCTGCTGAACGCAGGTTAATGATCTTGCTTAGGATATCAAACCAAAAGGGTGATCCCAGGGATATCGCCAGGGCGGTGATCAGCCAGCCGACAAAAGATGCACATTCCCGCTGCTTAAGGGCAACCAGTTTTTGCTGAGCGGCCGCACTATTTTTAAGGGCGTCCAGCTGTTTTTGCCTGGCCGATGCTTCGGTGTTATAGACCTGTTGCAGAATCTTAAGTTGATTTGATGCCGCCTGCGCAGCCGGCCCCGGTAACTTCTTGATTATCGTATCCAGGCTATCCGTTTTTTTGTTATAGGTTTTATTATACCCAATAAGATAGCTTCCAAGTTTAGCGGCATCACCGTTTAAAGCTTTTAATTTTGCGCTGTCTTCCGCCGTGGCTGTGCCGATACCCAGCACCAGTCCCGATTGATTGATAGCCGTGCTGACCTGTGAATAGGCCTCTGTCGAAATTTCCTCATGACTGTCAGCGACCCCCTTTAGCTTAGGAACCGAGCTGGCCGCCATATTGACCAGCTGCTCACGTGCTGTTTTGTCGCTGGCCACGACGCGGTATATTTTGAGGGTATCGACATTTCCCCAGATGGCGATGATCAGCCCTAATGTAAAGAGGATACCATTGGTTTTTCTTTTGTACCAGCCCGTCGTTCTGGCCATCACTTCATTGAACCAATCTTCGAGCAGGCCTTTGAAGCGGTCAGTATCATTTTGCGCATCCACGAATAACTGCCGTAACTGGTCAAGTGTTTCCTGCTTAATGACACCTTCTGCGGAATCGGCGGCGAGCAGTCCTACGGAAACCTTTGCAGTATGCGAGTTATCCGGGTAAAGGGCCAACCGTATCTGCTCGATCTGGGGCTTGGAGCCATCGTAGTGTGCCCCCCGCAGTATTTTAATGATCGTTGCTGAAAAGTTTGCCGGTTCGATATAGGATGGTTTACTGCGCAGGCTGCTTTTGCTTAAATATTTAATGCTGGGATGGCTGAAGAACACATACGCGAATGTATTTTTGGGGAAACGGCAAGCCAGCGATCTAAACCATCCTGAGACATAGACTGACACCCTTATCCACAGCTTTTGAAATTGGTTTTTCCCGGATAAGTCCAGTTTCTGGCGGTCGTTCAGCATAACTGTAATCGCTCTGACCAGCATAACCGCCCTTAAATTAATGATCCCGGAAATGATCTCCAGTAATATGGTCGCAAGCAGGCTATACAGCACAAATACGAAAACAAGGCCAATAGCGATACTAAGTAATTCGTTGTCGAACATGATAAAGGTCTGATTACCAGTTAAGATATTATATATATTTTATATTTCAAACAAGCAAAAAAATAATATCAAATACAGAAGATAGCCTGGCAGAATGCATCGGGTAAAACCATAAACTGGACGGAATTCGAACCATTTGCTAGAGCAACTTGATATTTTAATTATCATTCTGTTAAGAAATAACTTGATTAAAAGTAAGCCAATATTTACAACATTAAAACGGGAAAAACACCCTTTTTTTAGGGTGAAAACACCCTAAAAATTATTTACAAACAGACTGTTATAGCTTTTATATAAACTACAAAACTCCACATGTCTACGTATGGTCTCCTATACAGAGCCTTATCCCCCCGCGGAATCCCCCAAAAGAAACCCTGCGGAGCAAAGATGAATACACTCACCCTAAAGAAAAGCTATATCACAACCGGATGATTATTGCTAAAACAATCCCGGAACATTTTCTGTCCCTGCAAGAAACCCTGCGAAAGCAAAATTCAAAACATTGATCGATTAATTCTTCCTGGTCCATTATCAAAAACGAACGCAACCCGTATCATAAGCGAACAATTTTCACGGATAATATTTATAAAGTACTGATTAATAGACTTTTGTTTAAATGGCGCTTTTTTTGAACAAAGTTTGAAACCTGTCGGCGAAATATGTCGTCTAATAAAAAACAAAATACTTGGCCATGTTAAAAAATTACTTCAAAATAGCTTACCGCAACATCATACGGCACAAAGCTTATTCATTTATTAATTTGTCAGGGCTGGCCATTGGCATGGCTTCGAGCATCCTGATCCTGCTTTGGGTGCAAAATGAGCTGAGCTATGATAAATTCAACAAAAACGCGAAACAGATTTACCGGGTAGTATGCAGCCTGGGTGATTTTAAAGCGGCTGTTAATCCCGCCGTTATGTCACCTACCTTAAAGCAGGAAATGCCCGTGATCAAAGACTATGCGATGATTCAGGGTACCAACACGCATTTGTTTGAGGTGGGTACCCGCAAGTTTGAAGAAAAAAGAACCTACTACGCTACGCCATCATTTCTTAATGTGTTTTCTTACCCGCTGGTCAAAGGCGACCCCGCGACTGCCCTGAACCGGGTAGATGGTATTTTGATAACCGAGGATATGGCCAAAAAGTATTTCGGCAGTGATGAAGCCATGGGTAAAGTGTTGCGTATAGATAATGGCGACAATGTAGTGGTTACCGGTATCCTGGCCAATGTACCCGCCAATTCGCACCTTCAATTTGATTTTATACAGCCAATGTCTTTCCTGGCCAAAACAAATGATGATATAAAGAAAGGCCGTTGGGATAACTTTAATTTTTTCTCGTACGTACAGCTGGATAAAAATTTTGTGGCTTCACCCCAGGCTATAGCCAGGCTGAATAACCAAATCAATCAGATTTACATTAAACACAACACAGAGATAAAGGTCAAATTTGTATTGCAGCCGTTAACGGATATTCACCTGCGTTCCAATTACCAGGGCGACCCTCCCGGCGCCGGAAACGCGCAATATGTCAGTATCTTCTTTGTTGTGGCATTTTTGATCCTGGTAACGGCGTGCATCAATTTTATGAATTTAGCTACTGCGCGGTCGGCACGCCGGGCTAAAGAAATTGGGTTGCGTAAAGTGTCGGGTGCTATACGCGGGCATATTATCCTGCAGTTTTTAAGCGAATCGGTACTGATCTCATTTTTGGCACTACTATTAGCAATGGGGCTGGTGTGGTTGTTTTTGCCACTGTTCAATGACCTGGCCGGCAAAAGTATTGTTATCGATTACCTGGATATAAAACTTTGGCTCGGCCTTATCGGGATCGCTTTTGTAACAGGCATCGTTTCCGGCAGCTATCCTGCGCTATTCCTGTCAGGATTTAACCCGGTAAAAGTACTCAAGGGCAATATGAAGGCGATGGGTGGTAACCTGTTGTTCCGCAATGCACTGGTAATAACGCAGTTTGCGGTTTCTATCTTGCTGCTGATCGGCACCATCACTATTTACAACCAGCTTAAATTTATCCGGAACCGGAACCCGGGTTTTGAAAAAGATAACCTGGTTTATATACCATTGACGGGTGATTTGCATAACAAGATGCAGGCACTAAAAGATGAGCTGAAGCAAAACCGGCTGACCAGCAACTACTCTATTATTTCTGATCTGCCTACTAACATGATGAACGGGACCATTAGTGTAGAGTGGACGGGAAAAGATCCAAAATCACAAACCATTTTCCCTAATGTTGAAATAGATGAGAATTTTATACAGGCTTTTAAAATGAAGATGATTAGCGGCCGGAGTTTTTCAAAAGCATACCCATCCGACTCAAATAACTACGTAGTGAACGAAAAGGCGCTAAGTATAATGGGCATGAATGCAGCTAATGCTGTGGGTAAACCTTTGAGTTTATGGGGTCGCAAAGGGATGATCATTGGAGTAGTTAAAGATTTCAATTTCAAACCGGTACAGCAGGCCATAGAGCCATTGATCTTATACACAAGCAGGGGAAATGGCAGTTATGTAGTTGTGAGGGCGTCAGCCGGAAATATAGAACCAACCATTAAAGCTTTGGAAAAGATAGAGCAGGATCTAAACCCCTACTATCCTTTTAAATATGATTTTCTTGACCAGGACCTGGCTAATCTTTATAAGGGCGAACAGCAAATGGGCAGTATTTTTAATTTATTTGCGGGTTTGGCCATCTTTATATCCTGCCTTGGTTTATACGGCCTGTCGGCTTTTATGGCCGAGCAGCGTACCAAAGAAATAGGTGTGCGCAAAGTGTTGGGAGCATCATTGGTGAATATAGTGATGATGCTTTCAGGAGGTATCACCAGGCTGATCGTGATCGCCATTGTTATCGCGATACCAATTTCCTGGTATGCGGCAAACACCTGGCTAAATGGGTTCGCCTATCACATTAGCGTAAGCTGGCTGCTATTTTTTACCGCATCCCTGTCGGCACTCATCATTGCATGGGTTACGGTGAGTTATGAAACCCTGAAAGCGGCAATAGTTAACCCGATAAAAAGCTTGAGGTCAGAATAAGGAAACACACTGAAAACAAAAAGCTTACGGTTTATTATTATCCAAAACCGAACGGCCTGATGTCCGGTTTCGTTACATGGCTTGATCTGAAAAACCCTTATTTATTATAAATTAGTAACTTAATTGTTTGGAATAAGAATTGACGTTATAAAACAACTTGAATTTATATACATTCCATATCAGCCTGTATGATCTGGCCTTCCTGGGCACGATATTTATCGGGCTGAATTTTTCCTTATTGCTATGGATCACCAAAAAGACCAACTGGCAGGCAAACCGCTTTCTTAGCCTGGTCCTGGCCATTGCAGCTTTGTGGATGGTCGGTGTGTTGGGCGCCGACATCCGGCTGGAAACCTATCTCCCCCATTGGAATTGGCTGCCGCTTCAGTTTTCACTGGCCCTCGGTCCGCTTATTTACTTTTATGTGCTCAAACTCACACAGCCGGAATATAAATTCCGGGTTAAGGATCTACTGCATTTTACCCCTTTACTGCTGCAGCTTGGCGCTCACCTGGTGGAGGTTAACGCAAGCACGAAAACCGGGGCATCTGCTTTTCATTTGTTGAATTCCATATTAATGTGGTCGACATTTATTTCGGTCGTTGTTTATCTGTACCGATCTCATCGATTGATAAAACAATTTTATCAGCGTCAAAAGTTTACCAGCGGCGACAGGTACCGTCATGAACTCCGATGGCTTCATAATTTACTTTTAGGTTTCGGCGTGTTGTGGGTATTATGGTTACCAATTTCTATTTTGGATCATTATTATCACCTGGGTGCGCAGGCTGATCATCCTTTGTATCTTCTTTTGATGTCCATGATGATTTGGATGGCAGCGAGGGCCTATTTGCGGCCGGAGGCTACCGTGCAGCCGGATACTCCGCCTTTCATTAAACCAATGCTGCCCGACGATCTGAAACAAAAAGGTATTTGGCTGAAAAAGATCATCAAAGAAAACCGCTATTATGAGGATCCCGAATTAACCCTGAACTCCCTCGCCAAAAAGGTCGGCTTGCATACCCACGAATTATCAAGGGTAATCAACACTGCGCTGAAGAAAAACTTTTTCGATCTCATCAATGAATACCGGGTTCAGGAAGCGATCCGTAAAATGCAGGACCCGGCATATGAGCACCTAAGCCTTTTGGGTATTGCATTGGAATCGGGCTTCAACTCACAAAGCACTTTTAGTCGTATTTTTAAACAAATGACCGGCAAAAGCCCGCTCGACTATAAAAATAACCTGAAAAAAGATTGCCCACCTTATAACTTGAGAAGACAACAGCAATTTGCGCCCTTAATTTTACAGCATGGAACCACCTCAATGTGGTCGCCTGAAAAATTAAATCGCAATTATATGTTTCGCAATTATTTAAAGATCGCCTGGCGCAATATCCTCAGAAATAAGTTTTACGCGTTTATCAATATTATTGGCCTTACCGTTGGCCTTACGTTCGGTTTACTCATATTGCTATGGGTGAACGATGAATTCAGTTTTGACGCTTTTCATACCAAAGCTGATAGGATATATAAGATCAATGCCCAGCTCGGCACTGGCAGCAGCAGGCAAACATGGCCGGGAATACCTGCGCCAACAGGTATGCATGCCGCAAAGGATGTGCCCGAGGTAGAATATAGTGTCCGTATAGGTAAGAACGATAATTACTCCGTTTTTCGCTACAAGAATAAATTGCTATCGCAGGGTGACTATGGCGGATTTATGGCCGATCCGACCTTATTCAAAGTGTTCGACTATAAATTGCTGAAAGGGAACGTTAATAATCCGTTTCCCACTCTTAATTCGATCATTATTACCGAAACTACTGCCAAACGCTTTTTTGGTGACGAGGATCCCATCGGCAAAGTATTACAGGGTGATAGCAAGGATAATTTTACCGTAACAGGCGTACTGGCCGACTTTCCCGAAAATTCGAGCTTCAAGGCCGATATGCTTTTCTCTTTTGAGCTTGCCAGGAAGTACTTTAACAATGGTGCCTTTAAAAGCTTCGACGAGGATTGGGGCGATTATTTTTATAAAACTTTTGTGCTTGTAAAACCACATGCATCAGCCAAAGTAATCGCAAATAAATTAACGGCAATCCATCTTGCAAACCAGGAGGGGGCCGCACAGGCCAAGCTCCAGTATGTAGCTCAACCCCTGCTCCACCTGCATCTTTATAATACCGACGATACGCCTGCCGGATTAGAGACCGCCAGGATATTCCTCATCGTAGCGCTCCTGATCGTGATCATCGCCTGTATCAATTATATCAACCTGTCTACTGCACGCGCCATGCTTCGCTCCAAAGAAGTGAGCGTACGCAAGATCATCGGTGCCGAAAGGAAACAGCTTTTTACACAATTCATTATCGAAACAACCTTATTCTTTGTAATCGCGGTAGTGCTTTCTTTACTAACGGTAAAGTTACTGATGCCGGTTTATAACTCGATTTCAGGCAAGGAAATGCAATTCGATCTGTTTGATGCCAGCGTCTGGAAGGTTATCGGCCTTACCATCATTGGCTCATTGGCGGCATCCAGCATTTACCCGGCGATTTTATTGTCGTCGTTTAAGCCGATAAGCGCATTAAAGGGCGTATTCTCTTTAGGCGTGGGCAATACGCTGCTTCGCAAAAGCCTGGTAGTCACCCAGTTCATATTTTCCATCGTGTTGATCATCGGCACGCTTATCATCAGGCAACAACTGAATTACATCAGGCAAAAAGATCTTGGTTATGATAAGTCGTATACTTTCTCAGTAGGCATGGGTGGTATTTACGGCCACTATGACGCCGTACGCACTGAACTGATGAGCAAGCCGGGTGTCATCGATGTGACACGCGCCGGTGATAATATTGTCAGGATCGATAACTCTACCGGAGATACCGATTGGGACGGTAAGGAAAGCAAACGTAGTTTCCTGATCCACCCTTTAAACATCGATGAAACCTATATCAACTTTTTTAAGCTGAAAATCGTTGCCGGCAGGGCATTCCGGGCAGGAAAATCCGATTCGGCCAGTTACATTCTGAATGAAACAGCGGTAAAGGAAGCCGGTATTAAAGATCCCATCGGTAAAAGATTCACACTTCACAGTACCCGCGGAACCATCATCGGCGTTGTGAAGGATTTTTACTTCGCCTCGATGAGGCAAAAGATAGAGCCTGCTATTCTTTGTGATGCGCCGCAAAATTGCGGAACCATATTCGTTCGTACCACGGGCAAAGATGCGCAGCAAGCGGTTAGTGCGGCTGAACATGCTTACAAAGCCTATAACCCGGTAGTGCCCTACAGCTATGAATTTCTGGATGCCGATTTTGACGCCCTTTATAAAACCGATCAGCGGGCGGGTACATTATTCAGCATTTTTGCAGGCATCGCTATATTTATCTCCTGCCTGGGGCTGCTTGGATTGGCCACCTACACCGCACAGGTAAAAGTGAAAGAGATTGGGATCCGCAAAGTATTGGGTGCAAGTGTTACCGATATCACCGGTATGCTTTCAAAAGATTTCCTAAAGCTGGTCGTATTGTCGTTTATCATCGCGACCCCTATAGCCTGGTACGCCATGTATAAATGGCTGCAGGATTACGCCTATCCCATCAAGATACAGTGGTGGGTATTTGCCATCGCCGGCATTTCTGCCATCGCAATAGCATTCATTACCATTAGTTCCCAGGCTATCAAGGCAGCGTTGACCAATCCGGTTAAGAGTTTGAGAAATGAATAATTAACTATGCTGTCGCGAAGTTCGACATTGCGACAGCATTGCTTACTCTCTTATCTCGCCCTTCAAATTCACCTCCCTGTCGCGAGCTTTTTCTATATATTGGCAAGTGCCTCATCCTGAGAATTGAAAAAATTCACCAGTTTGCCTTTATTACTCTCAAAGATAAAGTCGCGGAGGCTGTTACTGTTAAATCCGTTGAGATCACCTATAATGGTCAATCTTATGCGCCAATTCGAGCATTTTTGAAGCACTTCGCCAGCGAGCCCGCTTCTGAGATCAAAAAATGAAGGATTCAGTTGTTCCGTCCTAATCATGATAAGGTCGAAGCCCTGGTAATAAAGGTCTGCCAGCAGTTGCACACCATCTTCAGCAGCTTGAATAAGAATATCATCCGAAAATAGCTCGGCAATTTGAATATTATTTTTTGTATGCGTAATAATTTCCATTAATCAGGGATAAGCCTTTAGGCTGTGTTAAAAACAAATCTACAGTATAATTTTGTTAAACTTTTCTCCCTTTCGGGTTACAAAGCAAGAGGCAAATATTCTTACCCATATTTGCAATAACGTTAAAAAACACAGGATTTACAATCGTTCCTCTTACTGTTCATGCAACTGTTCATTCATAGCCTCCAATTTTTTTATGGTATCATTCAGGGGCTTTATCGCCTTTTTTATCTCATGTGTCCTTGAATAAACCCAGGTAACGGTTAAACATGCCAAAGTTATCACATAAAGAAACACTGCCCATGCAGTACTCATCTTCATCGAAAACTGCACCATGTACAAGGAAAAACCGACCATCAACAAGCTGAAGTAAATATTTATCATCACCTTGTCTAAAAACTCATTCTTACGTTTTATGCGTATCAGTTGATTTAAATATTCCTGGCTGCTGCCTTCAATATTGCTTTTAAACAGCATCGGCAATAACTGGTTCGTGGCTATTAAGTAGGAGACTATAGCTGCCAGCATCAACACTAAACCAATAGTGGTGGTCGGTTGTTTATGGTCGATATTAAGCCCAACGCCCAGTAAAATGGCAACCACGGCCACTAATACCACGCTCTGGATGATTAACCTGATGCGGGCCGCTTTTCTCAGGCTGCCGGCTTTTTTCAACAACTCCTTTGTATCGGGCATATCCTTTGCTTCTTCCTTGTTCCACAAAGCTTTAAGATCTACTTCAGTGCTCATAATTTTCAAATTTTTTAGTTAATTTTTCTTTAATGCGGTGAACTTTCACCCTTATATTGGTTTCGCTAAGCCCCATAATTTGGGCGATCTCTGCTTGTTTCACATCTTCCAATTCAAGCGAAATAATTAAACGATCAGTTTCGGGCAGTTCGGCAATACATCGGTATAAAAACTGCACTTGCGGCTCCCGGTCCGGCGCAATATGCTCCGCTATCTGTTCGGGCATTTCTGCGCGCGGCATACGGTTCTGCCGTTCGATCTGGCGCAGGCAGTTGTTTGATGCTATCCGGAAAATCCAGGTACCGATAGCCGCCTCCTGCCTGAATTTCGGCAGTTGCTGCCAGATGGCGACAAAGGTTTCCTGCGCTATGTCCTTCGCCCAGTCATGGTCATTAACGTAACCCATGCATATGCGGAAAACTTTGTTCCAGTACGCCTTATATATCTCGTCGAATACCATTCTTTGGATTTATTTTGCCTGTTAGATACGGGCTTTTCAAAAATGCTACACCCTCTATCCTGCTATTTTTTAATATTCATCAAAACTCCCCTTATTGCACCTTTTTGCAAATAAATGCTACTTTTATTTAAATTTTCCAAACCTAACTATGACTAAACCTGGCGGACAGTCTACCAAACGCCATTTACCGGGCCATCCCGAATTCCAGCAAGTGCATGATCTCAGCGCTATGGGTGTTTTGGCTGTTGATGCCAGCGGAGTGGTCACTTATGTCAACGCCGTGGCTTTAGCCTATATGAGGTTACCAAAAGAGCGGGTATTAGGCCGTTCCCTGTTCGATCTTTACCAGGATACATCGCCCGATCAGCAAAATAAAAATAAGCTGCTCGGTGCAGAAGAAATTACCGACCAGGAGTTTAAGCGTAATACTGAAAATGCCGGCGATGACAGCTTTGCACTCATCAGCACCAAAATTCACCGCGACGAAAAGGGACTGGAACAAACCTATGTTTTCCTGCGCGATATTTCGGTACAGAAGAAAAAAGAAAGACTTTTCAGTTATTTAAACAAGGCCGCCGAAGAGCTTACCAAAGCCCGTGATACCAAAAGCGCGCTTGAACAGATCGCCCGTTTTATAGTACCCACCTTTGCCAGTTGGTTTATAATAGATATTATAAATGGTGATAAGTTCGAGTCGCTGCTGTTAAAGCATGCCGACCAGGACAGGATTGAATGGGCAAGGGATTACCGCAAAAAATACCCACCCGACCCCAATGGGCAAAACGGCCAGGCCTACGTTTTAAAAACCGGTAAGGCCGGGTTTGTGCCAGTGGTAACCGATGAACAGATCGCCGCCACCGTACTTGATCCGGAACAATTAAAATTAGTGCTACAGATTGGCCTCAAATCGGTTATTCTCGCACCGATGTCCAACCAGCACGCCATTACAGGTGTGGTTAGTTTTATTTCTTCCAGGGATGACCGATATTTTGACGAAACTGACCTGGAATTCGCACAAAATTTTGCCAGCCTGGTTGGCCTGGTATTGGATAATACCCGCTTAAACGAGGCCGCTTCAAAAGAGATCGCCCTGAGACAGCAAAGCGAGGAACAATTCCGCTTCCTGGCTGATGTGATCCCGCATAAAACATGGACAGCCACTCCCGACGGCCGGGCCTCCTATTATAACAAGGGTTGGTATGACTATACCGGCTTTAATGATTTTGATTCGCTCCGCAACAATATATGGGAAGTGATCCACCCAGACGAGCGGGCCGTGGCTGCAGTTGAATATCCAAAGGCCATCCAGGCAGGCTATGGTTGGGAGTTGGAGCAGCGTTTTCGCCGGCATGATGGGGTATACCGCTGGCATCTCACCCGTTTTGCACCGCATAAAGATGGCGACGGGAACATCATGCTTTGGGTAGGTACCAGCACGGATATCCACGAGCAGAAAGAGTCCCGTTTAGCAATAGAAGCGGCTAATAATGAACTATCGGCCGCCAATAACGAGCTGGCTACTGCCAATGAGGAGCTATTCGCGTCAAATGAGGAATTATCCTCCCTTAATGAGGAACTGGCGTCGATCAATGAAGAATTGACCGAAACTCAGGCCCAGGTAAGAGATATGAACGCTAAAAAGGATGAATTTATCGGCCTGGCCAGCCATGAATTAAAAACCCCGCTCACCAGTATAATGGGCTATTTGCAGATCCTTGAGAAAATGATGAAGGAAGAGCAAACCCAAAAATACCTTGTCCGCACGCTTAACCAGGCGCAGCGGCTGACAGATTTGGTGAATGACCTGCTGGACGTATCACGGATAGAGGCCGGTAAATTGAAGTTGGCAGAAGTAGTCTTCGATATGCGTAAAATAGTTGATGAAGCTATCGAACTGATCAGGCACATCAACCCCAAATACGAGATCGCACTGGAATCCCCCGTGGCCGAGTGTATGGTGAGGGCCGATAGCCAGCGCATTGAACAGGTAATCATTAACTTACTGACTAACGCCATCAAGTACTCGCCGGGCGCAAACAAAGTCATAGTACGGTTAAGCTGTAATGAATCAGAGGCAACCGTTAGCGTTACCGACTTTGGAATAGGGATACCTGCCAATAAACGTTCAAAGATATTCTCGCGGTTTTATCGTGTGGAAGATGCCAACCCGGCCATATCGGGGTTGGGGATTGGGTTGTATATCTCAAACGAGATCATTTCCCGCCATAACGGTAAATTGTGGGTTGATGGTAATGTTGGGGCGGGGTCCACTTTTTATTTCAGCCTGCCGATTATCAGGGCCTGAAATTCAATGGCCGGTGATCAAAATAAAGAAGAAAAGAATAATTAATGCAACCGACGCCAGGGCGAAAAAGGCATGGATAAATTGTTGGGGAGTTGCTTCACCAGAAAATACAGCCTTAAAAGAATCTTTTACCGTTTGCAGTATGAATCGTGGTGTCAGGTTTCTCACAACCTTTATACGAAAAGGATTTTCGGAAGTTGTGTTTTTTGAATAAAAATATTTGACAATCAGTAATTTACAAAACATCCACTTAAAGAACGGCTGTAATTTCCGGACAAATCCCGTACAAGAATCGGCCCCTCGTCTACTTTGTTGTAAAAAAAATTTCATCTAACGAAACTATAAATCCCCCTTTTCGTTAAATGTGACAGAGAATCACGTTTTTAGATATTTGGATGAAATCAATTGATGAGTTATACGCTGAGTGCAAAAACATTCAACAAGATATAAAGAGGCTGCTGTTAGATAACTACCGGTTTGATCACAGCCTTAAACAACAATTAAATGTGGTAGCCACCGTTCACGAGTTACGCGACGACCTGGCTATCAAACAAAGAGAGATCAGGGAAAGAAGATCTTCCTAATCATATTAGTTAGTTACATAGGTAAACTCAGTCACATCGTCATTCGTCCCATCATTATAACTTGTCGTCAGTTTTGTGGGATACCCATCAGCATTATACACATAAGCCAGCGATTGATTAAAAGCAGCACTTTTAAGGTTAGTTATAGCAACCGGGTTATTTAATTTATAGGTTGAAAAAGAAGGATCGCCCAGGATCAGGAACATTTCAATATAAGCAATATTCTTAAACACTCCATTCTTGGTATCATACTGGTAAGATTGCAAATCGCCGCTTCCGCCTACAAGTGTTGAGCCGGTGATATTCCCTGCCGCATCATAGTCCATATCCAGTTCGCCTTCTGAAGTATCGTCTGCATCAAAATAGTCAACAGAGGTAATATTGCCTTTGCCGTCATAATTATAGGTAGCATAGTCGTAACCTGTTTGGTCGGCACCTAAAGTAATATTTACACGGGTTATCCGCCCCGCTGAATTGACCACATAGGTACCCTTAGCTTCCCCGGAATCATCGGCATAATCAAATGTCAAAGGCTTTTTATCCGCAGTATAAGTGAATTTAAAAACAACACTATTATCCGACCCCTCATTATAAGTGGCAATCATATTGGTATTAGCAACGTAAGTTACTTTAACGTCTTCATCAGCCGTTCCGCCTGCCGGGTGTATGGTCGTTGGGAGGTATGTTTTCCCGTTATTCTTTTCTTTATTATTATCCGATTTTTTGCATGATATAATAAATAACAGGCAAATAAGCAGGCAGGTAAAAGAAATATTGCGATGAAATCTGCTTTCGATTGATACCAGGTAATGTTTTTTCATAAGGTGAAGCTTAAATTAATAGTTATATTAATTTATTTAAAAGTAAGAAATAAATGGCAAATCCAATAATACAGACATTATAAAATACTACATATGTGGTATTTACCGGCGTTTTCTATGGGCTTAACTTTATGTTATTAATACGGGCTGATAAAACTGTTTGATAAATCCAGCCTATGCAAAACATGAACTATCGGAAAATAATGTGTGTGTTAATAAAAGATCAGTTAATGAAGCATCCGCCGGGATGCGGATGCTTTTTGGAAATTTTGCTTAATACCACTTATTCGTATTAATACAAATTCGTTCTTTATAAAAAGGTGAACATAGGGAGATGGGCACCTTTTTTTTATTTTAAGGTTTCAAACAATTCGTCTAATCGCCCATGCGAGTCCTTCACACCATACTCCATGCCGGCCTGCATCATCCCGTCGCGGTCAGCTATGGATTGAAATACAGACTGTATCACCACCCGCGTCCTGTCGTTTGGCAACGCCTCAAATCTCGAAGTTTCCAAAGTGGTATGCCCTTTCTCCGGCAATCCCTCAAATTCAAAGGTCTGGATGATGCGTTCCGGTGCGGTCACATCGTGCACCACGCCATGGAAGCCAAACTCATCCCCTGCCGGGTTGGTATGTACGTAGCGGTATGAGCCACCGGCGTGCGGTTCAAACCTGTCAAGCCGTACCTTCAGATCGCAAGGGCCGAGCCACTGTACAATAAGTTCAGGATCAGTAAACGCCTGGAACACCAGTTCGCGTGGCGCCTCAAATTCCCGGGTGATAAACAGCTCCTGTTTGCCCGGTTCAGCTTTAATTGTTGTTTGATTTTTTGTTGACATAATTATTGCTTGTTTAATGGTAGTAATTAATTATAACAGGTTTCTTTATTCTTATTTATCTTTTTTAGCTTTTAACTTTTCTAACAATCCGTCCATTGCGTCAAATCGTTCTTCCCAAAGTTTGCGGTATTGTTCTATCCAGTTTGACACCTCGCTCAACTGTTGCAACTTGGCTTCGCAATACCGTTCCCTCCCCTGCTTTTTGACGGCTATAAGTCCGCATTCCATTAAAATTTTAATATGCTGTGAGATGGCGGGGCGGCTCACATCAAAGTTCTCCGCGATGGCATTTAGGTTCAAAGGATTATAGGCGATCAGGTTAATGATCTCTCTCCTTGTTGGGTCGGCTATGGCCTGGAACACATCTCTTCTCGATTGCAGTGACATATATGTAAGTATTTGCTTACAAATTTATATGTAAGTATTCACTTACGCAAATTTATTTGAAAAAAAAATCCGGCTACTTAAATAGCCGGAAAGACATCTAAAAATCATTGGGGTTACTTCGTCATTTTAACCGGCAAAAT